>Ga0209506_1000451_pt1 | contig 53999 bp, 53 predicted proteins | sample AD_JPNHG2_MetaG_FD_184409 | JGI IMG/M metagenome (GOLD analysis project Ga0209506, IMG submission 184409) | Active sludge microbial communities of municipal wastewater-treating anaerobic digesters from Japan - AD_JPNHG2_MetaG (SPAdes) (version 2) | ecosystem: Engineered > Bioreactor > Anaerobic...
TCGAACTTTCCAAGATCAAGAAGATTCGATTGGTGACGGGAGAGACGATTATAACTGAAATTTCAAAGAAACAGAGAACTATCCTGGATGCACTCGGACTATGTGCTTAAACTACCCGGAAGTCAGGTTATGAAGAAACTCGGAATCTTGGTCATTGCCCTGGTCCTTCTCGTGGTCGGCATGGCGATGGCAGATCCAGGGATCCCGCAGGTCAGAGAAGTTCAGGGACTCTCGACGTCCACGACCGTCATTGGGGTCGGGAACTTCAACGCTGCATCCAGTGTCCAGATGTCTATTATGAGTGGTGATGAGAACTTAGCAACCATCCCGCCACTCGGTGAAGGCGTTCTCTACCAGACCGTATATACTGAAGATACCCAGAACGCTGAGTATGGGTACCTCTCCTATGACAAGGACCTCGATGTGAGTACCTCGAACAAGCTCACCGGCCAGTACAACGTCCAGGCCGTCAAGCAGATCACCTACCTCGGCATTGACGCATCTTCGATAATCACTACCGATTACATGATGCTCGATGGTGTTGGTGAGGATTACGGAATAATCGGAGGTCTGATGCTCTGTCCGTTCGGAGGCGCTGTGTATGCACCCACATTCTGCAACATTGTCGAGACCGGCAGCACCATGAACCTCAAGGTCGCCAACCTGAACACCCAGATGGGCGAGCGCTTCATCATGAAGTCCGCTGACCCGGGCATCCAGATCTACAACAATGTCGGTGTCGGTTCCTACGCCGCCGATATTCCGTCCAAGGGATCGGTCTCAGCCTTCATCCAGGGCAGCGTAAGAGAGGGCGGTCGTTATGATCTAGAAGTACAAGAGTCCCCATGGGATCCTATGATGACCATGACCTTCAAGGACTCCACGTCATTCTCTGGTGACATCTCGACCTTCGCAAAGAGCATGGGCTGGAGCTCGAAGTTCGTTGCGGAAGGCGGACGGATATGGTGACATCTCGACCTTCGCAAAGAGCATGGGCTGGAGCTCGAAGTTCGTTGTGGAAGGCGGACGGATGGAGTGATAACAGGACTCGTGGATAGAGAGCTCGAAGTTCGTTGCGGAAGGCGAACGGATACCACTGCAAGCATCATCCTGAAACCAGTGTCATGGGAGCCCGGACCGAAAGAAGAGAGATGGACGCATTTCGAGATATCGTATGCTTCCAGGACATCTCCTTCCAGGATAGCCGTTCGTCCCACCCATTCGGTGGTCAACGCACTCTGCTCCACCAAGTCCAGCCCGGCCCTGGAGGGCCCCTGCACCGTATCGTCTGTTTCGATGTTCGGATCGAATACCGATTCCGGCACGGCGTTGGGATAGAAGCCCTCCCTGGTTCGGGCGTTCGGCAGTTGACCCTGAACAGTTAATTTTGTTTTTATAACCACCTTTTTTAGGGTTCTTATCTAATGATTCATACTATGCGAGGACGATGGCTCCGATCGGTGCAAAATCCCCGATGCTGTATCCTTCATAACATCACTTGAGGTACGACAGATGCAACCTTCCATAGAGTACATACTCCTTGTTATTGCTGTACTCATCATCGTCAGTATCCTCGCCAACAAAGTGTCCGGGAGGCTTGGAGTCCCGGCCCTCCTGATCTTTCTCATCGTGGGGATGCTTGCCGGATCAGAGGGTCCAGGGGGAATTTACTTCGACAATCCCTGGGTCGCTCAGGCTGTCGGAGTCATCGCCCTCACATTCATCCTCTTTTCAGGCGGTCTGGACACCCGGTGGTCCGAGGTCCGGCCGGTACTGCCCCATGCAGCGGTTCTTTCCACCATTGGGGTATTGCTGACCGCCATCTTCATGGCAGTTATTGCAGTCCTTGCCTTCGGCGTCTCAATAATGGAAGGATTTCTGCTGGCGGCAATTGTCTCCTCTACCGATGCAGCAGCAGTCTTCTCCATCCTGCGGACCAAGAGGGCAAGCCTGAAAGGTATTCTGCGCCCTCTTCTCGAATTAGAGTCTGCAAGCAACGACCCGATGGCGGTCTTCTTGACCATCGGGGCCATTACCCTCATCCTCAACCCGGAACTGTCGATACTCGCCCTGGTCCCTTTGTTTATCCAGCAGATGGTTGTGGGAGGAATCAGTGGATATGTGATGGGAAAGGCGATGGTCTATTTCATTAACCGGCTCAAGCTCGAGTTTGAAGGACTTTATCCAGTCCTCACTCTCGCTATTGTCATGATGACATACGGGATTACCGCATCTCTCGGAGGAAGCGGGTTCCTTGCCGTGTACATCGCAGGGCTGATCTTTGGCAACAGCATGTTCGTTCACAAGAACAGCCTGATGAGATTTCACGAGGGTGTCGCCTGGCTGATGCAGATCGCGATGTTTCTCACACTGGGTCTGCTGGTATTCCCCTCCAAACTCGTAGCCCTTGCCGGGGTTGGAATGGTTTTCTCACTGTTCCTCTTATTTGTCGCACGCCCTGCTGCCGTCTTCATCTCCCTCTCCCCATGGAAGATGGCTCTTCGGGATAAGGTCATGGTATCCTGGGTTGGATTGAGAGGGGCTGTACCGATTGTGCTTGCTACGTTTCCCCTTATTGCAGGCATCCCGCAGGCCGAGATAATCTTCAACGTTGTTTTCTTCATCGTCATAACCTCTGCGCTCCTGCATGGTACATCGATCCCCTTTGTTGCCCGCCGCCTGGGCGTATCAGATCCCATGGAGTATACTCCCAGGCTGGCAATGAGCCTCGGCGATGGATGTGCGCCGGGGAACGATCTGATAGAGCTTATTGTGCAGCCGGAGTCCAGGCCGGTGGGGAAACAGATTGTGGATATTGGCCTTCCTTCCGGAACCCTCATCATCATGATCGAGAAAAAGGGAAACCGATTTGTCCCCTGTGGCAGCACCGTCCTGGAAGAAGGCGATCACCTGCTCATTCTTACGAATCCATCACAATCCGATCAGGTTCGATCGATGTTCTGCTCCAAACAATCCATTCCCTAAAAAAGACCTGGTTCGTAATGTGGCATAGAGAGCATAAGCTGTATAGCCCCCTATCGGGATTACCGATCAGCCGGAAGTTCGACCGGGTGATGCTCGATGATTTTTTCGCAGCGGTTTTCTGTTCATGAAGATGAAATTCACTGGCGACGTTTTGCCGTTGACCGGTACGCCGGCCCGGTATGCACAAGAGGGTTCCGTGACTGATTCCCGATTATGGAGGGGAAAAGCCTCTTCATGGCCGGGATGTTCTCTTCACCAAACTATCCGGAGGGAGGTATGGAAGGTTCACTTCTTATAGTGTCAGCTGATAATTCTTTTATCAGATTTGATGAGCGAATACTTATTCATCGATTACGTAGATATAATAACAACCGGAAAAGGGGGAGGAAAAAGATGAGATTTGTCGGTACCGAAATCTTATTTTTCCATCTTTCGAAATCTTTTAAAACCGTTCGTAGTATTCTTTAAACCATAGGATGTTTGGAGATCAATGTTACCAAATCACCGTCAACGAATGAAAAAGAGTTTTATTTATAAATTTATCCTGAAATTCCATAATAATTTCATCGAGCCGTTTTTTCCACATGAAACTCGAAGAAGAAGATATTACGATCTTGGGTTATTTGGTGGAAGAATCATAATAAACGATGGTTTCACATCGTTCTGGAGTGTGTCGAAAAAATATATTCTTGAAAATTATAAAACAAATCCGAATAGATATACATATTTTCATGGAGACGGTGTATTTTCAATACCAGAAGATCAATTCATTTCTCATACCGGTCTGAAAATCGTCGTACATGCTCACGTTTATTATATTGACCTATTTGAAGAGATGTGTGAGTACCTTAAGAATATCCCATTTAGATTTTCATTATTCGTATCAGTAAAATGTGCTGATGACAAAAATTTCATCAGGGAAAAGGTAAAAAACTTATCCCTTGTTGAATTCACTGATATTCGGGTGGTTCCAAATCGAGGTCGTGATATAGCACCATTTCTTGTTGAATTTGGGCCATCGTTCAAGAATTATGATATTATATGCCATATCCATACCAAGAAATCCCTTTTCACTGGAGAGGAGAAAACTGATTGGCGGACGTATCTTTTAAAGGGAGTGTTGGGTTCGAAAGATACAGTTACTGCGATAATGACCGTGTTTGAAAAGGATCCATCAGTGGGTATAATATACCCGGAAATCTGGCCGGACCTTCCGTATCAGGCATGTACCTGGTTATCCAACAAAACCATCGCTCCAACAATCCTTAAAAAATTGAATGTAAGATATGATCCGGATGAATATTTTGACTTTCCTGCGGGGTCAGTGTTTTGGATTCGGAGAGAGGCTTTAGAGCCGTTACTAAATATAGGGTTGAGGATAGATGATTTTCCTGAAGAATCAGGTCAAAACGATGGCGCACTTCAACACACCATTGAGCGGTGTTTTGTCATTTCGGCCCAGAGTAAAGGTTTAAAATATTTGGTTCTTCAAGATCCGGACTCGCGTACATTCAGTTACCGAAGCCATAAAAACGTTAAACAATATTTTTCTTTATCGTTCGAAAATAAATTTTTTTATCATCTGTCGTCATCAGAAATACTCTCCTTCGATATTTTTGATACCCTTCTTATCCGGCCATTTGCGACACCACATATGGTTTTCAGATATCTGGAAGGAAAAGTGGCAAAGGAATTCGGTATTTTTAATTTTGAAAAGGTACGGATTGAATCGGAATCAATCGCCCGGGAAAGGAAGAATTACCAATATGATGTTACGCTATCGGAAATTTATTCGGTTTTATCAGAATTTGCCGGGATTGATTTGAAAACTGCAGACAGACTGTTGCGACTTGAGGTGACAACGGAAAAAAATTTGTTGATCCCACGTTACGCTGTAATAGAAAAGGCAAAATATGCGAAAGACTTGGGTAAGCGAGTAATCCTTGTATCTGATACCTACTTCGAACGGGAACACATTGAAGAGATATTATTTTTAAAAGGTATCGATTTTTTTGATGAGATCTATTTATCCAGCGAGATTGGGAAAAGGAAGGATCGGGGGGACTTATGGGATCATGTTTTTGCGGCCGAACGAATCAGAAAGGATAATTTTACCCATATAGGCGATAATGAACAATCAGACGTTCAAAAAATTGGAGATAATGGATTTACTGATAATTTAGTCCACGTTATGCGGCCAACCGCATTATTCCGACATAGCGAATTAGGCAGGGTTCTTTGGGAGGCTATGCGGCCTTATAATGGGTGGAGAGAAAATCTCCTCTATGGAATGATTGGAAATTATTTTTGCAATGATCCGGATGGAAAAAAACTGTTTAATTCACCAAGGATCCTGGATGATTTTGAAGGATTTGGATATGTTGTTTTCGGGCCAATCATCTACAATTTTATGAATTGGGTATTAAAATGTTCGATAGAAGATGAATGTACTCAATTATGGTTTATTTCTCGGGAGGGTTATTTACTGGATACTGTTTTTAAAACAATGGTAAATCATCCTAATTTTTTTCATTGGAAAGAAAAATTTCCTGCAGGCAGGTATGTTCCCTGTTCCCGCCGTGCTGCAATTTTTTCACTATTAAGAAAAGAAAGCGACATACCGCGATTATTGGATGGTATTTTTAAAGGTACTTTGCGGGATTTCTTAACACAAAGATTAAGTATTGCTGTCATTAAACCAATCGAGGCCCGTATTGGAACCCGATCTCTTGATCAATGTATTTCACTTCCTGAAGATTATGACACTGTCCTGAAGCAAATGAGAAAAATATCAGATATACTCATTGAGGAGGCCAAGATTGAACGTAAGTCTTTCATTGACTATTTTAAAAATCTGGAATTTGAAGAATCGAACCGAATCGCAATCGTTGATATCGGATATTCAGGAACGATCCAATCTGCCCTGAGCGAACTGTTACATCATCCAATTAATGGTTATTATTTTGTCACTGAAACCAAAGCATCTAAATTTCAATATTCAGAATCCTTTTGCAAAGCTTACTTTGGAGAGTATATTGATCCATATGATAAAACACTCCCCATTCATCGGTATAGCCTCTTACTCGAAGCAGTGCTGACCGCACCCACAGGACAATTAATCAAGTTTGTAACGGATCACTCGGGCGGAATTCAACCAAATTTTAAAGATCCAGGGACTTCACAAAATGAATTTGTAAAAATTAACCAGATCCATACCGGGATTTTTAAGTTTATTCAAGATATGATTGAAGAATTTGGTCCTTCAGCGCTGGAAATTGAATTCCCTAAGGACCTTGTTCAAATTGTTTTTGAACAGGTAGTGAAAGGAAATATTGATATCGGTTCTGTCAAGTCGATTATGGTAGTAGAAGATGAATATTGCGGAAATAATGAGATTTCTGTATTAGATTTATACCAGGCATTATATAAGCGGATTTGGGAATTCGAGGGTTCCGTCATTAATAAGATGTAATTCCAGAACCCGTATCCGTAAAACGTATTTCACCCGCATTAGGTAAATAATGTCAACTTGTGATCCACTCCTCATTGTGGTCAATAAGGATCGATCCTGCAATTAACTACCAGATCTCTACTATTCATTGCCCTGTATTCCTCCGTTTCCCAATTCAGAGTGTATACAGGGAATCTTCAATTTTCAGCTATATATACACACTATCTGGAACTAATGAGAAGTGGCGAACTGTTGGGTAATATGCAATATATTGTTTTTACCGGTCATTCCAAATCCCTGAAACTTTGGAGGGGGCTAAAGAGTAATTGAAGTTATCCTCTCAACTCGCGAGGAACATGGAACGTTCTTATTTACCAGTCTCCGACAACGGGAACATCGCCTGCCTGTCCGATAAAGGTAACCCGATCGATCTCCGGACCATCCCACACGTAGTTACCGTTGTAATCGAGGACCCAGAGGCCGTCCCGGAAGATGCCGATCTTATCGGTACCATCTCCGTTCCAATCTCCGATAACGGCAATATCCCTTGCCTGTCCGATACAGGCAACCCGATCGATCCCCGGACCATCCCACACGTAGTTACCGTTGTAATCGAGGACCCAGAGGCCGTCCCGGAAGATGCCGATCTTATCGGTACCATCTCCGTTCCAATCTCCGATAACGGCAATATCGCCTGCCTGTCCGATACAGGCAACCCGATCGATCCCCGGACCATCCCACACGTAGTTACCGTTGTAATCGAGGACCCAGAGGCCGTCCCGGAAGATGCCGATCTTATCGGTACCATCTCCGTTCCAATCTCCGATAACGGCAATATCGCCTGCCTGTCCGATACAGGCAACCCGATCGATCCCCGGACCATCCCACACGTAGTTACCGTTGTAATCGAGGACCCAGAGACCGTCCCGGAAGATGCCGATCTTATCGGTACCATCTCCGTTCCAATCTCCGATAACGGCAATATCCCTTGCCTGTCCGATACAGGCAACCCGATCGATCCCCGGACCATCCCACACGTAGTTACCGTTGTAATCGAGGACCCAGAGACCGTCCCGGAAGATGCCGATACGCTGAGTAGTCGTGGTACCTGATAAGTATTTTAAAGGGAGGTAATCATTCTGGCCGGTGGCGACCTGATATACTCCATCACATATACCATCACCATCTGTATCGGGTGTCACTTCCGAAAACCCGGTATGTTCCGGTGTCGCCCATACATTTCCACCGATATACGGGCCACCAATGATGTTCGGTCCAGAAGATTTTGAAATATTCCACCGGTTTCCGGTTATTGTCCCATAAAGAATAGTGTTCCTATTATTATTGCATAAGAAGTTATCATAAATGGTATTGTAAGTACTATCGTCTAAGATAATTCCGATGTTATTTGTAGTAATTGTGTTGGTATTGATGGTATTTTGGTGGGGACCTTTTTCAAGGAATATTCCAAAATCGGTTATCCCCTCGATGGTATTTCCAATAATCGTGTTGTTATATGAGGTGCTTCCACTCACATGGATACCATACACACTATTATCCGAAATAATATTCCCTGAAATAGTATTACTGGGACTTCCATAAACGAGGATACCCCCAACCGAATTGCCGGAAATGGGATTGTCTGCAATTATCTGATGGTGGGGACCATTGTGTAACATGATACCTCCGCCATCTATGTTCATGATAGTATTTTCTGAAACAACATTATTGCCTGAATTGGAACCCATGATACAGACGGCATGTACTTGTGTATTGTTTATTTGGTTCCCCTGGATTACCAGATTACTCGAATTTAGAACGCTAATACCTCCACGGGTGGAATTTATTTTATTTTGAAGGAATTCATTTCCATTACACGAATCAATAATGTCAAATCCAAGACCGGGAGAGTTAAAGACGGTATTATTCTGGAATTTATTATTGCAGCTGCTCATCCATATCAGCATCCCGTTGCTCATGTTTGAAATAATATTGTCCTTGACACTATTTTCATTACAAATGTTTTGAAGGACAATTCCATATCCATCTATAATAGTATTATCAGAGATCCTGTTTCTCTCGATTGTATTCTCATTCGAGTTGTCAAGAACAACTATACCACCGTAACAATTTTGAATGGTATTATTGACAATCGTGTTGTTCTCAGAATTTTGAATGGTTATACCACCTTGACCGTTTATGATTGTAGTATCACTCACCCGATTGCCATATCCATTGAAATGAATTATGATTCCTGTTTGTGTAGTGGAAGAGACTGTGCTTTTCTCTATACTCACCCCCCGTCCATTGTAGATTGAGATTCCTCCACAGATATTACCGGAGATATTTCCATTCTCGAGAGTTCCTTTGGTCACATTGTTGAACTGTAACCCCCAATTCCAACCGGTTAACGTGATATTGGAGATTGTCGCATTCGACCCCGATGCTATTATCCCAACATTATTTGGCAATGTGCCTTTTATCCTGTGGTTCGCACCATTGAAGACAATATCAGATGCATTTAATATTATTGCCCACTCAACACCGGCGGGCGCCGTGTAGTCCCCTCCCAGAATATAATAACGACCATGTTTATTGACAAAGTTGTTGTCAATATAAAGGGGTAACTCTGAAGGCTTTATCGTGTACCATGAAATAGCATTCGGGTTACTTTGATCGATTTCCACTACTGTTTGGTTTTCAACTTCGTCATCATTCGTCCCCATAGCACCCTGTGCTGCCGCGGCAGAGAGTAAGACAAATAGAAGAGCCAGGATGATTCGGATAATTCTCATATGCCACCTTGACTTATGACTTAGAATAATAATTGTTGGATATTTATTATTTTTGAGCTTTCAAGTTAATTGCAAAAATTTTTTGAATGCCACTTAACTTTTTACCTGAATTGTTGTCTTATGAGAATATCCAGGAAGGGGATGGTATTATGCTGATAAATTGAGAGAAGGATTGAATGATAGATCATGACTTGCTTTCCATGAAGGCAGTAGGGTCATTTATCGTCTTTATCTTTTTATTGCGTCTCCTTCCCTCGCTAATACAAAGTTTTCCAAAGCGGCGATCCGTTTGAAGACCTCCTCTACATTGCCTTGAAATGCAATTCACAGGGTAAGAGGAGATCAAAACCGCTCTTCATAATAATCGGACCAGAAGTGAAACACAGACCGCCGTCGGTATATGGAAACTATTCAGGGAAGTTACGATAATGAGCGCTCTTGTCTATGGACAGGTCCACCATAACCTGAAACATCTGAACTTGAACACCATCGCTCCAATTCTCGACAGCTATCTTGGGAACGCGGTAAAGGTATAAAAAATTACCCTGTCACTACTATTGACACATCTGCTTCGAAATGAATTCTTCGCCGTGAATATTGATGCGGGCTCCAAAGAATATGCATTGTTGTGCTAAGATATAATTCTAAATATTCCATTTCCAGAAATCATGGTGGCCAGGTGCGAAAGGTGGGATAGAAGGGAATTAATAGGTTTATCCGGGAACCTCTCCAGTACCCCATTGACGACTCTTTTTTAAAAAACACTCCTAATTCGTCTTAAAAATCGGTTATATAGCATTCTTGGCCGGGTTCCTTGAGGAAAAAAACGCTCAATGAAATTGACATGAAATGCAAGGGTGACACGGTACATAACACTTTCATGCAGTTGATGAACTTCATTCTCAAGGTCTTGAATACGGCTTATCTTTTCCTGTTTGACTTGTTCGAGGTTCTTAATACTATCCTGCTGTTTCAGGGTTTTTGATTCAAGTATTTCCGTATAGGCAATCTTTTCCGTTAAATGTTGGTCCAGTTCCACGATTCTGGCCTGCTGTTTCAGGGTTTTTGATTCAAGTATTTCCGTATAGGCAATCTTTTCCGTTAAATGTTGGTCCAGTTCCAAGATTCTAGCCTGCTGTTTTGCCACCAGATCATCGAAATATTGTTTATCATCTCTAATTTGATTTTTAAGTTTTCCGATTTGTTTATCTTTCATCTGGACGGCTGACTGCTGTGATTTCGCGTACGTGATCAGTTCTCCCAGGTGTTTGTTAAGATCGCTGATGCGGCCTTCCAACTCAGGAATCTGCTTTATTGTATGGTGGAGAGAACCGATTTCTGTCTCGCGAGATGTAATTATTTCATTGAGTGCATCGACCGTATATTGAAATATATAGATTTTTATGTCATTTCTTATTCCATCACCATAAGTCTCTAAAACATAACGGAACAATTTTGGTAAATCCCGAAAATGACCTTCCTTATCCTTAATTATGGTATTATGCCCATGAATCCGGTATTGAACGAGAGGGGTATCGATATAGAGATAGGGATATTTTTTTGCCATATCGATAAAAAATTGATGATCGTTGAGGTATTTCAATTCTTCATTAAACCTGGTGGTTCCCAAATTCTGTTTTTTAAATACCAGGCTTGATCCCAGGATGAAGTTTCCCCATAGGAGATCTTCAAAAATATACCCGCTTTTTTTTCGTTCCCGGACCTGGTGCAACCTCGTAAAATATTCTCCGGAAGAAATACCCCCCTGATCGATAATTAGTCCCTCTGACCATACGAGGAGATTCTCATTTTTTACCAATTCAGCAATCTGTCGTTCAAGTTTCTCTATCGACCAGACATCGTCGGAACCGATGAGCGCTATAAATGTGCCTTCTGCGACGTCTATTCCTTCATTGAGGCTTTTTGCAATGCCAAGATTCTTTTCATGGAATATCGGTTTTATCCTGGTATCTTTGGTGGCAAATTCTTTTATCACTAACGGAGAGTTATCGTTTGAAGCATCATCAATGATGATAAGTTCAAAGTCAGTATAACTCTGGGAAAGCACGCTCCGGATAGCTGTTCCAATATATTGTTCGTGATTGAACGATAGCATGAGGACACTAACCAAGGGCATCTTTCACCTCACGTGTAATATACCGGACCTGGTCATCATCCAGCCAAGGATGCATCGGGAGCGATAATACTTCACTGCAAGATACTTCAGTGATCGGGAGCCGACGATCCAACCCGTACCGGAAATACGCAGGTTGTCTGTGGACCGGAACAGGATAGTGAATCTGGGTTTGGATACCTTTTTTTAATAGTTTTTTCATCAAGACGGTCCTTTCCGGAGCCCGAACAACATAAAGATGGTATACATGTCGTGAATCCTCTCTCTCAAATGGCGTGACAAGGGAAGTTTGACTCAGGTACTCATTGTAACGATATGCACATTTGCGTCTTTTTTCATTCCAACTATCCAAATACCTCAATTTAGTTCGAAGTATAGCTGCCTGTATTTCATCCATCCTGCTGTTGAAGCCGGAAATATCATGATGGTATTTTTCTGACTGCCCGTAATTCCGCAACATGGACACCCGGGATGCGAGATCTTCATCATTCGTGAGAATTATGCCAGCATCTCCATAAGCGCCTAAATTTTTTGTCGGGTAAAAACTGAAGCAGCTTACATCCCCTATGCTTCCGACTTTCTCGCCGTTGTACGTACTCCCATGCGCCTGACATGCATCCTCAACAACGAATAATGCATGATCATCTGCACACTCCCTGATAGGGTTCATGTCAGCCGGATGTCCATAAAGATGTACAGGGAGAATGGCCCGCGTTCTTTTATTTATTTGTTTTTTTATCTGTCTCGGATCGATACACAATGTATCAGGTTCAATGTCTACAAAAATCGGTTGCGCTCCGTTTCGTAGGATAGCATCGATATTCGATACAAAGGAATTTCCCACCGTTATAACTTCATCGCCCCGGCCCAATCCCAGGGCTTTAAGCGCCAAAAAAAGGGCATCTGACCCCGAATTAACGCCAATCCCGTGTCTCGTTCCAATATACGCTGAAAACTCCTTCTCAAAGGATATGAGCTCTTCGCCGAGGATGAACCATCCGCGATTTAGCACGCGCTGTATTGACACCCCAATCTCGGTCTTTATCGCTTGATATTCTTTATTCAGGTCAATAAAAGGAACATGATCCATTTTTATCTTTCCTTTGAACTTACTTTTTAGGGTTCAAGGCAGTGTATTTAGAATGCTGTAAATTCGACCCGAGTATCCCGACACACTATCACCTCACACCCAGATAAATACCTACCAGAAGCAACAGACCACCGTACCACGGAACCGCGAACAGGAACTGCAGGTCACCCATTGCCTGAGACCATCGTTTTCAATGGTGACCATATGCAGTGAGGATCTCGATACTCGCCACATGGAAAACCATTCCCGGATGCCGTTCACCCGCATCCCGGTCTCGTCCACGTTGAGTTACATGTGCTCCTGCCATAAGCTCTCATGTTGTACCTTCTCTTCAGCTTCACCCAAGTGCTCGTGCCCTTCCAAGACTGCTTATCCCTGCATTATTCATATCGTCTTTTAGCAATAACGTACATTTCAGATCCATATTCTGGTAGGTATGCAGTAAGACCTATGAGACCATCGATTAATTTCATATCGAAAATTCCTTTCATAATTAATTCCTCCATCTGCTTATTAGTGAAAGGTTTAATAAAATAAGTACCGAAATCAATCACAGAGAATCCCATTTCATTCATAAGCGATATTATTGACTTTTTATCATATACCAGTGCCCGATGATATTTTTTATCAGTATTGGAAATCTCAAAAATGGTTTTAATAAGCCCCATTTCTTTTGCTAAAAGACGATGCAAAGATGCCGCATTTGGAAGGCTAAAATAAGAGATTGTATTTTCGTGAGAGATGGTTTTCACTGTTGTTAGAAAAGAACGAGGGTCGGTAACTTCGTGAAGAACACCATTTGCGATAATGCAATCAAAACCAATTTCCTCTAAAGTCTCCTGACAATTTTCAAGAAAATCTCGAATAATGGTTATTCTGTGGGAACATTGCAATTGTGATGAAGCGCTTGAGACAAATTCTTGGATAGGTTCAACAAGAACATATTGGTCAAAATTGACAAGATACGGAAAAAGAGGCATTTTTCCACCTCCAATTTCAAGAATCCTATTGCATTTATTGATCTCAAGAAATGTAAGTGCTTGTTTTACCCTTATGTGTGAATGGATCTCTTCAAAAGAAAAGGGCCGGGAGTATTCTTTTATAAGTCGTGAAGCATAGTCTTTGAATTTATTAGAATCTTGCTCCATAGGTTTCCACTCGTAAAAAATTCAACGATTATAGCACTTTCACTGAAACTTTTATTTATAGATTTAAGATTCTGGAATAAATAAGTAATTAGCCTCCTACAAAATTACCATTCAGCAATGTGTTGTAGAACGTCTTTTGTGCCAGAGCCCAAACACTAGCAACGACCACTTTTTCAACAGGACGGGTTGTATAGCGAAGCAATCGTTTCAAGGAAAAAGTACTCTTCACAGCTTTAAAAACACCTTCAATGGGTGATCGTATGGTAATACATTCGTCAACTCGATTAAACAAAGTGAAGACACGTGTTGAACAGGCATTTTCATACCCCTGAACATCCTGCTGAATTCTAGATCGGGAGAATCGAAGTCCGGATTCCCGCATTAAAAAGACCGAGGTATTTCCACCTGAAACAGACCCCGGACCTGGTTGGGGTTCTCTACTCATTCCAGGGTATGACCTTTATGCCCATTCTGTCCGCCAGGCAGCCTTTCCCCTTTCTTCCACCGACCCTGGGAGCGTCAGAATCCATCCATCAAGGGTGGCAAGGCTGCTGTTCCGGCTGTGCCGGTTCAACCGTGCTTCGAGCTCTGCGATGCAGGCTTTGGAGTTGGGCGTTTCCTGCTCGCAACTCTGATATGATGCGGTTTTGTTCTTCGATGAGGGCGAGAGGCGATTGAATATTTGTTGCAGGGGTTATTTCGTTGGTATAGCTATTCTGCCGATTTTCGGTTACTAATTATTATTATTACATCATTATACAAGGATATTGGGGTTGACCCTGAACAGTTACGAATTTTTTTATTGTGGACAAATCAATTGTTCAAATTGGGAAAAGGATTTCATCCGGCCAGTGAATAATTCATCACAGGTATTGCCTTTCAAACTGCACGTGTAGGACGCCAGGCCGGTTTTGATGCACATGGACAAGGTCGATAAGGATCTTTTTAGTGTTACCATGATATGCCCTCTCCGGAATCTCCGGATGCGGATTGGCGAACAGTTAAGAATCCCGCTTTTTATCCGGAACCTTAGCCCGTTTACTATCGATTCCTTCCCTCCCGATCCCATGCTGATAATCCATCGATGGGTGCGGGAACCGTCCGATAAATGCTACGAAGGTAAACGGCCTACGCTACTGAATAAGCCACTCCAGACCGGGGAATCAAGAAAACTTGTTGTGTATATCGAATCTCCGCCAGAGGAAGGGAAATATTGCCTTGATATAACAATTTTATATGATGGATGCCGGTTTGAAGACTGTTCCCCTGAAATCAGCACCAATCTCAACAACGTGCGTGTGAGTTATGCTCAGAAGAGAATCCATGCCAAGAGCTATGAGTCTGCTCTCAAAAAGGGAAAAATTGATATAGCAACATCTGCTTTTATCAAAGACCGGAAGCGGTTGGGTAGCTATTTTTCCGATACAAATACCTGTATTTTTACAATAAAAGGTGTCAAAGAATGGTGCAAGGACCAAGGATTACCGTATTATACCGTAAAAAAAGAAATACCAATGAATATCCTTGGAAAGGACAATCCGGACATCGTGCATGATCCATCATCTTGGAGTACAACACTCCCTGAAATTTATCTCGCGGAACTCAAAGATGTCAGTATCATCGGGGGGCATAATCCTCTCTTTGTCGACACACATGTAGCCCTGTACGATGAATATCTGCATCATAGGCGGGAGAAATTCGATTATACCCAGAATGGATATCAAATACTGTATGGTCCCGGTGACACCCTCACCGTGCACGGTGAGCAGGAAGTTGGTGAGCCAATACAGGAAGGGATTTTCATGTCAGGGATTCATTCTTCGAATTATTTCCACTGGTTAGTGGAATACATATCCCGTTTCTGGACCCTTGACCAGTTTCCGGAATACGGCCATATCCCTCTTATCATCGACCAAGATCTTCATCCCAATCTCCTGGAGGCACTGGATACAGTTTGTTCGGTGGAAAGAAAAATAATTCCTGTGAAATATGGAGAACGATATCTTGTACACAGACTTGTCGTTCCCTCCCGACTATCTTTTATTGTCCAGGAGTATAGGGAAGGAATTTTGCCTCAACCATCAGACACGGCAATTTCTCCAATCGCCATCTGGTATTTACGAAAACGATCAGGTCTAATCACCCTTCCTCAACGGAAGCCATTCAAACGATTGTATATTTCAAGAAGTGGCCAGGAAAATCGAATGTTACTAAACGAACGTGAAATTGAAGAGGTTTTCATGCAATACGGGTTCGAATCTGTCAATCCGGGTACCATGACATTTCATGAACAGGTGAAAGAATTCTCAACCGCAGGAATCATTGCCGGTCCAACTGGTGCCGGGTTCACGAATATCCTCTGGGCTCCTAAAGATGCAACGATTCTGCAGTTGATCGGGGAAGGAATGTCTCAGGGATTTTCACAAATTACCCGTATAATCGGACAGAACCTGATAGAGGTGCGGGGCGCTTCTCTCCCCGGGACGGGTCCAGTACCTTGGCAATGTCATTACGTCATTGCTATTGAAGAGGTGGAACGAATTATTCAGGGGGTTCTTGAATCACATCATCACTCTGAATCGGCATGACTTCCCCGGTATCATCAGTCAATGAGTTTCACGAAATTCCTGTTTAAGAATTATTTCCAGACTATGAACTTCGTAATGAAGACCGAATCCCGGCGCTGGTATTACATCCGGCAGGTATTTTTTTGTCCATGAGAAATCATTCCTGGTTGGATGGGTAGGAACAGGTCAGAATGATCAGGAAGAATACGCAAAAACGTAAATTAAAAAAGTCTTATTCCAGGAAGAGGAAAATCAAAAGGATACCCTCCCCCAGACTCGACATTCCTGTTGTCTGTTGTTTAACAAATCTATCAATGCGAATTGACGAGCAAAATAGAATTCCTCTCTTTATTTACAATAATACTGGCTTTCCTCTGGGTTCACCTTCTTCTGATCCGGTATACTTTATTTACCAGTGGAGATCTATTTCCGACGACAATCTCGTTCAGGGATACGCCAAGACGCCTCTCCGTGCTTTCTTGCCGGCAGGCTCATCAACAAAGATCAGCATGCATGTCGTTGCCCCCTACACCGCAGGCGATTATATGCTGGAAGTCATGATGAGCGGTTCTCACTCTGAACCTGTATGTGAAATTGCGGTTACCATCACGGAAGAACAAATGCGGACTCATGCCCGGGAGTATGAAATTGCGGTAGCCGAGGGGCGTCTGGATGAAGCGTTCACCTGCTATAAAAAGGATCAGGAATGTCTCGGCAATGATTTCTCTGAAAATGATACCTTTTTATGTATAGTATCAACTGTAAAAGAGTGGTGTACAGCCAATTCCCTCCCCTATACCATCGTACAGGAGGCTAGGGTCCAGGAAGAACCATCCCAAAGGGGGTTTGGCTCATTCTACCGGCAGAATATCTTCGGCTTCGGCGATGTTCCCGAAGGCTATTTTGCTGAATTGCGTGATGTTGTTATTATTGGCGGATATACCCTCATTCTCGCTGATAACAACTCGAGGGCATTATACGATGCGTACCTGCATCCGGAAAAAGAGAGCATTGATTTCCGACAATGGGATCGTATTATCAATGACGATGCCACAAATACCGTCCTTTTAACCTTTGAAAAAGATTGGGGCCCTGATATAGAAGAGGGGATATTCATGGACGGTGTCAATGCAGAAAATTATTTTCACTGGCTGATCGAATTTATCCCCCGCTTCTGGACCCTTGACCAGTTTGACATAGATGAAAGAATACCACTGATCGTTAATGCTAAACTTCATCCGAACCTAATCGAAGCCCTGGAAATGTGCAACTCGTCCCGGAGACCGATTATCTGCATCCATGACGGAATGCGTTACAGGGTGAAAAGACTGCTTGTACCATCCAATTTATCATTTATTCCGCTCGATGGAAAAAAGGGAGCAGAGACTGGATCATTGGGGGCAATCCCCCCCCTCGCTATACAATTTTTACGGCAGAAATTCTCTCACAACATGAGAAAACGTGATTATGGTATGGGACATCTTCTCTACATCCATCGGAAAGAGGCGTTATACCGCAGGCCCGTCAACGAAAAGGAGGTTGAGGAGACATTCGTTAAATACGGTTTTCTATCACTGAACCCTGCAGAACTCTCATTTAGTGAACAGGTAGCTCTCTTCTCCTCTGCCCGCGTGATCGCTGGTCCTGGGGGGGCGGGGCTGGTCAATATGATTTTTGCCCCGAACACAACCATAATCTTACCTCTGACCGCGACAGCATATTCCTTCTATTCATGGTTTGCCAGATATATGGATTTGGAAACGGTCAATGTCACAGGTAAACCAATTCCCGGAACTTCCATCGTTAAACATCAAAGAGATTATGTTATTGATGTTGAAAAAATAGAAGAAACCATTCAATCACTAGATGAGCTGTCCGGTATGGTATCAGGCAATCACCCCTTGAATAAACCCCATCAGGTATCACATATTTGCATCGATACTCTCCCCGTTTTCCCTGCCGACACAAGTTATCATATCGATAGAATCAATTGGAAGATTCGTTCTGATTATCCTTCAAGTATTTTTATTGACGGCGGACAGGATCTTTTCATCGAGGGCTGGGCTATTGATGTCATTGCAGATGCACCAGCGGCAACCGTCTTCATCTCTTTTGATTCTGGCCAGCAATATCGTGCATTCTACTCTCTGAAAAGACCGGATGTGTCAGCCCACTTCAGGAATGAAAAACTCTTGCATTGTGGTTTTATTGCAATAATACCTGCTAATAGTCTACCTCACGGGATAAGAAAATGTAGTTTAAAGATCGTTACACATGATCGACACCACTACTACCATTATCCTGACCTGATCACTTTTAATATCACCCAATAGAACTCCATCATTGGATCAACAATTTTTTTAAAAATTTATTAAAAATTCTTCAGGTTCGTAGAATTTTTCCGTTGATCTGTGAATTCAAGAAAATCACGAATATAGTCATCCTGATCGAAGTATTCTGACGCCAGGACCAGGCACACCGAGCCCGAAGAGAAATTTTCGAGCTCGCGCCAGGTCATCGGAGGAAGATAAAGACCATAATTGGGTCGGTTGAGATGAAATTTTCTTTTCAGGCTACCGTCGTGGATAATTACATCGAAACTTCCGCTCACTGATATTATTAACTGCTCAAGATTCCTGTGGGCATGCCCTCCACGTTCTTCCCCGCTCGGGATATCATACAGATAATATACTCTCTGTATTTCAAAGGGAATATGTTTTTTAGCCTCAATAAAGGTGATATTCCCCCTGTAGTCGACTATTTTCGGCAATTTGATAATCCTGCATGTTTCCCTCTTCATTTGCTCCCCCCTATCCGAAAATGATCTCAAATCGTTCGGTTTTGTGGCAAGATGAAAGATATGTCTAGCCAATGAGTTATTATTGTAATAGTCTTTTTAATAAAGTATTTTTAATTTCTCCAGTGCGATTCTGTCAATTTTTCCACGCTTCAGTATCGAGATACAGCACTGGATCGATTATCTGACTTTCAATTCATAAAAATCATGAACAACAGCTCCCGACCCATAGCTTTCCTTGTACCGCGAAAGATTCCTATTCAGATACCATCCTTGCTGTTCGGTAGATACACCCAACGAAAGATATCTTTTCTTAAAATAAGTGGTTGTTATGAGATAGGGGACAATAAGGTCAAGGGCATGCATCTGTCGACCCTGTTCAGAATTTGCTACATATTGAATATGTGCGACATTTCTGCTTGCGTAAATCACCACTCCACCCAGGTGCTGATCCTCCTTATAGCATGAAAAAAACCGAATTTCATCGGGAAACCTATCCTTGAGTAACTTAATCTCTTCATAGCTGTGCACAGGTTTCGTGCCATACCTTTTCATGAGATTCGATCCCAAGATATCCCAGAATTCCTTGATGTTATCACTCTCCCTTACATCAAGCCCTGCCTTCTGTGCCTTCCGAATCCCCCTGGTACGGGAGCTCAGGGGTCTCAATGGTTCAGAGATGTTGATTGCAAAAGAAAGGTCGCGCCGGTAAAGCGATGCTTTATTGATAAAAAGGGCATACCGGTCTTCCTCTGCCGGAATCGTGTGAAAGATATAGGGGATTGATTTGTACCTGATCTTTTTTATGTTGTTTTGCTTTGCGTAACCCAGTAATTCACTGAAAATATCAAGCATGGTGACTGCCCTCATCTCCATCCCGCTGATGATTCCTCCAAAGGTTAAGCCTTCATGGGAATACAGGGTATCCTGATCAAGATGGGCAGGAAGAGTTGCGATAAGACGTTCGTCTTTGTAGAACATCAGGGAACAATCATCAAACCGATCCTGGTGATATTCCATGTAATTACGATCGAAGAGAAACATGCCGTTTTTTGATCTTGCAATAAATGCGTTCCATTCGGATTTTCTTTCAGGACCGTACGTTTCAACTGTAATCATCAGGCATTTCCTCCACAGGAGTTCATTCTATCATGATCGTGCATTCCCGCATGAATAGTAACCGGGGAGCCATCTGTCGATCGAAAAATCTGTTTCTATGGATAATCGGGATTAATAGACAAATAATTTTTCTTTCAAATGGAAATGTCGCGCTTATCTTCAAAATGAGAGGGTTCGACAGGCTTGAAATGCGGTCGGTTAAGGCAGTTTCAAATAACAGATTTGAACTCTGCCGACAATTCGCAAGATTTAAAAAAAAAAGGTGTCAATAAAATACTATACTTCATTCATTCCATGAAAAGTAACTTTGATCTATTATCCAACCAAAGTATTTATTCACAGATGTGTGGGTAACCTTAATGATTCCCAGGTCGTGAGAATTCATGGTCAATTATGGGAGAAATATTATTGGAAAAGGAACGACAATATTTGAACCTGTTGTCCTTGGATTCCCTTCACAGGAGCGAATAGGTGAAACAGATTATCCCGGAACAGTAATCGGAAAAGGTTCGGTTATCCGTTCCGGAACAGTCATATACTGCGACGTCGCTATTGGGGACAACCTTCAGTGCGGCCATAATATCCTGATTCGGGAGAAGACTACCATCGGTCATCATGCAACCATCGGTCACTCGGTTGTAATTGACGGTAATTGTGAAATTGGAGATTATGTCCGAATCCAGGCATTGGCCGGTATCTGTCCCTATTCTACTATCGGAAACGAGGTTTTTATTGGCCCGAACGCGATTTTTACAAATAACCGGTTCCCCCCGGATAAAAGGATCGAGCAAGGTCCTCTTATTAACGATAAAGCAGTAATTGGGGCTGGATCCATCATTCTCCCCGCGGTGGAGGTAGGGGCCGGTTCAGTTGTGGCGGCAGGATCAATTGTCACCCGCGATGTTCCACCTGGAATGCTGGCAATAGGCTCTCCAGCACGATTTCGTGAATTACCGGATGAGTTGCAGAAGTAACCTTGTATTGAGTCTTTCCCTGAAGTCTACCCATTAGTTTGAGTGGAGACCCGACGTTCCGCAGGTCCCGCGAAGAAACCAAACATTTTTAGATAAACTCACTACTATCCTTAACGGTTATAAATGGCATCGAATAAAAAACCAATCATCATCCACTAACGCTTGTTAGTGTTGTGATTAACGAAGTTTTCGGAGCTAACCTGTTAAATCGGTCGGATATCAATTTAATATACATCTGTTCACGATATAATTTAACCAACCGCTTGAAACGTTCTCTAATTATAAGGCCATTCACTGGTTTCTCCGGTATTCCCCGAGGCAACCCTCTGCAACCAGGTCTTATTTTCCAGATACCAGCGAATCGTTTTTTTAATACCCTCATCAAACCGTGTTGCCGCATTCCATCCAAGGACCCGGCGAATTTTTCCCGAGTCTATTGCATATCTGCGGTCGTGTCCTGGACGGTCAGCAACATGGCGGATCAGGTTTTCGTTGATTTCAAAATCACCGGTTTCTCTTGAAAGCTCCGAAAGCACCAGGCGGATCAAATCGAGATTCTCCAGTTCGTTATTCCCCCCGATGTTATAGATCTCACCGATACCCCCTCTTTCATAAGTGAGATCGACAGCTATACAATGGTCTTGCACATAGAGCCAGTCCCGAACCTGCCTCCCGTCCCCATAGACCGGGATTGGCTGGTGATCCAGTGCTTTGGTGATTACCAGAGGAACCAGTTTTTCAGGGAACTGGTAGGGGCCGTAATTATTTGAGCACCGGGTAATGATTACCGGAAGCCGGTAGGTGTCATGGTACGCAGAAGCAAGAAGGTCGGCGGATGCCTTGCTCGCAGAATACGGGTTGTGCGGATCGAGGGGAGTGTCCTCGGTGAAGTATCCGTCGGGTCCGAGCGAACCGTATACTTCATCGGTTGAGACCTGCAGGAATCTCGTATCCTCATCGCTGAATGAACTTTCCTGCCAGAATTTGAGAGCTGTATCAAGCAATACGCCGGTGCCAAGGATGTTTGATCTCATAAAAACTCTTGGATCCCGGATTGAACGGTCCACATAGCTTTCTGCAGCAAAGTTGATCACGCCTTCTATCCGGTATTCCTGAAATACCTCTTCGACTCTGTCCTGGTCACAGATGTCTCCCTTGATAAAGATAAACCGGTTCCGCTGGGACCCCGGGATGGCCGAAAGGTTGTCCAGATTTCCTGCATAAGTCAGGTTATCGTAGCCGATGACCGTCCGATCAGGGTGACTGTCCAGGTAATGGTACACGAAATTGCTGCCGATAAACCCTGCAACACCGGTAATCAGGATATTTCTGGTCATGATAAAAATTTCTCCATGAGATACCTTGCCGTGGCATCCTTCCAGCCGGGAAGATCGTATCCGAGCGCCTCACGGGTACCGAAATTGTCGAGCACCGAGCAGCGGGGTCTTTTTGCGGGGAGGGGAAATTCTTCAGAAGATGCCCTGATGATGGTCCCGTCCCAGCCAAGTATATCCAGGATAGCAGAAGCCCATTCGTAACGGGAGCAGTACCCACTGTTGGTGATGTGATAGAGTCCGTATTGTTCTGATCCGATGAGATCGAGGGTTGCCATGGCAAGATCAGCGGTATACGTGGGAGATGCCACCTGGTCATCGACGATTTTTAATTCCTTTGAGGCCCTGCTCCATTCGACCACTTTCTGTGCGAAGTTGGTATTATCTTTTCCAAAGACCCAGCTCACCCGTATGAGGAAAAACCGGTAGGAAAGATCCCGGACAAATTGCTCGCCCAGCAGCTTGCTTTCTCCATAACGGTTCAGAGGAGAGGGGGGGTCGAAAATAGTATAGGGCCTCTTCATCTCCCCATTAAAAACATAATCGCTGGAATAGTGAACCAGGACCCCGCTGCATTCATTGACCGCACAGGCAAGGTTTCTCACGCCGAGACCATTGATCTGGTACGCGTTTCTCCAGTCCTTTTCTGCCTGATCGACGGCATTGTATGCGGCACAGTTGATAAGTATGTCCCACGGGTGGTTTTGAAGGTATTTTCGAACCAAGGCAAAGTCGGTGATATCCAGGGTTCTTGAATCCGCCGCGGTGACCGGGAATCCCCGCTTTGTGCAGGCCCGGACGATATCCTGCCCCAGCTGTCCCCTCGCTCCAGTGACCAGGATTTTCAAGGCTGATTCCCTCCGAAAGTAAAAGGAGGCTCAATTTCACTCAGTCGTGGCAGTTGCCGGTCTTTTTCCGAAACGATCGGCTTCTGGATGCCATATTCCTCTAGCGGCCAGTGAATTTTCAATTGCGGGTCGTTCCACAGGATGCCTGCATCATGTTCCGGGTAATAGAACTCCGAGGTCTTATAGAGCACATGGGTATTCTCTTCAAGGGCGAGAAACCCGTGGGCGAACCCGGCCGGGATATGGATCGTCGCCCCAGCCGCTGACAGAGTAACCCCGGCAGACCTCCCGAATCCTGGTGAATTACTCCTGAGATCAACCACCACATCGAATATGGATCCTCTCACAACCCTGACCAGTTTCTCCTGAGGATGCTTTTTCTGGAAATGCAGCCCCCGAATCACACCCTTTTCAGAAGCAGAGTGATTATCCTGGACATATTCGGTATAGATCCCAATCTTTTCGAACTCCCTCTTGTTGTAGGACTCGAAAAAAAATCCGCGGCCATCGCTAAGGACAACAGGCTCGATGAGTGTGACACCGTCAAGGTCAGTAGGGATCTTCCTGAATTTATCCGTCATACATTCTCACTCATCCTTTCCGGTTAATGGATGGCATCAGTCATGAACATACACATCCTTTCCTGGAAGAGGAGTGTATCCCTCATGATCCCTCATCAATCACGTATCACTTCCGGCAAGTTCACTTAAATAGCTTCCATATTCCGTATTATTCATGCTTTCAGCCAGGTCTTTGAGCTGGTGCCTCGTGATATATCCCAGGTTAAAAGCAATTTCCTCGATACAGGCGATATAAAGGCCCTGTCTCTTCTGGATCGCTTCGATGAAATTGGATGCCTCAAGCAGTGAGCGGTGGGTACCTGCATCCAGCCATGCCATGCCTCTGCCAAGCGGTATCACCTTCAGGGCTCCCTTTTTCAGGTACTCCTTATTTACATCGGTAATCTCCAATTCGCCCCTTTTTGAAGGGGTGATCGTCTTCGCGATCCTGACCACCTCGTTATCATAGAAATAGAGTCCTGGTATCGCGTAATTCGACCGCGGTTTTTGGGGTTTTTCCTCAATGGATACCGGTTCTCCCCGGGAATCGAATTCCACGACCCCGTAGGCACGGGGGTCTTTCACGTAGTACCCGAATATCAGTGCCCCGCTGTCCAGCTGCACTGCATCCCGGAGTAGTGCGCTGAAATGCTGCCCGTAAAAGATGTTATCTCCGAGGATCAGGGCAACCTTGTCCCTCCCGATGAATTTTTCACCGATGATGAACGCCTCCGCCAGTCCTCCGGGATTTTCCTGGACAGCATATGAGAACTTAATTCCGAGCCGGCTTCCATCTCCCAGCAGTTCTTCATATGCGGGGATATCGCGGGGTGTCGATATGATCAGGATTTCGCGGATCCCGGCAAGCATCAGCACTGAAAGAGGATAATAGATGAGCGGTTTGTCATACACCGGGAGCAGGTGTTTCGATACACCCCTGGTTAGCGGATAAAGACGGGTACCGAATCCCCCAGCCAGAATAATCCCCTTCATAATACAATATGGTATCGTATCGCTATATATGCATTTTTTGAAGGTGGGGTGGGGCTTTCGAGAGAGATTAGGCACTTTGCTGATATGGGCGAATCGCTGGAGGGGTGGTCCGCTGCTCTACTGAAGAACATAAAAACATTCGATCGAGAAAAACACACGAGATAAGGAGGATATGGAATTATTCTCCAACACGCTGAACCGGAGTTATTCCCAGCTTGTCCATTTTTTGTTCGGTTCTGCGTGTCGTGGAGATGGTCAATACCAGTTCTAAAAGAAACCATTTTAGGTTTATCCGGTTACTCTTCATATGTCCGATGAACCTGAATGCCGGAAAATATCAAGACGAGGCACTTCTGAAACTGTACCTGGCACATTCGTATGACGTTCAAAATAATCTCTGCAGTTCTGGTTATCCTGGTATTCGTTTGTTCCGTACCAGTCTGGGCAGATAACCTGACCCCTCCTGATTCCGGGATCTTACGCATGGAACAGGAAGGCTATGCCGATAATGCGACTCCGGACTCCCTGTGGGGATCGATTTCAAATGAACCGGCACTGGCAACGGAACCGGCCGTTCCGATGGATTCAGCACCCACACCCGAGACGATGGTCGAAACAGAAGCTGCACTGTTTTTTCCATCGTATGATGCCGCCGCAGAATTCCCTTTGTCCGCTGAAACACCCGCTTTTGCAGAACCAACAGCCCTTTCGAAAGAGACCATGATCGAAGCCGCCATTGCGTACTATATCAATGTCGAGCGGGTAAACATGGGCCTTCGTCCCTATACCTATAACGAAACACTTGCATCGGTGGCCAGGAACCACACGCTATTGATGATCAGCTCGGATTATGGCGGCCACACCATTCCCGGAGAACCGAACCTGGGAACCCGCCTCACTGCCGCAGGAATACCCTGGCTTGCCTGGGGGGAGTGCATTTCGTTCGGCTATCCGGATCTCGATGCAGACACTGTGGCAAACATGATCGTCCATGATCTGGTCTGGGACGATGCAGCCTCGAGCTGGGGGCACCGGAGAATCATCCTCGACGGCCTCACGAGCGATCCCGGGTATCCTACACCAACCGTGTACGGTTTCAACCTGGTCGGAACCGGAGCTGCCTATGGATCTTTGAGATTCCTTGGCGGGGCACGATATACCGGCTGGCATGCAACAATGGATTTTGTGAAAGTAACACTACCACAGCAGGTTTATCCAAAGATCGGCATCTTCCGGGACGGCCTCTGGGTTCTGGACTACAACGGGAACTACCTGTGGGATGGTCCGGGGATCGATCGGGTTGCCTTTATCGGACAGGCTGGTGATGTTCCCGTTATCGGAGATTGGAACGGAGATGGTACCGATAAGATCGGCATCTTCCGGGACGGTCTCTGGGTCCTCGATTACAACGGGAACTTCGTGTGGGATGGTCCGGGGATCGATCGGGTTGCCTTTATCGGACAGGCTGGCGATGTTCCCGTTATCGGAGATTGGAACGGAGATGGTACCGATAAGATCGGCATCTTCCGGGACGGTCTCTGGGTCCTCGATTACAACGGGAACTTCGTGTGGGATGGTCCGGGGATCGATCGGGTTGCCTTTATCGGACAGGCTGGCGATGTTCCCGTTATCGGAGATTGGAACGGAGATGGTACCGATAAGATCGGCATCTTCCGGGACGGTCTCTGGGTCCTCGATTACAACGGGAACTTCGTGTGGGATGGTCCGGGGATCGATCGGGTTGCCTGGATCGGACAGGCTGGTGATGTTCCCGTTATCGGAGATTGGAACGGAGATGGTACCGATAAGATCGGCATCTTCCGGGACGGCCTCTGGGTCCTCGATTACAACGGGAACTTCGTGTGGGATGGTCCGGGAATCGATCAGGTTGCCTGTATCGGCCAGGCAGGCGATATTGCCGTTGTTGGAGATTGGAACAGTGATGGTACCGATAAGATCGGCATCTTCCGGGATGGCCTCTGGGTCCTCGACTACAGCGGGAACTTCGTGTGGGATGGTCCGGGGATCGATCGGGTTGCCTTTATCGGACAGGCTGGGGATATTGCCGTTGTTGGAGATTGGAACAGTGATGGTACCGATAAGATCGGCATCTTCCGGGATGGCCTCTGGGTCCTCGACTACAGCGGGAACTTCGTGTGGGATGGTCAGGGGATCGATCGGGTTGCCTTTATCGGACAGGCTGGGGATATTGCCGTTGTTGGACCATGGTGAAAAAGTTATCAATATCAATAAAAAACTTTCATGAAGTTGGAGCTTAGCACCGAAGTGAAGAAAATCTAACCTTGTGCAAGATCTTCTTTTATGAGCGGTGAAGGCTGTTTGTCTTTCAGGACTTGGATCCTGTTACAAAAACCAGCCTAGCATGACTCATCGAACACCGAAGTGCGCCCGAGAGCGCGGATTACAAAGTGGCCTCCGAGTAATCATTCTGTCCACACGAGGTAAATATGAGGAGATCACGAAGTGAAGTTGGCGGGAAAAACGTTCACAAGAAATGTCTCGTTAGGACGGCTCTATACCGGAGCAAGGAGAAGAAAACCGAGAAAATTCCAAATCCACTGGAACATCTTCTTCAATTGCGGGAATGGATCCTTGCGGAACAATACGAGGTTATGGCATTTGAATCGATGGGAGATTACTGAATTCCTCTTTACGACGCCTTGCAGGTAAGCGTTGAGACGATCGTTGCGAATGCCTACCACATCAAGTGGATACCGTGGAAGAGGACCGATACAATCGATTCGGAATGGATCGCAAGAGCTTGCACTGAACGATTTAGTCACACCTTCAAGTCCTGATCTGTCCGATTGAAAATCTCCGGTCTTCACAGGGAAAAAGGCATTCCCTGTGGGTCACGCCGGGTTCTGCTTCCGGATCTCCCTGTACCATGCGATGGTCTCTTCCAGTCCCTCGCGAAACTCCATCGCCGCTTCGAACCCGAACTCCCGCTTCGCCCGCGAGGTATCAAGACACCTCCGGGGCTGGCCGTCGGGCTTTGATGTATCCCAGGCGATGTTTCCATCAAATCCGGTCAGCTCGGCAATGAGATCCACCAGGTCCCTGATCCTGATCTCCTTCCCGGACCCGAGGTTCACCGGTTCTGGACCGTTATAGGATTCGGTGGCCATGGCGATTCCCCGGGCGGCATCCTTCACGTAGATGAACTCCCGTGATACCGACCCGGTCCCCCAGACCTCCACGCTCTCCTTACCTTCATCCACTGCCTCGACAAATTTCCGGATGAGGGCCGGGATGACATGCGAGACTGCCGGGTCGAAATTGTCCCGCGGCCCGTACAGGTTGACCGGGAGGAGGTAGATGGCATTGAACCCGTACTGCTCGCGATACGTCTGCGCCTGGACGAGGAGCATCTTCTTGGCAAGACCGTAGGGCGCATTCGTCTCCTCGGGATACCCGTTCCAGAGATCTTCCTCGCGGAACGGCACCGGGGTGAACTTGGGATAGGCACAGATCGTGCCGATAACCACGCATTTTTCAACCCCTTCCAGGCGGGCGGCCTCGATGACATGGATGCCCATGAGGGCATTGTCATAGAAGAGAACCGCCGGGTTGTCCCGGTTAAAGCCGATCCCCCCCACCGTAGCTGCCAGGTGGATGACGAGATCCTGCCCGGCCACGACCCGGTCACAATCCTCACGTCTCCGGAGGTCGGCATCCCTGCTCCGGGGTATCCGGATCTGGGAATCACGAACCCCCCTCCTCCGGAGCTCCTCTACAAGATGCGACCCAAGAAAACCTGCCCCACCCGTGATCAGGATTCGCTTTCCATCCCAGTAGTTCATTTTAAAACCTCCCCGGCTAATCGGACTTCCACCACCGGTCAGGATATATGCGGGCGAGGATTTCATCGCCTTCTCCGGGCGGGTTTATCCCGGCAATCCTGAGATCGGCGTCAACCATGATCTTCACGAGCTCGGGGAACCTGATCCGGGGTTTCCATTGGAGCACCGTTTCCGCACGCGAAGGATCGGCGATCAATACCTCCACTTCGGTTGGCCGGAAGTAGCGGTGATCGATGCGGACATGCTCCTCAACATTCAGACCGGTATAGGCGAATGCCGCCTCGAGGAACTCCTTCACCGAATGAGTCTCGCCAGTCCCGATCACGAAGTCACCGGGAGTGTCCTGCTGGAGAATCTTCCACATGCACTCCACGTATTCGGGGGCATAGCCCCAATCACGTCGTGCATCGAGGTTGCCGAGATACAGGTACCGATCCTTTCCCCCGAGGATCCGGGCAATCGCCCTGGTTATCTTCCGGGTGACAAACGTTTCCCCCCTTCGCGGCGATTCGTGGTTGAAGAGGATGCCGTTCGAGGCGAAGAGTTGGTATCCTTCCCGGTAGTTCCGGGTCATCCAGAAGGCATACAGCTTGGCGCAGGCGTAGGGGCTCCGGGGCTGGAACGGGGTTGTTTCACTCTGGGGAGGTGGTGCAGACCCGAACATCTCGCTCGAGGAAGCCTGGTAGAATCTGATCCCGGTCGCGCACTGGTACCGGATGCATTCGAGGAGACGGGTTGTCCCGATTCCGGTTACGTTTCCGGTGTATTCGGGAGTGTCAAAACTTACCCGGACATGGCTCTGCGCCCCGAGATGGTAGATCTCATCGGGGCAAATGTTGTAGATGACATTGGAGATCATCTCGTTGTCTGAAAGGTCCCCGTAGTGGAGGAAGAGCTGGGCACCCCTCACATGGGGATCGACGTAAATATGATCGATCCGGCTGGTATTAAAGGTCGATGATCGTCGGATGAGGCCATGTACTTCATATCCTTTGGATAACAGGAGCTCGGCCAGGTACGACCCGTCCTGGCCGGTTATTCCCGTGATGAATGCCTTTTTATGTGCCATGGATTACGTTCCACCTTCAACCACTGTCGATGATTCGGAACAGATCTTTATGCCTCCCGCAGGGGCGTATGTGACTATGCGATTTCTTCCGTTATAGTCGTTGTTCATTTTCCGGGACAGAAGAAGGCATCATATTGTTCCTGATTGTTTGAACAGCTGATTGATTCCTCATAGCTCAGCTCAGAACATCAGGAATAACGAAAAGCAATTCATTTTCTTGGGAAGAAGACGGCATCTCAGTTAATTCATACAAATCAATGATCGATTAGCCAACCGGAAGAGAACGGAATAACTTCAAGGTATCGGGATCAACGAATTTTTTTTTAAAAAAAAACTAAATAAAATGCTTCGCTCACCATGTGAAAGATAGATGTTGGGATATCCTTATTCACTCTGTAACTTATTACTCCCTCATGCCCTCTCCTGCCACCGGCTGCCTCATCTGCGGCGCCCCCATCGAATACTTTACTGAGCCGGAGGAGATGGAATGCCTGTTCTGCAAAGAAAAACACCTCTCCTTCTCCCGGTGCGTGAATGGCCATTACGTCTGCGACCGCTGCCACAGGATGGGTGCCGATGACCTGATCGAGTCCACCACCATCCGGAGCACATCGGACAACCCCTTCGTCATCGCCGAACCGCTCCTGGAAAGTCCGGCCATCAAGATGCATGGCCCTGAACACCATTTCCTGGTCCCGGCGGTGTTAATCGCAGCGCTCTACAACCACTCCGGTCAGCAGGACCGGAAGGAGCGGTGCATCAAGGCAGCCCGTAGGCGAGCGGAGCTGGTGAAGGGGGGTTTCTGCGGGATGATGGGCGACTGCGGGGCGGCGGTGGGAACCGGTATCTTCGTGAGCGTGGTCACCGGGGCAACACCGCTTTCCCAGGAAGAGTGGCGGCTCTCGAACCTGGTCACGGCCCGCACGCTTGGGGAGATCGCACTGCATGGCGGCCCGCGCTGCTGCAAGCGAAACACCTTCCTCGCGCTCCAGTCAGCGGTCAGGTTCCTGGACGAGGAAATGCACATCAGACTGCCCATGCCAAGGATCATCCGTTGCCGGTTCAGCACCAGGAACGCGGAGTGCCTGAAGGAGAAGTGCCCCTTCTACCCGGGAGTGTGATGTTGGGATTGGGCACTGGTTCGGATACCGGATCTGTAAAGAGTACACTCTCCCCGATATGGGAGGCGGGATCCTGGTCCGGAAAGGGAGAACCGGGGATCAGTACCATTCCATCTTCAGCGGATCGGATATTGCGAAGCTCACCCGGGTTTTTATTGATTCCCGTCCCGGTACCGCTCGAGCACCTGCCTGATGATCAGGCTCGAGCTGCAGTAAGTGTCGCCGGCATACTTCCCGATCCTGACCACCTCGGCAGAAATGCCCTGTGCCGCCAGTTCCTTCCGGAGCTTCTCCTCGTTGAAGTGCTGGTTGAACCCGATGGTGATGACCGCCGGCCGGATCTCCCGGATCGGCCGGAACATGTCGTGGAGGTCACCGAGAACGGCATGGTCGACCGGCTTTAGGGAGGCGACCATCTTCAGCCGCTGATCCTCAGGGACGATCGGCCGGGGCTTGTGCTTCACGTTCGCGTCCCGGGCAACGATCACGTACAGCACGTCGCCGAGTCGCCGCGACTCTTCGAGGTAGTACAGGTGCCCGGTATGGAGTAGATCAAACGTCCCGGTCGCGACCACCCGTCTCATCCCACCACCTCGAGCTCTACCGGAGTCCCGTTGGCCCGGAAGCAGGCCCAGTCCCCCTCGTTGTAAGGGAAGCCGACGATGAGGTGATAGCTCCCGGTACGGGGGAAGAAAGAGAGGTCGGCATCCGAGGGGATGAGCACGCCGTTTGGATGTGAGTGGACGCTCCCGGCAAGGTGGGTGTCAAGCGGCATCATGTCGAGGTACAGGCTCGCCGAGACCCCGGTACTGGTGGTCCCGGGAAGGAGGTTCAGTTCCTCGATGATCCCGTCCTTCTCCCGCAGCAGGCCGGCGTACTCGTTCGGGTGCTGCTCTTTGCCGACCTGCAGCAGGAGGATGAGGAGATCCTTTCGTATGCCCCGTATCTGCATCCTGTTCTTCTTCATTTGGTAAGAATGGAAATTAAACTAGGGGTCGTGAGAAACCACAAACGGTTGAACGGCTTCCCGGACACGGAAGGCGGGCACGGGACGAGGGTAGCGCAGGATACCGGAAACTGCCGCGTGATCAACCCGGGCCTTTCCCTAGAACGGCCCGTCCTGCTCGAAGCTCCGTCCGAAGCGGATCGCCAGCCCGGCCTTGAACAGCTCGGCACCCAGGTACGCGGCATGGTCAAGGAGCGAGACGTCCCCGTTCTCCTGGATGGTGTGGAACAGGTCCGCCCACGAAGTGCCCCGGTAAGCCTTCCCGTGTACGACCGCCACGATCTCATTTCCCTCGACCCCGATCCGGAAGTTACCGCAGGGATCATAGCAAATCTCCCGCGGCATGGGCACAACCGGGACGAGGCTCGCGTACTCAACCGGCGGCTCCCTCCGCCGCCGCTTCTCCTTGATTACCAGGAGGTCGATGCCGAGATCTTTCGGGTACGGCCTGCCGAGGGAAAGCACCATCATCTCCGTTGCCCGCCGCATCTCCGCTATCGATCCCCTGGTCTTGTCGCTGTGCTCGCTTGTAAAGATGACCGCGGCGTTCACCTCCATTGCCATGCCGGCCAGCAATGCATTCGCCCCGATGGAATCGGCATCCAGGAGCTCGACCACGTTGCCGGCACCGAAGAAGAGCGGGTATCCTACCGCTGAAAAATTCCCGAGAGCCTCCACCAGTCCCGACCCTGCGGGCGGGAGCAGCGGGTCGGCGATGATGCAGGAGATGCCGGCCTCTTCCGCTGCCCGGATGTTCTCGGCAAGCGATCGCTCTCCAGGGACCACCACGGCACCGGTCCCCTGCTCCGCAAGGAGGCTCCCGATTTCCGGAATGTTCTTCTCCTGCAGGCTCAGCACGAGGTCAGCCCGTCCGAGTGCCGCAGCGATAAGGGCCGGGTCCTGGGTATCCACCGCGAGCGGCCCGGTTACTTCCGAAAGTGTATCAAACACCCGTTCCACATCCGCGGGAACGGCATCGAAACCGAACCCGAGGTCGACGATGTCCGCACCCGCGGAGAAATACTCCTTCACCCGGCCAGCGATATCCGGCTCCCGGTGGGCGTCCATGACCTCGGCAAGGACCTTCATCCGCGAGGTGCCTCCGATCTTCATCCCCCGGATGAGGTAATCGAATTCCGCTCCCGTTTCCCGCTCCATGACCTTCCGCATCGCCTCATCCCGCCGGCGTTCGATGAGCAGCTCGTCGGCCGGCACGGTGCGGGAGAGGGTCACGGTGGAAAGCAGCGGGAGGATGAGTTCCAGGTCGGCGGCGTGGCGTGGCCCGCGGTAGACCGGGACCCCGGTCTCCTTTTCAATGTCGTCAAACGACGCGGTGCTCATACCGGAGACCAGCACCAGGTCGTAGTCCCTCCCCAGGACCAGTTCCCTCAGCTGCTCCGGGACCAGGAACGAGGCGATTTCGCCGGTCACCACCACGTCGGCATCCATCCCTTCGGCCGCTTTTCTCACGATGGAGGCGGTCGCCGTACCGGTGGGGAGGAGGAGGCGCATAATAAAGGAGAGTATTGAAAGCCAGGGAATTTATACCCTCACTCAGGCCACGGGAAGATCTCCTCAAATCCGATGGTAGATATTCCTCCGGTGACCAATTCCGACAACAAGGGTTCGCCTGAGGATAGCAAAGAGGACCGTGTATTTGCCAGCCCGGAGAGACCGGAGCGAAACACCATCCAACGGGAATGCACCAGGACCGTTCCACCAGTGGTAAGCGATTCGGGCGATCGGGTGATCCTCTCCCGGTCCCTGCCGGGTGAGAGCCTCAAGGTCTCGGAGGACTCGTGGCAGTATAGCGGAGGGTATAGGGCATTTATCCTATCCCCGAGCTCCCGCTTCACACCATCGTGCGAATACATCCTGCCTGCCCGGATATCCTCGGGACTTTCCTGAACGGCACGAATTTCATCTGGGGTAAGCGGTCCATTACCGGAGACCATGTCAGGCAGGCGCCCGATTACATCATTGTTAGATTCGGGGGGTGGATTTTCAGGGCATCCTGCCTCCGCCTTCTTTCTTCGCTCACCTGGGGCAGTGCGCGTTATGCACACATGGATCTACACGAGCATTCATGAGAAACTGCCGTTGACAATAAAAAACCGGATTCTCTAATACCCCGGAAGAGAGAATTATATAACCGACCATGCTCGCCTGCGACCTGCACGTCCATACCAGTTTTTCGAAAGACGGCGAGAGCAGCGTGGAGGAGGTCATCCGGCGGGCAGAAGCAGCGGGCCTCGATGCCATCGCCATCACCGACCATGACACCGTCCAGGGCGCCCTGGCCGCACTCCGTGTTCCCACCCCGCTGGTCATCATCCCGGGCATCGAAATCTCCACCCGGCAGGGACACCTGATAGCGCTCGGGATCACCGAGAAGATCCCCCCGGGGATGGACGTGATGGACACCATCGCCCTGGCCCGGCAGAAGGGAGCGCTCCTCATCCTCCCCCACCCCTACCACATCTGGCGGCACGGGGTGGGCAGGAAACTCCGTGCTGCTCTCTTTGCCGTGGACGCCATCGAGGTCTTCAACAGCCGCTACATCGTGGGATCGGCAAACATCAGGGCAGCGAGGATGGCCCGGCGTATCGGCAAGCCCTGCGTCGGGGGGTCCGATGCCCACAATGCCCGCTATATCGGGTTTGGCCGGACCCTGGTGGACGCCGAGCGGACCGTGGAATCGATCCTCCAGGCCATCCGGGAGGGGAAGACCATTCCTGCCGGGAAGATGACCCCCCTGCCGAGCTATACCCGGCAGGCTCTCAGGAACACATGGAAGAAGTTCAAGCGCCGGATGTATCACCGGTAAGGCTCGCCTTCCGGACCGCATACCTCGGCGACCGGTTTGCCGGCTCGCAGCTCCAGGCCGAAGACCGGACGGTCGATGGAGAGGTCATCGCTGCCTGCCGGAGGTCGGAGCTCTTTTCCGATCCCCGGGAAGCACGGTTCCTCGCTGCCGGGAGGACCGACCGCGGGGTGCACGCCCGGTGGCAGGTCTACGCGTTCTCCACCCCTTTCCCGGAGCGGGCAATCGCCGCCCTTCCCTGGCAGCTCCCAAAGGACATCCTGCTCACCGGGTATGCGGTGGTTGATCCCGGTTTCCACCCCAGGTACCGGGCTTTGAGCCGGACCTACCGCTACTACTTCGGGAGGCACGACCTTGACCGGGAAGCGATGGACAACGCCGCATCGCGGTTTGCAGGGAGGCACGACTTCTCCCGGTTCGCCCGGATCGAAGACAAAGACCCGGTGCGGACCGTGCTCTCCTGCCGGGTAACGGAAGACCACGGGCTCCTCTGCTTCGAGGTGACCGCGGAGAGCTTTCTCTGGCACATGGTCCGGTACATGGCCTCCGCCCTGCTCCTCGTTGGAGGAGGGAAGTGGGACGAAGGCACCATCGACAGGCGGTTGCACGGCGAGGAGACCGGCCCGCTCTCCCCCGCCCCTCCGTTCGGGCTCATCCTCTGGGAGGTTGACTGCGGGATCGCCTTCGAGCCCCTCCCGGGGGGAGGCCGGTCCGCGCAGTTCGTGCAGGAACAGGGAGAATACCATGCGGTCATGGCGAGGATCTGCGGGCTGCTTCCCTGATACCCGGCTTCTCCTTTTTTAACGCCAGTTTTGTCTCTACGACATGCATCAGCGTTGACATCATGGATGGAGCAGGTGAAGCGCAGCGGTATTTTCGGACCGCTGCCAGGCTCCCCTTCCTGCACCTTGATTACGGCACCGGCAGAATTCCTGGTACAGGCCATGGCCACCTTCACCTGCACCCGGTGCGGGAAGTGCTGCATCAGCCTCGGGCGGCACATCCGGATCGAGCGGAGCCTCTCTCCGGTGCAGCACTACGTCCGGAACGCGATCTCAGGAGAGATCATGATGGTTACCATCCACCCGGATAAGCGCGCCCTCTTTTCAGAAAAGCCAGGGGAGGGGTGGTGCCCCTTCCTGCGCAGGGACCAGGACGGGCTTTTTTCCTGCACCATCTACGAGAACCGCCCGGCCATCTGCCGGGACTTCCGGTGCCTCACCATGGTCATAACCGGCCCGGACGGAACGGAAGCAGCCCAGGTCGTGGGAAAAGCCACCATCATCACCAGGGATACCGTCCTGGAAGAGCTGTGGAACAGCCTGAAAAAACAGGTGCCGGCGGGCGATCCGGGATGGCTCCTGCACATGCAAAAAGGACTGGTGGCGCAGGGCTATACCCTTGAGCCGCTGACCTGATACGCCGGATAGTACCTTTTTTACCGGTATACAGCCAACCTTTTTCCCGGATTTGCAATGACCGAGATCCCAAAAGAAGAGTATATTCTCCGGTGTACCTCGGCCTGTGCGGGGTGCCCCTCCTCGCTCACGCTGCGGTACGTGCTCAAGGCGGCCGGGCCCGATACCGTTCTCGTGGTCCCTGCCTGCTGCACGAGCATCATCCAGGGGATATACCCGAATACCGCCATGAATGTCCCGGTATACAACGTGGCCTTTGCTGCGGCAGCGGCATGCGCATCCGGGATGAGCGAGGCTTTCCGGAAGGCGGGCAGGAATACCAACGTGATCGTCTATGCAGGTGACGGCGGGACCGTGGACATCGGCATCCAGGCCCTGTCAGGGGCATTCGAACGGGAGACCGATTTCCTGTATATCTGCTACGACAACGAGGCATACGGGAACACCGGCATGCAGCGCTCCGGCTCGACACCGGCCGGTGCCCGCACCACCACCACCCCGGGCGGCAAGGTCCATGCCAAGAAAGACCTTGACAGCATCGTTGCCGCCCACAACCCGCCCTACATGGCGACCGCCTGTGTCGCCTACCCCCAGGATATCTTCAAAAAGGTCCGGAAGGCCCTCTCCATCCGGGGACCGTCGTTCATCCACGTCCTTTCCCCCTGTCCTCCGGGCTGGCGGTTTGCCTCCGACAGGACTATTGAGATGGGAAAACTCGCCGTGAAGTCCGGGATGTGGATCCTCTATGAACGGGAGTACGGGAAGGTCACCATCAACGGGGTCTCGAAAGCGGCACTGAAAAAGCCCATCCCGCTGGAGGAGTACCTGGCTCCCCAGGGGAGGTTCAAGGGGATCAACCGGCAGGCCATCGATTCCCTCATCTCCCAGCGGGACCGTACGGCGCAGCGGCTCCAGAGGGAGGAGGAAGGCATATGCTGACCATCGCCACCGGCAACAAGGCTGTCGCTGCTGCCGTGAAGGAGGTCAGGCCGGCCGTTGTTGCCGCCTACCCCATCACCCCCCAGACCGAGATCGTGGAACAGATCGCCGAGTACGTGACCTCGGGAGAGCTTGACTGCCGCTACATCCCGGTCGAGAGCGAACACTCGGCCATGGCGGCATGCATCGGGGCCAGCGTCACCGGGGCGAGGACGTTTACGGCCACGAGCTCCCACGGGCTGATGTACATGCACGAGATGGTCAACTGGGCGGCCGGGGCCCGCCTTCCCATCGTGATGGCCAACGTCAACCGTGCGCTGGGCCCGGGATGGAACGTCTGGGCGGAGCACACGGACTCGCTCCAGGAGCGGGACACGGGGTGGCTGCAGGTCTATGTCAGCACCGTCCAGGAAGCCTACGATGCAACCATCATGGCTTTCAGGATCGCCGAGCACCATGACGTGCTGCTGCCGGTCATGGTCAACCTCGACGGGTTTGTCCTCTCCCACAGCATGCAGCGCCTCGAGACGCTGCACCCCGGGGATTTCATCCCCCCCATGGAACTCCCCCATGCCATCGATACCGCGCACCCGGCAGGGTACGGGACGCTGACCGGGCCGGATGACTATTTCAGGTTCCGGTGGGATATCGAACGATCCATGCGCCGCTCGGCCGGGATCATTGCCGGGACGGAACAGGAGTTTGCAGACCGGTTCGGACGTTCTTACGGCCCGGTACACGAATACAGGTTCGAGGATGCCGATGTGGTGGTGATTGCCATGGGAACGCTGGCAAAGGAGGCCGAGGTTGCCATCGACAAGCTCCGCGATGAGGGGATACGGGCAGGATCGCTCGGGATCCGGTGGTTCCGGCCGTTCCCGGACCTGGACCTGGGTGGTCGCGACCTGGTGGTCATCGACCGCGACTATTCGTTTGGGTTCGGCGGGATCCTGGCCCAGAGCCTGAAGAGCAAGCACAGGATCGATCCCTACACCGTGATCGCGGGGCTCGGTGGCCAGGAAGTCACCTTTGACGACATCGCTTCATTCGTGCGGGAGCGAAGACCCGGCGAGGAGCACTGGTTCGGGGTGAGTGACGATGTATGAGGTCCGGATCCATTCCCGCGGGGGCCAGGGAGGGGTGACGGCCGCACGGCTGCTGGCGCTGGCCGCGTTCCGTGACGGCAGGTACGCTACCGCCTGCCCGTTCTACGGTGCCGAGCGGCGGGGGGCCCCGGTGGTCTCCTACGTCCGGATCGATGACCACCCGATCAGGGTCTACAGCCAGATCCGGAACCCCGACCTGGTGGTGATACTTGATACGAGCGTCATGGACGTGGTGGACGTCTTCCAGGGCTTAAAGCCGGACGGCAGGGTGGTCATCAACGCGACCGGCACACAAGAGGTTGCCGGCCATGCCACCTACTCGGTTGACCTGACCGGGATCGCCCTCTCCCTGGACCTGGTGGTTGCCGGAAGCCCGATCCTGAACACCCCGGTTCTCGGCGCACTGGCAAAGATGGGGATAGTCTCGATGGACTCGGTAAAAATGGCAATTTCTGAGATGTTTACCGATGTCCGGAACGTCAGGGCGGCCAAAGCCGCCTACCAGGAGCTGGTGCCATGAGCGAGCGCCTGGCCATGAGCAGGCCCAAACAGGGGTCGTCTGGGAAGACCGGGTCCTGGCGGGTATTCCGGCCCGTGGTGGACAGGGAGAAGTGCAATGCCTGCGGCCTGTGTGCCATGTACTGCCCGGATGCGGCCATAAGCGAGGATCTAGAGGTCGACCTCGATTTCTGCAAGGGCTGCGGGATATGCGCCCGCGAGTGCCCCAAGAAAGCGATAACCATGGAGCGGGAAGAAAAATAGGTATTTTTTTTGTATTAAACCTGCATCCTCGGTTTTCATCAGGGGGGGCATCTGGCCCGGCATTTCCATCCTGTCTGCCCGATCAGGAGCGGTCAATGGGGTTTCTAATGAAAATGCCCCCCGCATTTTCATTCCCATGTGACTTTATTCTTCGATCGGGCACTGGCCGATATACTCGAGGTCGAACTTGTAAAAGTGGGTGAAGCCGCAGTTGCGGCACCGGACGGTGAAGTGGTTGCACCCGATGGTCATGTCGTGGGGGCCGGTGACCCGGCAGTGCCGGCAGCCCGCGGTGGTGACCAGCTGCCAGACATCGAAGCACCCAATCGGCGTGTAACTCCCCTCTTTTGCCACATCCTCGATCCGGGGGACAAATATCCGTGTGGCGCCACAGTTCTGGCAGATGACCTGTGCCTGGTAGGGGACTGCCTTTATCACCTGGTCGGCCTCCTTCCCGCAGTTGTAGCACGTGGTCCGGTACCTGGTGAAGATGAACCGGTCCGTCATGTATGATAGTTCGGGGATCGGTCTATAAGAAAGTAGTCCCGGTTCCGGGCGGGGAAAAAAAAGAGTTTGAGGGGACCTTAGAAGTCCATGCCGGGGCCGCCCATGCCGCCCATTCCACCCATGCCACCAGGGCCGCCCGGGGGCATGCCTTCCGGAGCTGCGGTCTTGGATGCGGCGATGACGTCATCGATCCTGAGGATCATGATCGCTGCCTCGGCAGCGCTGGCGATGGCCTGGGTCTTGACCCGGAGCGGCTCGACAACGCCGGCCTTGAGCATGTCCTCGGCCTTGCCTTCGAACACGTTCAGTCCGACAGTCTTCTTGCCCTTCTCGTGGGAGGCCCGGAGCTCGACCAGCATGTCGATCGGGTCAAGCCCTGCGTTCTCCGCAAGCGTCCTCGGGATGATCTCGAGAGCGGTGGCGAAGGCCTCGATGGCCAGCTGGGCTCGGCCGCCCACGCTTGCCGCGTACTCCCTGAGCCGGAGCGAGAGCTCGATCTCGGGCGATCCCCCGCCTGCCACCAGTTTCTTGTCTTCAAAGACCACGCCGACAACCCTGAGTGCATCCTCGACTGCGCGCTCGATCTCGTCGACCACGTGCTCGGTCCCGCCGCGGACGATGATCGAGACCGCTTTCGGGTTCTTGCACTCCACCACGAAGACCATCTCCTCACCGGAGACCTTCTTCTCCTCGACGAGCCCGGCCCACCCGAGCTCGTCGCCGCTGATGGCGTCGATGCTGGAGATGAGGCTTCCGCCGGTTGCCCGGGCAAGCTTCTCCATATCGCTCTTCTTGACCCGCCGGACCGCGAAGATACCGGCCTTGGCGAGGTAGTGCTGGGCGATGTCGTCGATTCCCTTCTGGCAGAAGAGGACGTTTGCACCGGATTCGATGATCTTGTCAACGATGTTCTTGATCATCCGCTCTTCCTCGTCAAGGAAGGCCTGGAGCTGGTCAGGGCTGGTAATGTTGATCTCGGCATCCACCTCGGTCTTCTTGAACTCGACCGCGGCGTTCAGGAGGAGGATCCTGGCATCCTTCACCTTCCTGGGCATGCCGGGGTGGACACGCTCCTTGTCGACCAGGACACCTTCAACGATCTCGGAGTTGTCGATGGACCCGCCGACCTTCTTCTCGACCTTGATATTGTCCTTGTCGACCGTCCCGTCTTCATCGGCCACCATCGTGACCGCCTTGACCACGAGCTCGCACATCTTCTCCTTGTTCGCCTCCGCCCCTTTGCCGGTCATGGCGGTCTCGGCGATCTTCCGGAGCATGGCGCTGTCGGACCCCTTTATGGCGATGGCGATGCTGTTCAGGATCTCATGGGACTTCTCAGCCGCCTGGCGGTACCCCTGGGCGATGACCGTGGGGTGAACGTCCTGCTCGAGCAGGTCCTCGGCCCGCTTCAGGAGCTCGCCGGCAATGACCACTGCCGTGGTGGTGCCGTCTCCGACCTCGTCGTCCTGGGTCTTGGCGATCTCCACCATCATCTTGGCTGCCGGGTGCTCGATGTCCATCTCCTTGAGGATGGTGACGCCATCGTTGGTGATGACGACATCCCCGATGGTGTCGACGAGCATCTTGTCCATGCCCTTCGGCCCGAGCGTGGTCCGTACGGCGCTTGCCACCGCCTTTGCGGCAGTGATGTTCATGCCCTGTGCATCGCGTCCACGGGTGCGTGAACTTCCTTCTTTCAGGATAAGAATTGGTTGTCCTCCAAGCTGCTGTGACATGGTATTCACCACTTTGTAGCGATAAAATTGGTTTGTGGTTCTATATAAAAATTATGAATTATCGATCATCTCGATGAGCTCATCTCCGTCTGCGATCCGATGCAGGCGCTGCTCGCCGATAACCAGCGTGCTCCCGATCTTTTTCTGCTTGTGGTAGTCCGTGATCACGCACATTGCATGGGATCCGGTCACCTGCGAGATGTTCCCGATCAGCGCAGCGCGCCTGACCACCTTGTTCGCCTCGCCGTACCCGGTCAGTATGGTATGGTTGGAAAACTCGATGAGGGCCTGGAACGGAGCCCGCTGCAGGGTATGGAGCTTCATGCCAATCCGTTCCAGGAACCCCATGGGGATATCTTCCTGCTGCGAAGGCTCGTCCGGGAAGTGCGGCTCGTGCTTCATCAGGTCGATGGAACGGACAAGGGCGGTGTCAAAGATCTCCTCGATCCTGATGGCGATGTCGAGCGTTGTTCCCATCCCGCTCTCGTACTTGCTGATGGTGCGCCGGGATACCCCAAGGAGGTTGCCGAGGTCTCCGAGCGAGAGGTTTCGCCGCTCGCGTTCCTCGCGGAGCACTTCGCCGTTGATGTTGACGTAAAGGCCGCCTGGAGAAGCGTAGACCAGTGGAGGTACCTGCTCGACCAGGGCATCGTAGAGGGTCGCGACGCTGACTGCATAGATACCATACCGCACGTAGACCGCGCCGCGTTCAAGCTCGGAATCCCGCGCCCGCTCCCCGATGATAAGGGGCGAGCCCTTCAGGTGTAAAGAGATCTGGTCTAGGTCACGGGCGGTCTCTTCGCTCACGCCGTCTATATGCGAGACGACCTTGATGACGAGGATGGTCTCGGGGTTGCTGGCGATTAGATCGAAACTCCGCGGCCGCATGGAGAAGCGTTCCGAGACGCGGAACCGGGCCATGAGCAGGACAGAGATGACCATCTGGAGGAGGCGATCCTGTGACATTTCTCCTTTGAGAATGGATATAGCGCCCCGCATTATAAATAATAGTGCAGGATGCGGATCGGCATCGACGATACGGACTCCCCGGCCCGGATGTGTACGACCTACCTCGGGGCAGTACTGGCCCGTCAATTGGTGGATGCAGGGATGCGGGTGAAGGGGATCAACCTCGTCCGCCTGAACCCCAACGTCACCCACAAGACCCGTGGGAATGCCGCGGTCTGCATCGAGTGCGAGGGCGATCCCGGTACGGCACTCTCCCATGCCTGCCGCCTGGTCGATGAGCTTGCCGACCTGTCGTGCGAGGAGACCAATCCCGGGGTGGTGGTGGCTGACCGTCCTCTCCCGTCGTGGTTCTACCGCAAGGCCGTGCAGGACTTCTGCGGGATCGATGAGGCGCTCACCCTGATCGAGGAGGGTGGCGCCTTTTATCGCGGATACAGGAACCAGCGCGGCCTGATCGGGGCGGCAGCAGCCGTTGCCTGTGATTTTGACGATTCCACCTGGGAACTCCTCGCTTACCGGCCCCCGGACCGGTGGGGAACCCCGCGACAGGTCGACCGGCAGAGCCTCTTTGTCGCTGACCAGGAGACCCGGCCCCACACCTGGGACTCGGTCGACCGGGAAAACGACCTGGTGGTCTGCGTGCCCCATACCCCTGACCCGGTGCTCTTCGGAATCCGTGGAGCGTCCCCGGACTGGGTTACAAGGGCCAGGGGATACGTCCTGTCCGAGCTGCCTGCCTTCGAGCAGGTCTTTTGCACCAACCAGGGGACCGATGCCCACCTCGTTCCCGGCCGGATCGGGCACCTAAGAGAAGGCCGTTCCTACCTGCTCAGCGGCACGGTTACATCGCCTCCCGTCACCGGGATCGGGGGCCATGTCTCCTTCTTTCTCGGTGACGGCGGAAGATCGGTGCGCTGCATGGCCTACGAGCCCACCAGGGGGTTTCGCGATACCGTCAGGCTCCTTCTTCCTGGCGACAGGGTCACCGTTGCCGGGAGCTACAAGCGGGAAAGTATCAACCTGGAGAAGATCCTCGTCAGCACTGTTGCACAGGTGGTCCGGACCCGGCCGCCACGGTGCGCCACCTGCGGAAAACGGATGACCAGCGCGGGCACCGGGAAAGGATACAAGTGCCGGGAGTGCGGCAGCCGGTCGCGGAAGCCGGAACAGACCGCCATCGAGCGGGGGATCACGTGCGGCTGGTACGAAGTCCCGCCGTCTGCCCGCCGCCACCTCGCCCGGCCGCTGGTGCGGGGGCCCCCGGACTTCCCCTGGCCCGGAGGAACGCAGTTATAACCCCTCAGACATCCTATACTCCTCACATGGAGTGCGGGGACCCGGTCGAGCAGGTCAGGATCCGTCCCGGGATGAGCGTGAACGACCTTGTGATGCAGCTCTCCCGGGCAGGAGCGTACAACGGCGGGGCACTGGCGCGGGCGGCCGATATCTACGAACAAATGCTGCGGGACCCGGGCACCACGAAGTTTTTCGGGCTGGCCGGGGCGATGGTCCCGGCCGGCATGGGGATGATCGTGAGCGACCTGATTGCAGCCGGGCACATCGATATCCTGGTGAGCACGGGCGCAAACCTGACCCATGATATCATCGAGGCCCTGGGGTGCCGGCACTACCACGGTTCGGCAGTATGTTCCGACATCGAGCTCCGGAACGAGGACATCAACCGCATCTACGACGTGTTCCTTCCCAGCGATGCCTTCATCGCCTTCGAGGAGTTCATCCAGGAAAGCCTGGCCCTGTTCGAACCGGGCGTAACCTACCCGATCTGCGAACTCCTGTCCCTGATCGGCCGCCGGCTCGACCGCGGCATCCTGGCCACCGCTGCCCAGAACGGGGTCCCGGTATACTGCCCGGCAGTGGCAGACTCGATGATCGGGCTCCAGTGCTGGCTCTACTCCCAGGCCGGCAGAATCTCGGTCGACGCGTTTCTCGACATGAAGGCGCTGCTCGACACCTGTTTCTCGGCGGAGCGGGCCGGAGCACTGCTGGTGGGCGGCGGTGTGCCGAAGAACTTCATCCTCCAGAGCATGCTGATGACCCCGATCGGTTTTACATATGCCGTCCAGCTGACCGGTGACCGGCCCGACCTCGGGGGGCTCTCCGGCGCGACTCTTGACGAGGCCCGGTCATGGGGCAAGGTTGCCAGGGATGCGGCGGCGGTGACCGTGTACGGCGATGCGACCATCACCCTGCCGGTCCTGGTAGCGGCGGTCCTGGAGCGGATGGCACGATGACCGAGCTGATCCTTGCCCTGGATGTCGGGAGCCGGGGGGAGGCGCTCCGGGTTGCCGGGCTGTGTGCCCCGCATATCGATGCCATCAAGGTCGGCTACCCCCTCATCCTCTCCACCGGCCTCCCGTTTGTCCGGTACCTTGCAACTTTCGGCCTGCCGCTCATCGCCGACTTCAAGGTGGCCGATATTCCCAACACCGCACGCCTTATTGCCCGGCAGGTCTTTGCCCACGGGTTTTCCGCGGTCATCTGCCATGGCTTCACCGGCAGCGATTCGGTCCGGGCCTGTATCGGGGAGGCCCATGCCGCCGGGGGGGAATGCTACGTGGTGGCCGAGATGAGCCATCCCGGGGCAGAAGAGTTCTTCCACGGCGGCACCGCGGAGCGCATCGCCGCGCTTGCCGCCGGTATGGGCGCGGACGGGATAATCGCCCCGGCCACCCGCCCGGACCGGGTCGTGGTGCTCCGGCAGATCGTCGGGAATAAGAAGATCTATGCACCCGGGGTCGGTGCCCAGGGCGGCGATGCCGGCAGACTTGCCGGGCTCGTGGACGGCATTATTGTCGGCAGGCAGATCTACGAGGCCCCTGATCCGGCAGCAGCCGCTGGGCAGTATGCACCCCTCCGCCGATGATGAGAGACCTGGACCTGATCCGGTGACGATCCCTATGAGTCAGCTGAGGCGGAACAGAACCTTTTTTTTTACTTTGACCCATTCCCAAAGTTTAAATCGGAAATGGAACATTTTACTGTATGCAATGGACACAAGACCAGAGGAGCCTTGCACAAAAATATAAGCGCCTCGCCGATATCCCTCCTGAAGAGCGGCGCTACAAGTGCCATACCTGCCACCTCGTTGTCGATACCACCCCCTGCCCCAGCTGCGGCGATGAACACCTGGTGATCATGTGCCCCCTCGACCACTGCCACTGCTCCCACGATATCATCTCCGGGATCGAGTACTGCCCGCTCTGCGGCGAGCCGGTCTGCCCGGAGTGCGGGTGCCATGACGTGGTCCAGATCAGCCGGGTGACCGGGTACCTCCAGGAAGTATCGGGGTGGAATGCCGGGAAACAGCAGGAGCTCAAGGACCGGACACGCTACACCATAGCATGAGGTATTACCTCCGGGACGGGACCCTCATCATCCGGGGACGTTTCAGAGCGGCAAGCACGGGAATCGATGGCGGGATAGGAACGGTCAGCACGCTCCTGAACCATTCCGTCCCTCCCTCCTGGGACCACCGCGACCCGGGCCGCGATCTCATGACGATCATCGCCCGCAATGGTCTCCCGCCGGACTTCTACGGGCTGATGACCGCCGTGGAGATGAAGAACCTCTGTGTCTTCCAGTACGATTTTATCACCGCCTTCATCACCGCCGGGATCAGGAACCACGATGAAGGCGGTCCCGGGACCATCAATATCATCATCACCAGCAGGGAGGGGATGACCGATGCCGCCCTGCTCGGGTCGATCATCACCGCCACTGAGGCCAAGGTCCTCTCGCTCGAACAGAACGGCTACGGCCTGACCGGGACGCCTACCGATGCGGTCATCGTTGCATCGGAAGGCGACCCGGTGCACCAGTACGCCGGACCGGTCACCGCGGTCGGAAGGCGGATACGGGAAACGGTCAGCTTCGGCGTGGCCGCAGCCATGAAACGGCACGAAGGAAAGGTGGTGCGGGATTCCCCCTCCTTCTTCATCTTCTCCAGGTACGGCGGTGAGCACTGGGTGGAGTGGCAGGCGGAGAACTGCCCGTATTACCCCTGTCACTTCGCAGGTCAGCGGTGCGACTTCTGCTACTGCCCCTTCTACCCCTGCGGTGACGAATCGCTCGGGTTGTGGGTTGAGAGCTCGGCCATGAACGGAATGGTCTGGAACTGTGCCTCCTGCACGCTCCTGCACGAACCGGAGATCGCCGATTACCTGCTGCGGAATCCCGAAGCATCGCTCCGGGAACTCAAAGCCCGGAAGAAGCGGATACAGGGACAGGGCCGCTCATCGCCCTGAGGCTGCCAGGGGCCCTGCCGCGTCTTTTCAGTGACGGCAATACTCCGGAAAGGTGGGGAAAAGAAGGGGAATTATGCCGGGATGCCCAGTGCAGTGGTGAGCTCTTCCAGGGGAATGCCGTGGACCATCGCCGCCTCGCGAATCGTCTCTCCGCGGGCAATAGCACATCCGACACAGCCCATTCCGAACTTGAAGAGCACTTCTGCCGCTTCCGGCTTTTCTTTCAGGAGGTCGTAAATCGTGCTGTCTGCAGTTATTTCCATACCCCACCTGTTTGAAAATACAGGTACTTAAACCTGCAGCTGTGAGACAGTTTCACCATCCGCCCGCACCCTTTATCAGGGTACTGCAGGCCAACTCTGTACGGAGATGTAAGAGTATGGACTATTCCGATACCGCAACCAGAATCTCCCTGAACGTGAAAGCAAAAGGCCACGAGGCCGACCCTGTAAAGATCGCCGGAAAACTCCGCCGTCTCGTTGAAGAGTTCGGCGTCCCCCCGGCAGAGGCAGAACGATCGGTGGTAAACGAGCTTGCCAGGGAATTCTCCCTCAACGGGCTTGGGACCCCGGGCGGCGAGGAGAAGAACCTGAACGCGCTGCTCCCGGGGGAGTGGACCACCGTGGAGGCGAAAGTCGTCTCCCTCACCACCACCCCCTCGCCTGCCATTGCCCAGAGCGGCATCCTCGCTGATTCAACAGGAGCCATCCGTTTCGTGGTCTGGGCCAAGGCGAATGCACCGCGCCTCGAAGACGGAAAATGGTACCGGTTCGAGTCCGCGGTGGTCGATGAGTACCGGGGCTCGATCAACCTGAAGATCCATTCCGGAACGGTCATCCGGGAGATATCCCGGGACACGATCCTTGCCCCCGCGGTCACCCCCATCGCCGATCTCATTCCCGGCATCGGGAGCGTGAAGGCCAAGGTGATCCAGGAATGGGATGTCACCCATGACCGGATGCTCCAGAACGGGCTGCTTGCCGACCAGAGCGGGACGGTCAGGTTCGTCATCTGGAAAGAGGAGGGCAAAGAACGGCTCACCCCGGGGACGGTATACTCCCTCTACTATGCCATGGTCGACGAGTATTCCGGTCGCTACTCGCTCAACCTGAATTCCGCAACCGTGGTCCCCGAAGAAGGCGACATCCCGGTAATCAGCGGAGATAGCCGCTTTGCCGGAGCGCTCGTCCACATCGCGCCGGGTTCCGGCCTGATCAAGCGGTGCCCGGTCGAAGGGTGCAACCGCGTCCTCTCCCGGCAGAACTACTGCCCGGTCCACGAGATCCAGCCGGGATTCCTCTACGACCTCCGGATCAAGGGCTGGCTCGACGATGGGAAAGTGACCAGGGAGATCCTCATCCAGCGGGAGGTGACCGAGCAGCTGACCGGGATGTCCATGGAGCAGGCAAAGGAACTCGCCGAGAACAATCCCCTGGGGATGGACGAGGTCTTCCTCCGGTTCCGGGACCGCATCCTCGGCCGCTACCTGATCTGCAGCGGCAGGGAGATCGATTCCCGCATGCTGGTGAATTCCTGCGAGCCTCTCAGGTTCGATCCTGAAGAGACCGCGGCACTCCTGAACCGCGCCGGGGGTCCGTCCTGATGGCTGCAATGGCACGGGGCGGTTTTTCCCGCCGCGATTTTGAGCGGGAGCCGGCCCGGAGGGTCTTTGCCGGGGAGATCCGGGAGAGCAGGATCCACTTCCGGGAGGGGGATGACGAGAAAAGTCCCACGTACGTCCTGCTCCCTACCGGCGAGCGCTGCAACCGCGTCTTCCTGGTGGGCACCCTCACCGAGAAGAAGAAACAGGGCGACCAGAACCTCTTCTACCGGGCACGGGTGATAGACCCGACCGGGACCTTCTTTGTCATGGCCGGGAGCTACCAGCCCGAGGCGATGCAGCAGATCGCCCGGATTGAGCCGCCGGCATTCGTGGCCGTGGTGGGAAAACCGAACGTGTACGAGACTCCGGACGGGGCGGTACTGGTATCGGTCCGGTGTGAATCGGTCACCCCGGTGGACAAGGACACCCGCGACCGGTGGGTGATCGATTGCGCGAAAGCGACCCTCGACCGGATCGACGCTCTCGGCACGACGCCTGACGGGGAACGTGCCGTCCAGGAATACCGGACCGACCCGGCGCTCTTCCGGAAACTGGTGTACGAGGCCCTCTCCCAGCTTTCACTGTGAGCGCGGTATCTCCCGCAACCTTTATTTTTTTCCGCGGATATCTCCCGCATGATGCTTATGGATGAACAGGAAATGCGCAAGCTGCTCGAGGGGCTAGACTTAAAGACCCTGAAGGAAGCGGCGAAAGCCCGGGGGATCAAGCCCGGACGCTGCCCGACAAAGCTCTCGATCGCCCGGATGCTCCCTGAAGATGCCCTCCGTGCGCTGGCCAGGAAGTAGGACTACTCGATGAGGATGACCTGGACAGGGCAGAGATCGGCTGCATCCTTCACGGCTTCCTCAAGCCCGGGAGGGACCGACCCCTCGTCCAGTTTCCCGCCGGTCCGGTGCTGCTCCACGACCTGAGAGAGGCCATCTTTTTTTCCAAGTTCAAAAAATTCAGGACATATATCGACGCATGTGCCGCAGCTGATGCATTCATCGCGGATAATTCTCGCGTTCATACCGATATGCTCCAGTCCCAGTGTTCGGCCGGGAACGAGAAAAAAGATATGCCGATCAGGGAGTTGGTGATCCCCAGGCCTCGACCACTTCCGATCCTTCGATGAACACCAGGCCATGGCTCCGGGCATATGCCTGTGCACCGGCCTTGGAGAGGGCGGTGCCGGACTGCTCGTCGAGCATCTCGCAGATGGTGATCGCCGGCGTGATCCCGGCCATGGTGGCCAGCGCGATGGAGAGCTCGGTCTGGCCCCTCCGCTGGTCGAGGAGCTTCTCATCCGCCCGTAGGAGCGCGACATGCCCGGGGGACCGGAACTGGGAATGGAAGTTCTCCCCGCCACCGTTCAGGGTCATGCTGACCTGGTCGGCGATAGCCCGGATGGTCAGGGCACGGTCGTTGTCGGTCACCCCGGTCCAGGTATCGCGGTGGTTCACCCAGAGCGAGAATGACGAGCGGTTCTTCGGGTCGTAGGGGACCGGCCCGGCCATGCCTTCCATGCCGGGGCATGACCGGAGCAGGTCGGTGGCGAACGGGAGGCCGAGACGGTCTGCGGCGCGGGAGGGGATGGCCGTGCAGATCAGCCCGCCGCCATCCCGGCGCATCCGCGCCACATCGGCCGGCATGACCCGGTCTGCCCTGATGGCAAAGTCCGTCTCCCCTTCCCGATCGTCAAAATCGTAGAGGAGGATGAATTTCCCCTCCCTCAGTGCCTGCAGTGCGTCCTGTATCATGGTGCAACCTCAACGGCTATCGTATCCGAATCCACCAGCAGGTAGGTTTCCCGGAGCGAGACCGGGGCGATGATCTCCAGGACATCATCAGGATAGTGTGACCGGCCCGGGATGACGATCCCGCAGGGTGTATCCCGGAACCGGCAGGGCAGGCAGCGGGCGTTTCCGAACGTGCGCTCGTTGGCGGAAAACCCCTCGATCGGGATCCAGTCGCGCTGGTCCAGCCGCCTGCGTATGGAGAGGCTGGAGGGGTGGAGCCTGATATTGAGCGTACCGGGATACGGGACAAAACCCAGGGCCCGGGAGAACTGCTCCACGTAGTGGTCCAGGCTCATGTAGTATTTTCCCTCGCCCAGGCCGGAGATGACCGATCCCTGCAGGGAGCAGGATTCCGATTCATAGGTGAAGATCCGGCAGTAGTCCGAGAACTCGCGCCTGAGCTCCTCCTCCCCGCTCCTGGTTATGGTGATCGACTGCCCGTCCGGGCTAACCGAACGGGCCAGGAGCAGCTGGCGTTCAAGGGCCTGGAGGCGGCGGGAGGCGGTCTGCGGGCTGGTGCGCAGAGCATTGCCTAGCGACTGGGAAGAGACCCGCACCGGCCCGTTCAGGCCACCCATGAGGGCCAGCACCTTGAGACACTGGAGATCCTCAGGCATGATCATACTTATCAAAATTGAGATGCTTATTATTTATGGGTATCTCTCCTCCCAAAGGGTTCGTGGAATGTCGAATCCCTATTCGTTAATTATATCAACCCCCCTCCCCTCATCATATGGCATGAAATCTGATGTGCGTCATCAGCTGGCCGAGAAGATGGCCGGCGAGATAACGCTTTCAGACGCTCCGGGCAAAGCCCTGAAGAAGTGGCGGATGAGTTTCAACATCCCCCAGGGAGCACTTGCCGAACAACTCGAGGTCTCCCCCTCGGTCATCAGCGACTACGAGAGCGGGAGGCGGAAAAGCCCGGGGACGGCCGTGGTGGGAAAGATCGTGGACACGATCCTTTCCATCGACGAGGCGAACGGTGGCAAGTACATCAAGAAGTTCGGGAAGATCCTCTATGCAGACATCGATGACGATGTCATCTACGACATCCACGACTACCCGCAGCCGGTCCCCCTGGGCTCCTTTGCCGGGGCGCTTGGCTGCAGGACGGTCTGCGGCTCCCTTTCCCAGTCGATTTTCGGGTATACGATCATCAACAGCCTGAACGCTATCACCCAGCTCTCATCAAACGAGTTCAACCGCCTCTATGGCTGGAGCACCGAGCGGGCCCTCATCTTCACCGAGGTGACGTCCGGCAAGTCGCCCATGGTGGCCATCCGGGTCACCCCGTTCAAGCCCCGGTGCGTGGTGCTCCAGGGAATCGAGCCGGAACTGGTGCACCCGCTGGTGCCGAAGATGGCCAAGCGCGACCATATCACCGTGCTGTGCACCGCGATGCGGGCCGAGGAGATCGTGCGCGTCCTGAGGGAAAAACAATGGTAGGAATCATCACCTACGGGGTATACATCCCCCGTTACCGGATCAGGGTCGAAGAGATAGCCCGTGTTTGGGGGGCCAACGCCGATGATATCACGGGAGGACTGGGGGTATTTTCAAAGTCGGTCCCAGGCCACGACGAGGACACGGCGACGATTGCTGTCGAAGCGGCCAGGAACGCACTGGCACGGCGGGAGATCGATCCCGGCGACATCGGAGCAGTCTACGTCGGTTCGGAATCACACCCGTATGCCGTCAAGCCTACGGCCTGCACGGTCGGGGAGGCCGTGGGGGCCACCCCCTGCATGACCGCCGCGGATTACGAGTTTGCCTGCAAGGCGGGAACCGCGGCAATCCAGACCTGCATGGGGCTGGCAACGAGCGGTATGATCCGGTACGGCCTTGCCATAGGGGCCGACGTGGCGCAGGGTGCGCCCAGCGATGCGCTCGAATACACCGCCGCAGCAGGGGGGGCTGCCTACGTTATCGGCATGGATGACCCGATCGCCCTGATCCACCGCACCTGCTCTTTTACAACCGACACTCCCGACTTCTGGCGCCGCGAGGGACAGGGCTACCCGCGCCATGGCGGGCGGTTTACCGGGGAGCCGGGTTACTTCCGGCACGTGGAGGGTGCAGCCCGGCTGCTCTTCGAGCAGGCTGGGAAAGGCCCGAAGGACTATACCTATGCTGTCTTCCACCAGCCGAACGCCAAGTTCCCCCAGCGGGTGGCAAAGACCCTAGGGTTCTCACCGGAACAGATCAGGCCCGGCCTGGTGGTGCCACGGCTCGGCAACACCTACAGCGGGTCATCGATGATAGGGCTTGCGGCAACCCTCGATGTTGCTAAGCCCGGTGACCGCATCTTCGTGGCCTCGTTCGGCTCGGGGGCGGGCAGCGATGCCTTCGATATCGAGGTGACCGATGCCATCGGCTCAGATGCGTTCCGGCGGGACGCTGCGCCGGGTGTCGAGCAGCTGCTCGCCGACCCTGTCTATGTCGACTATGCACAGTACGCCAGGTACAAAGGAAAGATCGTGATGCAGAAATGAGAGACGTTGCCGTTATCGGGGCAGGGTGCACCCCCTTCGGGGAGAAGTGGAACAGCTCGTTCCGCAACCTCTTCGTGGAAGCCGGCATCCTCGCCCTCGAAGATGCAGGGGTTGCCGGAGAACAGATCGGCGGGCTGTACGTGGGGAACATGAGCGCCGGTCGGTTCATCGAGCAGGAGCATATCGGGGCCCTCATCGCCGATTATGCCGGGCTTGCGTCGCACCACATCCCTGCCACCCGGGTCGAGGCCGCCTGCGCTTCGGGAGGGCTATCCTTCCGGCAGGCGGTCATTGCCGTGGCCTCGGGCATGGAGGAGATCGTGGTGGCGGCCGGGGTCGAGAAGATGACCGATGTTGCCTCCGGGGCGAGCGTGGATGCGCTGGCCGGCGCGGCAGACCGCGAGTGGGAGGGGTTTGTCGGGGCGACCTTCCCTGGCCTCTATGCCATGATCGCCACCGATTACATGAACCGCTACCCCCTCACCCGCGAGCAGCTCGCGCAGGTGGCGGTGAAGAACCATTTCAACGGGGCGCGGAACCCTATCGCCCAGTTCCGGCAGGAGATCACCATCGACACCGTGATCAGGTCGTCCCTGGTGGCCGACCCGCTCCGCCTCTTCGACTGCTCCCCCATCACGGACGGGGCGGCTGCAGTCGTCCTTGCCCCGCTGGACCGGGCACGGGAGTTCACCGATACCCCGGTCAGGGTGCTGGCCAGCGCCCAGGCGAGCGATACCATCACCCTCCACGACCGGCGCGACATCAGCACCCTTGATGCCACGGTGGCAGCCGGGAGGCGGGCGTTTGCCGCGGCAAGGCTCTCCACGGCCGATATCGACCTTGTCGAAGTGCACGACTGCTTCACCATCGCCGAGATCTGCGCCATAGAGGATCTCGGGTTCTGCCGGAAAGGGGAGGCAGGGCGCCTGACCGAGGAGGGGGCGACCGCGCTCAACGGGGATATCCCGGTCAACACCAGCGGTGGACTGAAGGCCTGCGGCCACCCGGTGGGGGCGACCGGGATCAAGCAGGTCTTTGAAGTGGTCCAGCAACTGCGCGGCGAGGCCGGGAAGCGCCAGATCGAGGGAGCAGCGATCGGGATGACCCACAACGTGGGGGGCACCGGGGCTACGGTCGCCGTGCACATCCTGGGGGTGTGAGTGGCCTTGTCCGTTGCACGGTTCTGGAGGAAGATCCCCCAGCGCTACAACCTGATCGGGACCACCTGCACCAGGTGCGGGCGGTACTTCTTTCAGCCGCGGTCGTTCTGCCCAGACTGCCGGAGGGCAGGCAATATAGTCGATCACAAGTTTTCCGGGAAGGGGACGGTGGTCACCCACACCGTCATCCGGACGGCGAGCGAGCAGTTCGAGCAGATGACTCCCTACGTGCTGGCCATCGTCCAGCTTGACGAAGGGCCCAGGATCACCGCCCAGCTGGTCTGCGCACCCGACGAGGTCTGCATCGGGATGAGGGTGCGCCCGGTCTTCCGGAAGATCTCTTCCGACGGGGACAGCGGGGTCATCCACTACGGGACAAAGTACGCTCCGGCAGATTAACCCCCCTTTTTCCGGGCCCGGTCTTTTCAGGGGGGGGTGGGCCCGGAGAACATTGCCATGACATTAAATTTTTTATCCTAACTTCGCCACTTTTCAGTACTTCCATCAAATTTAAACGACTTAACCCAATTCGCCAGAAGCAATTTACCAGTGATTTGGCGCCTCCAGGCTACCATATCTCTTGATAAAATCTCCAAGAATT
>Ga0209506_1000454_pt1 | contig 53911 bp, 57 predicted proteins | sample AD_JPNHG2_MetaG_FD_184409 | JGI IMG/M metagenome (GOLD analysis project Ga0209506, IMG submission 184409) | Active sludge microbial communities of municipal wastewater-treating anaerobic digesters from Japan - AD_JPNHG2_MetaG (SPAdes) (version 2) | ecosystem: Engineered > Bioreactor > Anaerobic...
ATGCGAAAAAGTTGGTCTCCGAATCAATTTTATCGATTAATGCTATATTACCTAATGAGAAGGCTGTGTTTTTTTGCATGAAATTATATAAACACTACCTTCTCATCCTTCTTCTGGCGAAGTCAGGTTCTCTGCATCACTCTCCCGATTGCACCTGTGCAGAACATAGGTTCGGGCGGCGCCGGGCCTGCCCGGGATATGACATCCGGACGTCCTTGAGAAATTAGATTGAAAACTGCTCGGCGGTTGGTTTGCAACTGCCGGAAAAAAAATTATGCCAGGTAATCCGAAGGAGTTGGCATCTGTTCCTTCAGACCCTTCCGCTTCCTGATCGCCGTCACCACGTCCCTGGCCATGCCTGACGGCACGATCTCAAACCCGGCAAACTCGGTGCTCCACATGGCGCGGCCCTCGGTTGCGGACCGGATATCCCCGGCAAACCCGAAGAGCTCTGCCACCGGTGCCTTGCCTACCACGGTCATGGTGTCGCCCTCGCTTTGCATGTCAAAGACCTGGCCGCGCCGCCCCTGGATCTGGGAGGTCGCAGCTCCCATCTGGTCGGCAGGCACGGTGATCTGGATCTTCTGAATCGGTTCAAGGAGGGAATCGCCTGCAATCAGCATGCCGCCCTTCAGCGCTGACCGGACCGCGGGGATGACCTGGGCCGGGCCCCGGTGGATGGCATCTTCATGGAGCTTGACATCGACCAGGCGGATCTTGAGGTTCTGGACCGGTTCATCGGCGAGCGGCCCTCCTGCCAGCGCCTCGTGAACGCCTTCAAGGATCAGCTCCATGGTCTCGTTCAGGTACTGGATACCCTTGGTCATGTCGATGAAGATGTTGGTGCCGTGGATGTCCTTGATGTTCTTGGCCTCTTCCTTGTCCATCCCTGCAGCGATAAGGGCATCCCTTCGCTCGAGCGCGGTCTGGGTCATGGAGACTTCACCGGCCTTGATGAGGTTGACGATCTCCTCGGCAAGCGGCTCGATCTCGAGGTAGAACCGGTTGTGGCGGTTCGGTGATTTTCCTTCGACCGGCCCGGCCTTCTGGGTGACGGTCTCCCGGTACACCACGATGGGGGGTGAAGTCACGATCTCGACCCCCTTATCGCGCTTGATCCTCCCGGTGATGATCTCGAGGTGCAGCTCCCCCATCCCCGAGATGAGGTGCTCCCCGGTCTCTTCGTTGATGGTGACCACCAGGGTGGGGTCCTCCTTTGCCACCTGCCGGAGCACCTCGACAAGCTTGGGCAGGTCCTTCATGTTCTTTGCTTCGACGGCGACGGTCATGACCGGTTCGCTGTAGTGCTTGAGCGACTCGAAGGGGGTCATCTCCTGGAGGGTGGTCACGGTCGAACCGACAATGGCGTCCTTAAGCCCGGTTACCGCAGCAATGTTTCCTCCGACCAGTTCGTCGACCTCGACCCGGGTTGGTCCCATGAAGATGCCTACCTGCTGGAGGCGGTTTACCTTCCTGGCGGTCCCCATCACGTACATCTCGGTCCCGCGCCTGAGTCTTCCCGAGAAGAGCCGCCCGGTGGCTACTTCTCCGGCGTGGGGGTCAAAGGATATATCGGTGACCATCAGGGTAACCGGTCCGTTCGGGTCGCAGTTCATCATGGCCTTTCCTTCCGGCGACTCTGTATCGCCGTGCCAGATGACCTTGATACGGCGTTTCTGCGCGTCTACCGGGTTTGGCAGGTGGCGGACCACCATGTCGAGCACCACATCGCAGAGCGGGCTGCGTTTTGCAAGGCTCTTCATATCGCCGGACCGGCACTTGTCGTAGACTTCCTTGAACGAGACACCGCTCTTCTTCATGTAGGGGACCGAGACCCCCCAGTTATAGAGAGCAGACCCAAACGCAACCGTCCCCTGGGCCGCGTCAAGCTTCCAGCCCTTGTTGTAGGCATCCTCCTTCATGCCCTTGATGAGCTTGTTGACCTTGTCGATCACCTTGCCAAGACGGATCTGCATCTCCATCTCGTCCACCTTGAGCTCGTTGATCAGCCGGTCCACCTTGTTGATGAAGAGGACCGGGCGGACGCCCTCCTTCAGGGCCTGGCGGAGCACGGTCTCGGTCTGGGGCATGGTGCCTTCAACGGCATCGACCAGCACCACCGCGCCATCAACCGCGCGCATGGCACGTGTCACGTCACCACCGAAGTCAACGTGGCCGGGGGTATCGATCATGTTGATGAGGTATTCCTGCCTGTCGTACTCGTGGATCATCGATACGTTGCTTGCATCGATGGTAATACCCCGCGACTGCTCCTCTTCGTCAGAGTCCATGAAGAGTTGCTTTCCGGCCAGTTCCTCGCTGATTATCCCGGCACCGGCCAGGAGGTTGTCTGAAAGGGTGGTCTTTCCATGGTCGATATGCGCTACAATGCCGATGTTCCGGATGTGAACCGGCTCGTTCATCAGTTCCTTTACCCGATCTATCGATTTCCTGCCTCTGGCCATAACAACACCATAAAAAAAGGGATCTCATCTGGCGGATTTCGCGATGCGTTCCCGCTCTTCTTTCTTATTCACCGAATATGCCTTCACATCGCCTTTTGAAGCCGCTATCAGCTCGTCTGCAAGACATGCAGCGACCGGCCTCTTGCTCTTGTGTGCTGCTTTTTCCACGGCCTCCGAAATGAAGAAGAGGGCCGTGTTGACACGCCGGATGGGTGCGGTATCGACAGATTTCGGGACGTTGATCCCGCCGTACTTGAGCCTGACCGTCTCCTCGCGCTGGCCGGTGTTGGCAATCGCCTCAATGAGGACCTGGACAGGGTTCTTCTTGGTCTTCTGGTGGACGATCTCGAAGGCATCGCGGACGATGCGCATGGCAAGCTGCTTGTTGCCGGTATTGGCTTCCGATTGCATGAGCCGGTTGATAAGGCGCTCGACGATGAGCATGTGGGCCTTGTTGAACTCCTGCCGGGTGAACTTACCGGTGGTGTGGGGCACGATAACCGGGTCCAGCCCGACATACCTGACAAGGCCGGGATCGGCCACCTGTACCTCGGAGAGGTCCCACCGGTTGAAGAGCAGCAGGTTTGCTGCCCGGGTCTCTGTCTCTGCCATCTTCATCACCTGCGCGGTTTCTCCTTGCGGCCGATGACCATCTCGTGGAGTGAAACGTTGTTCACCTTGGTCACGACATACCGTACGCCGGGGATATCCCCCATGGAACGGCCAAGCCTGCCACCGATTCCCTCTATCTCGACTTCATCGTGTTCATCGATGAAGTTGATTGCCCCGTCACCCACCGCAAACGCAGTGACCTGGCGCCCGTTCTTGATCAGCTGGACGCGGACGCATTTGCGGATGGCCGAGTTCGGCTGCTTTGCTTCCACGCCGATCTTTTCCAGCACGATACCCCGTGCCTGGGGTGCCCCCTCAAGGGGATCGGACTTCAGGTTCACACCCGAATGGCTCCGTACGTACTTGGGATCACTCCACCGGAACTTTTTGGCATCGCGGGTGAGTTTCCTTGCAGCAAATTTTCCCTGTCCCATGAAATCCCTCAGTTATTTTACACGTGTCGACGATGTGGATAGACCCCACTGTGATATATATAATCGCGCGGAACGGTTTTATATATTGTGGAGTCCCTTTTTGTGCCTGGTAAGGTTATCCCGCATTGCTAATAATATTATACGTCTATCCGGCGTACCTGTACTGATGAATTCCCGTATCTATAAGCGGGTGCATTTCGATGCCAGCCACAGGCTCATGCACTATCGCGGGAAATGCGCAAACCTCCATGGCCACCGCTGGAAAGTAGAGGTCTGGATCACCGGAGAGGTGGACCCGGCCACCGGAATACTTGTCGATTACAATGCCATCAAATCGATTGTCGAGCGCTTCGATCACCAGATCATCCTCAACCGCGACGACCCGATGGCAGCATGCATCGGGCAGTTCCAGCCAGTTGTCACCACGCCCGGAGACCCGACAAGCGAACTCCTCGCTGAAATCATCCGGGATACCATCGAAGCGGAATGCCGGGAGGCAGGGGCCGCAGCACAGGTGGAACGGATCAGGGTCTGGGAGTCGGAGACCTGTTTTGCCGAGATCGGGTCATGAGAATCGCTGAGATCTTCCGATCGGTCCAGGGGGAAGGAAAATGCCAGGGGGCTCCCTGCACCTTCCTGCGGCTTGCCGGGTGCAACCTCGCCTGTGCCTGGTGCGACACCCCCTCTGCCAGGAGCGGGGGGGTGGACATGACCTGCGACGAGGTCATGCAGCGGATCGCGGCAGTCACCGGGCACCGCCTCTGCATTACAGGGGGCGAACCGCTCATGCAGGCTGAGGGGTTGCTCCCCCTGGTGCGTTTTTACAGCGGCAGGGGGGTTGAGATCGAGATCGAAACAAACGGCACGATCGATTTTCGCCCGTTCCAGCCCTATGCCTCGATCTGCATGGACGTGAAGTGTCCCTCATCGGGCATGCGGTCTGATACCGGGCTTCTCGCCTTCCTTTCCCCCCGCGACAGCCTCAGGTTCGTGGTGGCAGGGAGGGAGGACTGCGAGTTCGCGGCCCGGATCCTGGAAGAGCATCCGGTCCGGTGCGAAGTCTTCTTCTCCCCGGTGTTCGGATCGGATTACCGGCAGGTTGCCGATTTCATCGTCGCCCGTGACCTCCCGGTCCGGCTCCAGGTCCAGCTGCACAAGGTTGTCGGGGTGCCATGATGCGGGCGGTCTGTCTCCTCTCCGGCGGTATGGACTCTGCCACGCTGGCATACCATGCCCGTCATGAAGGCTACGATCTCATCTGCCTCCATCTCAATTACGGGCAGAGGACCGAGAGAAAAGAGCGGTTGGCGGCACGGACCATCGCCGGCCTTCTCGGGGCGGAGGAGTTCATCGAGATCGACCTCGCCTACCTGGCCCGGTTCGGCGGAAGCAGCCTGACCGATCACCGGATTGCCATCGAGAGGTTCAGGGAGGGCGGTGAGGGGGTGCCCGCCACCTATGTCCCGTTCCGGAACGCCAACCTCCTCTCCATTGCCACAAGCTGTGCCGAGGCGAAGGGTGCGGGTGCGGTCTTTATCGGAGTCCAGTCCCGGGACTACAGCGGGTACCCTGACTGCCAGCCTCGGTTTATCGAGGCCTTCCAACGGGTGGTGGACACCGGTACCCGTGACGGGACCCGGATCAGCATCATGGCCCCGTTCCTGGACATGACCAAGCAGGAGATACTGTCGCTCGGGCGTACGCTCGGGGTACCGTACGAGCATACCTGGTCCTGCTACCAGGACGAAGAGAAAGCCTGCGGGTTATGCGGGGCCTGCTATTTCAGGAAGGCCGCGTTCGAGGCGCTCGGCATGAAGGACCCCATACCCTACAAGGGAGATGACTGAATGGAACTCTACCGTGGAAAACGAATGAGCATCGAGAAGAAGCAGGTCCGGCTTGCCAGCGGGCGGGAGGTGGAACGAATCGTGGTCCACCCGGGAGATGCTGCAGCGGTCCTGCCGGTCAGGGCAGACGGCTGCTGCTATCTCATCCGCCAGTTCCGTGCTGCGATAGGAGAGAGCATACTCGAGGTGCCGGCCGGAACGCTGCGTGCCGGAGAGCGGCCGGAAGATGCCGCGCACCGGGAACTGATCGAGGAGACCGGCCTGCAGGCAGAGACGCTGATCGACCGGGGGTTCATCTTCACCACCCCGGGTTTTAGCGACGAGCGTATCTTTCTCTATGAGGGATATGGGCTCTCCCCCTCATGCCTGCACCAGAAGGACGATGATGAGGAGATCGAGCTTCTCAAGGTACCCCTTGCCGACCTTCCGGCCATGATACGGGACGGCGCGATATCCGATGCTAAGACCATCGCCCTAGTGTACCGGTGCCTGGTCTCCGGAAAATAACCTTCCCCGGAGGGGGCGTGGCGCAAATTTATAGCGCCCTGTGTCGAATAGTAGTAAGATTTTCCACGAGTGGTGGTGCAGAGGTATGGCCGAACCAGCCCAGATGGATGACGCGCGGCGGCGGTACGAGTTCAGAAAGACCCTCGAGAAGCTGCAGGCAAAACAGGGGAGCGGAACCGAGCTCATCTCGCTCTACGTCCCTCCTGACAAACAGATCCATGACGTGGTCGGCCAGCTCCGCGATGAGTTCGGGCAGTGCGCCAATATCAAGAGCAAACAGACCAGGACAAACGTCCAAAGCGCGATATCATCGATCCTCTCCCGCCTGAAATATTACAAAAACCCTCCTGAAAACGGCATGGCGGTCTTCTGCGGCACCATACAGCTTGGAGGAGACCGGTCCGACCTGGAATGCACCATCATTGAGCCGCCCGAACCCCTTAACCTCTACCTGTACCGGTGCAGTTCGAACTTCGAGCTCGAGCCCCTCAGGGAGATGCTCGAGGAAAAGAACGTGTATGGCCTGCTGGTGCTCGACAGGAGAGAGGCGTACTGGGGTTTCCTGCGGGGAAACCGGATCGAGCCGATCGGTGGTGTCACATCGACTGTCCCCGGCAAGCAGAGGAAAGGGGGGCAGTCCAGCGTCCGGTTCCAGCGCCTCCGTGAAATCGCCATCAACGAGTTCTACACCAAGATTGGAGAGCGGGCAAGCGACATATTCCTCTCCGAGAAGGACTTTTTCGAGCGGTTCAGGGGCGTCCTGATCGGTGGCCCGAGCCCGACCAAGGAAGAGTTCGAGGCCGGCCAGTACCTGCACCACGAAATCCAGAAGCGGATCATCGGGCTCTTCGATGTCGCCTATACCAACGAGAGCGGACTTGCCGAGCTGGTGGACGCTGCCAAGGATGCCCTCAAGGGCATGGCGGTGGTCAAGGAGAAAGAGATCATGAACCGGTTCCTCAAAGAACTCGTAAGAGAGGACGGCCTTGCGGCCTACGGCGAGGAGAGTGTCAGGAAGAACCTCGATCTCGGAGCCGTTGACACCCTCATCCTCTCAAGCAGGCTGCGGAAGTCACGGGTCACCATCACGTGCCAGAACTGCGGTCGTTCCGAAGAGCGGACCATCTCGCTTGAACCGGGCAAGACCGTCGAGGATATTCTCGCCACCACCTGCCGGCAGTGCACTGCCCCGATGGTGGTCGATTCGGAAGTGGATATCGTTGAGGAACTGACTACCCTTGCCGACCAGACCAGCACGAAGGTGGAGATCATCTCTGACGATTTCGAAGAGGGAGCCATTCTGTATACCGCGTTTGGCGGTATTGCTGCAATGCTCAGGTACAGGACGGGGTTCTGATGTACCTGGAGACCTTCGAGACCATCAGCAGGGCGCTCGCATCGGCGACCGGAATCCCACATCCGCCTCTTACCGATGGTGGTGCGCACGCCGATTTTGCCTCCACGGTCGCCTTTGACCTGGCAAAAGAACGGAAAACGCCTCCCGCGAAGATCGCCGCGGAGCTTGCAGAAGGCCTGCGGACCGATCCAGACCTGCACATCGTCCGGATAGAGACCCGGGGGCCGTATATCAACTTCCATACCGGGAGTGGTTACACCAGGGAGACCCTGGCCCGGGCCATCCTTCCAGGATACGGGAGCCTTCCGCGGCAGCCGGTGCGGATCGTGCTGGAGCATACCAGTGCAAACCCGAACGGACCCCTCCATGTTGGTCATATCAGGAACACCATCATCGGGGACACTCTGGCCAGGGCGTTCCGCAAGGCGGGCCATACCGTCGAAGTGCAGTACTACGTCAATGACATGGGGCGCCAGATCGCTATTGTTGTCTGGGGATTCACCCACCTTGACAGCGCCCGGCGCGAAGGTGAAAAGGGTGATCACCATGTTGCACGGGTATACATCGCAGCAAACCGCGAGATCGGGCAGGATCCCGGGATCGTTTTCGATGTTGACCGCTTAATGCAGGAGGTTGAGCGGGGGGATGCAAAGACGGTATCGCTCTTCAGGGACGCGGTGAACGAATGCCTCGATGGTTTCAGGGAGACCCTGGACGCTCTGAACGCCCGCCACGACCGGTTCGTGTGGGAGAGCGATTTCATCCGGAACGGGGATACCTCCCGGGTCATCGCCCGTCTCATCCATCTCCCCGAGTGCCATGACGACGGGAGGCTCTGGATCGACCTTTCTTCTGCCGGGTTCGAGAAGGAGTACGTGCTGCGGAGGAGCGATGGGACAACGGTGTATGCTGCCCGCGACCTTGCCTACCATGTATGGAAAGGACGGAACTTCGACCGCGTGATCGATGTCCTGGGAGCGGATCACAAGCTGATCGGGTCCCAGCTCATCGCCACCCTGCGGCTGCTCGGAGAAAATGCTCCGGAGATCATCCATTTCGAGTTTGTCTCGCTACCGGAAGGTGCGATGAGCACCAGGGCAGGGACCTTCATTTCTGCCGATGAGCTGATCGAAGAAGTCACCAGGAGGGCGTACGAAGAAGTCACCGCACGGCGCGATGACCTCGATTACCAGGCCAGGCAGGCAATCGCCCGGGCCGTTGCCCTGGCCGCCATCCGCTACGACATCGTCAGGATCTCCCCGGAGAAGAGCACGGTTTTCGACTGGGACGAGGCCCTCGACTTTGAGCGGCAGAGCGGGCCCTACATCCAGTACGCCCATGCACGGGCATGCAGTATCCTCGAAAAGGCCGGGGACTTTGAACCGGCATTTACCCTTGCCATGGAAAGTGAGATCGCACTTGCCAAGCACATCGCAAAGTTCCCCTGGGTGCTCAAATCTGCTGTCAGGGACCTGCGGCCCCACCTGATTGCCACCTATGCCAGGGAACTGGCCGACCTCTTCAACGTCTTCTACCAGTTCGAACCGGTCCTAAAGAGCCAGGGTGAGACAAGAGACAGTCGCCTCACCCTGGTGCTGGCAACAAAAAACACCCTTCGGGAGGCACTTGAGACCCTTGGCATCGAAGCACTCGCAACCATGTAAGGCGCTCCGGAGCCAGGGATACCAGTTCGTTGCGCCGGACTCCTCTGCAGCGGTCAAGCCCTGCCTCTGGTGCAAGAAGGCGCTCAAGGGGGGTGAAAAGTGTTACAAGCACCAGTTCTACGGGGTGGAGAGTCACCGGTGTGTCCAGATGACCCCGACGCTCCGGTGCAACCACCGCTGTCTCTTCTGCTGGCGGTCGTTCGAACACGAGTACCCGGGCGAACGCGAGTGCAGCCCCGAAGAGATCGTCGCCAGGATCCCGGATCTCCAGAAGAGAGCCCTCTCGGGATACAAGGTCTCCCCGTACGTGACCGCGGAGCGGTTTTCAGAGGCGCTCTCCCCCCGGCACGTTGCCATTTCCCTTTCCGGCGAACCAACGCTCTACCCGTACCTGCCGGAACTGATCGACCTGTTCACGCACCAGGGTTACACTACGTTCCTGGTCTCCAACGGGACAAGGCCATGGGTAATCGATGCCTGCCGCCCGTTCCAGACCTACATCTCGCTCCCAGCACCTGACCGCGAATCCTATCTCCGTATCTGCCGGCCCCTGGAAGACTGCTGGGACCTGATCGGGGAGAGCATCGCGCTCCTGGGAACCCGCCGATCGGCGGTCCGGATCACCCTGGTACAGGGCATCAATTCCTCTGCACCCGGGAAATATGCCAAACTGGTCCAGGACTCGGGAGCAACCTTCGTTGAGGTGAAGGGATATATGTATCTTGGATACAGTAGAAAACGATTGGGGAGAGAGAATATGCCGCGACATGCGGATGTGCGGGCATTTGCCGGTAGCATTGCCAGCCATTGCGATTACCGGATCACGGATGAGAACCCTGCAAGCAGGGTGGTGCTCCTGGAGCAGGACCCATGAGGTTTGACCCCGAAGAGTTCCGGAAGAAGGCCCGCGACCATTTTGAAGAGGCCTGGTATGCAGGGGCCCGGGTCATTACGCCGCCGCGGTCGGGTGACAGGTATCCCCGGCTCAGGTACGGGCAGGCCAGGCCGCATCCCGTGTATTCCATGGTCCAGCGGCTGAGAGAGACCTACCTCTCTCTCGGGTTCGACGAGGCCTGCAATCCCATCATCGTCGAGGAGCAGGAAGTGTACCGGCAGTTCGGCCCCGAAGCCCGGGCCGTCCTTGACCGGGTCTTCTACCTCGGCGGTCTAGAGCGGCCGAACCAGGGGATCGGCAGGGCCGAACTCGAAGGGATTGCCGCGATAACCGGCAAGCAGGCCGGTCGGGATGAGGAGGAGCGACTCCGGGAGCTCCTCCAGTCCTACAAGAAATCGGCCATCGATGGCGATGATCTCATCCGTGCCACGTCCCAGGTGCTCGGGATCGATGACGGGATGACCGTTGAGATCTATGACCGGGTCTTCTCTGCCTTCAAGGATCTCACCCCCCGTTCCTCCCGGAGCACGCTTCGCAGCCACATGACCAGCGGGTGGTTCATAACGCTGGGGGAGATATGGGAGAGGCAGCCCCTCCCGCTCCGCCTCTTCTCGATCGACCGCTGTTTCCGAAGGGAACAGGAGGAGGGGCCGACCCGGCTCATGAGCTACCATTCAGCTTCGTGCGTGGTTGCCGGCGAGGATGTTACCATCGACGAAGGAAAAGCGGTCAGCAGGGCGCTGCTCTCCGCGTTCGGGTATACCGACTTCCGGTTCGTCCCTGATGAGAAACGCTCCAAGTACTACATGCCCGGCACCCAGACCGAGGTGTACGCACGCCACCCGGTCCACGACTGGGTGGAGGTTGCCACGTTCGGGCTCTACTCGCCATCGGCGCTCGGGGAATACGGGATCGGTATCCCGGTCATGAACCTGGGGCTTGGGGTGGAACGGTTGGCGATGATCGCGTACCATGCCGATGATGTCCGGAAACTGACATTTCCCCAGTTCTTCCCGGTGACCTTCTCCGATTTCGAGATTGCAGGGGCCGTAGGTCTACGCGAAGAACCGGAAACCCGGGAGGGGAGGGACCTGGCATCGGCGATCCATGCTGCCGCCCTTGCCCATGGGGACGAGCCGGGCCCCTGCTCGTTTGTTGCATACCAGGGCTCCCTGGCCGGGCACGAGGTGACGGTCCATGTCGAGGAGCCGGAAACGGGATCGCGGCTCCTCGGCCCGGCCTGTGGAAACGAGATCGTTGTCCACCAGGGTTCGGTCCTCGGAGTTCCCGATACTGAAAAATGGAAGGATGTGCGGGAACAGGGGGTCTCTACCGGCCTGACCTATCTCTCGGCGGTCGCAGCACTGGCGGCGGCCCGGATCGAATCCGGCGCCCGGTGCGGGGAGGGGATCACCGTTCAGGTGAAGATGGCAAAACATCCGGGCGATATCAATATCCGCATCAGGGACTACGCCATGCGGTTTATCACCGACAACAACCGGAAGATCGATGTGAGGGGTCCGGTATTCCTCACCGTGCGCTCGGAAATCGTCGGGTAATACCCGGCCGGCCGCCCCTGTTTTCAGCGGTTCTCTCTCCGGCCGGTGCCGGTGACTGTAATTATGCGCCGGTCGTCCCGCTGTACTTTTCCACCAGCGTTCCGGCGATCTGGGTGACGGGGCCCATGGATGAGATCACGCCCTAGGTAGCAGAGACGGGTTCGCTTGGTCCCAACGGCAAAGAACCATGTCCCCGGCAGCTCTGGTGAATGATACGGGTATGACTGCAGCGGAGACCGATTAGAGCGGAGCGCCCTGCCTCCCGGGGTCCTGGCCGAACCTTTATTCGTTCCGCAGGTAACAGATCGGGCATGGCTGCGAAGCGATCGTTCTGGCCGGGGATCACTATCGGCTTTTTGGTGATGGTGCTCCTCGGCTCCCTCCCGGTCCTCGGCCCGGCCATCGGGGGATTCATCGCCGGCATAATAGCACGGGGAGGCGCCTGGGGCGGGGCCGCCGCAGGGTTTTTTTCGGGTCTCATATCGGCAATCATCTTTTCTTTTCTCAACGCCATTGGAGGAGGACTCCCCTTCGGGACTCCGGAATTTATTCCGGCAATGGCAATCGGGTTGTATGTCGTGGTCCTTACCCTCTATTTCGGGATCTTCGCCTTCCTGGGTGGGTTGACCGCAGGGGCGATTGTAAAATGATCGGATCCGATATACCATGAAAAGAGAGAAACCCCGGGAAAAGGGGGAGTCTGTGAGGTTTCTCTTCAAGGTGGTCTTCTGCAGAGGGGGGTGCGGGGGCCTGTTCCGCGAAGGTCCTCCCGCAGACCTCTCCACTCCTCATGTCTGGTGAACGGGATGAAGAACACCGGCCGTGCGCCGTGAAAGTGAAAGAGCCGGCTCAAGGGGGCTGACCCAAGAACCATGCAGATCGCCATAGTCGCCGTGGGGAAAGTCAGGGAACAGTTCATCAGGACCGGGCTGCAGGTCTATGCATCCCGCCTCGCACCCTGCCACAAGCTGACGTTCATCGATCTTCCCGAAGAGCGTATACCGGACCGGGCATCCGGCAGAGAGAAGGCCGGGATCATGCATGCCACGTGGGAACGGTTCCTGCTCCACGGTCCCCGGCCTGCGGTAACCATCGCCCTCGATCAGGGAGGAGACCTCCTCTCGAGTGAGGAACTTGCTTCACGGCTGAAGGGATACGAACTGGAAGGGAAGGGATCCCTTGCCTTTCTCATCGGCGGTCCGCTCGGACTGCCCGACGCGGTCCGCACGAAGGCCGATTCAGTGCTCTCCCTCTCGCCGATGACCTTCCCACACCAGCTGGTCCGGCTCATCCTGGTCGAGCAGCTCTACCGGGCAGCGTGCATCAACCGGAACATCCCATACCACAAGTAGATCAGGGTATGATCTCGCATCCGTTATACCGGGTGTGGGAAAAGTCCTCGATCCCAATCGTCCCTGACCGGATCAATTCGCGGATTCCTGGAAGTGCAGAGGAGAGCGAATCCTTGAGATCGCGGATCGATCGGCAGATGACTGCCTTTTCTCCAGGAGGCCAGGGGCGTGCGATGTCCGCGTACAGGCACCGGCCCCCGCAGAAGGAGAAGATATCGCACTGTCGACACGGCCCGGTCATCTCGCATACCGGGAGGTTTGCCGGGTCCGCGGTCCTGATATGTCCCACGTATGTATCTTTCATCCCGACCATCACCGGGCAGGGAGCGATATGCCCATCGGTCAGTATGGTGTAATTTGCGTACCCGCAGCCACAGCGGAGACGGGACGGCCGGTCCTGGAGGAGGTCGAGCGTTGTCTGGAGAAAGGGGTACCAGCGGAGGACCCGGCCTTCGGTTTCCATAACGCCCACCCAGTCCCGTACAAGGTTCCTGACCCCGGGGATATAGCATGAGTCAAGCCATCGTGCAAAGTCCCGCATCGACGAATCTCCCGAAAAATCGGCATCGATCTGCCAGTGGATGGAGTCAAATGAGTGGTGCTCGTTTTTGGCAAGAAACCGGACCGCTTCCCTGATATCGGTCCCTTCCGCAACCGTCATCCTGGCAACCAGTTCGCCGGTGTATCCACCGCATACGATCTCCCTGACGTTCCGGATCACCCGGTCAAAGGTCCCCGGTCCACGGTTCGCATCGGTTATTTTCCGTGGACCGTCAATGGATACGAGGATGTTCTCCATCCTGTTGACATACGAAGGGCCAAGCTGACCAAGCATCGTTCCATTGGTCTGGATCATGAAACGCCGGACCGGGGCGGTGTCCATGATGGTCCGGATGAGATCCATCCTCATCAGCGGCTCTCCCCCGTAGAACGTGATGCAGGGACACGGGTCCTTCTGGAGGAACCGGTAGAGGTCACAGAGGTCGCAGGAGAAGTCGGGCGGGAGCGACATGTCGATTTCCATGTCCTTTTCGCCCCCGGCCAACGCGTCAAAGGCTTTTCCCCGGCAGTACGTGCAACAGAGGTTGCACTCGTCGGTCAGGATCAGGTGATAGAACATGGGAAGTTCCGGTTTTTCCCTGGAGTGGCTTATGGTTTTTGCTGCAGCCGCCTTCCAACCATCAGAGCGCCGGCGCCGAGGAGTGCCCCGATAACAGAGTACGCCGGGACGGGGACGATTGTCGGGATGGACTGGCTGGTGTTCTCAACAGTCGCTGGTACCACCAGGTCGGGATTGCTGCGTGCGAGCAGTATGGTGTCCAGTGCTCTTACCTTTCCGCTCTTCGCACGCTCGAGCTTTGGGTTTATCTCGAGCGCCGTATTGAAGGAATCCACCGCTTCTTCGTACCGTCCGAGCCGGGAGAGTGCTTCCCCTTTATTTGTCCAGATCTCTGCATCAAAGGAGGCGTAGTTCGGGTGTTTTCTCATCTCCCAGTCCGCAAGCCTGATGACTTCCTGGTAGACGGCCATGGCCTGGGTTGAGTCTCCTGTCTCCTGGAGGCTAATCCCTTTACGAAGGAGTGCGTACATGTCCCGCTGGTTGATTCCAAGCGCACGGTCATAGGCCTCGATTGCTTTTTGGTGATCCCCGAGCGCGGCACGGGAATCGCCCATATTCGTCCATGCTTCGGTGTAGTGGGGATCAAGCGCAATCGCTTTTTCAAACGCCAGCTCCGCATCCCCGTACCGTCCCGTGCGCATGTGCGCTATCCCCAGCTTGTTCCAGGCGATGCTGTTGTAGGGGTCACCTGCCACCGCAGTCTCATACTCGACCAGCGCTTCGTGATACAGCTTCCGGAGCAGGAGGTCGTCTCCCTTCCGGAGATGCATCGCCGGGTCTGAAGAGGCGTCCGCAGTTCCCGGAACAGGCAGGGCTACTGCTGCCACCACGACCAGGAGGGCCAGGAAAAAGCGGATCGATGCTGCAGGATTCTCTCTATCCATATGGTTAGGTAAGATCTCATTGTGGGTGTTTAATATCCTACCGAACGGGAAACATGAAAAAAATGTTCGTGGAGGGCTTACATCTGTCAATACCGGGTTCAACCTCTGTCGCCCTGCAGCGCTTCGCCTGTCGCGCCACTGCAGCGGACCGAACGGGTGGGATGACTGCCATTGCCAGCTGCATGGCGTCTCGATCGCAGGGATGGTGCTGAAAGCAGGACTTGCCTTGGCGTAACCATAACCCTGCTTTCCCATTGGGACCCGGTGGAAGCATTTTCCTTGTCAGCGAACGAGGGTGGCACTCTGAAGCCGGCCCTTCTCCAAGGTATGACGCCTTCCACCCGTTGGACCGTATATTTCCCGCATTTTTTTGATTTCGCGGGACTTGCAACATTTATGCTGCACTACAGGGTTTTGGATGTTCGTGGAGAGAGAGAAAAAAAAAGGATGGGCTCGAGGAGATTCGAACTCCTGACCTCCGCCGTGTGAAGGCGATGTAAAGGACAGCGTTTCCAGAACCGAGCCCAGAATAAGCGTTTCCAGAGGGTGTTCAAAGAAGACAGAATCCCTAGGGAGCGCGTGGCCGTCCATACCTCCTATTTTTTCCCTGATCTGAGATTTATACTATCGTGACAATGGGATGAACAACGCGACAGAAAATGTATATATCATGTTGATTTATACCCTACGGTTGATGAGAATAAGTCAACATATGTTGAATATCCATCGATATCCAAAATCATCTCCAGTGATTCGGAGTCCGTCATGAATAAGGAGGGAATGGGGAATCCAGGGAAAGATGGGATACTGTATCCGTGGGATTTTCTTCTTTCGTATGGAAGCATGTTCCGGAAATCGTCATTGATCATACTCCTCTTCCTGGGGAGGAACTATCCGACCAAATACCACGTGCGGGATCTGGCCCGATCTCTCCAGTACGATGTCTCCCTTATCAGCAAAAATCTGAAACAATTGGAGAAGCTGGGGATGGTCTCCCATGAGGAAGTGGGAAACCTCGTTTTTTATCAATCCAACATGAACAATGTGCTGACCAGACAGATGAAAATCTGTTTTACCCTGCTAGAGATACACAGGCTGATCCAGAACCTCCATCCCATCACAACAACCGTCATTTTATACGGGAGTTGCGCCAAGGGCGAGGATACCCATCGGAGTGATATTGATCTCTATATTGAAACACAGGACAAGGAGGCAGTGATGACGATTCTCAACACCCATCAGAAAAAGATCGTCCGGGAGATCTCACCGATTGTCCTGACTCTGGATGAGATGTATGCCCTGAAGAGAGACGATAGAAGCCTCTACGATCAGATCCACCAGGGATTGATACTGAAAGGGAGAGAGCATGTCGTATAGATTCACGAACTGCCTGAACATACATGGATTACGAACAGTTCCTATCGATCGGTTGAACATCAAAAAAGAGCTGCAGGAATCACGAAAGGATCTCGAGTCGGCAAGGAAATCCCTGCACGAACAGGATTATAAATGGACGATCATCAAGGCGTATTATTCCATGTTTCATGCCGGCAAATCGCTCATCCTAAGTGCGGGATACATGGAGAAGAGCCATGATTGCCTGATCATAGCCGTGGAGGAACTATTTGCAAATAAAGGTCTCCTGCCTCCATCAACGGTAACCGATTTCCGAAATGCAAAAACAGCCCGGGAATCGGCCGATTATGGCCTGACCTACGGGAAAGATTCCGCAGAGGGAACGGTCCGCGATGCGGAATCGATGCACCAACTCGTCAGTACATATCTTTCCAAACAGGGATTTCGTATTCCCTCCCCATAGCGGGACTGGAACATTCTCGCCACGATAGAGAAGGGTCTGGTCAAGAACACATCTACCTTTTTACCAGCATTGCCATTTTATTCCGGTGATAGTCTGGTCCACAGTCAATACCGGCTCGATATCAAAGATAATGTCGGGAGTTTGGCAAGCGTCCGGTTCTTATCAACGAGCCTATTGATTACCATTAGTCATCACTTGAGTATCTTTTGTCATCAATTCAGGGAATGGAAACCGACACCTGTTACCTGAGAGGATTTGGAATAACCGGTAAAACCAATCCTTCCCGCGCATCCCTTTGTTGCTATCCCTTTAACTCCCGCCCGCCGATAACAGTGTGCCTACACTCCGCCATATGCGGCCACAGGAGAAAAGGAAACAGGAATAAGGGATATAATAGAAAAAGAAAAACAGATCACCCGGATCCGTCAACCAATTCATCTCACCTTATCCAAAGACACCATAAATCTTCTCAAAAATACGGGCAAAATGCCTCCAAAGTCGTAGACAGACTCATATTGGATGCGCTTAACGAATCGAAGCAATTAAGAATTTTAATAGGAGATTTCCAGTGGGCTCGAGGAGATTCGAACTCCTGACCTCCGCCGTGTGAAGGCGACGTCATAACCAGCTAGACCACGAGCCCGCAGTGCATCGACCGGGAATTGAACCCGGGCTATAGGCTTGGAAGGCCTAAGTCATGCCACTAGACCATCGATGCAGGTTTGCGCCTGTGTATATGGATTTTGGGAAATATTATTACTTTTGTTTTCCCGTATCCGCTCCGTCAAATGAAGCCATTTTTCCAAAAAAAACCTCCCGGTCCTGGCGACAGTGGGGGGGGAAAAAGGTGAAATTCGGTTATGCGAGCCCTTTTTGTTCGAGCTCGACTTTTTCGAGGGCCGCGATCCTTTTTTCGAGCGGGGGGTGGGTGGAGAAGAGCTCTATGAGGGTCGATCCTGAGAGGGCCGGGATGATGAAGAAGGCATTCGCCGTCTCCACTGCCTGCTTTTCTCTGGCTGGAACATAGTCCATCCTCCCGCTGATCTTCTGCAACGCCGAGATCAGGTCACGGGGATGACCGGTGATATAGGCACTCCCGCGATCGGCCGCGAACTCGCGGTACCGCGAAAGGGCCATGATCAGGAGCTGGGCGACAAAGTAGACCACAACGGCCACGATCCCTGCCAGGATCCATGCACTCCCGCTGTCCCTCCGGTTGAACATCGCTGCGAAGAGGAAGTTGTTCATCACCAGCGCGGCGATCATGGCCACGAAGCTTGCGATCGTAAGGGTCAGGACATCGCGGTTCTTGATATGCGATATCTCGTGGGCGAGCACCGCTTCGAGCTCGCGGAGAGAGAGCAGCCGCAGGATCGAATCGGTAACCGCAACCACGGCATGCTTCGGGCTCCTCCCGGTGGCAAAGGCGTTCGGCACCTGGGACTGCATGATCGCCACCCGGGGCATGGGGATGCCGGCTTCGGTGGCACACCTCTCGACAATCCGGTGCAGCTCGGGATACTCCTCGGGGGCAATCACCCGGGCCCTCGTACTCCAGAGGACGAGCCTGTCCGAGAAGAAATACTGGATGAACGCCATGACGAACACCAGCAACACCAGGAATGGAAGGCCGATACCGAGCATGGAGAGTACTGCAATGAACACGAGGTAGACCAGGAACAGGAGGAACATGGTCAGCCAGATCCTCCAGGTCAGACCCCAATCACGTTTCCATACCTTCATGCATCAATATACGGCAGGGGTGGCTCATAAACATTCTCTCCGTGCCCTAAAATGCAGGGCCGGAATTAAAAAACAGAGAGAAATTGCACCCATTTCTGGCAGGCCAGCGCAGCGCCCCGTGGCCCCGGGCTCCGGGAACGGGTCCCACACGTTCGTCACAAAAGGTCTTTCTTAATACTGAAGAGGAGGCATACTACGGATGAGTGAACGGGATGGAGCTTGACGAACGGATAATCACCCGGGCGATCCTTGAATCCCAGATGCGGGTGCTCCTTGATTATACCGATGTCGATGTCGCGGTGGTGGGAGCCGGACCATCGGGCCTCGTAGCAGCGGCATTCATCGGAGAATGCGGGTTGAAGGTGGCGGTCATCGAGAAGAAGCTCTCGGTCGGCGGCGGGATGTGGGGGGGAGGCATGATGTTTCCCCGGATCGTGGTACAGGACGGGGCCAAGCGGCTGCTCGATCATTTCTCCATCCGATCCGTTCCCTACGGAGAGGGCTACTGGGTTGCATCGTCCGTGGAATCGGTTGCCCGGCTGACTGCCGCAGCCTGCAGCGCCGGGGCGGAGTTCTTCAACCTGGTGAGCGTCGAGGACGTCATGATCCGGGGGGGAGGCCGTCTCTCGGGCCTGGTGATCAACTGGACCCCGGTGGGGATGGCCGGGTTCCACGTGGACCCCCTGACCATCGGGTGCCGGTTTGCAATCGATGCAACCGGGCATGATGCGGTGGTCGCCCGCCTTGTGGAGAAGAAATCTGGCGCGGTGCGGGTACATGGGGAGGGGTTCATGTGGGCAGACCGCGCCGAATCTGGTATCCTTGGCCACACCCGGGAGATCTTCCCGGGACTCATCGTCACCGGCATGGCGGCCAATGCCGTGTCCGGCGAACACCGCATGGGCCCGGTGTTTGGCGGAATGCTCCTTTCCGGCGAACACGCCGCCTCCCTGGTCATCCGGGAACTTGGTCACTGATTTTTTTTGGGAGACAGAAGAATTTTATTGTTTTTTAGGGTAAACCCTAACCCATGAAAGAGGTCAGTCCGGACGAGCTTGCCGATGTGGCCTACGGGCTCCTTGGGGTTATGCTCAATGCCGATCTCCAGGCCCGCGGATTGTATCTCTTTTCGCTTGTAGAGGCAAACAGCGACTTCGAACCTCTCTTCTCATCGGTATTTGCGAAATTTTCAGGCGAGTATCCCCAGCTTGGGGATGTTCTGATCCGGCGGTTTGGTTCTGCAACGGTGATATACCATTCGATCTGCGAGGGGGAGGGCGTGGTCCCGAGCAGGACCACCAGGATGTACTGGATCGTGCAGGATGCGCCTGGAGTCAGGCCAGAGGCTATCGAAGACGAACTGGCCGGAAAATGGTTGATATTCCTCCCTCCCGAAGAGGTCGACGCTGCCTGGATCAAAGTCCGGGACGCCACCTGCAGAAACGAGCTTGGGATCTCGGCCAAGGTGAGCACCGCAAAACCCAACCCCGATTCCCGCGACAACATCAAGGTCATCTACGTGTATACCCCGGATTGGCGTGACGAGGCAGATGTCATGCGGGTACGGGAGCGCCTGCGGGAACTTGGGTTTACCGATCGCCTCGGCTACAAGCGGAATATCGAGACCTTCAAAGGCGAATACAGCCAGAAGGGAAAAAGAGTGACCTTTTACAGTGCCTGATCCGGTCAGGCCTTCTTCTCTCTGTTCTTGGGCCGGAGATTCTTGTAGCCGCACTTGCGGCAGCTGGTCGCGCGAATCGCATTCCGCGCGTTGCAGCGCATGCAGATCTTCACGTTCAGGAGCCGTGATTCGGCTTCAGGAAACCTTGCCATTTTCGGACACCACTTATTGCCTTATAAAAAAGGTCATCCTGCCTCTTAACGGTTATGCATGAAACCCGGACCTTTCCTCTTCCAGCCAGGTTTTCATGCCGGCGAGCGCCCGGGCCCGGTGGGAGACCCGGCTCTTCTCCGCCAGGGTGAGCTCGGCGAGGGTCCTGCCGTTGCTGCACTCGAAGATGGGGTCGTAGCCAAACCCGCCCCTCCCCCGGGGTGCAACTATGACCCCGTCAATCCTCCCCCTGAATATGGTTGTTCCTTCCCGGGTCGCGCAGGCGATTGCCGTCTCAAACCAGGCGTGGCGGTCAGGGACTCCTTCCATGAGCTTGAGGATACCCTGGTTTCCGATGGTGTCAAGGACATATGCCGCATGCGGCCCGGGAAACCCCCGCAGCGCACGGATGCAGAACGCCGTGTCGTCAACAACCAGGGGCCGCTGGAGGATGCTGAATGCGTATTCCGCTTTCCGGCGTGCAATCTCTCCCACATCATCGTGGCGGTACTCGGGGATCTCCATCCTGATGTGTTCCACGGTTGCTGCAGGGCCGAAGAATGCCGCTACCTCCGCCGCTTTGTGGGGGTTTGAAGTCACCACGGCGATCTTCACAGATATCGCCCCCGTCGCTCGATCTCCTGCTCCCGGGAAAGTACCTCACGGGCGCCATTGAAGACCGCCTCGTACCCCTCGCTGAAGGCCTCCTTCAACACCGGGGACCGATCGGTCGTGCTTTCGAGGGTCTGGAACAGGACGTGGATATCCACACCGCGGGATTCCAGTTCTGAGGAGACCATGGCCAGACCGAAATCGATCAGGACGACCGCTCCGTCACGCAGGACCATGTTGCTGGTGGTGAGATCCCCGTGCACGATCCCTGCTGCGTGGAGCCGTCCGACCGTTCGTCCGGCCTCCCTGAGAGATCCTGCGGAGAGGTCATCGCGGAGCAGGTTCCCGTAAATCCGCTCCATCACCAGGGTGTCTGCGGTGACATCGCGGATGACAGGGGTCGGGACCCCGGACTTCCGGGCCATGGCAATGAGCCGTGCTTCCGCCCGCGTGCGTTCGGCGATCAGGCGTGAATCGAGCTCTTTCTTCCGGTATCTCTTGCTGACGCGATGTTTCCTGACCGTTTCCGGGCCAAGGGTGACCACGGCTTCGGCCCCCATTGCGCGGGTCATCTCGTATAGCGACTCCCGCCCGGTCTTCAGGGACGGGTCGTCATCCCGCCAGGTAACCTCCACCTGGTCTGGCCGGAACGATGGGTTTACCTGTGACCGTTCAAGGGGGAGCGGGCTGCCGCTCTCCAGCATGATCTTTCCGGTGTAGGCGATCATCGCCCCATTGTCGCCAAGATACCGGTTCTCGGGGACGAAGAGGGTGGCCCCCCGGTCTTCGCACATCGTGGCCAGCATCTCCTGGATACGCCGGTTCGCTCCGACCCCGCCTACGAGCAGCACCTCGTCCTTGCCGGTATGGGCCAGTGCCCGCTCCGTCACCTCCACGCACATGGCAAACGCTGTTTCCTGGAGGCTGTAGCAGACATCAGCAATCGCGGCCGCGCTCTCCCGGGCGGCACTCACCAGCCCTGAGAAGGCCAGATCCATCCCTTTCACCGTGTAGGGGAGGTGGATATATGCCCCGCCGCGGGCAAGCTCCTCTATTGCCGGTCCCCCGGGGTGCGGGAGGCCCATGCTCCGGGCATACTTGTCAAGCGCATTCCCGATGCCGATATCAAGCGTCTCCCCGAAGATGCGGTAGCGCCGGTTCAGGTAGCCTATCACCTGGGTATTGGCCCCGCTCGCGTAGAGGACGATGGGGTCGTGGCACCCGGTGGCGAATCTCCCGATCTCGATGTGGGCGACACAGTGGTTGACCCCCACCAGGGGGACACCCAGGGCAATGGACAGGGACCGGGCGGCGGTCGCCACCGTTCTCAGGCAGGGGCCGAGCCCGGGTCCCTGCGAGAAGGCCACGCCGGTGATGCTGCCGGGATCGGTGAGCACCCGGGAGATGACTCCTTTCATCTCCTGGGCATGGTGCTGGGCGGCCTCCCGGGGATGGATGCCACCGGCGGGTGGGGAGTAGGGTTTTGAAAAGAGCGAGACGAGATCGGTATCAAAAACAGCAGCGCTGAGGTTCCATGCTGTCCCCTCAATACCAAGAATCTGCCCAAAACCAGGCATCAGAGTGATTCTATTTCCTGAACTCGGTATACCCGCACTTCCCGCACGCGGTCCGGTCCTTGTGCTCGGCCATGATCACGCCGGGTCCGCAGCGGGGACAGTACTTCCTTGCCAGCGTCGCCTTTCCGCCCTCGACCCTGTAGCAGGATGCCCGCCGGGGAGCTGCGCTCCTGGCCTTCTTTGCCGCCATCAGGCACTTTCCTCCCTTGGCTTGGGCACACCCCTGGTCATCAGGAATGCCCGTTCGGTCTTTTTCTTCTGCTCTTCGGTGTCATACACCCGGGCCCTGCCAGAGAGCTCGGTCTTTCCAAACATGGTCTTCAGCGAGTCGAGCACCAGCAGTTTCTCGTTTACGTTCAGCGATGCGGCAAGTTTCCCGGCAACCTGTTTTCTTGACGGTGTCGCACCATCAAAGCGGAGGGAAAAGTCCACTTCCCGCCTGGAGAGGAGTTCATTCCTCGAATCCCTGGTAACCTCAAATTCCATCGGTATCCTCTCATAATTCGTGTTCGGATTATTTATACTCTGGCCACTGCTCCCTCTCATTCAAAAACGTCACCGCCCTCATCAACGAAATGCGAGAGCATTGTCCTCGCCTTCTCCTTTGCGGCAGGGGTCACCTCGCAGAGGACGACCCCCTCGCCCGGCTGTCCGTACAGGATCAGGGCACCGTCCGGGGCGGCGATGACCAGCGGGATGACGGCAAGGTCTTCCTCCCCGTCAACGAGGACCAGCACCCCGGGGCCCCGTACTGCCTGATCGAGCACGTCCATGAGCTCCCTGGTGATCGTCCCGGGCGGGTTGCGTGCATGGAGCTTTTTTTGAAAGACCGCCGGTGACCGGTTGAACGGCGAGCGCATCGTGTGGCCGTCGATGATGGCGATCCTGGGGACCACTCCCCGCCGGACCAGGTGCCAGGTGACGACATCCCCCACCGTGTACACGGTTTTTTTCTCAATGAGGGGAAGGACGTCCTCGCAGTCGGCGTAGAGCGTGCCAAACGGGATCTTGAAAAAATGGCGTTTTCCCGGGGGGAGCCTGAACATTCAGCGGACCTTCAGCGCATATCTCCCGGGGAGCGTGATATTCATTTTGTGTGCGATCTCGGACCTCCGGGGATCGATGATCACCAGGTATCCTGTCCAGTCGGTGGAGAGGTTGCCGCTTCCGCAGACCGCACAGCTCTCTCCCTCCACCACCCGGTGGCAATCCCTGCACACCTTTACCAGTTTCCTTTTAACGGCCGCCACGCTCACCACCCTTTTCCTTCTCCTTTGCCATGTCTTCTTCGAGCCAGCGGCTGGTGCCGAGCCCGGACTGTCGCATGGTCAGGCCGATCTTGCTGTCCCGGGGCTCGCGCTCGTTCAGGGAGAGGGTGACCACCCGGGCACGTATCCCCTCACCGACGGCGATGAACCGCTTCGACTCCTGGCAGATCAGCCGGGAGTTCTTCTCGTCGTAGTTGATATACTCATCAGAGATCTGGCTCACGTGGAGCATGGCATCGATCGGCCCGAGGCTCACGAACGCCCCAAAGCTCGTCGTCTCCACGACCAGCCCCTCCACGACCTCCTGCAGGATGAGCCGGAGAACGACGGCCTCGAACTCTACATCGTAGTAGACCGCCCCGTCCCCGGGAACGATCTCTCCATCGCCGATGTCGAGCACCCGGGTGACGGCGATGAAGATGCCGATCTCCTTGTCAATGCTTCCTTCAAGCTGCTCCTGGAGGACATCGAGGATAACCTTCTCAAGCTCTTCTCCAAGCCGGCGAGGAGGCACCCTCACCTTGTCTGCCAGTTTCATCCGGTAATACATGACCCACCTAGTTCCTGAACAATTCAAGCCGCTGTCTGCCCGAAAGCGATATCACCGGGATGCCCTTCCCGAGCAGCGCGTTCCGGAGACCCCGGTCATTGGTCACTACCATGCACCCATGCGTGTTTGCATAATATAGGATCTTCTCATCAACCGACCCGTGATCACCCGGGCTCTCCACCACGGCGCACCGCCCGGCAAGGATGAGCGCGGAACGGGCCGCGGCCCCTTCCTTTCCATGGGAGCATGCAAGTCCGCGGAGTTCTTCGAGCACTTCAGGGAGGATCAATGGTTCGTAGGATCCGATAAGATTTCCCAGCCCTTCGAAGATATCGATCCTGAACTGCACCTGGGCCATCAGGGCGTTGGCATCCAGGAGGACCCCTATTCGGCGAGGGTGCCCATTCCGATCAGTCGCCATCTGGCCCCCAGCTGACGGCTTATGGCGATCCGTGACCCGATCTCCACGCAGACCGGTCGTTTCAGGGTAACCTCGACCAGGTCTTTTTTTGCAGTGGTGACCACGCCTACCGTCACTGCGGTGCCGACCGAGAGCATCAGCGGTTCATTGTGCTTCAGTGGTTCGATGGAGAGCTCGCTGGTGGCGCCAACCACCCGTTCCATGAGGGTGACATGGAACTTCAGGCGGTCCCAGACCGGCGGAAGTGCTCCGACATGTCCGACGACCTGGCCGGCCAGGGCATCGCTCTTGGTCAGGGCCGGGTCGAGTTTCGTGCCGATGCCGAGCAGTCCTCCGGGAGATGCTTCGGCGACTTTCTTGAGCCCCACGTTTATGGTGGTGATCCTGGTGGTGATCGGTTCCCACCGGATCTTGTTCTCGGCCTGGACCTGTCGTCCGGGACGGATCTCGATATCATCGCCTTCCCTGAGAACCCCCCGTACCAGGGACCCTCCGATGACCCCGCCCTTGACCTCCCGCCAGCTCGTTCCCGGCTTGTTGATGTCAAAGGACCGGGCGACCAGCATGACCGGGGCGGCGTCCGGGTCCCGGGCCGGTTCGGGGATCGTGGCATCGAGGGCCTCGATGAGGGCTCCGATGTTGACCTGTTTCTGGGCCGATACCGGGATGACCGGCGCATGTTCTGCGATCGTTCCTTTCACGAATGCTTTGATCTGCTGGTAGTGCTTCAGGGCGTCCTTCTGGGAGACCACGTCGATCTTGTTCTGGACGATGACGATGTTTTTTATCCCGACGAGCTCGAGCGCCATCAGGTGCTCCTTGGTCTGCGGCTGCGGGCAGGGCTCGTTGGCGGCGATCACCAGCATCGCCCCGTCCATGAGCGCCGAACCCGAGAGCATGGTGGCCATCAGCGTCTCGTGCCCGGGAGCGTCGACAAAGGAGATCGACCGGAAGGGGACCGGTTTTCCGCCGCAGGCCGGGCATTCGGGCTTCGTGGTATAGGCATCCGGGCCGCTGCACTGCTCACACCGGTAGAACGTCGCATCGGCGTACCCGAGGCGGATCGAGATGCCCCGTTTTATCTCCTCGCTGTGGCGATCCGTCCACGCTTCGGTCATCCCGTAGACGAGCGTCGTCTTGCCGTGGTCAACGTGGCCGACGACCCCGATGTTGACGCTTGGAATGGTAGCATCCCGCAAATGCGATCGAACCTCCTTATACGATTATAAATGACTATACTTATACAAACCGGTCATGGGCCGGGAACCCGGGCCGTCTGTGCGCTCCCCTTCCGGGTCATCATGCTTCCCAGGCCGTCCGGTAACACTCCGTATGCTGCATCCTGCGCAAAGGTTAAAACGACAGTATGAGAAGATCTCCATATCCGAGGTTGACTACATGACCGTTGATACTGAATTATCCCGGATAGGAATATCGCTTCCAAAGAACCTGCTTGACAAATTCGACGAGATCATAACCTACCGGGGATACTCGTCCCGGTCGGAGGGGATCCGGGATGCCATCCGCAGCTACATCACCTACTACAAGTGGATGTCGGACGTGACCGGAGAGCGACAGGGGGTCATCACCATGATCTATGACCACGGGCAGCGCGGGCTGCTCTCCACGCTCACCGATATCCAGCACGAGTTCATGGAGATCATCCAGGCCATGCTCCATTCCCACGTCACCCATGATCGCTGCCTGGAGATCATCCTGGTGCGCGGGGAGGGCTCGGACCTGAAGACCCTGGCGGAGCGCCTGATGTCGCAAAAAGGGGTCGAAACGGTGAAGCTTACCACCATCCCGCTCAGCGATTAGCCGCCGCCTTCACAGCTCTGGTCGATGTTGGCGATCGCCTCCTGGAACCCGACCCCCGAGAGGAACTCCATCTCCTTTTTCACCTGTTTGTAATCCAGTTCCCGGTCCCTTTTCTGAGGCTCCCTCATCGGGGAGGCCACTGCGATCAGCTGGTCTGCCCGGTACAGGAGCCCGGTTGTATCGATCTCGGCAAACAGGCCACCCTTCATCTGTTCGATCCTGGTCACCGTGCCCGCGGTGCCGGTCCTCGGGTAGCGGACCTGCATGCCGACCGCGATCTCATCGGCGTTCATAGTTACCAATGGATGGTAAAGATACTATAAAGGTATTCTCCCGCCCATATCCCATCTGATGAGGTATACGCTCCAACGCGTACAGAAACACTATTTTGACGGGACCCACCGGGTGAAGTCTCCCGAGGAAACGCTCTCAATCGTCGAACCGCTCATGGGCAGGGTCGGGGTCGAGGAGGTCCGGGACATCACCGGCGTTGACCGGGTGGGCATTCCCTGTTTCACCGCATTCCGTCCCCGTGCCGCACGGGGCGGTGTGCGGTACCACGCCGGGAAGGGAAAGGACCCGGTCCAGGCCAGGGTATCCTCCCTTATGGAGGCCGTTGAGCGGTACAGCGGCGAGTACCACGGGGATGCCATGGAGTTTGCGTCCTACGAGGAGATCGGTGTGCACCGGGCCATCGATCCCGAAGACCTGGTGCTCCCGCGACCCCTGGGACAGGGCGAGAGACTTCACTGGAGCCCGGCCTACGACCTGCTCAATGACGAGGAGGTCTTCGTCCCGAGCAATGCGGTCTTTCACCCCTACGATACCCTGGGCATGACCATGCCCCTCTTTGCGAGCGATACCAACGGCCTTGCCAGCGGGAATGTCATCGAAGAGGCGATCCTGCACGCCATCCTCGAAGTGATGGAGCGGGATGCCATGAGCATGGCCGAGCAGGCCCGCTGTATGGGGACCCGGGTGGAGATCGATATCGACTGCCCGGCACGGGAGGTGAGGGACCGGTTCGAGTCCTGCGGGATCGCGGTTTACCTCTGGCTGGTGGAGGGGAGGACAGGCATCCCCACCATCGCTGCAGCCGGTGACGACACGGTGGCCCGGGACCCGGGGCTCCTGGTGATGGGATCGGGTACCCACCCGGACCCGGCCATCGCCGCCCTGCGGGCCCTGACCGAACTTGCCCAGAGCCGGGCTTCTCACCTGCACGGGGGCCGCGAGAACCCGGGCCGCACGCAACTGCTCGAGAAGGCAGGGTACGAACGTTTCAGGCGGATCAACCGGGAGTGGTTTGCCGATGGTGTCCCGGTCCCGCTTTCATCGATCGGGAACCGTTCGACCCCGTTCATCGACGAGGATATACGGGTGGTGCTCGAGGAGCTCCGGCCGCACGTGGAGCGGGTCTGCATCTGTGACCTGTCCCGGACCGAGATCCCGGTGGTGCGGGTAATCGTTCCCGGCCTCGAGGTCTCCCACGTGAACCGGGAGCGGGTGCGGAGGAGGGGGGCCGGTATGCACGACCGGACCCGGTAACGACCCGGTGGTTCCCGCGGACCCTGTCCGGGCACCTCAAATCATCACTTTTTCGAGCTGGGCAACGGTCCGCAGTGTGCTTTCGCGGGGTGTCCCGGAGGGCATCTTTACCGGCTCGTCATGGAGGGCCCCGAAGATCTCGGCCACGGCCTCACCGAGCGATGGGCCGTACCCGCCTTCCAGGACCAGTGCCAGGGGCTGGTCGACCGCCTCCATCAGGATCCTCGTCAGCACCCTGAAGTCCTGGGGGGCAAGCCTCATCCCGTTCATGGGATCGTCACCGAGCGTGTCCTGCCCGGCGGAGATGATCAGGAGATCGGGCTTGAAATGGCCCAGCGCTTCGGCAAAAACACGGGTGAACAGGCAGGCATAGTCATCGATCCCGCAGCCCTGCTGGAGGGGGGCATTCAGGGTGAACCCCATGCCCCTCCCCTCCCCTATCTCGTCGATCCAGCCGGTGCCGGGGAATGCATTCCTCATATGGACCGAGCAGAACAATACCCGGTCGCTCTTGTAGAATATCTTCTGGGTCCCGTTGCCGTGGTGGAGGTCCCAGTCGAGGATGGCGACCCGGTCGACCTGTTCCAGGGCCCATGCCGCGGCCACCGCGGCGTTGTTGAAGAGGCAAAAACCCATGGCCCGGTCCGGCTCGGCGTGGTGGCCGGGGGGGCGGACAAGGGCAAAGCAGTGCTCTCCGTCTAAAGCCCGCTCGGCGGCCAGGATCGATGAGCCCGCTGCCAGCAGCGCGGTCTCAAAGGATCCCTTGTTGACGTAGGTGTCCATGTCGATGTAGTGGATGCCGTCAAAAGAGCTGAAGTACTCGATCATCCTGATGTGGCCCCGGTGGTGCACCCGCTCGAGGTCGGCAAACGAGGCCGTGACCGGCCTTATGTGACTGATGTAGTCCGGGAGGCAGGAGATCACCCTGCGGATACGCTCCGGGTTTTCCCGGTGGATGTCGAGTTCGTGGACGGTGAATTCCTCGCCAAAAATTGCCGAGCACCGGGAGGTCATGTCCTTACGGGACCGCTGCCCCGCCCATAACTGCCGCTTCGCTGACGGCGACCTCCCGGCCGGTCCCGGTGATGCGGTACTTTCCGGCAGCCCTGACATCGTAGGGGTTGCCCTCGGTAGAGTAGGGCACCACGAATTCGCCGTTCACGCTCTCCGCCTGCCAGGTGAACTGCCTGCCGGTGTTGGTAACCAGCGGCAGCTCGATGATGCCCTCCCCTTTGATCCGGGCACCGGGCACGTACTCGAAGACCTTGACGTACTTGAGATCCACCGGGGCCTTCCCGCCGAACACGTTGGATGGAGATTCATGGACCAGCCGGTAATGCTGGAGGGCCGGCAGGGTTACGGTCGGCTGGACAATGACCGGGCTTACGACCGCTGCATGGTGTCCTTCCGGTGGGTGGGCATTATACTGGTCAGCTGCAGCATGGGCCTGCGAGGCTTCCATCACCTGGGCGTTCGTGACGATGGGGTACGATGTGCCCTGGGACGTGGTGTACTCGATGTAGTAGACCTGCCCGGGCAGGGTGAACGACCCGTCAAAGTTGTGGAGCCTGGAGATGGTGGTGCGGAAGTACTCGCCGGTGTACATCGTCATCGGCTGGAAGTTCCGCGGGTTTGCCGGGTCCACGGGGACGAGATAGACGGGCTGGTAGGGCCGCTGTCCGACCGATGCATTGTACCAGGTGGCCATCGCCCAGAACTTGCCGGTGTCCATCTCGATGTCGGTCATGACGTAGCGGGTGCCCTTGAGATCCGCGATACGGTTGGTCTCTTCTTCCGACTGGGACATGAAAAAGTCTGCCGATCCATTCGGCGTAATACCTGACTGGAACGGGTTGGCGTTAGGGATACGCCTGGCAACGTAGGTGATCAGGTGGCCATAGTCCCACCAGGACATGACGCCGTATGCGGTGTCGGGATAGGTGAAGGTCTCCCGGTCGTAGATGGCGAAGTAGTCGACTCCAGTATCCGGTGTCGATGTGTTCATCCACTCCAGGGATTCACGCCAGTCCTGGTTCATCCTGATGGCCCCCGAAGATGCGACCGCGTACTGCGTGGCAGATGATGTCACCACAAAGATGACCGCACAGGCACAGATGATCCCGGTGACAAGAATGGTTGCATAGTTGACTTTCGGCTTCGGAGAGGTTTTTTGCCTGGACTTTTTGGCAGCAGCATCAGCTTTCTTCTTCTTCACCGATCCCTTCTCTTCCTTCGGCTCTTCTTTTGGCCCTTTTACTGCGGCACGTTTTCCCATTGCCTTGATGTCCGGCCAGGCGTATTCGAGGGCGGCTCCGACACAGATCCCTCCCAGCACCGCCACGTTCGCAGCAAGGTAGTACTCGTAACGGACCTCCCGGAAGGCAGCGATGATGATGAATACTGTCCAGACCAGGACAAAGATGTGTTCCGGACGGTATTGCTTCCAGTTCTTATAGAGGAGGATGAGGATTCCCCCGATCATCAGGAGAAGACCTAGGTTGAAGACCTGCCATGCCTCGGCAAGAGTCCAGGGGCGGGCCTCCTGGATGGTGATGGCATAGGGGTGAAATCCAAAGAAGGCTTTCAGGCCATCAATGAACGAGGCAAAAAGGTCAGGAAGGATGACCATCGCGGCTGCAAACGTGAGCGTCAACAACACGATAACCGCGACAGGGAAGAGGGCACGACTTTTTTTCCTGCAATATTCTGAGAGGAGATAGAGAACACCTGTTCCTGCTATAACAGCGATGTAGGCAAGTATCTGTCCGGGAGAATAGAGAAACAGCTCCAGCCCCGTTCCCGGAATCCTTAAAGCACCTATGGCAAGGGCGGCTAATCCGAACACCACGGAATTCAGGAGCAGTATTCCGGCTCCGGATATATCGTACCATGTATCGATGATGAATATGACAATCGTGAATACTGAAACGATAACGCCATAGAGTATGATGGTCGGCATCACGAGGATCCCGAGGATGTAGGCAAATCCGGCGATGGATGCCGATATCAATGGCATCTTCAGGGTGCTCCTGTTGCTGAAATCAACCGGATGTTTCCGGATAGTAACCAGCGCACAGGTATAAGCAAGAATAAAGATGGTGCTGAACAGGACTTCGGCCACGTGGTGGTCCAGGTAGCCGGCAAGAGATCTGAAAAAGAACTGGCCCCCGATGAATGCTATGAAGACCGCCCCGAAAATTCCGGCCTTCCAGTTCCATATTTTTCGTGAAAGTGCAAACGTGACCGGGACCATGAGTGCTGCAAGCAGGGGGGGCACCCACAGTGCTGCCTCGATAATCTCGGTCCTTGTCGAAGCTCCGGTAATCAAACTCACTGTGGCGGTCATCCAGATAAAGAGGGGGCCCCAGGGCACGGTCTGGCCCGTGGGAAAAAGCGTCATTGCTTCATACCATGCATATGACGGGAAATTGGCCAGCACCTGCTCCGTCTGCCGGAGATTATACATGGGATCATCGCTACCAACGATGTTGAGGATATCGGTTGTCCCGAGGTTCACGACAGGAAGTCCCCTGATATAGAGAACCACGAGGAACAGGACGAGCAGAATGCCGATGGTAATAAGGGTGTTTTTTTCCTTGATCTTTCCCAGAATATCCATTGTATCAACCAGATAACAGGATATCGAAATGAACTGCAATAATGATTTGGTAACTGTTGTCCTCGCAGGAGAATCCGGGAACACAAGTCCCGGTATTGTAGAATTTCCCTGTTTTTTAGTGGAATGCGATTCCTGTTCACACCAGGTTTACACTCCGGAAAAGAAATGATTAATTCAATTCCCCTCCATGCAGTACTGTGCCCGTTTTAATACAATATTTCGCCCGCTTAATGTCCATTGAACCAATACGGCGGCAGGCACTCATCTCTTTTGCCAAACTCATCATCCTCACGCTCCTTGGATATATTGCAACCATGTACTTCGCCCATGTGCTCGGGCCGGGAGTGCTTGGCTCATATTACCTTTTTCTTGCCTATTACGGAGTCTTTTCATTGATAGGTGATGGTGGTTTTGGCGGTGCGGCAACCAAGCGTATCAGCGAGGGACATGAACCGAACCAGTTTTTCTCGGCCTACATTGTTCTTCGGGTTATCCTGCTGGCCGTCTCCGTGATTTCCCTGCTGGCAATCTCCTCACAGCTTACCGATTTTGTCACATCCGGTTTGCTGCCGCTCCTGATCCTTGCCCTCATCACCGGCACTATTGCCGGGTTCTCCTCTACCGGAGTATACGGTGCCGGAAAAGTGGGTGTGGTCCAGACAAGCGATTTCCTGAACAACAGTGTGAAAACCATCGTCCAGATTATTGCCACCTATCTTGGATATGCCGCATATGGCCTTGCAGGAGGTTTTATTATCGGCATGTTCGTCGGGCTCGTGATTAATTTTCGCTATCTCCCGTTAAAACTGGCCAGGTTCGGAAAGGACCATTTAAAAAGTTTATTTTCATTCTCATTCTGGATTTTTCTCACCTCCAGCGGGTTTCTTGTCTTTTCCACCGCAGATACCATTCTCATCGGCCACTTCCTGACAAATGCTGACGTGGGCATTTACCGGATTGCATACCAGTTATCAGGTGTCGCTCTTTTCACATGCATGGCGCTCAATGTAGTCCTCTTCCCAAGAATGAGTCGCTGGGGTGTTGAAGGGGATCTTGCCGGTATCAAGAATGCATTGTCCAGAGCGTTTTCGTTCTCCTTGCTTTTCGCCCTACCGGTTCTTATCGGAGGACTCGTTCTTTCGGACCGGCTTCTTTTCTTCCTGTACGGGGCTGATTTTGAGCAGGGTTCTCTTGCTTTGATCATCCTCCTCATCATGCAGATTTTTGGAATATTTGTAACCCTCCAGATTACCTGCCTGAATGCCCTGGATTATCCCCGGAAATCGTTCGTGGCCACTTCATGTGCGGCGATCATCAATATCATTCTCAATTTATTCTTTATTCCTCTGCTTGGAATCACCGGAGCGGCGCTGGCAACACTGATATCAGTGTCGTTGAACGCCCTGCTTTCTTACCTATATCTCTCGCAGACAATCCCGATCCTGGTTGAACGTGGTCCATTGCGGAATATTTTGTTTTCAGCCCTCTGCATGGGGGTTTGCGTTGGAGTATACCGGCTCGTATTTGACCTGACCTCAGTGGTGTCACTTGCTGGGGTTATTCTCATTGGAGCTGCCTTGTATTTCTTAATATTATTGCGACTCGACAGCCATCTCAAGCAGGAACTGGTTGGTTTTTTACAGATATTTGGTCTGCAGTGATCTCTTCCATAGTTCTTGTTTCACGCTGTATGAATCATCCACCCGTATGAAGGGTAAAGGCCCCTGGCCGGCTGCATCTGCCCTGCCAGGTAGAACCATCCAGCCTGCATGAAGAGTAAACCCTTGTTTGGCTTCGTGAGTCACCCTATGCCGGCACTGGAGAGCAGGGATTTCCATTTTCTTGCAACCTGGTCCCATCTGAGCTCTTCAGGGGCTTCATACCGTTTACCCAGGTCCTGAAAGACCTGGACGAGAGCATTTGCTATTGCTGCCGGATCTTCCGGAGGCACGAAAAACACCCCGGGATACGAACCAAGGCTTTCGATCATACCTCCCGTATGGGAAGCGACGACGGGGATGCCGTATGACATGGCAATGTGGCAGACTGCGCAGGGATCGTGTGCTTCTTTTGTGTACGGCCCGACGAAAACATCTGATGCTGAATAGAAGAGGGCGACTTCTTCATCAGATATGTACCGGTCAACCACCGTGATCCGGCCGGAGTCCGGAGAGGACCGTGCCATTGCAACAGATTCCTGATCCTCCCAGGCTTCTCCGACGATACAAAGGCGTGAGTTCGTCCTCACATCGTCCGGCAATTGCTCGAATCCTTCGATGAGGTAGCGGACTCCCTTGAATTTTCTCAGGAGCCCGAAAAAGAGGATGACATATTCCTCCCGTATCCCTAACCTTCTACGTGCTTCATCTGTCTTTATCGATGCGTACTGGTCATACAGCCCATGGGGGATGATCGCGACTTCTTCAGGCAGAATGCCATACCGTTTTACGATGAGATCGCGGTCATAGAGGGTGTGTGCAACGTAACCATCAGCGAGTTCGCGTACCATCCTCCCGGTTATCCTAGCATACATACGCAGGGGGAGGGTGGCATCCTCCAGTGGATCTACCGGTTCATGAAAATCAATCACGGTAAACACCCTTTTCCTGGTGAGAACCTGGAGAAAAAGGTACATGTGGGCGACGCTCGATGTCCACCAGGGAATGATGAGAACCTCTGCCTTCCTGGCAATGGCATATGCCCGCATCCAGGTCAACGGGTTGTACCAATCCAGAATTTCAGCAACTCCAACCGCCGGCAGAAACTTTTCATCGGTCCTGATCCTCCCTACCCGTTTCCATCCCGGGAAGAGCTTCAGGGGAAGCATATGCCGGAAGAGCAGCGCGTCTATCTGTCCAATGCCTGCCAGGGCATTGGCAAGGCGAATAGTAAAATAGGTGATCCCGGAGAGGAAGCGAGTCGATGGACCCATGATAACGATGCACACTTCCTTTCCAGGTGGTGTGGTACCATGGTGATCGGGGACGTTCTCATTCACGTCAAGCCGCTCCGAGATGTATAACCATTGCCAGGGACCGTCCCTGTCTTGGGGACGTGGGCTCCGGGCTGGTATTTCCTCACGGCAACCGGGTAGAGAGCCGTGAACAATGGAGAATAGTTATCCCGCGGTGATGTAAAAGTATTATGCCTTCCCGAACGGGCACCAGTGGTAACAGCCCAGCAGGACCCCCACACCTGCCGTCGAAGGAGAGAGGAGAATGATCCGCTTCTTCCCGCTGTAGCGTGCAAGGAGATCCCCCGTCCCGGGCTCGATCAGGCCGTCTCCCACCACAAGGATGACATCGGCCTGGTCAGGGTCGGTCACCATGTCTACGAACCGGGCCCGGACATTCTGGGCCATGCCGACCGGGTAGATCCTCTGCCCGCCGATCTCTCTCATGAGCCCCTCGTGGCACTCCCGGTGAGCCGCGGGATCGCAGGCCTTTAGTCTCCGTGAAAGGCAGAAGAACCCGGCGGCAACATTGATTATAGCGCAGGCAGCGGCCCGCTGCGGAAGCTTCCCGAGCACTGCGCCGAACATGAACCCAATCCTGGTCCTGGCGGTGATCGGCTCCATGGTCACAAAATGTGCGGAACGGCCGCCGTAGGTTGCCTTGAGGCATGCTCCCTTCTCGTACTGGCAGACGATCGTGTCGGGATCGGTCTCTATGGTGACAATCCCTTCTTCCGATCCGGACCCCTGGATCCGGTGTTCCAGCTGGCTCACAGCCCGCGTAATAAGGTCCATTCAGTCTCCTAACGGGTTTGTCCCCTCTTCAAACAGGATTACCCGGCACGGTGCGCCGTCTCCACCCCGGAGCCGGAGCGGGAGGGCCACCATCCGGTACACCCCTTCTTCCACGTCCGATAGATCGAGGAGCTCGATTATAACGATGCCCTGTGAAAGGAGGATTCGGTGAACCTCGCCGCTCCCGCCGTGCCTTTCGATAGAGGGAGCGTCCGTCCCTACACAGGCAACTCCCTCCCTGGCCAGGTAGTGTGCCGCATCCGGAGAGAGGGCCGGGAACTGTTCGTCAAACTCCTGCTTTCCCGAGAACGAGGTTTTGATCAGGATCTTGTCGGCTCCCCCTGTTTTCTTTCCGAGCTCCCGGGCGGTTATCATACCACCAGACCCCGGGCAATCGATGACCCGGCACCTCCCCATGAGCGCTGCAAACGGGATCGCATCGACGGTCCGGCCGGATGCAAGGTAGTGTGCAGGGGCATCGATGTGGGTCCCGGAGTGGGAACTCATCACCATCTCCGTGGTTCGGTACTGCCCGTTATCCTCCTGGCGGAACCGGGGGACGGTATCGCCCGGGTACACGATGATTCCCGGAGCAAGGGGCCGGGTGATATCGTAGATCCTGGTCATTCCGGCCATCCCTGCTGTCCCAGGAGCGGGACAAAGACCACCCCTCCGAAATGCTCCCTGTCGATCGTGTTATCCCGTTTCGTGCACCGGACCAGTTCCTGCAGGTCGCGCGAGCCCACAGGGGCCACCAGGCGTCCCCCCTCGGCCAGCTGTTCAAGGAGCGGCGGAGGGACCCGGGGGGCAGCAGCGGTGACGAGGATCGCATCGTAGGGGGCCCGTTCGGGATACCCCAGTGTCCCGTCGCCGACCACTACTGTGACATTTCCGATGCCTTCCCGGGATAGGTTCTCCCGTGCCATCCTGGCGATTTCTGGGAGGCGTTCGATGGATATCACTTCCCGTGCCAGGGTCCCGAGTATGGCGGCCTGGTACCCGCTCCCGCACCCGATCTCCAGTACCCGGTCACCCGGCTGCAGCCGGAGGAGCTCGGTCATGACGGCGACGATGTAGGGCTGGGAGATGGTCTGCCCGCTCCCGATGGGAAGCGGACTGTCGTTGTATGCGGAATCCCTGAAGGAAAGGGGGACAAAGAGGTGGCGGCGGACCGATCGCATGGCGGCGAGGACGCGGCTGTCCTTCACGCCCCGGGCGGCGATCTGCAGGTCGACCATCCTCTGCCGTTCCTGCTCGAAGCGATCTTCGCCGGGCATGGCACTCCTAAAAACCGCTATGCTCCGCTGCATCGATTGCCGCATCGATCTGTTTCTGGAGGACGTCCGGCAGGCCGGTGATCTTCACGTCCAGGAACCCGCGGATGATGGTCGCCGTAGCTTCATCCTCGGAGAGCCCGCGGGACATCAGGTACTCGATCTCGTCCCGGGCGATCTTTCCCACGGCCGCTTCGTGGGAGAGCTCGGTGTCGACCACGTCCCCCTTGATCTCCGGGATGGCATGGATCACCCCGTCCCTGAGGATCAGGCCCTTGCACTCGATATGCCCCCGGGTGTTGCGCACCTGGCCCTCGATCATGCCCCGCGAGACTATGTACCCTCCCGTGGTTATCGCCCGGGTGAGGAGCTCGGCGCTCGCCCCTTCGGCAAGGAGGTGGGCGACCGAACCCAGATCCATGTACGACCCGGACGTTGATACCACGATGCTGCTGAACCGGCCGACCGAGTTTTTCCCTTTCAGGTACGCGACCGGGGACATCTGGATCCTCTTCACCGGCTGCATGCAGACGTAGTTTGAGAGGAATGCCCCGTTCTCCTCGACCACCGAGGCCGACCTGGGAAAGACGCTGATCTCATCACCCCAGTTATGGATCATGGTGGACGTGACGTGAGCGTTCCTGCCGATGTAAAACTCCGTCACGCCGAGGTGGGAGCCGGTCTTTGCATAGGAGGCGCTGGCACACCCTGAGATGATGTGGAGCTCGGCACCTTCTTCAGCGATCACGATGTTGTGGACATGCTGGACGTTGCTTCGTGCCAGGAAAAGGCAGGCCTGGAGCGGGTACACGGTCCTGCTCCCCTTGCGGGCGATGACCACGAACCCGTTCGGCTCGGGCTGGCCGGCGACATACCGGGTGTACTGGTCCTTGTCCCGGGGGACGAGCTTCCAGGAGTACTCCTGGAGCCAGTCGTACTTCTCCAGGGCGTCGGCGATGGCCAGGACTTCGATCCCTTTCTCGAGCGATGCCGCCTGCTTGATGTCCTGGTCTACCTGGAAGAAGCTCCCGGACCGGTTCTTCAGGTCGACTTCAAGCCCGGTCTGGGCCAGCCGTTCCTGGTCCTGCTCCGAGAGGTCTGCCATCCGGTCTATATCTTCTGACATACGAGGCACTCCTTGTATCCCGAGGTCTTGATCACCTTCAGGATCTCCCGCGGGTTGCCATGGCACCGGAACACCCCGTCGCACATCACGTGCCCGAAATCGGCATCAAGGTAGTCCAGGATGTAGCCGGTGTGGGTGATCACAAGACCGCTCCTCTTCCGGTTCACGATATGGACGTCCTTGTCAAGGAGCCTGGCGATGGCGTTTCCTATCAGGGAGATGTTCTCAAGGTCGACCCCGCTCTCCGGTTCATCCAGCATGACGAAGTCCGGTTTCTGGACCATCAGCTGTAGGACTTCGCTTCGCTTGATCTCGCCGCCCGAGAACCCCTGGTTGATGGCACGGTCAAGGAGGGCATCCATGCGGAGGTAGGCTGCCGATTCGCCCACCATTTGAGTATTGCCGCCGGAAGTGACCTGTAGGAGTTTTCCCAGCTTCAGCCCGGCTATGGTTGGGGGGCGCTGGAACTGCATTCCCATCCCGAGGTGTGCCCGCTCATGGATGGGCAGGTGGGTGATGTCCTGTCCCTTGAAGGTGATGCTTCCCTCGGTCACCTCGAGCCCGGCAAACCCCATGATGGTGCGAAGCAGGGTGGTCTTCCCTGAACCGTTCGGTCCCATCAGCACGTGGGTCTCTCCCACCCCGATGTGGAGGTTGATGTCGTGGAGCACCTCCCGGTCTCCTATCTTCACACTGAGATCTTCAATATCCAGCATCCCGGTTCACCATACAATATATCCGCCCGCGGGATTAAACGGTTTTCACCTTCCCATACCGTCCCGGGGAAGTATTAATGATGGCGGTGGGTTAATACCTCATGAAATGCCCAGGAAGGCACGGATTGAGAAGATCCCGGACAAAGCCGGGAAGGCCCGCATCCGGGGCGGGACACAGGGTGCACGTTCTGCAGTCTCCCTGTCCGAGCCTGACGGGATACAGGAGTATGTCAACCGGGTCATCTGCGGCGATGCCGGGGAGGTCCTGCACCGTTTCCCTGACAACTGCATCGATATCATCGTGACCTCCCCGCCCTACAACTTCGGCCATTCCTACGCGAGCGACCCGCACGACGATACCCAGGACTGGAACACCTACTTCTCCACGCTGCAGGGCATCTGGAAGGAGTGCGTGCGGGTCCTCAAGCCGGGGGGGAGGATGGCGGTCAACATCCAGCCCCTCTTCTCCGACTACATCCCCACCCACCACCTGGTCTCGAACCAGCTCCTGGCCCTTGGCCTGCTCTGGAAGGCGGAGATCCTGTGGGAGAAGAACAACTACAATGCCAAGTACACGGCCTGGGGGAGCTGGAAATCACCGTCCATGCCCTACCTCAAGTACACCTGGGAGTTCATCGAGGTCTTTGACAAGGAGACTCATAAGAAGGCAGGGAGGCGGGAGGATATCGATATTACCGACGAGGAGTTCAAGGAGTGGGTGATCGGGCGCTGGACGGTTCCTCCCGAGACCCGGATGCGGGACTTCGGCCATCCCGCGATGTTTCCCGAGGAGATCCCCCGCCGGCTCCTCAGGCTGTTCTCCTACCGAAACGACCTCGTCCTCGACCCGTTCAACGGGGTGGGCACCACCACCCTCGCCGCCTGGAAAAACGGCCGGCGGTTCATCGGGATCGATGTCGATTCCGGGTACTGCCGGGAAGCCCTGTCGCGGATCCGGCAGTCCGGTGTTCCTGCAGGGACCATGCGGGAACCGGGACTAATCGTTCCCGGGGACTGAGCCGGGCCCTTCCGCAGATCACCGTCGCAGGTAGCCGGGGAGGTCCGCGATGGAGTCGAGGATGGCCGATGGCTGGCATGGAGCACGGGCCAGCGCCTCTTCCCGGAACTTCCCGGTCCTCACCAGGATGCCGGAGAGCCCGCAGGCCATGGCACCGCAGATGTCGGTCACCACGTCGTCCCCGATCATGGCCGCCTCCGTGGGTCCTGCCCCCATTGACGCGAGCGCCTCCATGAAGAAGTGCGGCGAGGGTTTGCCCATGACCCGTGCCTCCTTCCCGCTTGCAAACTCGAGCGCGGCAACGAACGGGCCTGCCGAGAGCGTCATGCCATCCGCTCCCATCCAGGAACGGTCTTTTTCGAGGGCAACGAGCCCGGCCCCGCCCAGCAGGAGGCGGAACGCTTCGTTCAGCGATCGGTACGTGAACCGGTCGCCCGCATCACCGACGACAACCGTTCCAGCGGTGACCGGGTCGCTGGCGATGCCGGCAAGGCCGGCAATCTCATCGGCCACTTCCATGGTGGTAAGGAACAGTGCCGACTGCGGCCGGTCCCCGGCCAGGTACGCGGCGGCTGCAGCGGCCGGGGTGAAGATATGCTCTTCGGGGATGGAAAACCCCATGGATGCCAGCCGGGAGACGATCGAGCGGCGCGATCTGCGGGTGGTGTTCGAGACGAACCGGAACGGGTATCCCTGGTCTTCGAGATAGCGGATGGCGTTTCGGGCGCCGGGGACTGCGGCCTCACCGATGTAAAGGACGCCGTCCAGATCGATCAGGAGGGCTTCGATGGCCATTTACCTCCCCCGATGAAGTGTTCTGCAATGCAGCGGCAGAGCCGGTTGCTCTCCCGGATATACCGTCCTGTGTCGGCGGCAATCCCGTCCCGGCCGGTGGTCCATGCCCTGACCATGGCCCGGGTCACTTCGATATGGAACTGGACACCCAGCGCCGAGCCCATGATGAAGCCCTGGTTCTCCACCCGCTCTCCGCGGCAGATGAGCCGTGCCCCGGGAGGGAGGTCGAAGGATTCGTCGTGCCACTGGAAGACGACCGTTTCACGCGGGACACCGGGGAGGGTTTCGGTCCAGCGGACCGGTCTCCAGCCAACTTCCTTTTCACACCGGAACACCCGGGCACCGCATGCCGAGGCGATCATCTGCGCACCGAGGCAGATACCAAGGACCGGGCGGGAAGCGGCGATCATCTCCCGGATGATTCGTTTCTCCTCTGCCAGGAACGGGTAGCCGGCTTCATCGTTCACGCTCATCTCGCCGCCAAGGACGATGAGGTGGGAGAGCTGCCGGTAGGGTACCGCGCCGTCCTCCCAGAGGTCAAATACCCGGAACGGTCTCCCGGATGCTTCCAGCACCTCCTCGAGGAAGCCGGGCGGTTCATCGCTCCCATGCCTGAAGATGCCGATCATCGTAACCCAGGGATGATCGGGTGCGCGACCAATTGGCTCTTTCGTGCCGCTCACTTTCGCAACGCACACCCCGGGACTAATATCCAGGGAAGCGAGAGCAGGTTATCCGCGCATGGAGTCTGGCCCCGCTCTTTCTTCCGCAGGCAGGATGTGGCGTTCCCGAATCGACGAGGCACACGACTATTCCATCATCCGGAACGATACGGTGTTCCGGACCAGTCTCCATGCTTCCTGGGTCTATGAATCGCAGCACGAGGCTGCCCGGGAACACCTGGCATCCCTCCTCTCATCCCACGAAGGGCAGGGTCTCGATGATATCTTCAGGGGAGAGGAGCAGGAGACCACCGAAGGGGCCTGCTACTGTATCCGTTCCGAAGAGCACCTCGCCCTCGGCTGCCAGGACCGCCGGGCGCTGCGGGACCTCCTGCTCTCCGATCTCCAGCTGGTCCGCGGCATCGGGGCCAGAACCGAGCAGCGGCTGAAGGCCAGGGGCTACCGGACCATTGCCGACCTGGTCCGTCACCAGCGGTTCGGCAAGGCGGCAGCCCGGAGCCTCCGGATCCTCTCCGGGGACGGGATACCGGAGATCGAGGGCCTGGTAACGCGGTGGCATTCCCCGTCGCACCAGAACGCGTTTTTGACCTCGGGGCTCTACCACCCCTCCGACCTGCTGTTCATCGACCTCGAGACCATGGGGCTCTTCTCGCGCCCTATCATCCTCTTCGGGCTGGCCGGGGTGCAGGGCGATACCCTGCATATCGCCCAGTACCTGCTCCGGGGAATCGAGGAGGAGCTTCCCTCCCTTTCCGTTGTCCGCGAGGTGCTGGCAGAGGACCGGGTCATCGTCTCCTTCAATGGCAAGGCGTTCGATGTGCCCTGCCTTCTGGAGCGTTCCGCTTTCTACGGCCGGCCGGCCGGGATAAAAAACCCGCACTACGATCTCCTGCACGTGGCCCGGAGCCGGTGGCGGGACCGGCTCCCGGACTGCCGCCTGGGGACGCTCGAGCGCCACCTGTTCGGGGTCTGCCGGGAGTGTGATGTCCCGGGGGCCATGGTCCCCGAGTTCTACGAGGCCTACCTGGCCACCGGCAACCCGGGGCCCCTTGTTCCCATCGTTTCCCACAACCGCCAGGATATCGTATCGCTTGCCCGGCTCTTCGCCCTGTTCAGGAATGGTGAGCCATGACCGTCGCCACGTTTCTTGCCGCGCTCGAGCAACAGGCCCGCGCTATTGCGGAGATCCGTTCCTTCCCGGGGCGGGCAGGTGTCTACGGGGAGGTGGAACTCCCGCCCCCGCTCCGGGACTATCTTGACCACCGGGGGATACGGCCCTACTCGCACCAGGCAGATGCGTATACTGCCTTCCGGAACGGTGAACACCTGGTGCTGACCACCCGGACAGCCTCGGGGAAGACCCTGGCCTTCCTCCTCCCGGTACTCGACCGGCTGTGGCGCGATCCCGCCGCGACCGCCCTCGTTCTCTACCCCACAAAGGCGCTTGCCAACGACCAGCTCGCCACGTTTGACCAGATCTGCAGAAAGACCGGCATTTCCGCCTCCCCGGCCATCTACGACGGCGACACTCCCCGTGACCGGCGCCCGCGGATCCGGCAGGTGTCCAGGATCGTACTCTCGAACCCCCACGAGCTCCACCAGGTCCTCCCCTGGCACCACCAGTGGTCGCGGTTCTTCTCCGGCCTTTCCTGCGTGGTAATCGACGAGGCGCACCGCTACCGGGGAGTCACTGGGTCCCACGTGGCATTCCTCATCCGGAGGTTGCGCCGTATCTGCGCCCGGTACGGGTCGGACCCACGGTTCATCGTCGCGAGCGCAACCCTCGCCAACCCCGCCGAGTTCGCCGGGAACCTCTGCGGAGTGCCGTTCCGGACCGTTGCAGGGGATGGCGCCCCGCAGGGACCGCGCCGGTTCGTCCTCTACAACCCGTTCTCCGGCGGGGTCAGGGCGGGGTCGTTCCACCGCGATGCGGCCGGCATCCTGGTGGAGTGCATCCGCCACCGGCTCCAGACCCTGACCTTCACCGGGTCGCGGAAGATGACCGAGCTCGTCGCCCTGTGGGCACGGGAAGGTGTGGTCCGGGAGCGGGTTGGGGAGGCCGGCCAGGTCGCCGCGTACCGGGCGGGGTACCTCCCGGAAGAACGCCGGGAGATCGAACAGCGGTTCAAGTCCGGCTCCCTTGCCGGGGTTGTCTCGACGAATGCCCTCGAGCTTGGGATCGACATAGGCTCGCTCGACGGAGTTATCCTTGCCGGTTACCCGGGGACGATGATGGCCACCTGGCAGCAGGCCGGGAGGGCAGGGAGGAGGGGGGAGGAGTCGGTGGCCGTCCTGGTCGCCAGCCCGAATCCCCTTGACCAGTACTTCATGCGCCACCCGGACCTGTTCTTTGGCTCCCCACACGAGAGCGCCATTGTGGATCTCGAAAATCCGTACATCTTCTCCGGCCAGCTCCTATGTGCTGCCGCGGAACTTCCCCTAGTTGGTTCTGACTCGGTTTACTTTGGACCCCGGTTTTCGGAATTTGCCGATGCGCTCTTTGCCGAACACCTTGTTAGCGGGACTCCGCGGGGGCTCGTGTACTCCGGGAGCCGGCGGCCGCACGAGCTTGTGGGGTTTTTTGGGATCTCCCGCGACTCGTTCCGGGTCGTCCTGGACGGGCGGACGCTTGAGACCATGGACCGCGGCCAGGCCTTCCGGGAAGCCCACCAGGGAGCGGTCCTCCTCCACCAGGGCGAGCAGTACCTGGTGGATTCCATGGACCTCGCCCATGGGATCGTCCGGGTCCATCCATCGGACGTCGATTATTATACGCGACCGCTGAAGTCCGTTGATATTGCCGTGCAACAGGTCCGGGAGTCGCGCCTGGCTGGCGGCTTCACCCTCTCGTTCGGCGATGTCGAGGTGAGCGAGCATTACTATGCCTATCGAATCATCCGCAACGATGCCCTCCTCGGCATCGAGCCGCTCGACCTGCCCCTGCTCCGGTTTTCAACGAAGGCCGTCTGGTTCACGCCGCCGGAAGGCCTGGAGGACGAGGTCCGGGCCACCGGTGCCGACCCTGACGGAGGGCTGCATGGTACCGAGCATGCCCTGATCGCCATGATGCCGTTCCACGTGCTGTGCGACCGGTGGGACCTCGGCGGGCTCTCGGTCCCTGCCCACCCGGCGACCGGGGGTCCAGCGGTCTTCGTGTATGACGGCCACGAAGGCGGGATCGGGCTTTCCGAGAAGGCCTACCGCATCTTCGGGGACCTGGCCCGGCACACCTTCGCCCTGGTGAGCGAGTGTCCCTGCAGGGAGGGTTGCCCGGCGTGCATCTACTCTCCCAGGTGCGGGAACGACAACCAGCCGCTCGACAAGGAGGGGACGGTCCTCATCCTCGGTGCGCTGTGCAGGGCATTTGGAGAGGGGGACCAGGCCTCCCCGGGTATTCCGGAACCGGGGGGTATCTGAAATACCCCTGATCCAGCCTCCGTTTGAACGGGAGTGTTGGTTCCACCGGAAACAGTGTTCACGCGTCCGGAAAAATGCGTTAATCTCCGTTGTTTTTGGATGATGCCTCTTTTTCCTGCTCAAAAAATATGCTCTTTACCCTCGCCCCATGGAGGGGGTAAAACAGGCTTATGCAGCCCTGGCGGCGGTGGCTTTTACCGGCTGGGCGGCTCCTGTGAAGGTCTTTGTAAAGAGCGTTTAAAATGAGTACTTTCCTGAAATAAAAGAGATTTGAATAGATCCTGTCTTTTTAAAGGGTGGACCCGGGAGAAGTTCACGCCTTCTCTTTCAGCACGCAGATCGAGGCCGGTTCCCTGACCAGCAGGGCGAGGCTCTCGGTGATCGAGAACTCGAGGGCGTCCCCGGCCGGGCCGATGAACCCGGTGGTCATGTCCTGGCCGATCACGATGGATGCATACTGCTTCCCGGTGGCGATCAGGACGCCGCCGGTCTTCAGGGCCGGGGCCTTGAAGATCCCGTCGGTAGCGATGGTCCGCAGGTGCTCGAGCTCGGTTCCCATCCCCTGCATGTGCCTCCGGTACAGGAGGTTGAACCGGGCCGGGGCGAGGGCGAGGGCATAGGGTCCGTGGTAACCGGCCTCGTCGAGGGTGATCATGGCCTGGATGATATCGTCGGCGGCTTTCCCGACCGTGCTCCACGAGGCGAGCTTCTGGCTGTTTGCCCCCGCCACGGTGAGGAGGCCGGGTGTTCCGGGGGCTCCCTCGAAGATGATGGAGTCTTCCATCTGGGCGACACCGACCGCTGCGTCAGCGACCGGTGAGGCCGGGAACGGAAGCCCGTTCTGCTCGAAGGCGAGCAGGTCGCGCACCCCAAGCGAGAAGGTGGTGCTGATCAGGTGCACGGGCACGAACTGACTGACCAGCATGCACTCCGATACCGAACAGTCCTCGAGGGGTACGGCCTTGAGCCCGAGCCCGTACGGGCCTTCGATGTGAAGGAGGCGCCGGCCGGTAAGCACGGTCTTTGCGGCCTGCACCATGGTGGTGTCCAGGTAGTCCCAGGTCTCCGGCGTGATCGGGGCATCCTCCCGCCCCAGGTATTTCGTCTCCATGGTTTCCTCACCCCTTCAGCGACCCGATGGTCTTTGGCTTGTCTGCCGCTGCAGGGGTGTCCCCGGCAGCCTGGGCGCCGGCCATCTTTGCGATCTCGGCCTCGACTTCGGCTGCGCCCTCGGCGTACCAGTGTTCTTCGTCCGGTGCCAGCTCCTTCAGCAGCCTGAGGAATTCCCCGGCATGGACGCGTTCTTCATCGGCGATGTCGAGCAGCACTTCCTTTGCCAGCTGGTTGTCGATCGACTCGGCGAGCTGGGTATAGATCGAGATAGCCTCGTACTCGTCAACGATCATGAGCCGGATGGCCCTGATAAGCTCGCTGTGCGTGAGCTTCCGGGGGCTGGCGTTTCCATAAAATGCATGAGCGAATTCAGCCATTGTAACACTCTCCCAAGGGTTTCCAGGGGAGAACCCTTCCAGCGATAATTCTCCCTTTCTGTCTATTTATATATGTGGTTGCGGGTCCCATCACCGGCAGGCGATGATTTGGCGCTTCCCCATCCCACCTTCTCTGCCTTTGCCAGGAATCGGTCCCTGGGGCCTCCATACCCGGCTGCACCGGTTCCATGTGCCGGGCACCGCAGGCTCCCGCCAACGATACCCCGGGGATCCCACGTGGGCCCCGGACCTGTTGCAAAGTGCCCGGCTAATCCCCCTGGCCCGTGGTGAACCAAGAGGGGGGCCCTGGTGTTGAGGCGGGCCATTGTCTCCACCTTTGGCCGACCCCTTCGGGTCTTTATCCCATGGCGCAGTGGTATGGCTGGATGACAACCCTATCCTTCAGCAATCACAGCAATCCTTCAGCAATCCCCAGCAACCTGCTGCACAATTCGAAAACCAGCCTGCGGGCTCTGATCCGGAAAATAATACCTATAATAAAAAATAATTCTTAGTTCAGATCAATCCCCAGCAAATCCCAGCATACACAGAACACTGGATCAGCAGAATGTCCTGGTGCGCACTGACTGTGTGAACCCAAATTTGCTGAAATGCTGGGGGACACGATCCGGGAAACCGTGGAAAGGCTTTTGTTTCATAATCCATCCCGAAATTGTGCCCGGATCAATCCCCCGGAAAATCGTGATCCTGCTGAAGGACTGCTGCAATGCTGCAGGAAACCGGAAGACCGCTCACCTGGGTTTCCTATAAAACGAGGACAAGCCCGATCGACACGATATTGCTGTGGATGACCTTGCCGTACTCCATGTCCCTGCAGGGGATGGTCGAGAGCTCCCATCCTACCTTTTTTGCGGTAGCAAAGACATCGATCCCCGATGCTTCCATGCTCGGGCGCACCAGGTCCATGTGCCGGCACTTCCTCCGCAGGCTCTCGTCGACGACCCCTTCGCACTGCTCGGCCACGCACTCCTCGCAGAAGATACACGGGTAGCCGCCGAACCCGAACGCCTTGTAGAACCCGTCGTAGAAGGCGGTCTTCTCGATGAAGTGGACGGTGGTGTTCACCCAGAGGATCAGGTCTGTGTAAAAATGGTGGAAGTCCTCGGGGATGTCGTCCGGCCCGAAGGAGGGGTGACCGGGGACGCCGTCGAAGCGGAGGAGGAGGCCGGTCTCGTATTCCCCTACCATGGCCCGGGTCTCGGCCGGTGTCGGGGCATACGGGGGGCATCCGAAGTGCTTGGCGTATCCCTTGCACCCGAACCGGCACTTGAACCGGACCCAGTTGGAGACGACGACCTCGGATGCAGGGATGGGCCTGGCCTGAGCGCCTTTTGAGGTGGCGAGGGTGGTGAGTTTTTCCAGTTCGGGAGCGATGTTCACAGGTGAATTCCTCTATGCAAAAGATATCGGCACAGCAATATAGTTATTTGGCATTTGAGCCCATAGGACTTTGACTTCTCCTAATCCCCCGTCTCTCATTCACGTTTGGTACTTCTTTGCTTCGCGGACAAAAGACTCAAGACCATATAAGAATTATGGCGGTAGATCACCCTCTCTATAAATTATATGATAGGAATTGGAAATATTTATTTAGTGTAACACTCTACACCACATTGTCGGCTGGCAGAGACCAGTACCACGGCATAGACCGTGCCCGACCACTCCGGTAAAACCGGTGATGGAGGCAGAGAATGTTTCCTAAATTGATGAGCGTAGTAGTTAACGGCAAACGATATAGGACCGATGCCGCATTCCTCCTCGCATCAGATGCGTATTGGGATGGTAGAAACTGGGAACGAAAAGGGCGGAATATTTTCCTGTTTAAAACAATGAAAGGAAATTATTTCGCCCAATATCAGACCAAACGGCGAGGCGAACAGGACTATCTGAAGCCATTGTCTCAAGGGGAAGCTATCGAACTCTTCGAACATCTTCCAAAAAAAGAAGTAGAGTTTTCAGTGGCTTTCCCTGATGTGATTATCGAGGATGCGTGATCCCTATGTCGCGGTATTATCGGCATTGGGATACGCGGAGAACGTATAGAAATAACCAACATCATGAAGGAAATCTTCGCATTGCAATGATTTTGGGTGTAATATTAGTTGGAGCGTTCATTTTTATTTATCACGGGAGCGGGCTTTTCCTGCAACCCCCCGGGCTCTCTCAATCACCTCCTTCAAATATTGCAGTAACTGTTCAAATAGAGAAGGACCCTGTGTATCATACGATAAACGCATTATTTTCGGGAGGAAAAGGGCAGGTTGTTACGGATTATTGTATTGTGAGGGTTACTCGATCAGACGGCCGGATTATTTCAAAGCAATTAGAGCCAGTAAAATTGGCAGAAGTTCAAATTCAAGGAACAGAAAGCTCTGATAGAGTTGAGGTTTTTGTCGTTTATCTATCCGGTAATTCCTACAAAATTTATGACAGTTATCTCCCGAATCGGAAATACTACGATGGAGGTGTGTGAGCAATGGCGTATCGAAGAAAAACAGTAAGAGGGGATTATAATCACCTAATGGGCGGGGATGGGCGTTCCCGTCCGTCCGGAGAGAAATACGGTGATTGGTTAATTGGCCGAGGGGAACGAACTTCGAGGAGGAGAAGAAGGGATGATGATTGGGGTTGGCTGTTCTAGCCCCTCGTCTTTCCTTTACTGTTTTCAATCGGAGATTGGGTGAAAATATGCCAAGAAATAATTGTCAACGAATTGAGAGCATCATCTATTCCTTAACGAATAAATCAAGAAATAAGCAAGGAATTAGAAAATATCGTTATAGTAAAAATTTGTCGAATTATGCGAGGGATCATAGTAAACGGATGGCTAATGCACGAGATATCTTTCATGATTCCAATGCGGGATTTGAAAATGTTGCCTATATTTTCAATCCTGGATCTTCTGATCAACAAATTGCATCACAATTTCATCGTCAATGGATGAAGAGCTCGGGTCATAGGAGTAACATCCTGAATACTACCAATGATATTATCGGTATTGGTGTTGTTCGACGGGGCTCTCATTTCTATGCGACCCAAAGATTTTCTCAATCTGGGATAGCAACCAATTTCTCTTATTCGGTTTTTGATTCCATCTACGACTCAATTGTGCGTCCTATTGATAAGATTCTGTTTGGATGATTTGAAAATTGAATTTTTTCACACAACAACTCGTTACAAGGGATAGTGTAAGGAAAGTTCTGTAAATTCCGAGACGCCGTATCCTAATGAATTGAAACAAGGAGAACGGGGTCATGAATCTCTTTGACTCAAAATCTTGTAACCTTTCGGGGTTATCACAAATGAATTGGTAATATGTTGGAAAGAGAGCATAATCTGCATCTTCTATAGATGAAAGTCGAAAATATGAAGGGGTAAACCTTGCATAATTCAAAGAGACTTCATCATGTTCCAGGTTTCCAGGGACCCCCAGAATGGAAACAAGAGCGGATGGTGCTGTTCGGTGAGTGAATTTCTCTCAGAATACAGATTGAACAAGTACACCATTCCTCAGTGCTGTCCAGCCTCGATCATGCGACGAAGACCTTCTTCAAGGGCCACGCGAGGTTCCCAGTCCAGCATGATTCCCGCCTTCCCGATATCCGGGCACCGTCTCTTCGGGTCGTCCGCAGGAAGCGGCTGGAAAACGAACGGGGAATCAGATGACAGGAATTTTTTTATTCTTCCGGCCAGGTCGAGGATCGTGATTTCCATGGGCATGCCGATATTGATGACTTCCCCGGTCAACCCGTCTCTTCCGGCAAGCTTCAGGAGGGCGGCAACCTGGTCCGTGACATAACAAAAACTCCTCGTCTGCTCTCCGCTGCCGAATATGGTGATAGGCCGCCCATTATTTGCCTGCTCGATGAACCGGGGAACGACCCGCCCGTAGTACCCGTCTGCCCGCATGCGGGGGCCATAGGTATTGAAAATCCGGGCAATTCTCACGTCAACCTTGTGCTGGCGGAGGTATGCCATGCAACACGCCTCTCCGACCCGTTTTGATTCATCATAGCACCCACGGACGCCTAGGGTGTTCACGTTGCCGTTATACGACTCGGGAGTGGGAATTACGGTTGCATCTCCATACACTTCACTCGTTGACGTGAACAGGAACCGTGCGCCGTGTTTCTTCGCGATACCCAGAGCATTCAGGGTTCCAAGACTGTTTGCCTTGATGATCTGGATGGGGAACTGATCGAATTCAAGGGGGGATGCCCGTGATGCGAGATGGAAAACAACGTCGATCTTTTCTGATGGCTGGTAGGGGTTGCTGATGTCATGCCGGATCAGCATGAAGGTATCATCATTCACGAGATGCTCGACATTTTCTTTTCTCCCCGATGAGAAATTGTCGAGGCAGAGCACCCTGCCATTCTGCCGGTGCACAACGTCACATATCCAGGACCCGAGAAATCCTGAACCGCCCGTTACCAGGACCGTGGTATCTTCAAACGACAGGCCGTCCAGATTTTTTACAATATCCCCGACATCCTGCTCTATCAAGGGCATAGCCTCCTGATAAATTCTTCAACGTGAGGCCCAAGCTCGGGATCGGCTAATGCGAGCTCGATGTTTGCCTTGAGCCAGTCAATCTTGTTCCCGATGTCAAGCCTTCTCCCGTTGAAAACATGCCCAAGTACGGTTTCTTTCCGGGCCAGGATTCTCAATGCGTCTGTCAGCTGTATCTCCCCCTTGCGATCAGGTGTCACTTCCCTGAGGCAATCAAATATCTCAGGGGTGAGGAGATACGACCCCAGTATCGCAAGATCGGATGGAGCGTGTTCAGGTACTGGTTTTTCGATCAGGTCGTCGATGACAAAGGCATCTTTCCGGGTGTCATCAGATGTCGCCACAATCCCGTAGTTCTGGATCATGTCCCGCGGGACTTTTTCAACGGCGATGACACTTTTCCCGTGCTTTTCGTATATCGAACCCAATGCCATTGTACACGGCGGAATGGTTATCGTATCCCCCAAAAGTACCGCAAACGGGTCACCCCCGGCAAATGCCTCGGCATGACCGATCGCATCGCCAAGGCCCCGCACACCTTTCTGCCGGGTATAATAGATATTGATCCTGCCGAGAATTTCGTCAAGGCTGTGGATCATTTCGTTGCCTGACGCGTTTTTATCGAGATCGAAGTAGTCCTCGATTGCCCGCTTTCCCTTACCCGTGATGATCAGGATATCCTTTATCCCGGACAGGTAGGCCTCTTCAACGACGTAATGGATGACCGGTTTATGCACAACCGGGATCATCTCTTTCGGCATCGATTTGGTGATGGGAAGAAAGCGTGTTCCCAATCCTGCTGCCGGGATGACCGCCTTTGTAACCGTCTTCACCAGCACACCCCTTCGTACATACCTGCTGTCTTTTTTGCCCGCTCGACCCTGCGGCCATCTATGACTGTTTTGCCGGTATAGTCGATCCTGTCGAATTCGGGCCATTCGGTGACGATCAGGATTGCATCGGCCGCCAATACTTCTTCTGCTGTCCTGGCGTAGGAAATGCCGGGGAATTCCCGTCTGAAATTATCCATGGCCAGGGGATCGTATGCAATGATGTGTGCCTTCTCATCCAATAGTGCCCGGACTACCGGGATAGCACGTGTTTCCCGGATGTCATCGGTACCCGGTTTGAATGCAAGGCCCAGGATACCGATGGTCTTTCCAGGGATGTCAAGGTGCCTTTTCAGGAGCTGGACGAGCTTCTTGGGCTGATCTTCATTCGTTGTTATGACCGCCTGGAGGATATTCCTCTCCGTTCCCGACGTTTTTGCAAACTCGATGAGGGCCCGGACATCCTTTGGGAAACAGGACCCGCCAAACCCTATCCCCGATCTGAAAAAGGCCGGGTTGATCCTGGCATCCATTCCTACCCCCTGGAAGACTTCGTAGCTGTCGATTCCATGGACTTTGCACAGGTTCCCGATCTCGTTTGCAAAGCTGATCTTGGTTGCCAGGAAGGCATTGCTGACATATTTTATCATCTCCGAAGTTTTCAGGGACGTTATCATCTTCGGGCAGTCAACCGGGGAATACAGTTGTTTCACGAGTTCTCCGCTTGTTTCGTCCTGCGCACCGATGATGACCCGGTCAGGATTGAAGAAATCATGGACCGCATTCCCCTCCCTGAGAAATTCCGGGTTTGAAACAACGGAGAATCCCTTGCCGGCTTTTTTTCCTGATTGTTTTTCCAGCGCTGGAATAACGACACCCTCGGTCGTTCCGGGTATCACCGTGCTTTTCACGACAACCGTATGGATGCCTTCTTTCCGGGCTACGGCCTGTCCAATGTCGCTGCAGACCTGCTCTACGTATTGAAGGTTGATCGAGCCATCCCCGTTTGAGGGTGTTCCGACACAGATAAAGGAGATCTCACTCTGCTGAACGGCCTGAACCGGGTTATCCGTAGTGGCAATGTGTCCCTTATTTTTCCGGAGCAGGTCGTCCAGGCCGGGTTCGTATACCGGGGGGCGGCCTTTTTCAATCATATCGAGTTTGCGTGTATCGATGTCATTGAAAATTACCTGGTGGCCCCAATGAGCGAGGCAGATGCCTGTGACCGAACCGACATAGCCGGTGCCGAATATCGAAATCCGCATGTATGAATACTGCGTTGGGTTTTATGAGGATTAAAATGTTGATAACAAAAGGTGACAGTAACCACCCAGGGAGTGCATGAAACAGGGGGTGTTCCACGCACTCTCTCCCGGGACGTTTTCCGTGTATGTTATGTGAGCAGGCGGGGAAAATTATCCTGCCACATTTGGGGAAAATTATCCCGCCGGTGACATCGGGCTATTGATCCGGTGAACAGGTTACCGTATACCCGGTGAACCCAACTCTTCCACCAAGTACCTGAGGAAAGTCTCTTTTATTAATGCAGCACACTATGCATTGGGAATGTACCTATGCACCGTATACGAAGAGCTATGCAGATAATTATTATCGGGGTGCTTCTCGGGTCAGTGATACCCACTGCGAGTGCTGTATTCGATTACCCTCCCTGCTGCCCCAACTATCGGGATTACCCGTATTACTACTACCCGGTAGACCCTTACTACATGTTCCCCGTCTATTGCTCCTGTCCTTTCCTGGATGATGCCCTGAACAGGTCGATTTGGAAGGATATCCCTGTATCTTATTGGGAGTGGGTCATTGAGACCCAGAGTGGAAGATCGTCATGCACCTCGTGTGGGGGTTTCTCCACGACTTCTTCGTTCAGCTATTCGAATGCAAATATCATCTTCCCGGAAAAGGACATGTTATTGGAGGGATACGACAAAATTTCAGTCAGCACCAGGTTCAAATCAAAAGAGCAGGCCATGGGGAAGTTTTTATAATACCGCATTCCGCATTAACTTTTTTTTTGTAACTGTTCATGGTCAGCCGCTAAGATCCTTGTGCAACGACGTAATAGTAACAATTAGTGGTAGAAGATCAGCAGAATAACGACATCAATGAAGTGACCTCTGCATCTTATATTTAATCGCTTCCAGCCGTCATCGAAGAACAAAATCGCATCATATCAGAGTTGCGAGCAGAAAACGCCCAGCTGAAAGCCCGCATCGCAGAGCTCGAAGGGAAAGCACTCATGGTCTACCCAAGCATCGACCACCAAATCGTTGAATCCGGCATGCAGGAAAACCCTGTCTCTCATGCTTCTGGTACTGGTATTAAACGTGGGTGCAAGAGGCCGTCAAAAGCGAAAAACCTCCTCGACTGTTGCCAGAAACACGAGAAGGATAGCCTCTCGTTCATGTATGACTTCCCGATTCTGCTCTCAAATATTCTGGCTGAACGGGATATCCGGATGATGAAACTGCCAAAATAAGATTTCTGGGACGTTCAGGAGCCAGGAAGGAGCTGACTGGTTCTGCAGGGTCAGAGGCCATATCTCAACAGTGAAAAAAAAGAATGGGATGCCTGTGTCCGGGTCTCTGCTGGAGGTCTTCCGAGGGCGAACCCTTCATCCATTATTTTTAACCTGACTTCGCCAGAAGAAGGATGAGAAGGTAGTGTTTATATAATTTCATGCAAAAAAACACAGCCTTCTCATTAGGTAATATAGCATTAATCGATAAAATTGATTCGGAGACCAACTTTTTCGCAT
>Ga0209506_1000456_pt1 | contig 53775 bp, 39 predicted proteins | sample AD_JPNHG2_MetaG_FD_184409 | JGI IMG/M metagenome (GOLD analysis project Ga0209506, IMG submission 184409) | Active sludge microbial communities of municipal wastewater-treating anaerobic digesters from Japan - AD_JPNHG2_MetaG (SPAdes) (version 2) | ecosystem: Engineered > Bioreactor > Anaerobic...
CGGGGCGACCCGGCTGGCGAAGATGGCCGATGACGACGGCGGGGTCTGGCATCGCATGGGGGACGTGGGTTATCTGGACGACAAGGGGCGGCTCTGGTTTTGCGGCCGGAAGGCCCACCGGGTCGAGACGGTTACGGGACGCCTTTTCACCATCCCCTGTGAAGCCCTCTTCAACCGCCACCCCCGGGTGCGCCGTTCCGCCCTGGTGGGGGTAGGCGCCGCCGGGAACAAGCGGCCGGTGATCATCATCGAGCTGAAGCCGGGGGATGGCGGAGCGGACCGGGAGGGACTCACTGCCGAATTGCTGGCGATCGCCAGGGCCAACGTCATTACCCGGGAGATAGAAACGGTCCTCTACCATCCCGGCTTTCCCGTGGATATCCGCCATAATGCCAAGATCTTCCGGGAGAAGCTTGCGGTCTGGGCGGAGGCGCAGCTCAAATAGGGAAGGGCGGGGGAATGATGGGTGCGGAAGGAAAAAATGGGCCTGTTGCCATGGTATCCGGAGCGGCGGCGGAGACGGTGCTGGTCACCGGCGGCGGCGGGTTTTTGGGCGGTGCCATCGTCTCCCACCTTCTGGCGGGAGGGTACGCCGTCCGGAGTTTCGCCCGGGGCGACTATCCGGAGCTGCGGCGCCGGGGCGTGACGGTTATCCGCGGGGACCTTACGGATGCCGGGGCGGTACAGCGGGCCTGTGAGGGCTGCGCCGTCGTTTTCCACAACGCCGCCCGGGCCGGGGTCTGGGGGGACTTCGACTCCTTTTACCGCCCGAATGTGCTCGGCACGAAGAACATCCTGGCGGCCTGCGTTCAGACCGGCGTTGCCCGGATGGTCTTTACCAGCTCCGCCAGCGTCGTCTTCGGGGCTGCCGATATGGCCGGGGTGGATGAATCCGTTCCCTATCCCGACCGGCCCCGGTCGCCCTATACGGCGACGAAGGCGGAAGCGGAGCGTATGGTCCTGGCGGCCAACGGCCCCGGGCTGAAGACGCTGTCCCTGCGCCCCCATCTCATCTGGGGGCCGGGAGACACCCAGATCATCCCCCGCATCCTCGCCCAGGCCCGGGCCGGCAAGATCCTCCGGGTGGGAGACGGGAAAAACATCATCGATACCACCTATATCGACAATGCCGCCGCCGCCCATCTCCTGGCCGCCCGGGCCCTGGCGGAGAACCCCCGGGCGGCCGGACGGGCCTATTTCATCTCCAACGGCGAGCCTGTGAACCTCTGGGATTTCGTCAACCGTATCCTGGCCCTGGCGGGCATCCCCCCGGTTCGCCGGGGCATCCCCAAAACCGTAGCGGTCCTCCTGGGGGCGGTTATCGAAAAGATCCACCTGGCCTTGCGGCTGCCCGGGGAACCCCGGATGACGAGCTTCCTCGCCGAGGAACTGGCGACGACCCACTGGTTCGACATCTCCGCCGCCCGGCGGGAACTGCGCTACGAGCCCCGCGTCTCCATGGCGGAGGGCCTTCGGCGCCTGCAGGCATGGATGCAGCCCGGGAACTGAAAAAGCCAGAGAAGTTCTGTTTCCCCTATTCCCGGAAGGTCATCTTGAGTTCCCAAAGGCCGGCGACGTTCTTCTTTTCCAGATCGAAGCCGCCCTTTTCGAAGACATGCATCATCGGCTTGTTGTCCGAAAGCACCTCCGCCGTGAAGCCCAGGAGACCCTGCCGCTTGGCCAGGTACGTCAGGTAGGCGAGAAGTTCCGTGCCGATCCCCAGCTGCTGGTGCGTGTCTTTCACCGCGAAGGCCACTTCCGCCCAATGGGCCGATTCGTCGATGTAGTATCTGCCCACGCCGACGATCTCCTCGTTTTCTTCCCGGGGAAGGATGGCGAGAATGGCCATCTCCACCGTATAGTCGATAACGACCAGCTTTTGCAGGACTTCGTGGGGCATGTCCTTGCGGGCGGACATGAAACGGCGGTAGAGGCTCTGGTCGGACAGGGAGTAGATGAAGTCCTTCAGCAAGGGCTCGTCGCTGATCTTTACCGGGCGGAAGAGGATATTGCGGCCCTTCTTCGTGGTACGGTAAGTCTCCAGGTGCTCGGGATACTCGCCCCGGACGCCGGGGATGAAGGCCTGATCCCGGTAGATCAGCCCCAGCTTCTTGGCCTCCTCGATTAGCCAGGGCCGGAATTTGGGATGGGCGATGCCGATGAGTTCCATGGCCCGCTCCCGGATGCTCTTGCCGTGCAGGTAGGCGATGCCGTACTCCGTGACGACGTAATGGATGTCCCCCCGGGTCAGGGTGACCCCGGTCCCTTCCCGGAGCATGGGGACGATGCGGGAAACGACGTCGCAGGCGGCGGTGGACTGGAGGGTGAGGATGGATTTTCCCCCCCGGGCCAGGACCGCCCCCCGCATGAAGTCCGCCTGCCCCCCCACGCCGCTGTGGAAGATCCGGCCGATGGACTCCGCCGTGGCCTGACCGGTGAGATCGATCTCCAGGGCGCTGTTGATGGCGGTCATCCGTTCGTGCTGGGCGATGATCAGGGGGTGGTTGGTGTAGTCGATGGTCCGGAATTCGATGGCGGGGTTGTCGTGGAGGTAGTTGTACGTCTCCTGGTTCCCCAGACAGAATGTCGTCACCGTTTTCCCGGGATTCAGGGTCTTTCTGGAGTTGTCGATGACCCCGGCCTTCATCAGCTCGATGATCCCGTCGCCGATAAGTTCCGTATGCACCCCCAGGTGCCGCTTGTCTTTCAGGTTGGCCAGCACGGCGTTGGGGATGCTCCCGTAACCCACCTGGATCGTGTCCCCGTCCTCCACGAGGCGGGCCACGTATTTGCCGATACCCAGGGCGATTTCCGAGTCCGCCTCCTTGGAGTATTCCAGGAGATGTTCGTCATAGGGGACGAGGAAGTCGATGTCGCGGATATGGATGAAGGAATCGCCGTGCACCCGGGGCATGAAGCGGTTGACCTGGGCGACGACGATGGCGGCCTTCTGGGCGGCGGCCTTGACGATGTCGACACTGATGCCCAGGCTCAGGTAGCCGTGATCGTCGGGGAGGGAGGTCTGGATGAGGGCGATATCCACCCGGGCGAGTCCCCGACGGAAGAGCTCCGGAGTTTCCGAGAGAAAGACGGGGGTATAATCGGCGACCCCCTTGTTGACCGCTTCCCGGGTGCTGTCGCCGATGAAGAAGGAGTTGTGGCGGAAATTCTGCTTGAACTTCTCCGTGGCGTAAGGGGCGACGCCCAGGGAGCGGATATGAAGAACCTCGGCGTCGAAAAAGGCCTTGGGGTTGGACTTTACATAGCGGATCAGGCCCTGGACCAGGTGCTGGGGCTCGGCGCAGGCCGATCCGATGAAGATCGTATCTCCCCGGTGGATATGACTGAAAATATCCGCCTCGGGAACAAATTTTTCCGGATATAACCCTTGCCATTTTTCCAGCGACATGACCTGCCTCCTTAAGAAACGGTTATTGTGAAAATGCCGGCAAGGTGCCGATTGTTTTCATGTTTCGTTGTTTCCGCCTGCGGGCAGGGAGGTTAGTCAAAAAATAAACCCCGCAGCCGATAATTCCCAGTCAATCTCCCAGATAATATTGAGGATGTCAAGGCGAAACGCCCGGCGGGGCATCCCGTCGGCGGCGATGTATATGTTTTGACGGCATTTGTCGCTTTGAGGATGAAATCAGTCCGCAGCTCAGGCCGCCGGTGATTATGCCCGGGGGCCGACGCGTGTGGGGATTGACAGGGAGGGAGGATTTCTTTATAGGAGGGCCGGGCGACAGCCCGGCGGCCGTCGTTGTCGTGCCGGGGGTGAGAGAACACCGCCGGATTGTGTGCCGGCAAAACCGTGGTGCGGCGGCGGCCGGCGACGAGAATCAAGCGACAACGCCCCGGTGCGGAAAATCGGCGGCCCCGGCAAGGCAAATATACGGCGTTGTCCCTGGGAACGGCACCGGCCGGCGGCGGTCGCCCTGAGGATCAGCGGGGTAACGGCATCCCTGGCTGTTTGTTTTCATCCCGGCGCGGGGACGGCCCCGGCGGAAAAATTATCTGGCGGTAAGACAATGAAATCGTTTTTCTTTCCTGAAAGTATGGTGGTGGTGGGGGCTTCGGCCACGAAGATGAACCTGGGTCAGATCATCCTCCTCAACAACAAGCAGTGCGGTTATACGGGCAGACTTTACGGCGTGGGTTCCCAGGCGGGAGAGGTCGCCGGGATTCCTGTTTACACCCGGATCGAAGACCTGCCCGAGGTGCCGGAGGTGGCGATCATGCTCACGCCGGCAAGAACCATTCCCGCCCTTCTGGACGATTGCGGCCGGAAGGGGATCAGACGCGTCGTCATCGAATCCAGCGGCTTCAGCGAATTTGCCCACGGCGACCATTCCCTGGAACAGGAGGTCCTGGATGTGGCGGACAGACACGGGATCAGGTTCATCGGCCCCAACTGCGTCGGGACGGTGAACTTCGACATCAGGATGATGATGCCTTTCGCCTTCTTCAAGGATCCCCCCTCCGGGGGCCGGGTGGCCATGATCGCCCAGAGCGGCGGTGTCGGGGGCACCTATCTCCATGCTTTGCCCGAAAACGCCATCGTGCCGGGGAAATTCGTCTCCGTGGGCAACAAGCTCCAGTTGGATGAGGTGGACTTCCTCGACTATTTTCTCCAGGATGAGGGGACCGACGTGGTGACCATGTACCTCGAAGGGTTCAGCCGGGGTCGGGCCTTCTATGATCTGGCCGTGGCGACGGACAAACCCCTTGTCGTCCAGAAATCCAACCGGAGCGAGGCCAGTGCCGGGATCGCCCGATCCCACACGACGGCCCTCTCGGCCGGTGACGATGTGGTGAACGGGATGTTCCGTCAGGCCGCCGTTATCCGTGCCGATGACGAGCGGGAGTTCCTCGATGCCGTCAAGATCATTCGCCTGCCCCTCATGAAGGGGCGACGTGTCGCCGTTCTGTCCCGCTCCGGCGGTCACGCCGTCCTGTCCGCCGACGCCTGCGCCGAATTCGGCTTCCGGATGGTCCCCTTTCCCGCCTCCTTTCTGGAGAAGCTCAAGTCCCTCTACCACACCCGCGTCATCGCCCATCAGAATCCCCTCGATCTTGGGGAGATCTTCGATTACACCATCTTTACGGACATCCTCGCCGAGACCCTGAAACTGGAGAATATCGACGGCGTTCTGTTCAATCATCTCTACGCCTCCACCTACGAGGCGGAGATGTCACGGACTTTTCTGGCCGGGGTGGCGAAGCTGGTGGAACAATACGGCAAGCCCGTGGCCGTGGCCATGCTGTCCGACCCCGCGGAACTCCTCGACGTCGCCCGGAGCCAGTCCTATCCCATTTTCACCTCCCCCCGGCAGGCGGCGGCGGCCCTCAATATTTCCGCCACTTATTATGAGCGCAAGACCCGGCGAGACAGGCGGGGAACGCCGGCGGCACCGTGCCGGGAGTACGGTCTCATCACCTCCGTCCGGCGGAGTTGCCGGGAGGAAAGGCGTATCCCCCTCACGGACGAGGCCCTGGAGATCTGCCGGGCGGCAGGTCTGGTGCCGGTGCGGGGCTGGACCGTCCCGGGTCCCGGCGCGGAGGAAGGGCTGCCGATCCGCTTTCCCGTGGTGGTAAAGCTGCTTTCCCGGACGGCCTCCCACAAGACCGATGTGGGCGGGGTGCGCCTCGGCATCCGGAACCGGCGCTCCCTCCGGAAGGCCCTGACGGAGATGGCGGCGAAATTTGCCGGTAGCGCCGACGGGTTCCTGATTCAGGAACAGGCGGCGCCCGGGGTGGAATGCTTCGTGGGGGGGCGCCGGGACCCGGTGTTCGGCCCTGTGGTCATGGCCGGTCTGGGTGGGATTTTCATCGAAGTTTTCAGGGATACGGCCCTCCGCCTGGCCCCGGTAACCCGTTCCGAAGCGGCGGACATGATCGCCGAGTTGAAGGCCTATCCCCTCCTGAGCGGGGTCCGGGGCCGGGAAGCCGCCGATGTCGCGGCCCTGGAAGAGGTGATCTGCCGGGTTGCCGCCCTCCTGGCGGCGGTGCCGGAGATCGCCGAAATGGACCTCAACCCTGTGATCGTTCATCCCGCCGGAAAAGGGGTTTCCCTGGTGGACGCCCGGGTGTTTTTTGCCGGTGAGACAGCGACCGGCTGATGGGGTGGGTGCTGCTCATCCACCCCCCGGTTTCGAAACCCTGCGAACCGCCGGCGGGGATCGCGAGACTGGCGGGGTTTTTGGGGGAGCAGGGTGTCCCCTGCGAGGTCGTCGACGCCAACACCGAGGGACTCCATTTTCTGCTCCACGCGGCGCTCCGGGGAGAAACCGCCCGGCATGGAGAGAATGATGTCCCGGGAGGGGAAGGGGGGAGGGGAAACCCGGGGGCGGGAAAGACAGGCGGCGGGTTGTGCCCGACGGCGGGCGACACCTGGACAAAGCGGGCCCGCCGGAACCTGACGCATCACCTCCGGGATTTGCGCTCCCGCGCCATCTACGGCCAACGGGATCGCTACCGGCGGGCCGTGGCCGATCTCGGCCGCATCCTGGCTTGCCTGACGCCCCGGCCGGAGATCGCCGTCGGGCTGGCGGATTACCAGGACGGCGGACTGTCACCGCTTCGATCCCGTGATCTCCTTTTCGCCGCCGCCCATCCGGAAAGAAACCCCTTTTATCCCTACTTCCGGGAGAGATTGGCCTTACGGTTGCAGGCCGTCCCCCCGGACAGCCTGCTCGGCATCTCCGTTAATTATCTCAGCCAGGCCCTCTGCGCCTTCGCCATGATCGGGTTTTTGCGGGCCTGCCGCCCCCAGGCCCGGATCGTCCTGGGCGGCAGTCTCGTGACTTCCTGGATGCGGCAGCCGCAGTGGCGTAACCCCTTCGGCGGCCTGGTGGATCACCTGGTCGCCGGCCCGGGGGAAGAACCCCTGCTGGCGCTGATGAAAAACGGCGGCCTCCGGGAGGCTCACGACACCGGTATCGGCGCCGGTGGTTATGGGGAAGGCGGGGAAGGGGAGCATCCCGTCGCTGCCGTTTCCTGTCCCGATTACCGCTTCTTTCCCCGGGAGCTTTATCTCGCTCCCGGGCTGATTCTCCCCTACAGCGCCGCTACGGGCTGCTACTGGCGACGTTGCCGGTTCTGTCCGGAGACGGCGGAGAACAATCCTTATCGGCCGCTGCCCCTGGAAAGGGTTTTCACCGATCTGGAACGCCTCAGGGAGGAATTGCAACCCGTTCTTGTCCATTTCCTCGATAACGCCCTGAGCCCCGCCCTGCTGACGGCGTTGTCTCGTCGTCCCCTCGGGGTCCCCTGGTATGGTTTTGCAAGAATTACCGAACGACTGGCGGATCCGGGGTTCTGCCGCCGGCTCCGCCACCGCGGCTGCGTAATGTTAAAGCTCGGTTTGGAGTCGGGCGACCAGCAGGTGCTCAATGCCCTCGACAAGGGGATCGAGGTGGCGACGGCGGCCCGGGTGTTGCGGAGTCTGAAGGAGGCGGGCATCGCCGCCTATGTATATCTCCTTTTCGGCACCCCGGCGGAGGACCGGGAGGCGGCCCGCCGGACGTTGGAATTCGTGGCGGCCCACAGTGCCCATATCGCATTCCTCAACATCGCCGTCTTCAATATGCCGGTCTTCGCCGCCGCGGCCGCCGGCCTGCCCACCCGGTGCTTTTCCGCCGCCGACCTTTCCCTCTACCTGGACTTCACCCACCCCCGGGGCTGGAACCGTCGGGAAGTCCGGCGGTTCATCGCCGGGGAGGTGAGAAAGGAGCCCGCCGTCGCCGCGATCCTCAAAAGGACCCCTCCCGTCTTCACTTCCAACCACGCGCCGTTCAGCGCCGGGGACGGCGGACGGTTCAGCCTGCCCTTTTGAAGGCGGTTTCCCAGGCCTTCTCCCGATCGAAGGCGGCGATCAGGCCCGCTTCGATCCGGAGTACTCCGGCCTGGGTCAGCTCCTGAATGGTTTCCTCGATCTCGTTGGTATCTTTCCCCGTGACGGCGGTCAATTCGGCGACGAAGTCGCGCTCCGGGGGGAAGGGTTCGTGGCGCAAAAAATACAAGATCATGACCAGACGCAGCCAGGAGTGGGTAGTGTCTTCCAGGACTTCGTTGCTGTGCTTGATCCGGCGGGAGAATTCCCGGAGCATGATCATCGCCACATCGTCGCTTTCTCTCAGGAGGCTGTGGAAGGTTTGGCTGTCGATGGCCGCCACTTCCGCATCCTCACAGACCCGGGCGGAGGCGGTGCGCGGCTCCCGGATCAGGGCCGCTATCTCGCCGAAATAGCAGCCCGGTCCCATCTCCGCCAGGGTCTTTTTGACCATCCCCACCGTTTTCTCCAGTTGAACCTTTCCCGACAGGAGGTAGTACATCTCATCGCCCGCCTCTCCTTCCCGGAAGATGTAACTGTCCCGGGGATACAGGCGACCGAACTTGTGAAAGAGCCGTTCGTCGATGTTCAGGCCTTTTTTCCCCGGCTGGAAAAAGGCCTTTTGCAGGAGCAGGAGATCCCTCCTCATGAAGGAGGACATCAGCTCGGCGCAGAACAGGAGGATCAGGGCCACATAGAATATCCAGATCACCAGGATGACCACCGTTTCCAGGGAGCCGAAAATGATGTTGTAGCGGGTATAGTTGGTTACGTACCAGGTAAAGAAATATTTCGCGATCTCCATGAGGGCGGAAAAGATCGTCGCACCCGTGACGGCGACGCCGAGGGGGATCTTACCCGTGGGGATGGCTTTGTAAACAATGGTGAAAAACAGGACGGTGACCAGATAGGGGATCCCGTACTGGAAAAAGAACCCCCGCAGGATGGGAAAATGGGGAAGGATCTCCTCCGCGAGGAGCGGCTGTCTGGCGATCAGGACGGCAAAAGAGGAGATCAAGATACTGGCCAGGGCCACGGCCCAAGCCATGGGGATCATGGCGATGGCCAGCAGCTTCGAGAAGAGATAGTTGCGGTGGCGGTGGGAGCGGAAGATGAGGTTGAAGGCCGTTTCGATCGCCCCGAAGATCAGGGAGGAAAACCAGACCAGGGTGATGATACCGATCCATCCCAGGACCGCCTTTTTTTCCTCGATCCCCCCCAACTGCTGGAGGAGGGGGTCGGAAAAATACGGGCTCAGATTCTTCACGCCGTCCACCAGTTGCTTTTTGATGTGGGGGTAGGCCCCGAGGATCTCGTTGGCCGTGAGGATGGTGAGGATGAACAGGGGGATAAAGGACAGGATCGCATACAGGGAGATGGCCGCCGCCTGGTTGGTATCACCGTTTTTGTCGAAATTGACGACCGCGTCGTAGATTACATCCCCAACCCCCATGAGGCGGATCTTGACGAGGGACATCAGCCGCCGGGAGGCGGACGATGGGGAAGAAAACCGGTTGTGACTGCCTCTGGACATCTTCACCCCGTGCGGTATTGCTTTTTCTCTGTATCCATAGGTTCACCGGATGCGTTAATAGACATAAATTCGTCTCCAAGGCAAGGAGTTAACCACTCCTCACGGTAAGAAGAAGGGGATTACGGTCCTGTATTCAATAGATTAGATCAGCTCGTAAATAACTCACGACCCGGGGGGCAGCAAAGAGGAGGGGCTTGCGCCGTATCAGGACTTTTCACGATGTCATCGGCGTCTTGGTTTCCGGAGGAGGGGGATGCCTGCCGTATCGTCGGTGTTTCCTGTGCCGTCTTCGGAAAATAAAGGAGAGGGGCCGGGCGGCGTAGAGCCCGGTCCCTGAAGACAACACAAATATGAGTCCGTGCTGCCTCTGTAGGTGCGGTGATCAGAGAGAGGGACCGGAGTTTTAGGCTCCGGTCCCTGCTTGGGAGGAGGCTGGCGACACACTCCACCTCTTCAGTGGACGCTCACCCGCCCGGGTGACCTGGAATGTGATGCGATCCTACGATATTTTGAAAAAAGCACAATATTAAAAAAAATAAGCCGATAATTACATAAAATGTAATTTTATGAAAGGGAGGAAAGGAAGGCCTGCAGGTTATGCTTGTTGTTGTTTATCCCCATCTTCTTCCGGATCCGGTAGCGGTGGATATTGACGGCGCTGGGGGAGACATGCAGGATCTCGGCGATTTCCTTGCTGGTCAGCCCCTCCTTGATGAAGTTGGCGATCTGGATCTCCCGGGAGGTCAGATTGATGTATCTGGTGGACAGTCTCCGGGCGAAGGGCGAGATCAGGTCTTTCAGATTGGATTCGAGGATATTGAGATGGGACGCGTCCCGGGGGTCCAGGCGGCTAGTCTTCAACTTTTCCAGATAGGGGAGGACAAGCTTCTGGATGTTCAGAAGCATCCGCTCTTCCAGTTCATCGCGATCCTCTTCCCGGCGCTTGAGAAGGACGCGGAGGGCCGCGTTGAGCTCTTCCAGCTCCTGCGTCTTGATCTCCAGCTCTTTTCCCCGCTTCTGGACGGCCTCCTCGGCGAGTTTCCGATCCGTGATGTCCCGGATGGATTCGATGGCCCCCACCACGTTTCCCCGGCTGTCGTAAAGGGGACTGGCCTTGGCCCAGAGGAAGGCCTTCCGGCCCTTGACCTGCGGGACGTCCGTCTCGACGATCAGGAGGTCCCGCTCCTTCTTGAGGACGGAATATCCGCTCTCGATCTTACGATCCGTTTGGATAACCAGATCGATCAGGATGGGACGGCGCATACCGTAGAAGCTCAGGGAGTATTCGTAGTCGCCTTTGCCGATCATGTCCTGGGCCTTGACGCCGGTCATCTCCTCCATGGCCCGGTTCCAGGCGATTACCTTCCCTCCCCGGTCGATGGCGAAGGTGGCGTCGGGAAGAAACTCGATGATGTCTGAAAGGCGCTGTTCCGATTCCCGCAGGGCCTCCCGCATGCGGCGCTGTTCGGTGACGTCCATGGAATTGCCCAGGATCGCCGGGTTGCCCTCGTAGAAGATAGAGGTGACCGTCTCCATGATCCACCGGATCTCACCAGTCTTGGTGACGATCCGGAATTCGTGGGGGGAGGTGCTGTCGCCACGGAGCATGGCCCGGGCATTTTTCTTCACGTCCTGACGGTCATCGGGGTGGACGATGCTGTCGGACTTCCGGCCTGTGAGCTCCTCCAGGGTCAATCCGGCATAAGAGGCGGCGTTGGCGTTGGCGTATTTGAATTTACCTTCCTGGACGACGTAGATACCGGCGAAGGATTGCTCCGCCAGGGTTCTGAAGAGCCCTTCGCTCTGCCTTAGCGACGCCTCGACCTGCCGGCGGTCCGCCGATTCCTTTTCCAGGGCGCGGATCTTTTCTTCGAGCTTGCTGATCAAAGCTTTCGCTTTCAGCTCGCCGTCGCCTCCGGTATCGGGACCTTTTCGCGGGTTCGTTATCTTTTTCATCTCTGTCTTTTTCACCGTCCCCGCCGCCGCGGTGAACGAGGGGAGGGGAGCCGGCGTCGTTTCCCCCCGGCCGGTTTTTTGTAAATCTTTCCTTCGCCGACCGCCGGAGCTCCTGCGTGGTCGGCGGGGCGGCGGTGACGGCGCGTTTCTGAAGCTCAGCCGACCAGCTTGTTCTGCACGGCGTAAAGGGTGATCTCGGCGTTGTTCTTCAGGCGCATCTTCTCGATGATGTGGCTCCGGTAGGTGCTGATGGTCTTGACGCTCAGACACAGCTCATCGGCGATGTCGGAGACGGTCTTCCCGGAGGCGATCAGGAGCATGACCTGGTATTCCCGGTCGGAGAGCTTCTCATGGAGGGGTTTGCTGGCGTCCTCGTCCAGGTAGTCCGTGAGCTTTTCCGCGAGCGAGGCGCTGATGTATTTTCCTCCCTGGGAGATCTTGCGGATGGCGGCGATGAGTTCGTTGGGGGCGCTGGCCTTGGTCATGTAACCCGACGCCCCGGCGCGGAGGGCCCGGACGGCATACTGCTCTTCGGGATAGATACTGAGGATCATCACGGGGAGCTTGGGCTTTTCCGCCTTCAGATCCTTCAGGACCTCCAGGCCGTTCCTGCCCGGCATGGAGATGTCCAAAAGGACGATGTCGTAGTCGTGTTTCCGGATCAGATTCAGGACTTCCTGGCCGTTTGCCGCCTCGTCGGCCACGGTCATGTCCTGGGTGTCGGCGATGACGAGCTTGAATCCCGCCCGGACGATGGGGTGATCGTCGGCGATGAGGATCCTGATCTTCTTCATGACGCTGCTCCTTTCTGTTCCAGGGGAATGACGACGCGCACCGTGGTCCCCTCTCCCGGTTTCCCCTTGATGGTCACTTTCCCCCGCCAGTATTCCGCCCGTTCCCGGATTCCCAGCAGACCGAAGGAATTGGGTTTGCGCATCTGTTCCGGGGTGATGCCCTTGCCGTTGTCCTTCACGTTAAGCTGAATCTGCCGGCCTGTGGACCGCAGCGATACATGGACGCGGGAGGCCTCGGCGTGACGGGAAATATTCGTCAGGGTTTCCTGGAAGATGCGGAACAGGGCGGTGGTCAGGTCCGGATCGAGGACGATTTCTTCCGGGGCGCAGGTGACCCGGCAGGAGATGCCCGTGCGTTTCTGGAATTCCTCCGCCTGCCAGCCGATGGCGGCGGTGAGCCCCAGGTGATCCAACATCCCCGGGCGCAGGGCCATGTAGATCCGCTTGAGGGTCTGCATGGTCATGTCGATGAGACTGGAAAGGGAGCGGGTCCGTTCGATGAGGGCCGTCAGTTCCGGAGGGATCTTTTTGGCCAGCATGACGATCTCGGTGTTGAGGGCCGTGAGGAGTTGGCCGAGTTCGTCGTGGAGTTCCCGGGCGATGCGGGAACGCTCCTTTTCCCGGATCGACTGGAGGTGGGCGGTGAGATTCCGCAGTTGTTCCCGGGAGTTCTCCAGCTCCGTGGCGGCGAGCTTGCGGTCCGTGATGTCCTCGTAGGTGATGACGATCTCCTTCTCCCGGAGGCTGGCGCCGATCCGGGCGGCGGTGACCATGGACACGATGTCCTTGCCGTCCCGGCGGCGGCAGGGAAACTCGAAGGTCACGGTCCGCTTCTTTTCCAGGGCGCTGTAAAGGGTCTTGGCCATCCGCTCGTAGTCTTCGTCGTTACGGTAGAGGATCCGGGTGCTCATGCCGATGAGGTCCCGGGCCTTCCAGCCGAAGACGGTCTGGACGCCGTCGTTGGCGAAGATGATCCGCCGGTCCTGGAGACCGATGACGGCGTGAGGGATCGCCTCGAGGATGGACGCCTCCAGGGCCTCCAGTTCCTCCAACTTCTTCCGGGCGTTATTCTGCTCGGTGATGTCCATGGAATTGCCCAGGACGGCCATCTCCCCCCGGAAGGGGATCATCGTCACCGTTTCCATGATCCAGCGGATATCGCCGTTCTTCGTGATGATCCGGAATTCGTGGGGGGCCTTCCGTCTGCCCGTGAGCATGCTCTTGGCGTTTTTCCGGACCATGTCCCGGTCCTCGGGGTGGACGAGACTCATGGAATCCATGCCGACCAGCTCCTCTTCCCCGTAGCCGGCGTAGGCGGCGGCGTGGTGGTTGACGAACTGGAAGGCCCCGTTCTGGACCACATAGACGCCGGCCTGGGAGCTTTTCGCCAGGGTCTTGTAAACCTCCTCGGCCTGCTTGCGGTCCGTGATGTCCTCGTAGGTGATGACGATCTGTTTGTCCTTCAGGGTGTCGCCGATCCGGGAGGCGTTGATCATGCAGACCAGGTCCTTGCCGTCCTTGTGGCGGCAGGGGAATTCCAGGGAGACGGTCTGTGCGTGTTCCAGGGTGGTGTAGAGCTTGGCGGCGATCTCCTGGAAGTCCCCCTCGGAACGGTAGAAGCGCCGGGTCCGCTGCCCGATCAGTTCTTCCGCCTTCCACCCGAAGACGGTCTGGACGCCGTCGTTGGCGAAGATGATCCGCCGGTTTTTCAGGCCGATGACGGCGTGGGGGATGGCGACGAGGATGGACGCCTCCAGGGCCTCGAGTTCCGCCAGTTTGTTCCGGGCGTTGATCTGCTCGGTGATGTCCATGGAGTTGCCCAGGACCGCCCGTTTGCCCTGATAATGGATCGTCGTCACCGTTTCGGTGATCCAGCGGATGCTCCCGTTCTTGGCGATGGTCCGGAAGACGTAGGGCGAGAAACGCTCGCCTTTCAGCATGCGGATCGCACCTTCCCGGACGATGTGCCGGTCTTCGGGGTGGACGATGTCCATGGAGGGCATGCCGAGAAGCTCTTCCCGGGCATAGCCCCAGTAGTTGGAGGTGTGCTGGTTGACGAACTTGAAGATCCCGTCCTGGACGACATAGATGCCCATCAGCGAGCTGTTTTCCAGGGTCCGGAAGAGGCCTTCCTCGAAGACCCGGTCCGTTTCCAGCTTCCTGATCTCTTCGACGTTCCGGCGGATCTCCTGCAGTTCGTGAAGCAGATTTCGGTCCATGGTTCCTTTCCGGCCGGACGGCGGCGCGGCGGCAGGCCGCGGGCCGGGGCGGGGATAATGTGTCCGGGTGCATGACCCGGCGATCGGTATCGGTCCGGTGTTGTTTACACGGAGGGGATTATAGGGTGCGGTCCCGGTTATGTCAAACATTTCCTCCGGGATCGTCAAGCGCAAATGGAAGCGGCCGGTTTTGTCGCCCGTGGCTTGTCCGGCTTTACGTCCCCGGGCGGGGAGTCGTTCCGGGAACGGGAGGAGAGCGGCGGATGTGCCCGCCAGGGCGCCGGGGGGTATCTGCAACCCCTCCCCCCGCGGTTGCCGCCCCGGCTATTCCATCCGGAATCCTTGTTCCCCGAACAGCCGGAGACAGGCATCCACCACCCGGGGATCGAAACGGGAGCCCGCCTCGTTTTTGACGGCGGCCAGGGCTTGGTCCAGGGGAAGCCCGCTGCGGTATGATTTATGGGTGGTCAGATCCTCCAGGGCGTCGGCGACGGCCAGGATCCGCGCTTCCAGGAGGATGTCCTCCCCTTTGATCCCCCGGGGAAACCCGGTGCCGTCGTAATGCTCCCGGTGCTGCAGGACCACATCGGCAATGGGCCAGGGGAAGTCTATCTTCTTCAGGATGCCGTAACCGATGGTGGGGTAGGTGCGGTAGAGGGACAGCTTGATGCCTTCCAGGCGGTTGACGTTATGGAGCACCTCGAGGGGCACATTGATCATCCCGATGTCATAGACGGAGGATGCGAGCCCGATCCCCTCCACCTGCGGGCCGGGCAGTCCCATTTCGCCGGCGAGGGCGACGGCCAGCTTCTTCACCCGCTGATGATGGCCGGGGAGGTAATGCCCCCGCATCTCGATGGTCTCGGTGAGGGCGGCGATGACCCCTTTCAGGGTCCGGTCCAGGCGGGCCTGGTAATCCTTCAGGGTCTTTTCCAGCTGGTGTCGCTGGAGGGCCATCTCGATATTCGTGAAGAGCTCCATCTTGTTGAACGGTTTGATCAGGTATCCGTAGGGGCTGGTTTTTCTGGCCCGGGCGATGAATTCGCCATCGGTGTGGGCCGTGAGAAATATCACCGGCAGCCCGAACCGGTTTCTGATCAGGTCCGCCGCCTCGATGCCGTCCCGTTCCCCGGGCAGGACGATGTCCATGAGGACCATGTCGGGTTTCTCCGTTTCGATCATCCCGATGGCGTCCTCCGCCGACCCGGCCAGCAGGCAGGACCCGTATCCGAAGGAGCGGAGATGCCGGCAGATCTGATCCCCCACAATCCATTCATCCTCCACAACCAGAATCTTTTTGCTGTTCAATGCCGCCGCTCCTGTAACCGTTCAATGAAACCTGATCCGGAATTCCGTGCCGTTGTCCACCCTGGTTTCCAGTTGTCCTCCCAGTTGATTTTTCACCAGCCCCCGGACCAGGTACAGACCCACCGAGCGGGGACGCTGCGCGTCCGTTCGGTCCCGCAGGCCGACGCCGTTGTCCCGCACGACGATTTCGGTCTCCCCGGCGGGTGTTTTGGCGATCACCACCTTGATTTCCCCCCGGCGGTCGCCGGGGAAGGCGTGTTTGCAGGCATTGGAAAACAGCTCGCTCAGCACCAGGCCGCAGGGAACCGCCCGGTCCATATTCAGAAACACCTCCCTTTCCGCCTGGATGGAATAGGTGATTTTCCCGGGATCGATCTTGTAGGACTGGCTCAGCTCCGCCGCAAGATCCCGCATGTAACCGCCGAGATTTATCCGGAAAAACTCTTTGGATTCATAGAGTTTTTCATGTACCAGGGCCATGGACCGGATCCGCTTGTTGCTTTCCTCGGCCATCCGGATCGCCTCCGGATCGCCGCTGGAGACGGCCTGCAGATCCAGGAGGCAGGTGATGACCTGCATGTTGTTCTTCACGCGATGGTGGATCTCGTGGAGGAGCCTTTCCTTTTCCCGGAGGGCGGCCTGGATCTGTCTTTCCGCCGCCTTGCGGGCGGTGATGTCCACCATGACCCCCACAATCCCCGCGATGGAGCCGTCGGCATGGGGGTAGGTCGCCTTGTTCACCACCACGTCCCGCACGGTGCCGTCGGCGTAAACGATCTGGTGCTCGTAAACCTGCCGTCCCGGTTCACGGAACAGGATCGCATCCATCTCCCGGTATTTGTCCGCCATCTCCGGGCTGAAGAGTTCCTGGGCGGTCCTGCCGACGATTTCCTCCCGGGGCTTGCCCACGTAAACCTCGAATTCCCTGTTGCAATCCTCGTAACGGCCGTCGCGGTCCTTGCAGAAAATCGGGCTGGGGATAGTGTCGAAGAGGGTCTGTAAAAAATTGAGCAGTTCCCGGGACTTCTTGCCGGCCTGTCTCCGCTCCTCTTCCGCCGCCTTGCGGTCGGTGATGTCCTGAATCATCCCTTCCTGGTAAAGGATGTTTCCGGCTTCGTCACAGACCGGCCGGGCGCTGATGGATACCCAGCCCGGGCTTTTGCCCCGGCCGTGGTAGGGAAGCTCCAGGTTTTCCAGGACGCCCCGCTTTCTGAGGATGCCCAGGACCTCATCCCTCTTGGCCGGGTCCCCGTACAACTGCCGGCCGATGTCCGTGACCGAAGCGACCAGCTCCGCCGCGGAATCATAACCGAGAATCCTGGCGGTGCAGGCGTTGGCCTTCAGGAAGCGACCCCCCGGGGACGTCCGGTAGATGCCTACGGGCAGACGGTCAAAGAGTTCCTCATAGGCCTCCTGCCGTGTCTCCATGTCCGCCAGACGTCGGCGCAGTTCGTGAAGTTCGGCGACAAGCTGCTCTTCGGTTCTTTTTTCCATCGTCAACAGCCGGCCGGGGTGATGTTTGAAAGGCGGGGAATGATAACCGCCCGCCTAGGTGAGGCGCGGTGAATTACCGCCATCCACCGCCAAATTGAATTTGCCGCCCGGAGGAACCTGCCTGGGGGGGCGAAATTTCTCCAAACTCTCGGAGGAGTTATACACGATGCGGCCACAGCAGCACCCAACCCATCCATGTCCATATCTTCTTATCTCTACCGTCTCTTGGCAAACCGGACATCTTAACCGGTCCATAGGCAATGAACCCCTTCCCCCTGCAAGATTCTTTTTCTAAAGCGGTATCCAGTTGATTAGGGAAAAGGTATATTAATGTCAATTGTACATTTTCTGTAAAATAATGGGTATATAAAGTACCTATTGATCGAGGCCTTCCAGATGGGTCAGAAGATTAGCCCTCCGACTGCTCAGCCCCAGTTTCTTTCTGATGTTTTTACGGTGCACGTCGATGGAACCGGCGGCGATGCCCATTATCCTGGCAATCTCTTTGGTCGTCCGGCCGCTTTTCACCAGGGAGGCCACCCGCATTTCCCGGGGGGTGAGGTTGAACTGCCGGATATTCTTCAGGAGGGGGGTGGCGATTTCATTGAGATGGCTTTCGATAATGTTCAGATATGCCCGCTGCCCGGCATCGAGATTGCCCTTCTTCAGCATCTCCACATAGGGCAGGACCAGATTCCTGATATTCAGGACGAATCTCTCTTCCAGATCCTGCCGGTCGTTTTCCCGCTGCTGCAGCAGCACCTTGAGGGCCGTGTTGAGCTCCTGGAGGGCCAGGTTGTTGGTTTCCAGTTCCGCAGTCCGTTCCCTGATCATATCCTCGAGGTGGCGGCGGTGTTTTTCCAGTTCCGCCTCCACCCGTATCCGTTCGGTGATGTCCTGCACACAGGCGGTGGCCCCGGCGTAGTCTCCCCGCTCGTCGATGAGCGGGGCGGTAATGAGGGAGGCGTAAACGGCGGCTCCGTCCCGGCGACGGAAGGTGAATGCATGGACTTCCCGGATCCCCTGCCGGCGTCTTTCCAGATAATGCCGGGCTTGGGCCACGCCTTCTTCCCCCATGAAGGAGAAGAGATGTCTCCCGATCATCTCCTCCGGCTCATATCCCAGCATCGCCGCCATATGGCGATTGACGAAGGTGGTGTTGGCATCCCGGTCGATCTGCCAGATCCCCTCGTTCATGTTTTCCACCAGGAGGCGATATCTCCGTTCGCTTTCCTGGAGTGCCGCGTAAGCTTCCCGGCGTTCCATCGTACCCGTCATGACGGTCCACACGTACCGGCGGTCCGCCATGGTCAACACGGCGGCATTGAAGAGGCCGAGTTGCACCTCCCCCTCCTTGTTGCGCACCGTCATCTCGAGATTCTCCACCCGGCCCCTTGCCGTCAGTTCCCCCCGGAAACGGGAATGCTGCTCCTCCGTGACGAAGCCCGTCTCCACCCACGTGCGGCCGATCACCGTCGGCCGCTCCAGATTCATGAAGTTAAGAAAGGCCTCACTCGGCTCCACAAACCGTCCGTCTTCCCAGGACGTGAGCCCCAGGGGAACGACGTTTTTTATGTAAGCTGCGGTCACCGCGGTTCCTTCCTGTGCCGTCTTCGTCGTTATTTCATATCGATGATGGCCGCGACATTTTCCTTGCCGAGGGTGCGGATGAAATCGCCCATCGCCCCCTCCATAACCCTGTACCAGGCGGCCTTGTTTATATCCCGGGTCACGGTCATGCCCTGGGCCGCAAGCGCGGCGATTTGCCGCTCCTCGTTATCCCGCCCCAGTTTCCGCTGGTAGGGGGCAACTTCCCGTGCGGTCGCCAAAAGCATGTCCCGGTCTTCCGGGCCAAGGGTCTGCCAGGTTTTGGGACTGACCACGACCAGCGCCGGGGAGTAAACATGTTGGGTGAGGGAGAGATACTTTTGCACCTCGTTGAACTTGGCGGTATAGATGACCGCGACGGGATTTTCCTGGCCGTCGATGGTTTTCTTTTGCAGGGCGCCGTAAACCTCGCCGTAAGCCATGGGAACGGGATCGGCGCCCACGGCCTTCCAGGCGGCGAGGTGGAGCTTGTTTTCCATGGTGCGGATTTTCAGTCCCCGGGCATCCTCCGGGGCTTTCACGACCCTTTTGGAATTGGTGAGGTTGCGGAAGCCGTTTTCCCAGAAGGCCAGCCCCTTGAGGTTGGCCTTCTCCAGATCGTCAAGCAGGCGGCGGCCGATGGGACCATCCAGGATCTTGTCCACATGGGCGTAATCCCGGAAGAGAAACGGCAGATCCAGGATGCCCATGGAGGGGCTGAAACCGCCCACCGGACCGGTGGAACCTACGTAGAAATCGATGCTTCCCTGTTGGACCGCCTCCAGGAGCTCCCGTTCACCTTTGGCCAACTGCCCGTCGGGATAGATGACGATCTCGATGCGCCCCTTGCTTCTCTCCTTGACCAGCTCGGCAAAGCGGGCCGCTCCCTGATTGTAGGTGTGATCCATGGACGTCAGGGAGGCGAGTTTGTAAACCCGTTTGCCCTCCCCCCCGGCCGGAGGCTGCTCCTTGCCGCTACAGCCGCCGATCAGCACCGTCAACACCAGACCGGCAACGCATAATAGTCTTTTCGCCATCTTCCTGGTCCTCCTTGAAAAAGGGATTTTGGTTCTCCAAGCGCCCGGCGAGGTGCCGGTCCTTCTCCGCTCCTGTAAGCTGCTTTGGGTAAACACCCTATCAGAACCGCCGGGGGATTTCAATCATGACGACATCGTTTTTATTGAGCGGCGGTTCCGGCTCCCGGAAACGTTCCTCCAGAAGCCGGTTGTCACCCGGGGCGGGTTGTGTTAGGATGAGGCCCGGAAGCGGCGGCGCCGCCGTTATCCAAGGTTTGAGGTAAGAATCCGGAGGCGGGGCGGAGAGTTAATGGACGAGAAGAAGATGACGAAACGGCAACAACCGGCGGAGCCGGCGGCGCTGCATTCCCGGCGGTCCGCCCTTACGGACGGAAAGGTGGAACCGCCGCCGGCCTCTTCGGGGGGACCGGCCTTCGACAGGGAAACCTATGCCGGGATCTTTGCCTCTTTCCCCGCCGGGGTGACTGTGACGAATAAGAACGGCGTTGTGGTTTACGTCAATCCCGCCTTCGTCCGGATCACCGGTTATGATCTTCCCGATCTCCCCACGGACAAACAATGGTTTCACAAGGCCTTTCCCGACCGGGAAAGGCGTCGGGAGGCCCTGTCCGTCTGGGTAAGGTATCAGACCGGCGGGGTGCAGAAGCAGAAAATTTTCTCCGTCGCCTGCAAGAACGGACGGATCAAGTCCCTGGAGATCAGCCTCGCTTTGACGGCGGACGAGGGGCTCATCGCCCTGTTTGCCGAAAAGGACCCGGTGGCGGACGCCGCGCGCCTGCCCGGAGAGGGGGAAGACAAATGGCGTCTCCTGCTGGACATCATGAATGAAGGTTTCATCAACGTAGATGAAAAGGGGGTGCCCGTCTTCGTCAATCAGCGCCTCTGTGACATGCTGGGCTACACCGGGGAGGAAGTGGTCGGCCGGCCCCTGACCGTTTTCCTTGCCGAGGAGAGCCGGGGGATCTTTCAGGAGGAGTTTGCGCAGCGCATCCGGGGAGAGAGCAGATCCTACGAGATCACGGCCCGGCACAAGAGCGGCGAGCGCCGGTATTTCATAATCTCCCCCCGCCCCCTGTATGACAGCAGCGGCCGCTTCGCCGGGAGCTACGCGACCTGCACGGATATCACGGACCGGAAGCTGATCGAGGAGACCCTGCGCCGGTCGGAGGAAAGGTATCGCCGCCTGGCCGACGACTACCGCTCGATCGTGGAAAATGCCTCCGAGGGCGTCTACCGCAGCGTTCCCGCCGGGCATTACCTCATGGCCAATCATGCCTTCGCCCGCATGCTGGGCTATGATTCCCCCGCGGAGCTCCTTTCCGCCGTCTCCGACATCGAAAAGCAGCTTTATGTCCCCCCGGAAACAAGAGAGGAAAACCTGCGCCGGGTTGTCGCCGCGGGCGGCGGCGAGTTCGAGAGCCGGGTCCGGCACCGGGACGGCGGGATCCGCTGGCTGGACGAAAGCGTCCGGGTCGTCCGGGACGAAAAGGGGGAGGTGAGCTGTTTCGAGGGTATCGTCAAGGACATCACCGACCGCAAGGCGGCGGAGCTGGCCCTGGAGGCGTCCGAGCGCAAATACCGCACCCTGTTTAACAACAGCGCCGTGGGAATCATCGTTACGGACCTTTCCGGAAGGATCCGGGAGGCGAACCCGGCCTGGCAGCGTCTGACCGGCTATGCAGAAGAGGAATACCGGCAGTTGACCCCGGAGGTTCATTACGCAAATCAACAGGACCGCCTTGCCGTCCGTGCCGCCCTGGCGGATACGGGCATGATCAGAAACTACGAAATGAACATCTTGTCCCGGAACAAGGCCCCGATTACGGTCCTGCTCAGTTCCGACCTGATCGCTCTGGAGGGCGAGACGGTCATTCTCTCCCAGGTAATGGATATCACCGACCGCAAGCAGACAGAGGAGGCGCTGCGCCAAAGCGAGGAGAAATACCGCCATATCTTCGACAATTCCACCCTGGGCATCTACCAGGTCACCCCGGGAGGGCGCTTCATCAGCGCCAATGACGCGGCGGCCCGCAATCTGGGTTACGAAAACGCCGGGGAATTGATGGCCGCCGTCACCGATGTGGGGACGCAGCTCTATGCCTTTCCCGAGGACCGCGCCCGGGCCTTGGCCATCATGAAAAAGGAAGGCGTGCTCAAAGATTTCGAGGTGCGCTGCCGCCATAAAAACGGCGGGCTGGTGTGGTTGTCCTTCAACGCCAAACCGGTTCGGGACCGGTGGGGCAAGGTGTTATACCACGACGGCACCAGTCAGGACATCGACCGGCGGAAACGGGTGGAGGAGGAACTCCGCGACTGCCGGCAGCGTTACGAGGAACTCCTGGCCGGTGTCCGGGAAATTGCCTGGGAAACCGATGCGGACGGGCGGCTCGTCTATGTGAGCCCGGCGGTGAAGCAGGTGCTGGGTTACCGCCCGGAGGAAATCCAGGGCCGGATGCCCTGGGAATTTCTCCAGGCCGACGATGAGGACAAGCTCCGGGCACTAATTAGCCGGTTCCTGGCCAATCCCGCCCCCCTGATTATCCCCGAGGGGAAGGCCGTTCACAAACAGGGCCGTCTCGTTCCTTTCGCGGGCAGCGGCTATCCTTGCTACGACCGCCAGGGCGGCTTCCGGGGATATCGGGGCGTCCTGCGGGACATCTCCCCACGTCGGGACCAGCTCATTTTTGATATCGGTGCAAAATCCCCCACACCTCCCCGCAGGCCCGCTGATAAAGCGGCTCGTCCACGGCGTCCTTGAAGGTCGTGTAATCGATCCCGGCGGTGAGGGCGGCGATCTTTTCCGTAACCTCTTCCCGGGGGAGAAGGGTCCGGTAAAGATAATCGCGTCCCGGTGTCTTGGTCACCCGGGCGTCGGGGAAGATGTTCCGGATGTGTTCGGGAAAGCGGGCGCGGACGATGAGCGTGTCCGGATCACGCCAGTCCTGGATGATCGAAATAAAACCCCGGTCGGTAAAGATCCACATTTTGTCATTCCTCCCTGACGGGCGTCCCGTTCACGCCGGGGTCCGTTTTCCGGCCCGGCTCGTTCCGGACGGGGCGGCGTCTTTTGCCGGGGTGCCTTCCGGCCGGGATCGGCGCTTCCCGCCGGGGGCCGCCGGGACCTTGTTCCGGGCGACGATCTCTCCCGCCAGGGCCAGGAAGTCCTCCGCGCCGTAGCTTTTCGGGGCGTAGCGGAAGATCGTCTGCCCGTAGCCGGGGGCCTCGGCGAGACTGATGTTTTCCCGGATGATCGTCGTAAAGAGTTTGGCGCCGAAACGTTCACTGATCGTTTCGATGATGCCCTTGTTGAGCTTGCGCCGGGCGTCGTAACGGGTGCCGATGATCCCCGTGATCTCCAGGTCCGGGTTGAGACGCTTTTTTACCGTTTCGATGGTCTCGATGAGCTTGCTCATCCCCTTGAGGGCCAGGAATTCCGTCTGCAGGGGGATGAAGATCTCCCGGGCGGCGGTGAGGGCGTTGAGGGTGAGGATCCCCAGCGACGGCGGGCAGTCGATGAAGATATAGGTGAACCCCTCCGCCGCCTGATTCAGGACCTCCCGGAGGATGAACTCCCGCCCCGGCACGCCCGCCAGTTCCATCTCCAGCCCTGCCAGCTCCAGGGAGGAGGGGATCATCGCCAGTCCGTCCACGGTGAGCATGACCTCGGCGATGCCGTGGGTCCCCTTGAAGAGGTCGTAAACCGTCCGGGTCAACTCATGGGCCGGAACCCCCAGGGAATAGGTAAGGTGGGCCTGGGGGTCCAGATCGATGAGCAGGACCTTTTCCCCCATCTTTTCCAGACCGGCGGCGATGTTCAGGGTACAGGTCGTCTTTCCCACCCCGCCTTTCTGGTTGCATAAAGATATGATTTTATACATAAATCCTCCCTTGATCCTTTTACATGAAGGCGCCGAAAGCCAGGGCTTTCCTGTCGATGACGACCTTCATGACTTCATGCGCCAGTTCCTGCCGGCCGGCCGTAAAAGGCAGATATACCAGCAGCGTCTCTTCGGGATGTATCTGCAGCCCCGGAAGGGCGGCGAAAAAGACCCGCTTGTCCGTGACAATGCCCGCCAGGGTCACCAGGATGCTCTCCAGGGCCTCCGTGGCGGCCAGGGTGACGGGATAGACGTCTTGCGGCGGCAGGGAATCCCCACCGGGAAAATCCGGCTGGTAGACGGTAAGCTGGCGGGCCAGGCGGGTGAACAGGGCGGGGTTGAGCTTGAAGGCCGGCGACCAGAAATGGACCTCCTGCCGGAGCATCTCGGGAGTGATCGCTTTGGGAAGATTCGCCAGCCGGATCAGGTCGGCCAGGGATGTGAGCGTCAGACCTGTAAAACGGACCTTCAGGCGCCAGAAGGGCAGGTAATGGGCGTCTTTGCCGTTTCCGGCCATGACGGTGCAGGGGATTTGCGCCAGTGCCGGTCCGTTGCAGGACCAGGCGGATCGGCAGTTCCTGCAGGTCAGCACCAGGGTGTCCCGGGCCCCCTGGAGGTCCCAGCCGCAGGCGGGACACAGGGTGGCCAGGAAGCGGATGCGGTCCCGCTCCGCGGATGCGAGGGCTTGATATTCCCCGCTTTTGTCTTCCGTCCAGGGCAGAACCTGTTGCGGACGGAAGGCGTCGCGCAGGACGCCGGCCCCGGCGATCATGGGCGTGTAGATGAGGCTCACGGAATCGCCGATGAAGACGCTTCTTCCGGAAGTCGGGGCAGCAGGCGCCGTTTGCGGGATGACCTCCTCCGCCTTCCGGGCCGGGCGGAGAAAGACGCCGGCGGTCTCGGGGGAGAGGAACTTGAGCTTCATGGCCTGGGGGCGCACCCCGAGGGAAGGCGGCATCCCCCGTAAAGGCAGGGCCAGACGATTCGTGTCGACATAGGTGTTGGTCATCTCCAGGGGTTGAATACGGAAACTAAGCCCCCGGAAGCGCCAGTAGGGGATATATACGACCTCTGTGGCTGCCGCCGGCGCCGGGATATGATAGTGAAAAGGTTCGGAAGAGACGATATAAAGCCTGCTCCGGCAGAAAGGGCAGGCCAGGAGCCGGTCCGCCTCGTCCAGAATGACGGGTGCGCCGCACTGGGGGCACTGATGCTGAATCTGCCACCCGGCGCCGTTCATGATGCCGGTGGCAGGGACCGATACTGGCGGCTGCGGACCAGCCGGCGCGAAAACATCTCCGGGTCACCTCCCATGCCCTTTACCTTTACCATGGAGCGGGCGGTTTTTCAATGACCGGAAGCGGGGATGTTGTAAGCACGTGATATGTCCGCTTTGGAGCATATAATCTGTCCGGTTTGTTATAGTTGCCGATGGAGGTGACTGATGAGACGGACGGAGATGCTGCAGGGATGCGAAAGATGCGATTTGAAGAGGTATATGGGCGTCGGGAACGGGTCTGGCGGCGTCGGGGGCGGCCGGCGCCTTCTTGACATCGGCAACAAATGATGTAGAGTCATGGGGTACAGGCGGCGGTAGAGCGGATGCCCTGCCGGGAGGGGGAAAGGAACGGAACACGGTAATGGATGAGGGAAAGACACGGGAGCAGCCGGTCAGTGAACCGGAGGCGCTCCGTCGGGAGCTGGCGGTGGAGAAGGCGGCGGGGATTTCCGGCCGACGCCTGCGTGAGGAACAGGAACGTTTTGCGAAGGCCTTTCTCGAGAATTCCACCCCCATGGTCATCACGACCCTGGAGGAGGGTCGGATCATTGATGTCAGCGACGCTTTCCTGAAGTTGATCGGTTTCGAACGGCGCCAGCTCATCGGCGCCACCTCCGTAGCGGTCGGCCTGCTGACGGCGGCACAGCGGGAGAATTTATTGCGGGAGCTGGGGGAGCGGGGCCGGGTAGAGAATCTGGAGATGCCCATTGGGACCCACAAACAGGGGGTTCGTCAGGTACTGATGAATGCCAGTGTAATTCTCATCGGAGCGGAGAAATTTCTCCTTTCGGTCTTTACGGATATCACGAACCGGAAACGGATGGAGGAGGCCCTCCAGGCGAATGAGCGGCGGTTTCGCACCGTCTATGAAAACACCACCCTGGGGATCTTCGAGACCACCCTGTCGGGACGGGTGATCAACGCCAACGAGACCTTTGCCAGGATGTTCGGCTTCGCCTCGGCCCGGCAGGCGGTCAGCGAACTCGACGATCTGGCTGCCCGGATCTATGCCGATCCGCGACAACGGGGCGAGATCATCGCCATGGTCCTCCACGAACCGGGGCCCCATCGTTTCGAGGTCGCCTACCGCCGTCGTGACGGCGGCTTCTTCCCGGCGGTTCTGGAAATCCAGTCCGTCTGGGATCGGGAGGACAACGATTACCATTTCTTCGGCTTTGTGGAAGACATCACCAGGCGCAAGAAGGCCGAGGAGGGGCAGCGGATAGCCGAAGAGCTGTACCGGACCCTGGCGGAAAAGTCCTTCGCCGGTGTTTATGTGGTTCAAGACGGATGCTTTCGATTTATCAACGCCAACGCCGCCCAGATTGCCGGATATGCCCGGGAGGAATTGCTCGACCGGCCGACGACGATGCTGGTCCATCCCGAAGACCGGGACGAGGCGCGCCGGCATGCCGTGGAGATGCTCCGGGGCCGCCGCGAGGCGCCCTATGAATTCCGGATTGTCACCAAAGCGGGGGAAACACGCTGGGTCATGGAGACGGTAACGGCCATCAACTACCTGGGAAGTCCGGCGATTCTCGGTAACTCGATGGATATTACAGTTCACAAAAGCGCCGCGGAGGAGCGGGAACGTTTGATTTCCCGACTTCAGGAGGCCCTCGCGGACGTGAAGAGACTCAGCGGCCTGCTTCCCATCTGCGCTTCCTGCAAGAAGATCCGCAACGACAAGGGTTACTGGGAGAAGTTGGAAGAATATATCCGGGATCGTTCCGAGGCCGAGTTCAGTCACAGCATCTGCCCCGAGTGTGTGAAGAAGCTGTATCCCGGACTATCGAGGAAACTCTGACCCACCGCGCCCGGGGAGGGACGGTGAAAGATGAAACCCGGATGACGGCCCACCGTCAGAAGGGTCTTGGATAAGTTGTTACGGTGCGAATCATGGAAAATGAAGGCGGAAAGTGGGAGCGGCTCCAGGAGGAACTGCGGGAGGCGCGGCGCCGGATCAGGGAGCTGGAGGAGGAGCTCGGGGAGCGGCGCCGCCAAAGCGAAAGCCGGTCCCCGTGGATATGCGAAGATATTACGGAATCTGCACAGGCGGAGACGGCCCGGCGGGAAAGCGAAGAGAAGTATCGCCTGCTGGTGGAGAACTCCTATGACCTGATCTGGACCATGACGGCCGCCGGGGTCTTTACCTATGTGTCCCCCTCCTGGCGGCGGGTCCTCGGCCATGATCCCGCCGCCATTGTCGGCAGGCCTTTCCAAAGCATGGTCCACCCCGACGACGTGGCTGTTTGCGAGGCCTATCTCCGAGAGGCCATTTCCGCAAGGCGGGAGATGCCGGGACCGGCATACCGGGTACGGCACGCCGACGGCGCCTGGCGCTGGCACATGGCCAGCGGTGCCCCGGTCTTTGCCGCCGACGGCTCATTTGTCTCTTTCGTTGGCGTTTCCCGGGACATTACGGAGCGCAGGCGTACCGAGGAGGCCCTAAAAGAGGGGGAGAAGAGACTCCAGGACATCCTGCATGGATCGCCGATACCCGCCTTCGTCATCGGAAAGGATCATCGGATCCTCTACTGGAATCATGCCCTGGAACGATACAGCGGCATTGCCGCGGCGGAAGTCGTCGGGACCGATCAACACTGGCGCGCCTTCTACACCGCACCGCGGCCCTGTCTGGCGGATCTCATCCTCGCAGGGGAAATCGACCGGATCCCCGTTTGGTACGAAGGGAAGTACAGCCGCTCTCAGGTTATCGACGACGCCTTCGAGGCGACGGATTTCTTTCCCGACATGCGGGGCGGCACCTGGCTTTACTTTACCGCGGCGCCCATCCGGGATGCCGACGGCGCCCTGATCGGCGCTGTGGAAACCCTCACGGACATTACGGAACAGAAACGGTCGGAGGAGGCCCTCCGGGAATCCCAGCGACAGCTTGCCGATATCATCGGTTTCTTGCCCGACGCCACCATCGTCATCGACAAGGCGGGCAAGGTAATCGCCTGGAACCGCGCCATCGAGCTCATGACAGGCGTCCCGGCCGCGGCGATGCTCGGCCGGGGGGACTACGAGTACGCACTCCCCTTCTACGGCGAACGGCGGCCCATCCTCATCGATCTGGCCCTCCACCCCGACGCGGACGTCGAGCAGCGGTATGTGTCCGTCAAGTGGCAGGGAAACGTCCTGGTCGGCGAGGCCTATATGCCCAATCTCCGCGGCGGCCGGGCCTATATGCTGGGGACGGCATCCCCGCTTTACGATACCAGGGGGAATATCGTGGGGGCCATCGAGACGATCCGGGATATCACCGACCGCCGGCAGATGGAGGAAGCCCTGGTGGCGGAAGGGAGAAGGCTTGCCTCCATCCTCGACGGCACACCGGTGCCGGCTTTTGTAATCGACCGGGAAGGCAAGGTGATCCTCTGGAACCGGAGCAATGAAATATACACGGGTAAAAGCAAGGCCGAGATGCTGGGAAAACGTATCGATCTGAGCTTTCTCCACCGGGGGGAAAGGATCCCTTCCATCGCGGAACTGATGCTGGTTATGACGGACGAGGAGATCATCGGAAGGTACGGTTCCATCGGCCTCAGGAGAAGCGACATCCTCGACGAAGCCCTGGAGGTGGTGAGCAACATCTGGCTCCGCGGTGAAGAACGGATCATGTTCATTCAGGCGAAACGGATCTCCGGTCCGGGAGAGGAAATCATCGGCGTCATCCAGGCGGCCCAGGACATTACGGAGCGGATGCGTCTGGAGAATCAGTTCCGCCAGGCCCAGAAAATGGAGGCCATCGGCACTTTGGCCGGTGGCATCGCCCATGATTTCAACAACATCCTCGGGGTCATCATGGGTTATACGGAGCTTTACATGGAACAGGTCCGGGATCGTCCGAAGGTGCATCACAGCATGGGGGAGGTCCTCAAGGCCGCCCACCGGGCGAAAGACCTGGTTCAGCAGATCCTCACCTTCAGCCGTCGGACCCCCCAGGAAAAAAGGCCCACCACCCTCGTTCCCATCGTGAAGGAGGCGGCGAAATTCATGCGGGCCTCCCTGCCGGCAACCATCGAGATCAAACTAAAGATCGAGGCAAGCTCCGACGTGATCATGGCCGATGCTACCCAGATGCATCAGGTGCTGATGAACCTGTGCACCAACGCCGGACAGGCGATGATGGAATCGGGGGGCCGGCTGGAGATCGTTATGGAAGAGGTCTTCATCGGCGGCGAGGAACGGGGGCGTTTCCCCTCCCTGGAAAGGGGACGTTACGTAAAGGTCAGCGTGCGGGACACCGGTCACGGCATCAAACCCGAGAATATGGAGAAGATCTTCGAACCCTATTTTACCACCAAGAAGAAGGGAGAAGGGACCGGTTTGGGGCTGGCGGTGGTTCACGGCATCGTCAGGGATCACGGCGGTGAAGTCGTCGCCGAAAGCGTTATCGACAGAGGGTCCGTCTTCAGCGTTTATCTCCCCCTCCTGGAAAGGCCGGTGGTCGAGAACGGAGAGACCTCCCCGGCCTCTTTGCCGGGGGGGACGGAGAATATCCTCTTCATCGACGACGAGGAGATGCTGGTAAACCTGGGAAAAGTGTCTCTGGAGCAACTGGGTTACCGGGTGACCGGTGCCACCGATCCCGTGGCGGCAATTGAGATTTTCCGGAAAAACAGTGACGGCTTTGACCTGGTGATTACCGACAAGACGATGCCGCGGCTGACGGGTTACGACGTCCTGCGCGAAATCAGGGGCATTCGTGCCGATGTCCCCTTCATCTTCTGCTCGGGATTCCAGGACAAGGAGGATATGGAAAGGCACTCCCGCCTCGGTATCGACTGTTTCATCGCCAAGCCGATCGCCATCCGGCAGCTGGCCGCGGCCATCCGCCAGATCCTGGATAAAGAAGCGGAGGCTTGATTTGGAAACGGGTCCCGGCGAGACGCCCCTCAGGGAATCCGCTCCCCGCACTGGTTGCAGAACATGGAATGGGGGAGGTTTTCCGTGCCGCAGGCGGGACATTTCTTCGGGGCGGGCTTCTGCGCCGCCGGGTTGCCGCACTGGGGGCAGAACTTGGCGTTGGCCGGGAGATTCTTCCCGCAGACCCCGCACTGCTGGATGATAAGGAGCTGGTGTCCGCAGTGGGGGCAGAATCTCGCCTCCCGGGGTACGGGCCGGCGGCAGTCCGGGCATTGGGCGCCGTCCCCGGCGGCGGCCTCCGGAGCCCCGGCGGTGGCGGCAACCCCTCCTCCCCCCGGGGTGGCCGGGGAGCGCCAGGCCTCGGCGAACATGGCGGGCAGCATGAATCCCATCCCCATCCCCATGGCAGCCCCGGTTTCCCCCTGATTCAGGGAGGCGTTTTCCAGGGCCAGGGCGGCCTTCATCTTCAGCAGTTTGTTGAGGTCATCGAAGACGCCGAGCTTGCTCTTGTCGTCGATGGCCTTCTGCACCTCCGGCGGCGGGGTGATGGAGTTGATGTACAGGGAGGTCAAACCGAGGCCGAACTGGTTGAAATCCTTCGTCAAGGCCTCTTGCAGCCCCGCGGCCAGTTCGTTGTACCGGGCGGGCAGGTTGAAGATCGTATCCACCTTGTCGCCCAGAAAATCGTTCAGGCGGGAAACGATGACCCGGTTGAGATACTCGGCGATTTCCTCAGTCGTATAGACCCCTTGGGTGCCCACCAGGCTGTTGATGAACAGGACGGGCTGAAGGATGCGGATATTGAACACCCCGAAGGCCCGGAGGCGGATCAGCCCCAGTTCGGTGTCCCGGAAGGCGACGGGATCCCGGGTCCCCCAGGTGAGATTGGGGAAAACCTTCAGATTGGCGAAATAGACCTCCGCCCGCAGGGGGCTGGTCAGCGCCCAGGGAATACTGAGCGCCTTGGTCAGGATGGGGATGTTGGCGGTGCGCAGGGTGTGGCGTCCCGGCCCGAAGGCGTCGTAGGCCTTGCCTTTGTAGAAAAAGACGGCGGCCTGGCTCTCCCGGACCGTAAGCTGGGCCCCCCACTTGATCTCGCCGGAGCCCTGCTCGGGGATCCGCTGGACCATCTGTTTCCCCGACTCGTCAAACCATTCGATGACCTCAAGAAAAACGACATTGTCCATACCCATCGCCGGCGTCCCCCTTCTGGATGGTGATTTTCCGGTATCCTAAGAGACAAGGGGGGGTGCTGTCAAGGACAAAGCCGGGGCCTGACGGCAACAAAAACCCAACCCCGGGGCGGGCTCAGCGAAACATGATAACAATCAGGCACTTGTCGCATTTTCACTCGCAAATGTATACATATGTTATTGATCTACAACGGTTTATCATTAACGGAGCCGCTGCGGACACTGCGGAGCGCGTCCCGCAATTTTCATCCTGATTTGTGACGGCACGCCGTCATGTGGGTTTCGGATGAATTTCCATGCCGGCGCATCACCCGTGAGCGATGAAAGTGTCTCCGGAAAACGCAGGGTTTGCTATCATAATAACCAGTAACTTCAAGTATTTGGAAGTATCAGCTGCAAGATTCGTTTCCCCATAAAGGGACATCTGGAAGAGAAGGTGAGGAGGACGCGCTTTTGAATTGATATTTTAAAGGGAGTATTATAATCTCCGGGACATGAAGATCCCGGAAAGTTCCTTCGCCAATATTTATAAGGGGATGGCCCTGATCGCCGACCCGATCCACCAGTACGCCTGTTTCACCGTGCCGGCGGACAAGGGGGGAGAGGAGAAAACGGAAAAAGACCTCCTCGATTCCCCCTGGCTCCAGCGGCTCCGCCGGATCTACCAGTTGCAGAGCGCCCGCTGGGTCTATCCGGCGGCGGAGCATACCCGTTTTCAACATGCCCTGGGGACGATGCATGTGGCGGGAGAGTTTGCCCGGTCCCTCTACCCGAGTCTCCGGGAAATATGCGCGGACCTGCCTTCGGAGGGATACATCGAGGAACTCCTCCGTCTCGCCGGTCTCCTCCACGACGTGGGCCACGGTCCTTACGGCCATTTCTTCGACGATCACTTTCTGGATCGCTACGGCATCACCCATGAGGACCTGGGCCGGGGCATCATCATCCGCAAGCTGGGCCGGATCATCAGGAATATCCGCCGCAGCCCCAGGGGGCTCTTCGCCCCGGGCGAGGAGCTGGACCCCCGGCACGTGGCCTATCTCATCAAGATGCCCGGGGAAGACCGGGAGGCGGCGCCCCGCTGGCTGCCCCTCCTCCGCCAGCTCTTTTCCGGGATCTACACGGTGGACAATCTCGATTACGTGCAGCGCGACGCCTTCATGACCGGCGTGTCCCTGGACATGGTGGACATCGCCCGCATCCGCTACTACTCCTTCTTCACCGAAGCGGGTCTGACCCTTCACGAGGCCGGTCTGTCGGCCCTGCGCCGTTTTCTCAACGCCCGGCTCAACCTCTACGCCAACGTCTATTTCCACCGCACCACCCGGGCGCTCGATCTCCATCTCCAGGAGATCTTCAGGGAAACCATGGAGATGCTCTGCCCGGGCGATCCCCGGGAGGACCTCGAGGCCTATGAACGCCTCGACGAGTGGCGGCTCTTCGAAACGGTCCAAAGATGGGCCGACCACGGCGAACCCCGGCAGAAAACGCTGGGCCGGGAGTGGCGGCGGCTCTACAGCCGGCAGGTGAAGTGGAAGATGTCTTATTCCACGGAGATATCGGTGGAGACGGTCCAGAAGGGAACGAGCTTCGCGGCGGCGGGGGATTATGAGGAACAGGTGCGCCGTCGCCTGCCGAAGTCCCTGCGGAACATCGCCCTCCGGGTGGATCTGGCCACCCAGGACCCGCGGCCCATCAATCCCATGGCGCAGACGGACAAACGGATCAATGTCTTCAACCCGGCGCTGGGCGTTACCTCCCAGGAACCCCTGCGGGAGATCTACCGGTTCATTCCCGCCCGGATCGTCCATTTCCGGGTCTTCACGATGAATCACGCCCACGACGCCGCGGTGGCCGCCGCGGCGGAGAAGGCCCTGGCGGATCCTCCCGCCGCCTCCCGGACGAACATATGAGCGGAAAAGAATGAAGAACCCGGCACCTCCGGAAACGACCGATATGACCCTCTTCGTCCGGTCGAAGGGCGAAGAGGTGGACCGCTGGGACCGGCGGCGCATCGTGGATACCCTCATCCGGGAGACGGGCATCGATGCCGAAACGGCGGAGGCGGTGAGCATCGACGTGGAAAAAGGCCTCTTCGCTTCCGGGGTCTCGGTACTGACTACCTCGTTGATCCGGGAGCTGGTGGATGCGAAGCTCGTGGAACGGGGACTGGAGAAGGCCCGGCGTCTGCACGCCCGTCTCGGGTTCCCCCTCTACGACGTGGCCCAGCTTATCGTGCACCGGAACAAGGAGGATGCCAACCTTCCCCATGGACCGGAAGGGACGAATCTCGTCCTCGCCCAGGGGATCAAGCGGGAATACGCCCTCCAAAGCATCTTTTCCCAGGAGGTTGGTGACGCCCACATCATGGGTGATTTGCACATCCATGGCCTGGGCTGCGTCGACCGCCCCTTCGCCTGCTGCCAGAACCTGGAATATCTGAAAAAATTCGGGCTGCAACTGCCCCGGTCCCTGAACATCGCCAAGCCCGCCAAGCACGCCGAGGTGCTCCTGGCCCACATGGTCCGTTTCGGGGCGGTCCTCCAGGGCTATTTCGCCGGCATCGTGGGCTGGGATTTCGTCAACCTCTCCTTTGCCCCATACCTGGACGGCATGTCCGAACGGGAGATCCGACAGTTCGCCCAGATGCTCGTCTATGAGTTTTCCCAATTGACGGCGGCCCGGGGGGGGCAGGCCATGTTCACCGATATCCACCTTTACTGGGAGGCGCCCCAGGCCTGGCGGGAATTACCCATGATCGGGCCGGGCGGAAAGCCTACAGGCAGAGTTGTTAGGGAGTACGAAGAAGACGGACAGCGCCTGGCCCGGGCCCTCTGTGAGGTCTTCAAAAAAGGGGACGGGATGGGCAGGCCTTTTATCTTTCCCCGTCCCGTCGTCCATCTGACCCCCCGCTTCTTTGCCGCCCCGGGTCACGAGGAATTCCTGCTTCAGGTATGCGAGGTCGCCGCCGACAAGGGCAACCCCTGCTTCGTCCTCACCAGGGAAGGGGAGAACTGGGGAAGCGGCGGTCTCGGAGTCCCGGCGGCACCGGCGGATGCCGACTCCCCCTGGCGGCAGCGCAGCTTCGCCGTTCAGCACATCAGCATCAATCTTCCGCGCCTGGGCTACCGGGCCGGCGGCGACGAAACGCTTCTCTTTGCGCATCTGGAAAAGCTGATGGATCTGGCCGTCCAGGCCCACGATCAGAAACGGGCTTTCCTGGAGCGGCTCCTTGCGTACGGAGAGCAGGGCCCCCTTTCCGTTCTGGCCATGCAGCTCGACGGCGCCCCTTATCTCCACCGGGCAAGCTCATCGTATCTCCTCGGGATGGTAGGTCTCGATGAACTGGTGCGGATCCACACCGGGAAGTCTCTCCACGAGTCCCCCGCCGCCGTGGAGTGGGGTCGCCGGGTGATAGCCTTTATGGCCCGGCAGGCCGCCAACCTCGGTGCCCGGTACGGGATGAACGTGGTCCTGGATCAACCCCACGCCGAAACCACGGCGTACCGCTTCGCCCGGTTGGATCTCCGCTATTTTTCCCCCCCGGCGGGTCGCTATGTCCGGGGAGATATCGCCACCGGTTCCCTTTACTACACGAATTCCACCCATCTGCCCGTATCGGCGACCCTTACCCCCGAGGAACGTATCCGCTGCGAGGGGGTCTTCCACCCCCTGATCGGGGCCGGGGCCGCCGTCCAGATCTGGCTGGGGGAAAAGCCGCCCACCGCCGCCGCACTGGCGGAACTTCTCATCCGGGCCTACCGGGAGACTTCTTGCCGGCAGGTCATCTTCTCTCCGGAATTCACGACCTGTCTGGAATGCGGTCGCACCTCCCGGGGCATCAAGGGGAGCTGCGACCACTGCGCCGCGACCAATGTGGAAGGAATCGCCAAGATAACCCAGTATTACAGCCGGGTGTCGGACTGGAACAAAGGTAAACTCGCCGAGCTGAAGGACCGTTACCGGCATGAACAACCCGATTTCCGGTTGACCGTATCACGGCCGGGGGCATAAACGACTCTCCCGCTTCAGATTCACCATCCGAAAAAACTTTACGGCCTTGACACCGGCGGGGGCGATAAATATATTAGCGCCGCTTTGTGAAGGACGGGAACATGGAAGACCTCATCGTCAAGATCTTCAAGGACAGCAGTCAGCTTAAGGAAAGCTTCGTCAACGACAACCTGTCCGGCATCGTACGGGTGGTGGAGATGATGACGGCGGCGCTGAAGGCGGGCAACAAGATCATGATCTTCGGAAACGGAGGCAGCGCCGCGGACGCGCAGCACCTGGCGGCGGAGTTTGTCAACCGCTTCCTTATCGAGAGGCCGCCGCTGCCGGCCATCGCCCTGAGCACCGACACATCCATTATCACGAGCATAGGCAATGATTACGATTTTTCCGAGATCTTCAGCAAACAGATCCGGGCCCTTGGCCAACCGGGCGATGTTGCCTGGGGCATCAGCACAAGTGGAAGGTCGCGGAATGTCTTAAAAGGGCTGGAACAGGCGAAGAAGATGGGTATGATCACCTTCGCGTTGACGGGAAAGGACGGCGGCGATATCGCCGGGGCTGCCGATTACAGCCTCAACGTAGCTTCCGACAGCACCCCGCGCATTCAGGAAGTCCATATCACCCTGGGGCACGTCCTTTGCCAGATGATCGATCTGAAGCTCTTTCAGCGGCCCGATATGAAATAGTTAATAAATGAAGGAATAAGGCGACAGGCATAAAGTCATATGGTTAAAAAGACAAAGAAGGAAACGACGGAACATAAGGAAGAACGTGAGGAGATCGTCCGGGAGGGCGAAAAGGAAGCGCCCGTCCAGGCGGCGGCGACCCTGCCGTCCCGGGAGGAGCTGAGCCGGCAACTGGAGGAGAAGAGCAGGGAATGCGCGGAAAATTACGACAAGTATGTCCGCGCCGTGGCGGAACTGGAGAACTACAAGAAACGGGCGGTCAAGGAAAAAGCCGACGCCATCAAATACGGCAACGAGGCCCTGATTCGTGACCTGCTGCCCTTGATGGACAGCCTGGAGAGGGCTTTGAAACATGCCGAGCAGTCGAGCGATTTCGAATCTTTCAAAAAGGGTCTGGCGATGCTCCGGGATCAACTGGTCTGCTCCCTGGGGAAACACGGCGTGGAGGCCATCGACTGTGGCGGCAAGGGTTTCGATCCAAACTATCATGAGGCCATGATGCAGGTGGCCAGCCAGGAACACGAGCACAACCAGATCGTCGATGAACTGGAAAAGGGGTATCTGCTGAACGGCAGGTTGCTGCGGCCGTCCAAGGTAACCGTCTGTAAACGGGCCGGCGACGGCGGGCAGTGTTGAATCTAAGGGCAAGATCCTTAATCAGGATAACAAGGAGGATATATAGACATGGGAAAGATAATCGGTATTGACTTGGGGACCACCAATTCATGCGTGGCGGTCATGGAGGGCGGTGACCCGGTAGTGATTGCCAACCAGGAGGGAAACCGGACGACACCGTCGGTGGTGGCCTTTACTGAAAGCGGGGAAAGATTGGTGGGTCAGGTAGCCAGGCGCCAGGCCATTACCAATTCGGAAAATACGGTGTATGCCGTCAAGAGGCTCATCGGGAGAAAGTTCGACTCCCGGGAGGTGCAGTATGACAAGGGCATCTGTTCCTACCGGATCACCGCGGCGGCCAACGGCGACGCCCAGGTGACGGTGCGGGGCCGGAACTACAGTCCCGCGGAGATCTCGTCCATGGTGCTGGTGAAGATGAAGCAGACCGCCGAGGATTATCTGGGCGAGAAGGTCAGCGACGCCGTGATCACCGTTCCGGCTTACTTCAACGACTCCCAGCGGCAGGCGACGAAGGATGCGGGGAGGATCGCCGGGCTGAACGTCCGCCGGATCATCAACGAACCCACAGCGGCGGCCCTGGCCTACGGCCTCGACAAGAAGAAGGAAGGGAAGATCGCCGTCTTCGACCTCGGCGGCGGTACCTTCGATATCTCCATTCTGGAGATCGGCGACGGGGTCTTCGAGGTGAAATCCACCAACGGTGATACCCATCTGGGCGGCGAGGACTTCGACCAGCGTCTCATCGACTTCCTGGCCACGGAGTTCAAGAAGGATCAGGGGATCGACATCCGGAGCGACCGGATGGCCCTCCAGCGCCTCAAGGAGGCGGCGGAAAAGGCGAAGATCGAACTCTCCACGGCCATGGAGACGGACATCAACCTCCCCTTTATCACCGCCGACGCCTCCGGCCCCAAACACATGAACATCAAGCTTACCCGGGCGAAACTGGAAGGTCTCGTCGAAGATCTCATCGCCAAACTCGAACCCCCGTGCCGGACGGCCCTGCGGGATGCCAATCTTTCTCCCCAGGACATCAACGAGGTGATCCTCGTGGGCGGCATGACGCGGATGCCCCGGGTGCAGCAGAAGGTGAAGGAGATCTTCGGCAAGGAACCCAGCAAGGGCGTCAACCCCGATGAGGTCGTGGCCGTAGGCGCCGCCATTCAGGGCGGTGTTCTGGCCGGGGACGTGAAGGATGTGCTCCTCCTTGACGTGACCCCCCTGTCCCTGGGGATCGAGACCCTGGGCGGCGTTATGACCAAGCTCATCGAGAAGAATACCACCATCCCCACCCGGAAGAGCCAGATCTTTTCCACGGCGGCGGACAACCAGCCGGCGGTGAGCATCCATGTCCTCCAGGGCGAGCGTCCCATGGCGGCGGACAACCGTACCCTGGGCCGTTTCGAGCTCGTCGGTATTCCCCCGGCGCCCCGGGGTCTGCCCCAGATCGAGGTGACCTTCGATATCGACGCCAACGGTATCGTTCATGTCTCGGCAAAGGATCTGGGCACGGGGAAGGAACAGAGCATCAAGATCACCGCTTCCAGCGGTCTTACGGAAGAGGAGATCCAGAAGCTCGTCAAGGATGCGGAGGCCCACGCCGACGACGACAAACGGAAACGCGATCTCGTCGAGGCGCGGAATCATGCCGATGCCTTTGTCTATAGCGTGGAGAAAAACATCAAGGAATTCGGCGACAAAATCGACGCCGCCGAAAAGGCGCGGATCGAGGACGCCATTGCCAGGGTGAAGAAGGCCATCGAAGGTGACGACATCGATGCCATCAAGCGTGCTCAGGAAGAATTGACCACCGCTTCTCACAAGCTGGCCGAGGCCATGTATGCCAAAACAGCGGGTCAGCAGGCGGGTCCGGGAGCGGGTGCCGGCGGCGCTGGTGCGGCCGGAGCGGGAGCGGGGGCCCAGGCGGGCGGCAAGAAGGAGGATGACGTCGTAGACGCCGATTTCGAAGAGGTCAAATAAAAGATCCCCGTCCCGGCCGTTCCCTGAAAGGGTACGGCCCCTTGCCGGAAAAAGGGGGACAAACTCGCTTCGGGCCGCCAAAGGTGTCCCGGGCAGGCGAATGTATCCGGGGTTTTACCGGTCGCCATCGGGAAACTAAAGCGTTGTTGCTCCGCCGGCAGGGGGCGGACGGTCCCGTGCGGGATTCTTGAATCACTGGACCCGGAAGTTTCAGGACAAGCTTCCGGGTTTCTCATTGGTGACTCCCGGAAGCGGCGGTGCTCTGTCCGGGGGTGACCCGGTAAAAATCGGCGGGCCGGGGCAAGGGTCCCCTGGGAAGACGACGGCACCGGCGCCGCTGGTTGTTTCCCCGGCATGGGGAGGAAGCTCGAGAAGGAAAAGGAGATATGCGTTTTCTTTTGACCAATGACGACGGCATCTATGCGAAAGGGCTGGCGTCCCTTTATCACGAGCTTTCCCGGGACGCCGAATGTCTGGTGGTGGCCCCGGAGGTGGAGCAGAGCGCCGTCGGCCACGCCATCACCCTTTTCCGTCCCCTCATGGTCCGGGAGGCCAGAAAGAACGGCGCCTCCCTGGGCTATGCCGTGGCGGGGACCCCGGCGGACTGCGTGAAGCTCGGGATCCGGGAGCTGGCCGGCGGTCCTGTGGATCTCGTCGTTTCCGGTATCAACCGGGGGGCCAATGTGGGGGTCAACGTCCTTTATTCCGGGACCGTTTCGGCGGCCACGGAAGCGGTCATTCTGGGGGTTCCCTCTCTGGCGGTGTCCCTGGACACCCACCGGGAGGCGGATTTTGCCTTTGCCGCCCGCTTCGCCCGCAAGATGGCGGCGTTTATCCTGGCCAACCCCCGGCCGGGCACGGCGGTGAACGTCAACATCCCCGCCCTTCCCGAGGAGGAGATCAAGGGGGTCGTCGTGGTCAAGCAGGGCCGGACGCGCCTCCTGGAGAATTTTGAACGGCGGGTGGATCCCCGGGAGAACATCTATTATTGGCTGGCCGGAGAGACGCAACTCGCCGCGGACGAATCCCCCGACTCCGATGCCTGCGCCCTCCGCCGGGGCTATATCACCATCACCCCCATCCATTCCGATCTTACCCGCTACGAACTCCTGGAGGAATTCGGCGCCCGGGTGAAACACCACCGGGAAATGCTCTTTCCCGTCCCGCCCGAAGGCGGGGACAAGGAAAAGTAAAAAACGCTTCAACCGCGGGGACGGTTACTTATTTTACTAACTCGTAAACACCACTCATGGTCCCTGGATCGCCGCCAAGCGCAAAGAGAAAACGGGGACGGCTCCCATTTTTGATAATTTACGGAAGAATCACGCCCTGAAAAGGGAGGGGGAAGCGGGGAAAGATTACCGATGACGCGCCGCCACCGCCCGGGAGAACGACGGCTTTGCCCCCCCGCCAAAACAGTGGTTCGCCGGGAGCGCATTGAACGTTTTTTGTCCTGGCGGCGCCCGCTCGTGCCGCCCGCCGGCTTTGCCCGCTTCAGCGGGTGAGGAGGACCGGGATCGTGCTGTTGCGGATGACGTGGGAGGTGGTGCTGCCGATGAGGAGTTCCTGGAGGCGGTTGCGGCCGTAGGCCCCCATGACCATGAGTTCCACGGAACCCTCTTTGATGAACTGAAGAATCGCCCGGTCTTCCCTGCCGCCCACCACCACCGTTTCGCAGTCGATGGAAAACGCCTCCAGATAGGCCTCGGCCTTCCGGGACCATTTTTCCGCCCGGCCCTGATCCTCCGTGACCATGAGCAGGGTGAGGGGCCAGGCCATCTTTTCCGCCAGAAACACCGCCAGTTCCAGGGCGTGCTGGGCCGGGGGGCTGCCGTCGTAGGCCAGGGCCATGCTTTCGATATCCTGGTAGTGCCGGGGGGTGACGAGGACAGGCTTGCCGGCGTGGCGGGTAACGGCTTCTGCGGTGGAGCCGAGGATGCCGCCCTTGGCGAGGTGAAAGTGTTCGCCCCGCTGGGCGAGGACGATCCAGTCGTGATGCCTGGCTTCGGCGATGATCGCCTCGTCGATGACCCCCACGGCCTTCCGGGTTTCCGCCCGGACCCCGCCTGCCGCACAACGTTCCGCGAAAGACTTCAGGATGACATCCGCCCTTTCCTCGAGACCCTTCTCGATGACCGGATAAAATTCCTGATAGGGCGGCAGGCCGATGGAACCGGAGATATCGGTGATTACCGGTCCCTGCATCAGCCGCACGTCGATGACATGCAAACCGGTGAGCGTTGCCGCCAGGCGCTTGGAGATATAGACCCCGTAGTCGATGGCGGTGTTTCCGTATTCAGAACCGTCGGTTGGCACCAGAATCGTCTTAATCATGGGGATTCCTTTCCTGTTTACTGAAATTGCCCAGATTTTTCAGCAGATCGTCCACCATTTGCTCCCGCTCCCGGGATTCATGCTCCTCCTCTTCCTCCTCCGGCTGACCGTTGAGCAAGGGTTTGCTGATTTCATTACCCTTTTCGTCGAAACAGCGGAACTTCCCCGTCAGTTTGCCGTTCCGGTAAGTGGCCTGCTCCTTGATCCGGCCGTTCCGGTAATAGGCGACATATTCCCCCTCCCGCTTGTCGTTCTTGAAACTTCCCCTTTCCCGGAGTTGGCCGTTTTTGTAATACGAGGCGTAATCCCCCTCGAAAAGACCGTTTTCGAAATACTCCTCGTCCTTTACCTGTCCGTTCCGGTAGTAGAGCCGGTAGGGACCGTGCAGTTTTCCCGCGGCGTTGTAGTTCTCCTCTTCACGCAGTTGACCGTTGTCGTAGTAGGATCGATAGGTGCCGACGAGATGATCGTCTTTGAAGGTTCCCTCTTCCCGAAGCTGGCCGTCCCGGTAATAGGACGCCGCCGCGCCGTTTCTCAACCCGCCCTGGTAATGGAGGCGGACCATGATCTGCCCGTTGCCGAAATACGACAGGTACTCCCCCTCCGGCTTGCCGTTGAGGGTATAGCGCTTTTCGATGATCTGGCCTCTGTCGTTACGGGAGATCTCCTCTTTGACCCTCATCTTGATCGGCATGGGAACCAATATCCTTTCCTCATCTTCATATAGGGGAAACAGGGACTTGTGTCAATGCCGATTCATGCCGGTGCCGGCCTCAACTGTGATTCCTCAGCATCAGTTCGGCGGGATGGGGGGAGAGATAGAGCTGGTCACGCAAATAGGGTTCATCGTATTTCCGGACGTAGTGGGTCAGCATGGTGACCGGTACGATCAGGGGCAGTTTTCCCTGGCGGTACCGCTCGATGAGCTCGAGCATCTCCTGCTTGTCTGCAGGGGAAAGGACCTTTTTGAAATAACCCAGCATATGCATGAGGACGTTGGTCTGTTTCTTCGGGGTGGCGATGAGCTTCAGCCCCTCCATGAGGATCTGCAGATAGGCGGCGGCCGTTTCGGGGAAGGGCCGCCGTTCGTGGTTGGCCACAAGCCGTCCCAGGAGGGTGAGATGCTTCGGGCTGTGGGACATGATCAACAATTTGTGTTCCCGGTGGAACTGTTCGAGGTTACGGAACGGCGCATCGCCGGTGGTCATAAGTTGCCACCGGTGATAAATGAAAACCCGCTCGATGAAATTCTCCCGCAAAATCGGGTCATGGAGGCGGCCGTCTTCCTCCACGGGGAGGAGGGGAAAACGGGCCATGAAGGCGGCGGCAAAGATCCCGGCGCCGCGCTTGACGGCCATTCCCCCGGGGGTGTACACCTTGACGGCAGTCATTCCGGAGCTGGGGGATTTGCTTTTAAAGATAAAGCCGCAGAGGTGTTCCCCCGCCAGGGCGGTGAGCTTTGCCTGCGCCCAGGTCTGCATCCCCTCGGTGTGGTCGATGCCGGTGCGGATGGTTACGAGACGGGGTGCCGCCGGGTCGCCGACGAGGCGCATGGCTTCCCGGGGAACCGGGAGGCCGTATTCCACCTCCGGGCAGACCGGGACCCAGGCGAAGTAGCGTCCCAGGGTTTCGGTGAGGTACCGGTCCCACTGGTGCCCTCCGTCATATCTCACGTTCTGTCCCAGCAGGCAGGTGCTGATGCCGATTTTGATCTTTTCGATAGGTTGTGAATCTTTCATGATGACCCTCCTGGTTCGTCAAAAAAGGTTGTGTCCGGAAAGTTGAGACGGGCGACGACGATGCCGGCGCGGTATTTCTCGGCATGGAGATAGACGCCGAGAGGTTCCGGGGAGACAATCACCTTTCCTGCCGCCGTGGAGGCGTGGAGGAGATGGAGGCGCCCGGCGACCCATATGGCAAGGCCCGCATGGACGATGTCCAGCCCCCGGCGATGCGTGGCGATGGCCAGGATATCCCCGGGGGCGACCCGGCCCTCCCAGCAGGTGATTTCCTCTTTGGGAAGGAAGTGACGGCGGCCGGCGGACAGCCGCCGCTCGATATCGCCGATCTCCTCCCAGACGGGGTCGTTTCCCGGAGGCGGATAAAGCTCCCGGTGCCGCGACATGAAATAGATCAGCTTTCGGGCCGGCCGTCCTCCCAGGGCGGCCGTTACTTCCTGGAGCAGTCCGGCTGCTTCGTTATTCTCCAGCCAGTCGCTGAAGTAGTGGAGCCGGGAGGCATAGCCGGCGATGATTCCGTCACGGTATCGAAGTCTCCGGAGGAGGGCGAGAAAGGAACGGATGTGATATTCAGCGTTTATATCCTTGCCGGCGGCAGCGACGATGTCTCCCCGGCCTTCCCCGCCCCGACGGCGGAAAACGGCGGCACCGGCATCACCGCGGCTGTGCGTCGGTGCCGGTGAAAACTCTTCCCCGAATGAGATTTTTGTTGTCCTCCGGCTTCCCGGGGTCTTGGCAGCGGCGGCGGGACGGCCCGTTACCTTCCCCGGAGGGGAGCTGAGAAGCCGGCTCGCCAGGAGGGCGAGGGCGAGGGCGGAGCATGTCTCCACCAGGGTGAAGCAGTCGAAGGCCCGGAGATTCACGACCAGGCGCTCCGGTCCCGGCACCTCCAGCGTGCGGGGGGCATAGGGGGTACCGAGGAAAAAGCGGCCCGCCTGGAGCAGCATCTCTCCCGGCCTTTTCATTTCTCTGTCTTCCCCCGGCGGCGGGTATCCGGTGGCCTGTCCCGTGTTTTCCCCCAGCGCCCGCCGGTGCCGCTTTGGAAGACCATGCTCCCGGCCGGCGGAAGGACGCGGTCCCCGATTAAGAAGGTCCGGCGGTTCCGGTGGAGCCGGCCGGCCGGGGAGCGCCTCATCTTCCGGCGGCAGCGGCAGGTGCAGCTTATTCAGGAAAAGACTCAGTATTTCCATGTCTCGAGGGTCGAGATCGTCTTCCCGGTCCACCCCTTTTGTTATGCCCGCTTTCCGCGCCGCCGTCATGATATCTCCTCCTGGGCCGCCAGTTCCAGAACCACCGGGATGAAGGCCGTTAGATCCGCAACGATCCCGAGGTGAGCAATCTGAAAGATCGCGGCGTGAGGGTCGCGGTTGATGGCGATGATCCAGCGGGAATCACGCATCCCTGCCAGATGGGGCATGGCCCCGGAGATACCGCAGGCGATATAGAGGGGCGGTGCCACTGTCCGGCCGGTCATGCCGATCTGCCGCCGGTATTCCATCCAGCCCCGGTCACAGACGGCCCGGGAGCAGCCCACGGCCCCCTTGGGAAAAATCCCGGCCAGGCGGTCGATCAGCACCAGATTTTCAGCGGCGCCGATGCCCTGTCCGGCGGCGACAATCACCTCGGCCCGGGAGAAATCGTAGGCTGTCTCCGCGGCGGGCAGCTTTCCCAGAGGCCGGCTCCGGGGGGTCGGCGCGGGAGGGAGGGTGCGGAAAGAAATCCGGGGCAGGCGGGGTGTGTCCGGCAGCTCCCGGGGAAGGGCTCCGTCCCGCCCCCCGGCGGGAAAAGCGACCCCTCCCTCCCTTTTTGCCGGTTTTACCGTCGGTTTCCTTCCCCCGTTTTCACCGGCCGTCACCGCGACGGTTTCCCCTTCGGACTCTGCCCCGCCGCCCCTTTCCGCCTCCCCGCCGGGCTCTTTTTCGGCGGCGGTACCGGCGGTAGTGGCGGGCTTCCCTTCGGAGCCGTTAATGTCACCGTTGATTGCCCCTTCCTGACCCCCGGCCTCGGGATAGACCGTCAACACGACGGGCGTCCTTTCCGCACGGACTTCCTGCCGCCATTGTCCCTTGAGCACGGATCGTTGGAAGACGATCTCTCCTCCGTAATGGCGGTAACCCTCGACCGCCCCGATCAGAGAGGCTTCCAGCCGGATCGCCAGGCCCGGTCCGTAATCACAGCCCCGGGAGGTATGGGGGATGCAGATGAACCGCGGGGCGATCTCCCGGCAAAGGGGGGTCAGGGCCTCCTTCCAGCTCTCGGCGCCATATTCGGCCAGGTATGCAGCGCTGACAAGGAGGACGTCTCCGGGGCCGCCCGTTTCACCAACCCCGGCCGTTGTTGAATTCCCCTCTGCTCGGGTATTTCCCGTTTCCGGCCCGGATACTGGGGCCGTCATGTCCGGCCTGCCTGCCGGAGCGTTCCGGCCCGCCCCGCTGTCTTCTCCCCGGACGGGAAAGTGGCCGGGAACCAGAATCAGCAGGGATTCTCCGGTGGCGGCGGCAAGACGGCGGGCAAAGGCGACGGTCTTGACGCTGGCGGACGTCAACCCCTTGGGCGTCGCTTCAGCGATGACGACGACGCCGGCCTTCATGAGCTTAGAAAACCCCGCTTGCGGCAGAAATCCAGAAATTGCCGGGCCTGTTCCGGAAGGGTGCCGGTGAGAAAACGGCAGTCGGCGGAGCTTTCCCGACGGTATATATGGACGGTCCGCTCCCGTGGGGCGGGCAGAAGAGGTGCGGCGTCCACCGTGATGATCTCCTGCGTCCGGGCGCGCAGCACATGGGAGAGGGCCGGATAGCGGGGCCGGTTGATCCCCGACTGGATCGTGAGCAGGGCGGGGAGGTCGATTTCGTAGGCCGTCCGGTCTCCGCCGTCCTCCTCCCGCTCCACGTAGACCGGCCCCCGGGGGGAGGGAAGTCGTTCGCTTACGACGGCGGTGGCGCAGGGTATCCCCAGCAACTCGGCGAGGAGTTGCCCCGTCTGTCCCGCCATGCCGTCTTCAGCCATGACACCGGTGAAGATCAGGTCGTAGGCGGGTTGGTCCGCCAGGTAGGCGGCGATGGCGGCGGAGGTTTCATAAGGGGTCAGGGCCGGGGGTGCGCCGGGAGACGGCGGTTCGGAATCATCCGGCAGCTTCTTGATATCTCTTCCTCTTTTGATACCTGGTTCCGCCCGGAGCTGGATGGCCCGGTCCGCTCCCAGCTCCAGTGCCCGGCGCAGGACCCGGCGGCAACGGTCCGGACCCACCGAAAGGGCGTCGATCGTCGTCTCCGGAAACTGCTCCCGGAGACGCAGCGCCTCCTCGAGGGCATGCTCGTCATAAGGGTTTAGATGGTAGCAACGGTCATCGGCAAACCATGAGCCGCCGGGACGGTACTCCTCCCTACCCCCGGCGCCGTTTCCGCCGGATGTCCGGCCCGGAATGTCACCGGTTTCCGCCGGCGCCGGAATCTGTTTAATGCAGACGAGGATCTTCATGACGCTGTGTCGGTCCCTTTTTATATCTTACGGTTTTTGCCGGGAGGCCTTTCTCAAAGGTAATAACTCTCCCTTGTCAACATCCTGCCACCGGAGGGTGGCCTATTCCATCAGTCCGTACCTCTTGAGTTTGAGGTGGAGGGTGCGGCGGGTGACGCCCAGCCGCCGGGCCGCCTCGCTCTTGTTGCCTTTCGCCGCCGCGAGGGCGCGGATGATCGTCTCCTTTTCCATCTCTTCGAGGGAAACGGGGCGATTTCCCCCGACCGGCGTCTCGGCTCCTAAGGCGGTCGGGATTGTGACGCCGCCTCCGGAGACCGCCATGCTTGCCGCCGCGCCTCCGGCAGAGAGGAAATTTGCGCCGTCTGCCGCCGCCGGAGCGGGGACGGTGCCCGGCGCCGTCACCAGCGACAGTTCCGCCTCTTCCAGATAGTCCCCCCGCGACAGGACCACCCCCCGCTCCACGGCGTTCATCAACTCCCGGACGTTGCCGGGCCAGGAATAATGGCGGAGACGATCCATGGCCTGGGGTGAAAAGCCCTTGATTTGTTTGTTGTTCTTTCGAGAGAAGTGTTCGAGGAAATGCTGGGCTAAAATGGGGATGTCTTCAGCGCGTTCCCGCAGGGGGGGCACCGTGAGAGCAACGACGTTGAGGCGGTAGTAGAGATCCTCCCGGAAGCGCCCGGAGGCGATCTCTGCGGCCAGGTCCCGGTTGGTGGCGGCGATGACCCGGACATCCACCTTGACGGTATCGCTGCCCCCCACCCTGATGATTTCACGCTCCTGGAGGACCCGGAGGAGCTTCACCTGCATGGCCAGGGACATCTCGCTCACCTCGTCCAGGAAGATGGTGCCGCCGTCGGCCTGGCGGAACTTACCCTCCTGGCGCCGGTCCGCCCCGGTGAAAGCGCCTCTTTCATGGCCGAAGAGTTCGGATTCCAGCAGGGTTTCCGTGATGGCGGCGCAGTTGATCTTCACGAACGGCCCCTCCCGGCGCCGGCTGTTGAAGTGGATGGCCCCGGCGATCATCTCCTTGCCCGTTCCCGATTCACCGGTGATGAGCACCGTGGCCTCCGCAGGGGCGACCTGGGCCACGGTTTCCAGCAGTCGGACCATTACGGGAGAGCTGCCGATGATGTTCCGGCGGTCGAAGCGGCTGCCCAGGCTTTCTTTCAACAGGGCGTTTTCCTCCTTGAGGCGGCGGTGCTCCATGGCCCGTTCCATTTTGACCCGGAGTTCGTCAAAGTCGAGAGGCTTCTGCAGATAATCGTAGGCCCCTTTCTTGACGGCGTCCACGGCGGTTTCCAGAGAGGCGTAGGCCGTCATGATGATCACCGGGATGGCGGGATTGAGGGCCTTTATTTCCACCAGGGCCTCCAGTCCGGAGACTTTGAGCATCCGGATGTCCATGAGGATAAGGTCGAAAGGCCGCTCCCGAACGGCGGTGATGGCCGTTTCCCCGTCGTCGGCCTCCCGGATCAGATAACCCCAGCCGGAAAGCAGGGTTTTCAGCATGGTGCGGTGGGCGAGGTCGTCGTCCACCACGAGGATCGTATCTTTCGCTTGCACCGGCACCTCCTCCTTTTCTACCGCATCCTTCCGTCGGTTTAATAAAATCTCGTCAGTTGATTGACATACTCACTTTACGTTGTGCCCTTCCGCATGCTGAGAGGTCATGTCCTGGGCAGGAGGATGACCGCCCGCGTCCCCCGGCCCGGCTCGCTTTCCAGGCGTATCTCCCCGCGATGCGCGGCCATGATCTTCTGGACGACGGCCAGACCCAGGCCTGTTCCGGAGGGCTTGGTAGTGAAATAGGGATCGAAGATCCGCTCCAGATCATTGGCGGTGATGCCGTGGCCGGTGTCGATGATCTCGATCTGAACCCATTTCGCGCCCCCTTCCTGAGCCTTGACGGTGAGTACGCCTCCCCGGCTCATGGCCTCCAGGGCGTTCAGGAAGAGGTTGAGAAAAACCTGCTTCATCCTGTCCCGGTCGAAGGGGATCTCCGGCAAGGGGGATATTTCCATGCGCGTCTCGATTCCGCGGGCGGCCGTTTCCCCGGCGAGCATCTTCAGGACCTCTTCCAGGACCGCCGTGATGGATCCCCGGACGGGGTGCAGGGTGGTGGGGCGGGCGAATTCCAGCAGCTGGCCGATCACCCGGTTGAGACGCTCCACTTCCCCGATCATGATCTCCGCCGTTTCCCGGTCCTCCGGGATTTCCCCGTACCTTTCCCGGAAATAAGTGGCGAAGCCCTTGATGGAACTCAAAGGGTTGCGGATCTCATGGGCCACCCCGGCGGCGAGACTGCCTAGGGCGGCCAGGTGCTTCGTCCGGTTGATTTCCTCCTGCAACGCCCGGAAATCGGAGATGTCCCGAAAGAGGATGACGGTGCCCAGAAACTCTCCTTGGGGACCCCGCAGGCGGGAGGCAATGATTTCCATCGGTGCCGTCCGGCCGTCCCGGAGGTGGCATGACGCCTCGACGGCAATTTGGTCCCGACCGGGTTGCAGGTTGCCGATTATTTCCAGACAGACCGGGGGGAGCACCGCCGCTGCCGAACGCTTCATCGCCGTCGTTTCGGGAATGGACAGGACGGCGGCGGCGGTCTTGTTCAAGGCCACGATCAGCCCCTGAGGGTCGATGGCGGCGAGTCCCATGGGCATGTTTTCCATGAGATGGGCCGAGAAGGCCTGGGCCTGGGAAAGCGATTTCCTGGTCGCCTTATACCCTTGGGCCAGCAGGAGGGAGACAATACCGGAAAGGCCGACAAAGACCAGGACCACCGCCATCCAGATGGTATGTTGTTCGTCGGTCTTGCGGGCGGCGAGGACCGGACCCATGTCCATGCCGACGAAGATCACCAGCCCCGGGGGCCTTGCGGCGGTGCGATGCCCTTCCTGCCAGATGGGGAAGGGGGTAGGGGTAGGGGCGAAGCCGCGATACACCTCGAAGGTGTCGGCGCCTTCCGTGTTGGCCACCTGGCGCCAGCGAATCTCCGTGGCGGCGGCAAGATGAACCAGATCGAGGTCGGTGCCGTAGAAGTCGCCGACACGATAGGGGTCGCTGTCGGCCAGGATCAGACCGGTGGTGTCGGTGATGATGAAATAATCGATTCCCGGTTGTTGTGCCGTCTCGATGAGCAGCTTCTGGAGTTGAAAGGCGTCCCAGTGCAAACCGGCGCCGGTTCGCGCCCCGGCTTCGAAGGAGCGGATCAGGGCCTCGCCTTTTTCCAGGAGCAGGCGGGTGGTTTCCGTTTTCTGCCGGTGCAGGCTTTGCATGGTCATAACGGCAAAGAGCGGTACCAGCACCACCGCCGCCGCAATGATGAGCCATGGAGAGATGAGTCGCCATGAGAACTGCTGTCGCATGGAAGCTTCTTTTTGCATATTTGCCTGCCGCCGGTGCTTTTGCGGATACTTTTTAGCCATATGAATACCACAGATGGATACTTATTAGCCAGTTTTTTCCTCCCGCGCCGTCTGTGGGAGATTCCTTGAGGACGATAATAAAATAAGTGAATATAATCAATGGTATGGACGATAAGGAAAGACGTGGCACAGCCGTTGCAAAAGAAGGGGCAAAGAGCAAAGCCGTAGGGCGATAAAGAGCAGAAGCAATGAAAAAATATTTGTTTGAGAGGAGAAAAAATCATGAGAAAGACGACGACAATTGTGGCGATCCTGGCGATTCTTACCCTGGTGACGACCGGCATCGCGTTCGGCTGGGGACAGCAGGGACCGTGGGGCGGTCGGGGACCAGGGTACGGACCCTGTCAGGGCGGTGAGATGAGAGGATTGGCGACCCTGAACCTGACGGCGGATCAGGAATCCCGCCTCGCCTCCCTTCGGGAAACCCATGTAAAGGAAGTCAAACCGCTTCAGGACCTCCTTTACAGCAAGCGCGGGGAGTTGAAGCTCCTGTGGCTCCAGCAGCAGCCCAGCGAGGAGAAGATCGCGGCGGTGCAGAAGGAAATCCGGAATCTTCGTGATCAGTTGCAGGATAAAGAGACCAAACACCGCCTGGCGGTTCTTAAGGTTCTTACCCCGGAACAAAGGACGAAGATTCAGGCCCTCGACGGCGGCAGAGGCTTCGGGCCGGGCAGAGGCTTCGGTCCCGGTAAAGCAGGCTGCGGCGGCTACGGCCCCGGTCCCTGGGGCAATCGTTAAATCCGTTGGCCCCGCCGGCCAACGGCCGTGAAGACGTCCTTGACCGTTATGCGATCCCTCCCCGACCGGGGAGGGATTCCTTTCCTTTAATCCATTAATCCTACCTGCAGTGGTACTTGACGGCAGGCGCCTCCAGGTCTCTATACCCCGGTTTCCCGCTTGGAAATTTTTCCTCTGCAGGCGCCGGTTTCATGTTTATGCGGTGCCGGAGCCGCCGCAGGGAAAAGCCGCCACGGGGAATAATAGGAAGAAATCGCGCCGGTGGACCTTTGGGCAAAGACACAAAGGATAATTTTTAGGTAATATAATAATGTCATAAAATCTATAATCAGCATTCATTAGAATATCATTGTGATCTCTGCCCGGAGCGGAAAAAAAAGATGAAAAATCGTTAAATTACGCTTGACACCGTGTTTTGGCTCTTTTATAATCCACTCCAAAAAAATAATACCTAATTATGAGGGCGCTTGAACCGTTCAGGGCGGTGAACGAAAAAAAAAGGAGGAAAGAGATGAACAAGGGAGATCTGGTAAAAGCGGTGGAAACGGTGGTCGGGAAGAAAAAAACAGCGGAAGAAGCGGTGAATTGTGTTCTTGATGCCATAACCGGGGCGCTGAAGAAAGAAGAAGCCGTGACCCTGGTTGGTTTCGGGAGCTTCAAGGTTTACAAACGGGCCGCCCGTACCGGGAGAAATCCCCAGACAGGTAAGGCCATCAAGATCAAGGCCAAGAAAGTTCCCAAGTTTACGGCCGGAAAAAAACTTCGCGATGCCGTAGCGACAGCCAAAAAATAGTCACGCCATCATACGATTCCAGTGAAAAGCCCTCCGCCTCGGTCCGGCGTGGGGCTTTTTATTTATATTTCTGTTGACAGGCTTTCGTATCCCCTTATATGAAGCGGTAACGAGCAAGCTATACGCGGTCGTTACACTTCGTCATTAGCGACCCTCGCCACTGAGGCGGCTCCTTGTCAGGGAGGGAAGTCGGGCGACTTATTCAGAAGTGTCCAAGACAGGCCCGGGGGTAAAAGGGTCGGATCCGCGTGGTGATGAGACGCCGCCCCGGCAGGTTGGGGGCTGACAGGTGCCGCCCGTTTTTCGGGTTTCACGGACGGGCCTTGTCTCGGGAGTTTTTCATTGTGTCGTTTTATGACGACGTCCTACAATCATATATCCAGGAGCCGCCAAGCCCGGCAGGAGGATTTTATGAACATGATCCGGACCGGATTTAGAAGCATCGCCGTCATCTCCCTGATCTTCTTTCTCTGCGCCTGTTCCGGAAAGGAGACGCCGCCGGCAGGAGAAAAAAAAGGGGGTGATTTCCGTCCCGATACGTTCAAGGTAGAAGATGCGGGGGTCACCAAAATCAGGGGGCAGGTCCTCTATGTGCCCATATATTCCAATATTCCCTATATCGAAAACAAGAAGTTCGATTTAAGCGCCTTTATCGCCATTCACAATACGGATCTCAAGATCCCGATCAAGGTGACGAAGGTCCTCTATTTCGATAACGACGGCCGGCTAGTGAAGGAGTTTGTGGAGGCGGAGCAAGTCCTGCCGCCTCTGGGGGCCACCAGCTTCTTTATTCCCCAGACCGACAAAAGCGGTACCGGGGCCAATTTTCTTGTGGAGTGGATATCCGAGACGCCGGTCAGTGAGCCGCTGATCGAATCCATCATGCTCAATCTCGAGGGTAACCGGGGGATTTCCTTCCTGAGCAAGGGGAAAGTCATCCGGGAGATCAAGTAACCTTCCCGCAACGCCACCGAAGTGCGCCAGGGTCCTTTTGCATCTGGCCTGCCGGCGGCGGGCCGGGATGCTCACCTGATGTACAAAGCCCAGATAACTGCATAGAGCAGCGCCGGCAACAGATTGCCGATACGGATTTTTACCATGTTGAGGAGGTTGAAACCGATGGCCACGATCAGCAGCCCCCCGGTGGCGGTGATGGCCCCGAGTACGGCCGGTTGTTGAAGAAAGCTCAACTGCGAGGCCAGCAGCGTGAGCGCCCCCTGGACACAGAGCACACTCAGAGCGGAGAAGGCGACACCGACGCCGAGGGTGGAGGCGAAGGCAATGGAGGCCACCCCGTCGAGAAGGGACTTTATATACAGGGTCGTGGCGTCCCCTGTGGTACCGTCCTGGATGGAACCCACAATCACCATGGCCCCGGTCACGTAAAGCAGCGACGTGGTGACGAATCCTTCGACAAAGGTGGAAGATTCGGAACGGGCCCTGGCCTTGAGCCACTCTCCCAGCCGGTCCATGCCCCCCTCGATATTGAGCAGCTCGCCGGTGAGCGCCCCCAGCAGCAGACAGCCGATAGTGGGGATGACGTCTTTTTCCGACAGGGCCATCTGCATGCCGATGAGGATTGTCGCGAGCCCCAGACACTGCATGAGCAGGGTTTTAAGGCCCTCCGGCAGGCGCTTCCCCGCGGCCAGGCCGATAATGCTGCCGGCGATGACCGTACCGGTGTTGACCAGGGTTCCTTTCAAGAAACACTCCTTGACCATATTTTCCGAAACTCGTTGACTTGCGGCGGCGGTTTCGCTACCATCGCCCGCGGGAAATCGGGAAAATGAATGCACCAAAAGCCTATCCCCGGGTCGGGAAACTTTCCGGAGAGGAACACACCAGGATCGTCCGCGAGATCTTTGCCACTATTCCCGACGGTTACGACCTGCTGAACCGGGTGTTGAGCCTGAGGAGGGATGTGGTCTGGCGGCGTTTTGCCGTGGAGAAGATGCATTTCTTCAAAACCGGCATCCTCCTGGATCTGGCCACGGGAACGGCGGATCTGGCGGTGGCGGCCGCCCTTGCCTATCCGGAAATAAGGGTGCTGGCTCTCGATTTCGTTTCGGAAATGATCCTGAAGGGAAAGCGGAAGCTTGCGGGGGAAAGCTGCCGGGACCGGATCCAACTCCTGCAGGGCGACGCCCGGACCCTGCCCATAGCTGACAGCGCCGCCGACGTGGTGGCGATCGCCTTCGGCATCCGTAATATCCCGGACCGGTTGGCGGCCCTGCGGGAAATGGTCCGGGTGGTCGTTCCGGGCGGTCAGGTGATGGTCCTGGAGATGCACCTGCCGGAGAAGTCCTTGATCCGGAGCGGCTATCTTCTTTATCTGAACCATGTCCTCCCCCGGATTGCCCGCTGCTTTACGAAAAACCCCGCTGCTTACCACTACCTGCCGGATTCGATCATCAATTTCCCCAGCCCAGCCAGATTCGCCGGCCTCATGGCGGCGGCGGGTCTGGAGGAGATCCGCCAATATCCATTGACCCTGGGAACTACTTACCTTCATATCGGCAGACGGTGACCTCCGAAGTGATGTCCGCAGCGTTGCCGTTTTCTCCATCCCCGGTCTCCCCGCCGGCATCGCCGCTGTCCGGCACCGGGAGCCCCTGGACGTTCAGGAGCTTTTTCTCGATTGCCCGGGAGCGGACGGCGGCCTTTTCTATGGTGTTTCCCGCCTCCTGGATCTTCTTGCGGGTTTTCTCCAGGATGCCTCCGAAAGTGGCGAACTCCGTCTTCACGATCCCCAGGAGCTCCCATACCTCGCTGGAGCGCTTTTCAATGGCCAGGGTGCGAAATCCCATCTGGAGACTGTTCAGGAGGGCGGCCAGGGTGGTGGGACCGGTGATCACGACCCGGTATTCCCGTTGGAGTTGCTCGACCAGTCCACCACGCCGCAGGACTTCGGCGTAGAGGCTCTCCGTGGGCAGGAACATGACGGCAAAATCGGTCGTGTAGGGAG
>Ga0209506_1000470_pt1 | contig 52752 bp, 35 predicted proteins | sample AD_JPNHG2_MetaG_FD_184409 | JGI IMG/M metagenome (GOLD analysis project Ga0209506, IMG submission 184409) | Active sludge microbial communities of municipal wastewater-treating anaerobic digesters from Japan - AD_JPNHG2_MetaG (SPAdes) (version 2) | ecosystem: Engineered > Bioreactor > Anaerobic...
GCGCCCGCGTGGCCGGCGACGACTTCAACACTCGCGACATCCTCCTCACCGAGGCGGTGGCGACGCTGATCGCCGGCGTCTGCGGAGGTGTCGCCCAGTCCACCCCGTATATCGGCCAGCCGGCCTACAAGGGGATGGGCTCGCGCGCCGGGTACACGCTGCTGACCGGGCTGTTCGTGGGGCTCGGTGGAATGCTCGGGTACGTCGGCTACATCGTCGAACTCATCCCGCGGGCGGTGCTGGCGCCGATCCTCATCTTCGTGGCGCTCGACATCATGGTGCAGGCAACGCTCGCCTGCCCGCCCCGCCACGCCCCTGCGGTGATGCTTGCGTACTTCCCGACCGTGGCGAGGCTGCTGGCGATCAAGTACGGCACCTACCTCCCCGCCGCCACACTGGCCTCGCTCATGGTCGCCGAGGGGAAGGAACTGCCGGAGGCGCTCGTCACGGTGGCGCTGGGCAACGGGTTCATCCTCACCGGCATGCTGTGGGGCGCGTTCCTGGCCGAGATGGTCGACCGCCGCTTGCGGCTTTCGGCGCTGTACCTGGCGATTTGCGGGGTCTTCTCCTTCTTCGGGGTGATCCACTCGGCGGCGGTCAACGGCAACATGTACCTGCCGTGGCACCTGACCGAGCCGCTGGCGCGCGCGGTGCCGTACCAGTTCGCGACCGCCTACCTCGTGCTGGCGGGGCTGCTGCTCGCGCTGTCGTTCACGCGCGGTGCCAAGGAACCACCGGCGGCCGACCTCGGGCACCCTGACTTCGAGGCACCCCCCACCTCCGCGTGAGTGCAGTTTTCGACCGGGCGGGCCAGGGGGCGTTGCCTGTATCCTGGTAGAGGGACCCGCGCCGCGGCATGATCGGCAGGACGCTCGGCCACTACACCGTGGAGGCTCGCCTGGGTCGGGGCGGCATGGGCGAGATCTACCTCGCCAGGGACGCCCGCCTGGACCGGCGCGTCGTCCTGAAGGTGCTGCCGCAAGAGCTGGCGGCCGACCCCGAGCGGCGGCTGCGCTTCGAGCGCGAGGCACGGGCGGTGGCGGCGCTGTCACACCCCAACATCGTCACGATCCACTCGGTCGAGGAGGTCGACGGCGTTCACTTCCTGGCGATGGAGCTGGTGGACGGGCGCACCCTCGGCGAGATCATCCCCGACGGTGGTTTCGACTTGGAGAGGTTCTTCGAGGTGGCGATTCCCCTCGCCGATGCGGTGGCGGCGGCGCACGCGCAGGGCATCGTGCACCGCGACCTCAAGCCGGACAACGTCATGGTGAGCTCGTCCGGCCTCGTGAAGGTCCTCGATTTCGGACTCGCCAAGCACACCGGCCCCGAGGGGGTGGCGCCGCTGGCGGTGATGCAGACGGTGACCACGACCGGCGAGGGAGTCATCCTCGGCACGGTCTCGTACATGTCCCCGGAGCAGGCCGAGGGCAAGCCGGCCGATGCGCGCTCGGACGTCTTCTCGCTCGGGATCCTGCTTTTCGAGATGGCGACAGGGCGCCGGCCATTTGTCGGCGACTCGGCGGTCTCGGTGCTGTCGTCGATCCTCAAGGACACGCCCCCGAGCCTCGGCGAGCTGCGGCCGGACCTGCCGCGTTCCCTCGGGGCGGTCATCCAGCGCTGTCTCGACAAGGACCCGGAACGGCGCTTCCAGTCGGCGGCCGAGGTGCGGGCCGAACTCGAACGGCTGCGCCAGGCCGCGAGGCGCCGGGGCGTGCGGTCCTGGCGGGCCCGGCGCCGAGCAGCAGTGGCGGGCATGATAGGCGGCGCCGTGCTCCTCGCGGCGCTGGCGGGGCTCGCCGTGGTGCGCCCGTGGGGCAGCCGGCAGACCGCGATCGCCGTGCTGCCGTTCGAGAACCTGAGCGCGGAGCAGGAGAACCGGTACTTTTCCGACGGGATCACGGAGGAGATCGCGGCCAAGCTCGGCCGCATCGGCAGGCTCAAGGTGGTCGCGCGGGCGGCCACGGCGCGCTACCGGGGCGCCCGCAAGGATCCGCGCGAGATGGGCCGGGAGCTGGGGGTCGACTACCTGCTGGACGGCTCGGTGCGCAAGGCCGGAGAGCGCGTGCGCATCGGCGCCCAGCTCGTGAGCGCGCGGGACGGCTTCCAGCTCTGGAGCGAGGCGTTCGAAGGCGACATCGGCGACGTCTTCAGGCTGCAGGAGGACACCGCGCTCGAGATCGCCGAGGCGCTCAAGGTGCGGCTCTCCCCGGGGGAGGAACGAGCCGTGCGCCAGCGGCTGACCGCCAGCCCGCAGGCGTTCGATGCCTACCTGCGCGGGCGGGCGCTGCTCGAATACTTCGACGACTCGACCAAGCTCGAAGTCGCCCGAGCCCACCTCGAGCGCTCGCTCGCCCTCGACCCCGACTACCCGCTGGCGCTTGCCGGGCTGTCGAGGGTGGAGGCGCAGTACCACCGCAACCTGGATCCGAGCCCGGTGCGCCTGCGGCGGGCGGAGGAGCTGGCCCGACGGGCTCTCGAGCTGCGGCCCGACCTTGCCGAAGCCCACCTCGCCATGGCCCAGGTTCTGGGCAACCGGTTCGAGTACGCCGAGGCTGCGGCCCGCTGCCGCGAGGCGATCCGTCTCGACGAGGCCAACGCGTACGCCTGGGATCTCCTGTCGTGGGCGCTCGCGTACCTGCAGCCCCCTGACGCGCGCGGCGCCGAGGAGGCGGCGCGGCGAGCCATCACCCTCCAGGCGTCGCTCATCGGGGCCCACTACCACCTCGGTCGAGCGCTGCTGCTGCAGGGTCGGTACGCCGAGGCAATCGAGGCGTTCGGACAGTCGCGCCAGCTCGACCCCACCTTCGAGACCGCCTACGTGGGCATGGCCCAGGCTTACCTCGCCCAGGGTGACGCCGGGCGCGCCGCCGACGCCCTGGCGAGGGTTTCCAGAACGGCCGGCTCGCCGGTGGTGCTGATGCTCGGGGCGGCGATCCACGCCTCGCTCGGGGACCTGGACTCGGCGTTCGCGGGTCTCGAGCGGGCGCTCGGGGCCGGCTACAGGGACGTCGCGGCGCTGCGAACCAGCCCCCACCTCGCGGCGGCGCGAAGCGACCCCAGGTGGGGGCCGCTGCTGCGCCAGTACGGGATCGAGCCGTGAGCGGGAGGACCCTTATACTGAGGGCGGGCACGAAGGCAGGCCGAGCGCGATGATCGGAACCCCGATCCGGGTGCTGGTGGTGGACGACGACCCGATCGCCGTCGAGATCATCCTCGAGTACCTGGACGGCATGCAGGTCGAGGCCACCACGGCCCACGACGGGCAGGCGGGGTGGGAGGCACTGGAGGCCCGCCCGGGCGAGTTCGACGTCGTGCTGCTCGATCGCATGATGCCGCGCCTGAACGGGATCCAGCTCCTGCAACGGATCCGTGCCGACGTGCGGTTCGAGGCCCTGCCGGTGATCCTGCAGACCAGCGCCTCCGACCAGCGCGAGGTGCTCGAGGGCATCCAGGCCGGAGCGTACTACTACCTCACCAAGCCGTTCCGCAAGGAGATGCTGCGCTCGATCGTGCGCGCCGCGGCCTCGGACTTCGCCCGCGTCAAGGCCTTGCGCGAGGAGCTGCGCAAGCAGGTCGGCGTGCTCAACCTCCTCCGGACAGGAAGGTTCGAGTTTCGCACCCTGAACGAGGCCATGGACCTGGGCGCGTTCCTGGCCCGCGCCTTCCCGGACCCCGACCGCGTGCTGATCGGCCTGTCCGAGCTGCTGGTCAACGCCGTGGAGCACGGCAATCTCGAGCTGTCCTACGAGGACAAGGGGCGGCTCGAGGAACAGGGCACCTGGCGCGAGGAGATCGAGCGCCGGCTCGCCGATCCGACGCTCGGCGCGCGCCTCGCCGAGGCCGAGCTCGAGCGCCGCGCCGAGAGCGTCACGGTGACGATCCGCGACCAGGGGCGGGGATTCGACCCCGAGCCGTACCTCCGGGTCGACCCGGCGCGGCTGTTCGACACCCACGGTCGCGGCATCCTCATCGCCAAGACCATGAGCTTCGACGAGCTCCAGTACCGCGACCGCGGCCGGGAGGTCGTGGCGGTCGTGAAGACTGGACCCGTCCCCCCGCCCGGTTCGTAGTTGTTGCTTCGCGGTCTTCGCAGTCTGGATCCGGTCGCCCGCCTGGCCCCTCTGCCTCGGGAACGGTGGGCGTCGGGCACGGTAGACCTGGCTCGGAGAGGCACCCCACCTTGGGCGGAACAGGGTGTCGACAGGGCGCGTCGCCGTTGCGGTGTATTCCCCGCCGGAGGGCGACCGCCTACTTGGTGTCGAGGATGAGCGGCAACCCGTCCTTGCCGGCGCCGATGACCACCACCTTGGCGTTGGGAGACTGGGCGAGCTTTTCAGTGGCCTCGATGCCCTTCCAGCGCAGGAGCGGCTCCGAGATCCCCTTGGTGACGATCTCCTGGAAGTCGGCGATGCCCCGGGCCTCGATGCGCTTGCGCTCGGCCTCGAGCTTTTCCTTCTCGAGCACGAACTGCATGCGCTGACTTTCCTGCTCGGCCCGCAGCTTCTCCTCGATCGCCTGGGTGAGGCCGCCCGGCAGCCCGACCCTGCGCAGCGGCGTCGACTCGATGTTGATGCCGCGGGGGCCGACGAGCTTGCGCAGCTCTTCGAGGATCGTCCGGGCCAGCAGCTCGCGCTCGGAGGTGTACAGCGCGCGGGCGTCGTAGGTTGCGGTGACGCCGCGGGCCACCGAGCGGAACTGCGGCACGAGGATCACCTCGGTGAAGTTCAGGCCCACGGTCTTGTAAATCTCCGCTGCCTTCTCGGGGTCGAGATGGTACAGCGCCGAGACTTCGAGCTGCACGGTCAGCCCCTCTTTGGAGGGCACGTCCATGACCTCCTTGGCCTCCTGCGTCTTGACCGAGAGCTTGATGATGCGCGCCAGCGGGTTGCGCATGTTGATGCCGGCCTTGAGTGTGTTGGGCGAGACCGACCCGAAGAAGTCCACCACGCCCACGTGCCCGGCCGGAATCACGGTGAACAGCTGCGAGAGCGCCGCCACCGTGGCGACCACGCCGACCACGGTGGCGAGTCCGGCCGAGCTCCGGGCCGCGAGATCCCCGGCCCGACCCGACTGGCGGGCGGCGAAACGGGCGGCCGCGAAAGCCGCGGCGGCGACGGCGACGGCGACGATGAAGAGCATCGAGATCCTCCCGGCGCATCGGATCCGCGGGCGGCGCGCCCGGCGGCCGTGCAGGCCTTTCTTCCGCGCCCAGCATACCCCGAGCCAGGGGCGCCTCGTGTTGGGACGAGTGTACGGTTCGGGCCGGACGGCGGTTGCGGCTGGTGTGCGCGGCGTCACCGTCCGCCTGCGTCTCGAGTACGATACTGCCCGCAGGCCTCGGACTGCGGGCAGTGCGAGCTCGGTACAGCCGGAGGCGCGGGAGGCTGACGTGCGACGAGACTGCAGGCTCGGATTGGCGCTGCTCCTGCTCGGCGGCTGGGCGGTGGCGGACGAGACGCTTTACATCAACCCGTCGCCACCGGCGGCGCAGGCGGGTCAGGAGATCACGTTCCAATTCAGCCCCTCTGTGCGGCGCGAGGGGGACGCCGTGACCCTCGACTTCGGCGACGGCGGGTCGGCGACGGTTTCCTACTCGATCGGATGTGGCATGCTGGGGGGCTGCAACGAGGCCAAGCATACCTACGCCGGCACCGGCACCTTCACGGTGACGGGCAGCGGCACGGCCAGCGGGGTGAAGGTGGCGGGCTCGGTGCAGGTGACGATCAGCGCGGTGGCCGGGGATCCCCACATCTGGGTGTGCACCGCGGCGCACCAGCCGGGCTACAACCAGACCGTCTGGCGCACCGACCTCGAGGTGCACAACCCCGGATCGGCCAAGGCCACGTTCCGGATCAGCCTCCTCAGGCGCGACACCGACAACCGGCAGCCGCAAACCATGGAGTACTCGCTCCAGGGCGAGCGCTCGCTCCACCTGCCCGACGTGCTGCTCGATCCGTTCGGCTTCGAGGGCGCGGCCGCGCTGCGGATCACGCCGGTGACCGGCACGCTGGTGGTGCACAGCCGCACCTACAACCAAGTCGGTGCCGGCAGCTACGGACAGTTCGTGCCGGGGGTCGCCAGCGCCCAGGCCGTGCAGTTCGGTCAGGAAGGCCGGCTCATCGGGCTGTTCCACGATCCGAACCCGACGCGGGGGTTTCGCACCAACCTCGGCCTGGTCAACGCGAGCCCGGCTCCGATCAGCGTCGAGGTGAAGTTCCTCAGCGGCCTCGGAACCCCGCTCGGGACACGGACGGTGGAGCTGCGCACCTACGAGTTCGTCCAGCTCAACAAGGTGTTCGAGCTCATCACGCCGGAGCGCGTGAGCGGGGGCTACCTGCGCCTGCGCACCCTCACGACCGGCGGGGCGTTTTTGGCCTACGCCTCGATGGTGGACAACATCACCGGCGACCCGGTCTTCATCCCGGCGGTGGTGATGCCTGGCGCCCAGCCGTGAAGTCGGCGAACGGCGGGTTGACGGCGCGGATTTCCGCCAGCAGGGCGGCGGCCTCGCTGGCCGCACCGGCAGCGAGCAGCGCCCGGTACCAGGCCTGGCGGTTGTAGAGCTTGAAGATCCCCGCGTCATCTACGCCGCGGTAGGTGAGGTTCGCGTCGGCGGCGCCGAACCGCTCGGCGGCAGCGGCAAAACGGCCCGCGGCAAACTCTGCCTGTCCCTGCATGTGGAGGCTGCCGGCGGCGATGAGCGACTTCCTGAACGACGGCGGCACCTTCTCCGAGGCCTGCGCGTACTTCGCGAGAGTGGCCTCGGCCTCCGCCGACCTGCCGGTGTGGACCGCTGCCGAAAACCGCAGGATGTCGTCGCTCAGGACATCGCCGCACTCGCCCGAGAGCGCCTGCCAGACGGCCTCCCAGTCCTGCGCATGCATCGCCCGCCATAGCGGGAGCAGGCAGCGCATCCGCCCGAGCAGCGGCTCCTCGCACCCGGCGGCCCGGGCGCGCTCGACCACCGCCTCCCCGCCGTCCATGCTGCCCTTGAGAATCGCCAGGCTGAGCATGTGCTGGAAGGCGACGCAAAAGTCCGGCTTGTCGACCAGCGCCTGCTCGAGCTGCTCGCGGGCCTCGTCGTAGCGGCCGGCGAGGATCAAGAGCTCGGCCAGAGAGTCGTGGGGGTTCGCCTGGTCGGGGGCGAGGTACATGTAGGTGCGGAACATGCGCTCGGCGTCGGCGAAGTCGCCGCGAGCCAGGGCGATGTAACCGAGCTGGTTGTAGGCCTCCACCCGGTTGGGCGCCACCTCGACGAGCCGCTTGAAGGTCGTTTCGGCCGCCGCCCAGTCGCGCCGGTTCACTTGCCGGCGTCCCAGGATGTCGAGTACGAACGGGTCGTCGGACTCGTCGGCCAGAAACGCGTCGAGGATCTTCTCGGCGCCCTCGGTGTCGCGCCGGAACAGCGCGAGGTAGTAGCTCAGCAGGAAACGCTCGCGCGGCCGAAGGCCGGAGGGGTCGACCGTCTCGAGCCGGGCCACGACCTGGGTGCGATCGAGCCCGGGGTCCTTCGAGTCGTTGGCCGTGATGAGCTGGAACAGACGGGCCATCGCGAAGTCGGGGTCGAGCTCCAGAGCCTTGCGGAAGTGGGCCTGCGCCTCGGCCCAGTAAATCTTGCCCTGGGCGTCGAGGCCGAGCTCGAACTCGGCCAGCGCCGCGGGGGAGCTGGTGGTCCACTCAGGCTGCCGCTGGGCGACGAGCAGCCAGCCACCCGCCAGACTGGCCACTGCCACTCCCCCGAGGATGAGCGCCTTCCATCGCACGGCCGTGCCTCCTCGAGCCGCGCCCCGAGCCGTCGAGACACGCCTCGCGATCCCAGTCTACGCCTGATTACTCAGCAGGTTGCGCCAGCTCGGTCGGCCTTCCGGCCGATCCGGGGCCGAGCCTCCGGCGCGGCGCCAGCGAGGAGCGCAGGACGGGCACCTCGAGCCGCGACGGGTACGTCGGACCGACGAGCAGCACCGGGTGCGCCACCGTGCCCTGCCCGGGCGAGTTCAGGTCGCCTCCGGTGTTGGGGTTGACCTCGAAGCGCGGCCGGTTCGAGCCGCTCACCGAGATGCGCAGCCGGTGCCCCACGTTGACCACGAGCGCGGTCGAGGTGAGGTCCACCTCGACCTCGACCGCCTGTCCGGGGGTGAGCAGGCACTCGCGGTCGGCGCCGCACCGCATGCGGGCCCGGGCGATCCCGTCCACGACCAGCATCGAGCGGCCGTCCGGGTAGACGTCGGCCAGGCGCACCGCGAGGTCGAGGTCGCGCGTGTCGGGGCGCACCCACAGCACCGCCCGGAGCGGCCCGACGACCGGCAGCGGCGCGGCGAGCGCCGGCGTGGAGAAGACCAGGACGTCGTCGCGTGCCTCGATCGGGCGCTGGTCCTCGGGCCCGATCCCCTGGTAGGCCCCGTCAACCGTCTCGAACAGGTTGGCGCCCCCCCTCGTCGGAACCGGGTTGGCAGGATCGGCAAAGAAGGCGCGCTCGCCGGCGGCCGGCAGGGCGCGGTCGAGCCCGCCGCTGGCGTCGAAGTACAGCGGCACGAGCCACGACGGCGGCGGCCAGTCCTGGAGCGCGAGCCACTGGTTGCCCGGCGCCCCAGGCTCGCCGGCCGCGCCCATGAGGTAGATGCGCACCGGCGGCCAGCTCGCGACCGCAGGCTTGCCGCCTTGCAGGTGGTGAACGAACCAGTCACGCCAGTCCGTCAGAAGTTCGCCGTACGACACCGCGTTGGCGGGGTAGGTGAGCTGCCCCGCCTGGGTGCCGCCGAGCCCGGTGTGCGTCCAGGGGCCGACCACGAGCTTCTGGGCGCCCCGGGCGTTTGGACCGCCGTGGTGCTGGATGAGCCGGAAGGCATCGAGCGTGCCCTGAAGGAAGATGTCGTACCACCCGCCGACGTGCAGGCCGGGGACGTCGATGGTTCCGACGTGCGAGACGACGTCCGTCTCCTCCCACCAGGCGTCCCACAACCGGTGCTGGCGAAGCTGCTCGTAGAAGTCGAGCGAGCCCTGTCCGGCCAGCCAGGGGTGCGCGAGCCCGTAGCGCAGCGCACCGCCGGCAAACGCTGCGTGGTGGTAGAAGTCCGCCGTCGCGACCACGGGAAGCTGGCACTTCAAGGCGGCCGGCGCGCCGGGCGCGAGAGCGTACTCGGTGATTCCCAGGGCCGAGCCGCCGAACGTGCCGATCCTGTCGTTGCTCCAGCTCTGGCGGGTGATCCACTCGATGGTCGCCTGCCCGTCCACACGGTCGTCGCGGAACACGGTGTTGTGGCCCTCCGAGCGGCCGGTGCCGCGCACGTCCTGCGCCACGCACACGAACCCCTGCGCCCACCACGCCAGGCAGGTGTTGGCCGACAGCGCGCTCCGCTTGCCATACGGGGTGCGCTGCAGGATGACCGGCCACGGTCCCCAGCCGTGTCCGACCGGCAGGTAGATGTCGGTCGCGAGGCGCACCCCGTCCGGCATCGTGACGAACATCTCGGCTGGAGTCTGCCCCTGCGCGGGCGCCGCTGCGCCGGCCGCCCAGGCGACTCCCAGCACGGCAAGCACGGCACGGCACGATCGATGGCTCGGCATGGCGCCATCCTACCTCACCGGCTCCACGGCGCGATTGAGATGTCCCCGGGTGCCGGCACGAAGCCGTGTCGTGACCATGGTCGGGTGGACCCCGCCCGCGCCGGGGTCCGAGGACGACACGCCGCCTGCTGTCAGTGCGTCGACCTGATCTCCAGCCGTGAGGTCGCAGCGGGTTGCAGCGGTTTGGGCTCGGTGGTCTCGAAAGCCGCCCGGACGGCGTACACCCCATCCGGCAGCGGCCGGCCGCCCTCGAGCACGAGCGGGAGCCGGAACGGCAGCGCCAGCGCGCTGCGCTGAAGGCGCGCCCGCACCAGGCACTTGCAGTCGCAATCCCGGCCGTCGCCGGCCCGCGTCTGCAGCAGCACGTTCCCCGCGCCGTCCACGAGTTCGATGACGGCGCGCACGCAGCCGCCAAAGGTGAGTTCCACGGCAGTCTCGGTGTCGTTGCGCACCGACAGCACACCCTTGAGCACCGGCAGGCGCTGCGGGTCGACCGGCGGCATGAGGTCATTGACCGCCACAGCGCGGTCGAGCGCCAGCGACGTCGTGTACGGCATACGCAGCGGCCACCCCCCGCCGGCGTTGGTCTCGACCAGCTCGCTCACCACCTCTCCAGCCAGCGAGCTCTCGGTGCGGCGAACGAGCCCCACGCCAGGCGCGAACCACTCGGCGGTGATCCCGGCATCGGCGCAGCGGGAGGCGAAGACCACCTTGACGGCGTTCTCGAACTGGCCGGCCGGAACCGTCACCTTCTCCGGGCGAGCGGCGACATGTAGCCGCGAACCGTCGATGCACTCGGCGCCGGACAGCGGCTCGGCCACGCCGGCGAGTTCGAGCGTCCACGACAGACCCGCCGGCGCCCGCAGCATGTACCACAGCACATCGCGCCCGCCCTCGGGGCGCGCCTCGGTGACGACGTCGAGCGGCAGCACCCGCACGAGCCGCGGCGGACCAGGGAAGTATCCGACGAGCCGGTGGTATCCGAGCTCGAGCGTCCCCGCCGGCTCCGCCACGACCTCGGCCCGCCACGTCGACGTACCGGCCGGACCTCGCCGCTCGTACGTCCAGTAGGTCCCGGGCTGGAGCGGGAGGTAGGAGAGCGTTCGCAGCCCCTCGCGCACCTGCCCCTGGGCGTCGGCCCGGACAGGAATCAGCACGGCGACGAGCGTCCCCACGACGACTGTCCCGAGCATGCGTGCACATCGCATGAGAACCTCCCCGGGGCAGATCGCCCCTCCGCATCACAAGGTAGGCCTCGCTGCAGCCTCGCGCCAGGGTGGGCCGGGTCGGCGCCTAGCTGTACCCCCCCATGAGGCGGTTGATGACCCGGCTCACGAACAGCCAGAGCACGAGCGACGCCACCAGCGCGATGACGGCGCACACGCCGAAGATGGTCACGAGCGGCACGGTCTCCATGAGCCCCGCGATCTTCCCGGCGCCGTACGAGCCGAGGCCGGTGGCGAAGAACCAGGCGCCCATGAGCTGGCTCGAGAGCTGCCTGGGGGCCAGCTTCGAGACGTAGCTGAGCCCCACCGGCGACAGGCACAGCTCGCCGATGGTGTGCAGGAAGTACACCCCGACGAGCCACCCCAGGCTGACCTTGGTAACCGTGCCGGGCGTGCCCTGGGCGATCATCGACGCGGGCACCAGCAAGAAAAAGCCGAGGGCGGCGAACAGAAGGGCGAGCGCGAACTTGATCGGGCTCGACGGCCACTTGCCGGCGCGCCTGGTCCAAATCCAGGCGAACACCCCTCCCAGCGCCACGATGAGGACGGCGTTGATCGACTGCGTCCATGAGGCCGGGACCTCGAAGCCGAACACGTTCAGGTTCGTGTACTCCTTGGCGAACAGCACCAGGCTCGAGCCCGCCTGCTGGAACACGAACCAGAACGTCATCGAGAAGACGAGCATCATGCCCACCACACCCATCCGGGTCCAGTCCTCCCGGCCGAGCGGCGCATGCTCGGCGGTCGTCTGGGACGACGACGCCTGGGCGCTGGTCCTGGTCGTGACGAGGCCGCGGTTGATGAGGAGCTGCACGCCGAACATCATGGCGAGCGAGCCGATCGCCCCGGCGGCGAGCTGGACGACCCAGCTCGGCGACCACAGCACCATCCAGGCGAGGCCAAGCAGCGCCAGCACGACCACGCTGACGAAGCCGAGGCCGCGGGGGGCGGGCTCGGCCTGGCCCTCGGGCAGGTTGACATCGCGCACGAGGTGGCCGCGGAGTACGAAGTTGATCAGGCTCAGCAACATCCCTGCGCCGGTGATGCCGAACGCCCAGGCCCAGCCGGTCTTCGAGGAGAGGCCGATGGAGGACAGCGCGCTGATGAACTTCGGGTTTTCCGCCATGAACCCGCAGATGAGAGGGGCCACGGTGGCGCCGATGTTGATGCCCATGTACTCGTAGGTGAAGGCGCCGTCCCGGCGCGGGTCGTGCTTGGCGTACAGGCGGCCGACGCTGGCCGAGATGTTGGGCTTGGCGAGGCACGTCCCGACCGAGATGAAGACCAGCCCCCACACCACCCCGGTGACGCTCTGGATCTGCAGCAGGAGCTGGCCGAGGGCGATGAAGCTGCCGCCTAGCAGGATCGTCCGCTTGGCGCCCAGGAAGCGGTCGGCGATTTGCCCGCCGGACAGCGCGAAAAGGTAGATCGCCAGCATGTAGCCGCCGTAGATCGCGGCGGCGCGCGGCTTGTCGAGGCCGAGAGCGCCGATCGCGACCGGCGACGTCAGGTAGAGCATGAGCACGGCGCGCATGCCGTAGTGCGAGAAGCGCTCCCACGTCTCGGTGAAGATCAGCACCCACAGGCCTGGCGGCTGATCCATGAACCCCCTGGTCTCGGTGGCTGGCGTCGCGGTGTTTGCGGTGTCGTTCATGCTCGCGCTCCCTCGAATGCGGCCGGTGCGCCGCGTGGTGCTGCTGTCTCTGCTGCGCAGCATATCAGCGGCCCGACCGGGGCCAAAGAGCCGCCGGGCCCGGCACGCGGTTTTCGCGCCTCCGCGTCCAGGGGCGGGGCGGCGTCTCGCCACGGCGCGCCCGACTCCTGCTAAGCTAGGCCATCCCATGGCCGTGTGGTGGGAGACCGAGGGTACCGAGCCACGGCAGCGGCGCCGGCCGTTCCGGTGAGAGCGGGAAAGGAACCAAGATGAAGCTGTACGTCGGAAACCTCTCGTACCAGACAACCGAGGACGAGCTGCGCGAGCTGTTCGCGGCCTACGGCGAGATCTCGTCGGTGCGCATCCCCGCCGACCCCGGCTCCGGCCGGTCGCGCGGCTTCGGCTTCGTCGAGATGCCGTCCGCCGAGCAGGCGCAGGCGGCGATGGAAGCGCTCAACGGGCGGCAGTTCGGCGGGCGCGCCATCGTCGTCAACGAGGCGCGGCCCCGCACCGACCGCCCCGAAGGCGGTCCCCGCGGCGGCGGATGGCGTGGCGACGGCGGCGGGCGCGGCGGCTACGGCGGCGGGCGCGACTCCTACGGCGGCGGTCGCAACCGCTACTGACGTTCCGCTGCTTTCCGGAAGAGGAGCCCCCGGGTTCCGGGGAGCCTGCCGGCGCAGTGGCCGAGCCCGCAGCCAGAGGTGTGTCGGTGAGGGCAGGTCTGGCGGTGCCGGCCCGGCCTCGCCTACCGCGGCCTGAGCTCGAACCCCTCCAGCTTCAGCCCGGCCGCCCGCTCCGCGCGCGCCACGAGTTCGGCGGGGGGCAGCTCCAGCTCGCGGGTATCGAGCGGCAGCAGGCGCAGGAGGTGGCCGTCCGCCATGGCGAGGGTGCGGCCGTCGACCGCGATGTCGATCGCCATGACGCTCTGTGAGGCCTCGAGAGCGAGCTGTGGTGCGAGGTCAGCGAAAGCCTGGAGGACCACCCGTCGGTCGTCGCCGGCCGAGAGCAGCCGCTGCCCGTCAGGTGTGAAGCGCAGGGTGTAGACGAAACCCGCGTGCGCCTTGCGGCGCCCCAGCTCGCGGCCGCTCGCCGCATCGAAGGCGACGATCCAGCCGTTGCCGTCGCCGGCAGCGAGGGCGTGCCCGTCGGGCGTGTACGCCAGGCCAGAGAGGGCGGCACCCCCCACCGGCAGCGGCGGAAGGGAGGCGCCCGAGGGCATCGCCCAGCGGAGGACGCGGGGGCTTTCACCGGCCGCGGCCAGCTCGCGGCCGGTGGGGTCGAACGCGACGGCCCGGACGAGCGCCGGCGAGGACAGGCGGAGCAGCTCTCGGCCACTCGCCGCGTCCCAGATCCGGACGGTCTCGTCATTGCCTCCCGACGCCAGCCGCGTGCCGTCCGGCGACCAGGCGATCGTGCGCGCGAAGCCGCGGTGACCCGCGAGCAGGTGGCGTTCCTTCCCCGTCTCGAGGTCCCACACCCGCACGGTGCCGTCGAACCCCGAGCTGGCGAGGGTGCGGCCCTCCGGCGAGAAGGCGGCCGCGCCGACGAGGTCGCGGTGGCCGCGAAGCTCGCGCTCGACCGCCCCCGACGCGAGGTCGTACACCCGGACGACGCCGTCGGTCCCGGCAGCGGCGACGCGCCGGCCGTCGGGCGAGAGGTCGAGCGACCAAACGAAAGTCCGCTCGGGGACGGCCAGCGCCGGCCGGCCCGCGGCCAGATCCCACATTCGCAGGTGTCCGCTCTCGGTGACGGCGGCGAGGAAACGGCCGTCCGGCCCCATCGCCACCTTCCACACCGGCGACTGGTGCGTGAGAGCGAGCAGCGGCACGGCAGCGCCGACGTCCCACACCGTCACCCGCCCATCCCACCCGGCAGCAGCCAGGCGTCGGCCGTCGGGCGTCAGCGCCACGGAAAGCATCTCGTCCTCGAACCCCCCGGCGACCAGCCGCGAGCGGCCCGAGGGTAGCTCCCACACGCGGGCGGTCTTGTCGTACGAGACAGCGGCGACCAGCCGCCCTCCGGCGTCGAAGGACACCCCGCGCACCACCGAAGTTGCCCCCGCGAGCGTGTTGAGCAGGCGGCGCCGCCCCACGTCCCACACCCGCACGGTGTGGTCGCGGCTGGCCGACGCCACCAGCGTCGAGGCGCCGGACGCCGCCACGGCGAGATCGTGGATCGGCCCGGCGTGCCGCCCGATCTCGCCTCGGGCCGACCCGTCGAGCCCGCTCCAGGTCCTCACTGCCCCATCGCCTCCGCCCGTCAGCACGAGCGAGCCGTCCGGCGTCCACGCCACGGCGCCGGTCTCCTCGCCGTCGCTGCGGATGCTCCAGCTCCGGGTGCCGCGCGCGACGTCCCAGCTCTCGGTCTGGCCGTTGCGGGTGGCGGCCGCGAGTAGCCGCCCGTCGGGGGAAAACGCCAGGTCGCGAAGCTCGTCGGCCGCCCGCAGCACGGCGAGCCGCTGGCCGTTCGAGGCGTCGAGCACGAGGACCGCCGCGTCGCCTCCGCCGATCGCGACCCGACTCCCGTCCGGGGAGACCGCGGCCGAGAGCAGGGGCGTCCCGGTCTCGGAGGCGAAGCGAAGCGACGCCAGGGCGGCGACGCTGGCCTGGAAGTAGCGTGAACGCGCCGCCAGGATGGCATCGGCGGCTTCCGGGCGGCGCGCCAGGAGCTCGCGGGCGGTCTCGCCGCCTTCCGCTGCCGGGTTGGCGAGCCACGAGGCGGCGGCGAAGATCCTGGCGTCCAGCAGAGTCCCTTCGCGGGTCAGCCGGGCGGCGCGCTCGCCGAGCCCCTGAGCGAGCCGCAGGCTGGCATCCAGGCGCTGCGCGCGCTCCGTGACCCGGGCCTCGGCCTCGCGCTGCCGCGCCGCGCGCTCGCTCCGCCACGAGGCGGTCACCAGCGCGAGGGCGGCGAGCACGACGGCCAGCACCGACACGCCGGCGACGAGGGCGGCGCGGTTGCGGGCCGCGAAGCGTTGCGCCCGCTCCCACACGGAGTAGCGATGCGAGCCGACCGGACCGCCGGCACGGTACGCCTCGACCTCCTCGCACAGCTCGCGAGCGGTGGGAAAGCGGTCCGCAGGCTGGCGTTCCAGGGCCCGCAGGCAAATGGAGGCGAGTTCGCGCGGCGCCGCCCGGTCTCGCTGTCGGGGGGACACCAGTGGCTGGGTGAGGACGTTGCGCATGACCTCGACCGGGGTGGCGCCGCCGAACGGCAAGGTGCCGGTGAGGATCTGGTAGAGCACCACACCCAGCGCCCACACGTCGGTCCTGGCGTCGATGCCGGCCGAGTCGCCCATGACCTGCTCGGGGCTCATGTACTGGGGCGTGCCCACCGCGACGCCGTCCACCGTGAGACCCTCGAGGGCGTCGCGGCGCAGCTCGGCGCTGCGGGCCAGCAGCTCGCCGTGAATGTCGGGGGTGCCGCGAACCTTGGCGAGCCCCCAGTCGAGCAGTACGGTCTCCCCGAACTCGCCGAGCATGACGTTGGCGGGCTTGATGTCGCGGTGGATGACGCCGCGGCTGTGGGCGTAGGCGACCGCGTGGCAGAGGTTGACGAAATGCGGCAGCAGTCGCAGGCGGTCCTCGAGATGGGTGCAGGCCGCCAGCGCCTGGGCCAGCGTGCGCCCGCGCACCAGCTTCATGGTGTAGTACAGCGTGCCGTCCGGGCGGGCGCCGAGCTCGTACACCGGCACGATGCCGGGGTGCTCGAGCTGCCCGGTGACCTGCGCCTCGCGCAGGAACCGGGTCATCATCGGAGGGGCGCCGGACAGCGTGACCTGGCCGTCGGCCGAGGTGACGGTGGAGCGGACGGGGTCGGGGACGAGCAGCTCCTTGAGCGCGACGTCCCGCCCGAGGTGGCCGTCGTGCGCCACCAGCACCCGCCCGATCCCGCCGCGGCCGATCTCGGCCAGCTCCGGGTCGCCGCCGGGGAACCGGTAGCGCCCCGGGCACTCGGCCGTGACCGTCCAGGTCTGGTCGGCGCGCACCGGCGGCGCGGCCCCTCCAGGACGCGCCGCGGCGGGCTCCGTGACGGTCGGCGAGGACGCGCTCGCGACCGCCGCCTTGACCCGCTCGAGCAGCACCCCGAGCTGCTCCTTGTCAGCGCTGGCCGCACGCTCGCGCTCGAGTTCGGCCAGCTGATCGGACCTCAGCCCGACTGCAGCCTGCATCGCCTCGCGCAGTGCCCGTCCCGGCTCGAGGCCGTGCGAGGCGGCCAGGGAGGCGAGCAGCCGCACGTCGACGAGCCCGCGCCGGACCGCCAGCAAGCAGAGGTGCAGATCGTGGTCGACCGCCTGAAGACCGGGCCGCGATGAACTCACCGCGCGATGGTACGCACAGCCTCGGCCGCGGGCAAGCGACGGTCAGCGCAGCACGAGAAGGCGCTCCTCGGTCATCTCGAGGACGGCGCTGGCCGGGCCCTCCCGGCCGGTGCCAGAAGCCTTGACGCCGCCGTACGGCATCGGGTCGGAGCGCCAGGTCGGCATGTCGCCCTGGATGACTCCCCCGACCTCGAGCACCTCCCAGGCGCGGCGCACCTTGCCGAGGTCGGAGGTGAAGACCCCGGCCTGCAGGCCGTAGCGCGACGCGTTGGCAAGTGCGAGCGCCTCCTCGAAGCTCCGGTAGCGCTGCAGCACCGCCACCGGGCCGAACACCTCGTCCGCCACCACCGGCTGGTCCGGCGGCGCCCCTTCGAGCAACGTCGGGGCGACGACGTTGCCGGCGCGCGTGCCGCCGGCAAGCAGCCGCCCGCCCGCCTCCACCGCCTGCTCGATCCACCTCGCGACGCGAGCGGCGTTGGCCGCGTCCACGAGCGGCCCGCACACCGTGCGCTCCTCCCGCGGGTCGCCGGTGGAAACGCCACGGGCCGCCGCGGTCATGGCGTCCCGGAACGACTCCCACACCGCCTCGTGGACGAGGATGCGCTGCACCGAAATGCACGATTGGCCGGCAAACGCGTAGGCGCCGAACGCGAGGCGCGCCGCCACCGCCGCGAGGTCGCCGGCGTCGGGCTCGACGATGGCGGCGGCGTTGCCGCCCAGCTCGAGCGCGACCCTCCGGTCCCAGGCGGCGCGCTTGAGCGCCCAGCCGACCTCCATCGACCCGGTGAAGGTCAGCAGGCGGAAACGCGGGTCGCGCACCAGCGGCTCCATGTCCGCGGCGGCGGCCGGCAGCACCGAGAGCCCCTCGGGCGGCAGCCCGGCCTCGAGCAGCACCTCGGCCAGCAGCAGCGCCGGGGAGGGCGTCTGGCTGGCCGGCTTGAGCACCACCGGGCAGCCGGCCGCCACCGCCGGCCCCAGCTTGTGCGCCACCAGCATGAGCGGGAAGTTGAAAGGCGTGATCGCCAGCACCGGCCCTACCGGCACGCGCCTGACGAGCGCGAGCCGCCCGGCCCCGCTCGCGTACCCGCCGAGGTCCCGGGCCTCCACGAGGGGGTAGCGCGCGACGTGCGCCGAGTCGGCCAGCACGTCCACCGCCCGGTCGGCCTCGAGGCGCGCCAGCGAGACCGGCTTGCCCGCCTCGGCCACGAGCCGCCCCACCGCGTCGTCGCGGCGGGCCCGCAGCCGTGCCGCGGCCCGTTCGAGGATGTCGGCCCGCTCTGCCGGTGCGAGCGCGGCCATCGCGGCGGCTGCCCCGGCAGCGTCGCCAGCGGCAGCGGCGAGCTGCTCGGCGCTGGCCCGGGCCACGCGGGCCACCGGTGCGCCGTCGAACGGCGAGCGCACCTCGATGACCCCAGCAGCGCCTGCTTCCCAGCGACCTCCGATCAGCAATTTGCGTGTTTCCATGACCGCCTCCAGTCGGGGTCGGCGCCCCCGACCCGCTCAGGATACGCCGCGGCCGTGGCCCGAACTTTGCTTATGAAGGCCCGTACGAGAGGTGCCGGGAGTCACCCGGGCGAGGAGCAGTCATGCGACGATCCCTGACGTTCGGTCTTGTGCTGCTGGCGGCGGCGGTGGCGGGAGCGGCTCCCCCGGAGGCGACGACGCGTCGCCTCGAGGCGGCGCTCAAGTCCCTCGACAAGGACAACTTTGCGGGGAGCTACCGGCTCACCACTCGGGCGGTCGTCGCCAAGCCCGACGGCAGCGACCGGGAGGACACGCTCGACGTCATGGACATCCGCCAGCAGCGTGGGGCGGAGCCGGAGGTCGTGGTGGTGAGCGCGACGGAGAACGGCAAGGACGTGGCGCCGAAGCGCCGCGAGGAGCTCGCCCGGCAGCAGGCAGCGGAAAAGAAGAAGCCCAAGAAGAAGGATGACGAGGGTGGCTCGATCTCCGCCTCGATGCGACTGCCGCTCGGCAAGGACCTCGCGTGGTTCGAGTTCGGCCCGACGCGGGCAGAATCCGGGGCGCTCTTGGCCAGCTTCGCGCCCCGCCCCTCGGCGCGCAAGGAGGACAACATCACGCGGGGCACGCTCGCCTGGGACGAGGCGAGCGGCGACCCGCTGTGGCTCGAGGCCACCTTCGTCGATCCTCCCACCGGGGTGAAGGAGCTCGCCATGCGTTTCGAGATCGGGCGGCAGGGCGACGTGCTCTACCTGCGCCGCACCACGACCAAGGGTGTGGGCGGGATGCTCTGGATCAAGCGGTCCTTTGACCTCCAGATGACGATCACCGACCTGGTACTCGACACGCCCTGACCCTAGGAGCCTGTCGGAGAAATGGGAGGGTTCGCGCGCAGGGGGCTTGCCGGGGGCAGGCAAGGCGCGAGGAGGCAGGCGATGCAGGAGCATCGCAGCCGACGAGCAACGCCGCATGCGCCCGGCAACCCCCCTGGCCCTTCGGGTTGCGGGCGGCGTGGGGCCATCTGCGGCGTTGTCGCGCCTCGCCGATGGAGCACATCGCCTTCGGCGCTCCGCCTTGCATCTGGCCCCACGGCGCCCGCAACGCGGGCCCTCCGCTTTCTCCGACAGACTCCTAGTCGTGCGGGTGGCGGTGGCGCAGCACGTGGGGTCGCTCGAGCCCGTGCGCGAGCATCAGCGCCTCGTCCCCGAGCAGCGCCACGGTCTCCCCGGCCGCCACGACCTGTCCGCGGTCCAGCACGACAACGCGCGAGCACAGCTCGACCACCATCTCGAGGTCGTGGGTGGCGATGAGCTTGGTGGCTGGTATCGAGGCCAGCAGCGACTTGAGCTCGCGGCGGCCGCGCGGGTCGAGCTCGCTGGTGGGCTCGTCGAGCACCAGCACCCGCGACTCGCAGGCGAGCAGCCCTGCCAGGCACACGCGGCGCTTCTCACCGCGGCTCAAATGGTGGGCCGAGCGCGCCTCGAACCCCGCGAGGCCGACGCGCGCGAGCGCTGCCGCCACTCGCGCCCCGAGCTCCGGCCCGCCGAGGCCGAGCTGGCGGGGGCCGAACGCCACGTCCTCGCCCACGGTCGGGCAAAGGAGCTGGTCGTCGGGGTCCTGGAACAGCAGCCCGACGGTGCGGCGTACCTCGTAGAGGTTCTCCTTCGTGATCGGTGCCCCGAAGACGTGCACGGCGCCGGAGCCGTCGGGAGCCTCCGGCAGCACGCCGTTGAGGTGGAGCAGCAGCGTCGACTTGCCGGCGCCGTTGGGGCCGACGATCCCGACGCACTCCCCCTCGGCGACCGCAAACGAGACCCCACGGAGCGCCGGGGTGCCGTCGGAGTAGGCAAAAGCGAGGTCGCGCACTTCCACGGCGTTCACGGCCGCCACCCCCGCGCGCACATCGCCGCGTAGATGCGCTCGGCACGCTCGGAGGAACGTACGAAAAGCTGACCCGCCTGGAAAGCGACCCAGCGCCACGAGCGAGCGGCGGAGGGCGAGAACGACCGGCTCACCCGAGCCCGTTGTAGCCGCTCGGCCTCGTCCACGAGCACGAACACGCACCGGTACATGAGCGCCAGCACCGTGAGCAGCAGGGAGGGGACGCGACAACGGCGGAGCAGGTCAAGCACCTCGCTGAACCGCGTCGTGTTGACAAAGAGGATGAGCGCCGCGAGCGAGAGCGTGCTGCGCGCCACCAGCATCGCGAACAGCGTGCGACCCCCGGGTTGCCAAAGTGCGAGTGTGGCGACGATTACCACCACCGGCTCGACCAGCAACAGGCGCCGCAGCAAAAAGCCGGCCGGGATCCGCGATTGCCAGGTCACGGCCGCGAGCAAGACGGCCGCCACGACGAGCACGGGCCACCACGACGGGCTGGCCACAGCCATCGACACGACCACGGCCAGCGTGGCCAGCGCCTTCGACCACGCCGGCAACGCGTGGATGGGACTCTGAAGGCGGCTGTGGCGGTCGAGGAAGCCGTGGCGCACGGCGAGTCCGTCAGCCTTCCGCTCGAGCCCGCTTGCCGGGGACCAGCAGGCGGCCGAGCAGGCAGGAGACACCCAGCATGAGCCCAGCCCCGGCGAGACCGGCAAGCGCCGTGGCGAGCAGCGACGAGTCTAGGCCCGGCACGAGGTAGTCGGCGAGCGGGGCACCCGCGGTCACGACAGCACGGTGCTCGAGCCCGAGCTGCCCGACCACCCACTGGAGGCCATCGGGGAGCGAGGAACCAAAAGGCACCGCGAGGGCTACCAGGGCAAGCACGACAAGGAGCCCGCGAGGCGCGAGCGCCGGGCGCCGGCTGGTCGGCGTCTCGACGCCGCCGACCAGCTCGGGGCGAGTGGTGCCGATCGACACGAGAACCAGCGCCGTGATCACCGCCTCGCCGAGGCCGATGACGGCGTGCACGCCGGCCATTGCTGGCAGCACAAGGCGCGCCGGTGCAGCGCCGGAAAGGGCCAGTTGGATAGCGCAGGCGGTGGCGGCAAGTACGACCGAGCACCACGAGGCAAACGCTGCGGCGGTCACCGTGCCGCGCAAGCCGCTGCCAAATCGGCGGACCAGCAGGTGGAGGCCGCCCCCGGCCAGCCCCCCGATTACCGCCATGTTGAGCACGTTGGCACCAAGCGCGAGCAGCCCCCCGTCGGCGAACACAAGGCACTGCACGACGAGTACTGTGGTGATCACGAGCACGGCGGCGGCCGGACCCAGCAGCACCGCCACGAGGGTCGCGCCGAGCAAATGCCCCGAGGTCCCCCCCGCCACCGGGAAGTTGAGCATCTGCGCAACGAACACAAACGTCGCTGTCAATCCCAAGAGCGGCACCTGTCGGGGCTGCAGCGTCCGGCGCAGCCGGCGCACGCACACCCCCACCGTCACCGCGGAGACCGCCGCGGCGGCGGCCGCTGTCTGGAGGCTCAGGAACCCGTCAGGGATGTGCATCTCGCCGTGCCCCTCTGTCGCGGGAAGGCTAGCATGCGGGACCGACCGCTACCTCCCCACTTTTCGAGCTTCGGACCTCGGCAATCGGCGTGCGATAACAACGGCGTGGTGAAAAACAATCTTGCGTGCCTACACCTCCACTCGCTCGAGGTTGCGGATGCCGGCGCGCAGCGGCAGCCACGTTGCCAGCGCCGTGAGGAGCAGCACGACGGCGACGCAGGCGGCAATGCCGGCGGCGGCCGACCAGTCGAGCCCCCACCGGCGGGCCACCTCACTCCAGCGCAGCGCCACGGTCTGGGCAGCGGCCGCCAGCGAGACGTACGCCAGGCTCAGCATGAAGCATAGCGTGCCGCCGAGCCCCGAGACGATGCGGCCGGGGTTTTCCTCGCGGAAGTTGGGGTACGTCGCGCCCAGGCCCACGGCGAGGGCGGAAAGCCCCAGGCTCGCAGCGAGCACCGTGAGCAGCGAGACCGCGAGCGAGACCGGCGGGAGGCCCAGGCGCCACCCCGACAGCAGCGCCAGCCCGCCGGTCACCGCGGCAGTGGCGGCGGTTGACAGCCACAGCTTCTGCCAGATGAGGCTGCGGCGCGGCAGCGGGGCCAGCGACAGCAGCCAGAAGCGCCGCCCTTCCAGGCTGATGAGGGGGAAGACGAAGCGTGTCGTGAGGGTGGCGGCGACGAGCAGGCTGGCCATGGTGTTGAGCAAGGTGATCCAGCCTTGCCACATGATGGCCGAGACCGCCCGCGGCGAGGTGCGCATGTTGGCCACGTACAGCGCCAGCACGCCGAAAAGGATGGCGGCCTGCGACCACTGGGCCGGGTCGCGGGCGAACTGCAGCACGTCCTTGACGACGAGCCAGCGGTACGGCGGCGCCAGGCCGCCGAGCAGGCGCGGCAGCCAGGCGTGCTTGCGCGCGCGCCGCCGGCTGCCAGGCGCCGAGGCGAGCGCCGACCACGCGCCGAGCAGGGTTGCGTCCGTCACCCCGCCAAGCAGCCATCCGGCAAAGGCGGCGTTGGCCGCCAGCATCACGAGGTTGAAGCCGACCGCCGCCCCCTCGCAGCGGGCCGCCGCCACCAGCGTCTCGGCAAACCAGGTGGAGGGCAGGTACGGGCTGTGGGCGCGCCCGGACAGCTCGACGAGCCGGCCGAGATCCACCGTCTCGCGGAAGCGAGTTTCCCCGAGGCGCGGGCGGAGGAGCACGATCGCGCCCACCACGAGCACTCCGGCCAGCGCCACGAGCCAGCCGCGCCGCAGCCGTGGCGCGAGGTGCGCCGCCCCCAGGGCCAGCATGCATCCGAGGGCGGCAGGGATCACCACGAACGGCAGGAAGGCGGCCGCCGCAATCGGGTAAAGCGTCCATGGCGCGTGGCGCACGAGCCCGTAGGCGAGCAGCATGGGAGAGCCGAGGTAGGCCGCCGCCCAGGCACCGAAGAACGCCACCTCGGCGAGCTTGGCGAGCGAGAGGGCGCGCAGCGGGACCGGGGTGCCCAGCAGCAGCCGCATCTCGGCGCTGCGGAAGTAGCTCTGGAACGCCAGCAAGGCGCACGACAGCACCAGCATGACCTGCAGCACTGCCGCCGCGATGCCGAGCACGCGCGGCATCATGACCTCGCTGATCGAGACCGCGGCATCCCCGACCATGCCCACCCCGAACCGGTCGATGGCTCGCAGGCTGCCCCAGGCGAGGGCGAACATCACGAGCCACAGCAGCACCATTCCGGTCGCCACCACGACGATCTTGAGCCGCGACTCGCGCCGCACCCCGGCCGCGGCGTGCCCGAGCTTGCGCAGCTCGGCGACGAGGATCGCCCGCAGCGGGCTCACGCCGCGTCCTCCTGCGTCAGCTCGAGGAACACCTCCTCGAGGCTGCCCGGGTGCTCGACCAGGCCCTTGATCTCGTCCACGCTGCCGAGCGCCAGCAGCCTCCCCTGGTGAATGATGCCGATGCGGTCGGCCACCTCCTCGGCGATCGACAGGGTGTGCGTGGACATGAAGACGGTGAGCCCGGCGCGCGTGCGCTCCTTGAGGAACCGCTTGACGCGGTGGATACTGCGGGGGTCGAGGCCGACCCACGGCTCGTCCACCACCACGACTTGCGGCTCGTGCAGGAACGTCGCGGCGAACGAGAGCTTCTGCCGCATCCCGTGGGAGAGGTCGCCGACGAGCTGGTTGGCAACGCCGCCGAGCTCGAACGTTGCCAGCACCGCGTCGAGGCGCTCAGCGAGGCCGTCCGAGGGCAGGCCGTACAGCCCGGCCACGAGCTGCAGCAGCTCGCGGCCGGTGAGCCGGTCGTAGAGGAACGGCATGTCGGGCACGTACCCGAGCAGCCGCTTGGCGGCCTCGGGCTTGCGCACCACGTCGTGTCCGCCGACCGTGACCTGGCCACTCGTGGGCCGCAGCAGCCCCGTCAGCACCTTGATCGTGGTGGTCTTGCCGGCGCCGTTGGGGCCGAGAAAGCAAAAGAACTCGCCCGCCCGGACCTCGAGGTCGAGGCGGTCCACCGCCAGCTTTTCCCCGAACCGCTTGGTGAGGGCCTCGATGCGGATCATCTGACCTCCTCCACCTCGATTTCGAGCCGCCCGAGAAAGGCGGTCAGCTCGGGCCAGCGCTCCACGCCGCCGGCGAGCAGTTTGAGGTGGGTCGCGTCGGCCACGTCCTGCCCGAAGGTTGGGTCGGTCCACACCCAGCGACCGAGCCACACCTCGGGCCAGGCGTGGTAGCCGAACCCGCCCGCTTCCTCGCTCCACACCACACCGATCGCGGTGCGGGCCGGCAGCCCGGCGGCGCGCAGCAGCGCCACCGCCAGCACCGCGTGCTCGTTGCAGTCGCCCTCCCGCGCGTCGAGCACCGCGAGCGCCGACGGCAGGCTCGCCACCGGGCGCTTGTCGAGGTGCTCGTACACCCAGCGATTGAGGCGGACCGCCCGCTCCCAGTCGTCGGCGGCCCCGGCGGTGATCTCGGCGGCGAGGGCGCGGAGGCGGGGGTGGTCGGACTGCACGAGCAGCTCGGGCTCGAGCATCGGCGCCGCCTCGTCCGGCAGCGTCGCGGGCAGGGTGCGCACCGCCGGTGGAAGAGGGGCGATCGTCCAGGTGTCCTCGCCGGTCCGCACCTGGTTTTCGTCCTGGGGGAGCACGGGCGAGAGCCCGGCCCCGACCCGCACTGCGAGACGGCTCGCGCCGGTGTGCGGCGGCTGGCCGCGAGGCACCACGATGGTCGCCCCCACGAGGTCCATCGGCACGTCGTGCCGCAGCGCCTCGCGCGCCTCCTCGCGGGTGAGGGCGCGGAGCGTCAGCCCGAACGGTGTCCTGGCCTGCAGCAGCTCGCCGTCCTCGCCGACCCACAGCCGGTAAAGCGCGCCTTGCGAGTCCAGCTCCACGACCCGCGCGCTGCGCCGCTCGCCCAGGACCTCCACCTCTTCCGTGCCGAGGCCGCGCAGCCGGGCCGTCTGCGGCCGCAGCGAGAGCGGGTCGAGCGTCCGCACCGTGACCTCGCGGCCGGGCTCGAGAGCGGCTGCCGGGAGGGCGAGGGGCAGCGCGCTGGCGTCGAGCTGGTCGGCATCGAACGGCACTCGGAACGCCGTCGTCTGCCCGGCCGACTCGATCTCTCCTTCGAGCATCCCGCCCTCGGCGCGGGCGCGCACCGCGAGGCGCTGCCGCTCGGCTTCGATGTGGCCGCGCAGCTCCGCCACCGGCGGGCTCGGGGTGAACCAGATCTGGCCACCGATTCGCAGGCTCGTGGGGTTCTCGAACATGCGCAGCCGCAGGTGGCCGGTGAGCCGGGCGGTGACGCCGACTCGCCCGTCCCGCGTTTCCGGCTCCACGGTGGAGTACAGCACGCCGACCGGGTCGCCGCCGGCGTACAGCCCCAAGAAGCTCTCGCGCAGCCCTGGCACCGGCCGCGCGAACGTGGGTCCGAGCCGGGCCTCGAACGCCCGGTGCTGGCGCCACCACAGCCATCCCCACGAGCCCACGAACGCCGCGATGATCAGCACTGCGCGCAGGTGCCGCCCCACTGTCACCCCCGCCGGATTGTACGGCCCGCGTCCCCCGCCTGTCTGTTACCCCCCACGCCACCGGTTGTCAGTTTTGAGTTTGCAGTTCATCGCCCGCGCCCCCACACGCTACGGCCTCCGCCTCTCCGCCCCCGCCCAGCTCCTCCGGTTCCCTCTGTGCCTCCCCATCCGTGAAATGCGAACCGTGAACTGTGAACTGTCCACTGCGAACGGCTAACCCTCGCGCAGCGCGGCCGCCACCAGCGCGTCCTGCTCCGCCTGATGGACGCGAGCGGAGCCAGTGGCCGGGCTGCCTGAAGGGGGGCGGCTCACGAGCCGCACCGGCCGCCCGCCAGCCAGCGACTCGAGGTGCGGCAGCACGAAGAACGCCGCGCCCATGTTGGCCGGCTCTTCTTGGACCCACACGAGTTCGTGGACCGTCGGCAAGCCCGCGAGGGCGGCCGCCACCTCGGAGGCCGGGAACGGCGCAAGCTGCTCGACCCGGAGGAGGTACGGCCCCCCGCTCCGCCTCGCCCGGGCTTCGAGAAGGTCGTAGAACACCTTGCCGGCGCACAGCACGAGCCGGCTCGGCGCCGCCGGCGGAGCCGGGTCGGGCAGCACGGTGCGGAAGCCGCCCGCGAACTCTCGCGCCGGGCTCGTCGCGGCGGGCAGGCGCAGCAGGCTCTTGGGAGTCATGACCACGCACGGCACCGCCGGTTCGCAGCGGGGTTGGGCGCGCAGCAGGTGGTAGTACTGGGCCGCCGTGGACGGCACCACGACCCGCAGGTTGTCGCCTGCGAACAGCTGCAGGAAGCGCTCGAGGCGGGCCGAGGAGTGCTCCGGCCCTTGCCCCTCGAAGCCGTGCGGGAGCAGCAGCACGAGCGAGCTGCGCTGCCCCCACTTCTCGGCCGCGGCAACGAGGAACTGGTCGATGACGATTTGCGCGCCGTTGGCGAAGTCGCCGAACTGCGCCTCCCACATGACCAGTGCCTTGGGGTACTGCACCGAGTAACCGTACTCGAAACCCAGTACCGCGTACTCGGACAACAGCGAGTCGACCGCCATGAACGCTGTGTGGGGCGCCGCCAGCTCGGCGAGCGGCACCCACTCGCGGCCGGTGCGCTGATCCACGAGCACTGCGTGGCGGTGGGAGAACGTGCCGCGCCGCGAGTCCTGCCCCGACAGCCGCACCGTGGTCCCGCCGGCGAGCAGCGTCCCGAACGCAAGAGCCTCGGCCGCGCCCCAGTCCACCGCGTCTCCGGCCAGCATCCTGCGCCGCTGCTCGAGCAGCCTGATCAGCTTGGGGTGGGGCTCGAAGTCGGGCGGCGGGGTGCACAACTGGTCCATGAGGGTTTGCAGTTCCGCGGTGTCCACCGCGGGCGGCACCGGCAGCGGCGGCGCCGGTGGCGGAGGCTCGGTGCGCACGTGCGGGACCGGGGCGTGGGAGTGGTCGGTGGCCTCGAACGCCGCGTCGAGGCGGCGCTGGAAGTCGGCGAGCGCCGCCTCGGCTTCCTCGAGCGTCAGGTGGCCGCGGTTGACCAGCCGCTCGGTGTACAGCTTGCGTACCGAGCGCCTGTCGCGGATGCGGGCGTACATCAAGGGTTGCGTGAACGACGGCTCGTCGCCCTCGTTGTGACCCCACTTGCGGTAGCACTGGATGTCGATCACCACGTCTTTGCGGAACGCGTAGCGGAACGCCATGGCCAGCGTGGCCACCGCGAAGCACGCCTCCGGGTCCTCGCCGTTGACGTGGAAGACCGGCGCCTGCACCATCTTGGCCACGTCCGTCGCGTACACCGAGGAACGCGCGTCGGCCGGCGCGGTGGTGAAGCCGATCCCGTTGTTGACCACCACGTGCACCGTGCCACCGGTCCGGTACCCCTGGAGGGCGCTCATGTTGAGCGTCTCGGCCACCACTCCTTGCCCGGCGAAGGCGGCGTCCCCGTGCACGAGGATCGGCACGACGGCCAGGCGCGAGACATCCCCGAGCTGGTCCTGGAGAGCGCGCGCCATGCCTTCCACCACCGGGTTCGCGGCCTCGAGGTGGGAGGGGTTGCACGCCAGCGTCACCCTCGCCCGCCGGCCGTCGGGGCCGGTGTAGCTGCCGACCGCGCCGAGGTGGTACTTGACGTCGCCGGTGCCTTCCCGGCTTTCGGGGTCGAGGTTGCCCTCGAACTCGCCGAAGATCTTTTCCATCGGCTTGCCCAGGATGTTGGCGAGGACGTTGAGCCGGCCGCGGTGCGCCATGCCCATGACCACCTCGGTGGCTCCCAGCGTGATCGCCTCGCCGATCAGGCGGTCCAGCACCGGGATGAGCGCCTCCCCCCCTTCGAGCGAGAACCGCTTGTGCCCCACGTACTTGGTGTGCAGGAAGCGCTCGAACGCCTCGGCGGCGTTGAGGTTGTCGAGGATGCGCTTCTTGTCCTCACGCCCGACGAGCTTCCCCCACGCCACGCCCTCGACCCGCTGCTGGATCCACGCCTTCTGGTCCGGCTCCTGGATGTGCATGTACTCGATCGCAATGGTGCCGCAGTACGCCTGGCGGAGGATGGCGAGGATGTCGCGCAGCGGCAGGCGGGGCTCGCCGGCGAGGCCGCCGGTGGCGAACTCGCGGTCGAGATCCCACACCGTAAGACCGTACCGTCCCATCTCGAGCTCGGGGTGGGTGGGCACCGAGGTCTCGAGCGGGTTGGTGTGCGCCAAGAGGTGGCCTCGGACCCGATACATGTTGATGAGCTGCATGACCGCGACCTGCTTGTCGGCGAAAGCCTCCGCTCCACCCTCGCCGAGGTAGGGGTTGCGGTCGCGCGACAGCCGCAGTGGCTCGTGCGGGACCTCCAGCGAGGCGAAGATGTCCTCGTAAAAGCCGTGCTCGCCGGCCAGCAGCTCAGCCACCTCGCGCAGGTAGGCGGCGCTGTCCGCCCCCTGGATGACCCGGTGATCGTACGTGCAGGTCAGTGTCATGACCTTCGAGACACCGAGCCGTGCCAGCGTTCGCTCGTCGGCGTGCTGGTACTCGGCCGGCCAGGCGATGGCGCCGGCGGCCAGGATGAAGCTTTGCCCCGCCATGAGCCGCGCCATCGAGTGGGTCGTGCCCATCATGCCAGGGTTGGTGAGGGAGTGGGTCACGTCCTGGAAGTCGTCTGGGGTGAGCTGGTTGCGCTGAGCGCGGCGAATCGTGTCGTTGATCGCGGCGAAGAAGGCGGCGAACGACATGGCGTGGGCGCCCTTGATCGCCGGCACGACGAGGCCGCGGCTGCCGTCCTTGCGCTGCACGTCCACCGCCAGGCCCAGGTTGACGTGCGAAAGTGTGCGCCTGTGCGGGGTACCCGCCACCTCGAGGTACACCGAGCGCATGGCGGGGTGGTTGGCGAGGGCGCGCACCAACGCGTAGGCGACGAGGTGAGTGAAGCTCACCTTGCCCCCGGCGTCCTCGGCCAGGTGCTGGTTGAGCAACGCCCGGTTCTCCTCCATGAGCTTCACCGCCACGGTGCGCACCGACGTCGCGGTCGGGACGGCAAGCGAGGCCGCCATGTTCTCCGCGAGGCGGCGGGCCGGGCCGACGATCGGCGTGGCGTCGGGCGGAACGGCGGGGGACGCGGCGGACGTTGCAGGGGAAGCAGCCACCGCGGGCGCTGCGGGTGGTGCGGCCCGACCGGGGAGCGGCCGGTAGTCCGAGAAGAACTCGTGCCAGCCGCCACCGACCCGCTCGGGATGCTCCTGGAACTCGCGGTACATCTCCTCGATCAGCCAGGTGTTGGGTCCGAACTGCCCGGGGGGCGTCGATGGCTCGCTCATGCTCGTATGGTACCTGCCTCGGCCGTCCCCCGCCCGGAGACCAGGGGTGAGGGGTCAGCCCGGACAACCCGCCAGAAGGTGTGGAGCTTCCCGACCCCGCCCGCACGGGGCCGCAGCCCCGCAAGGTGGGTGGGGCCGGCCGGGCGTGCCCGAGGCAGCGTAGAATCGGCGCCAGTGAGCGAGTTGCGGCAGCGGGAAGCGGGGTGCTGCGAGCGGCGGACGGCCGAGGCGAGGGCCTCATGACCCTGCGTGAGGTGCTCAACCGGCTGCGCTGGGATCCCGCTGCGGAGCCGGCCGGGGTGACGATCGTGCTGCGGGTGCGCGAGGACGGGAGGGAGACCGCGCAGGAGCTGCCGTTTTCGGACGTGCGGGACATCTTGCCGGGGGGGGTCGTGTCGGGTGACGGCACGTTCCTGCCGTACCATCGGGTGATGGCCGTGCGGCGCGGCCGAGAGGTGCTGTGGCGCGCGCCTGAGAGGAGCGGACATGGGCAAGCGTGAGCTGCTGATCGGGGGGAAGGTGCTGGCCGGGCCGGGCGAGCCCGTGCGGCTGGGGGCGGACGTGCTCACCACCCACGGGGTGATTCTCGGCATGACCGGCTCGGGCAAGACCGGCCTGGCGGTCGTGATGCTCGAGGAGCTGGCGCGGCAGCGCGTGCCGCTCATCATTTGCGACCTCAAGGGCGACCTCACCAACCTGCTGCTCACCTTCCCGGCCCTGGCGCCGGCTGACTTCCTGCCCTTCCTCCCGGTGGGCACGCCGCCGGGCGAGCGGCAGGCGGCGGCCGAGAGCGTCGCGGGGCGCTGGCGGCAGGGGCTGGCGGCGTGGGGGCTGGGATCGGCCGAACTTGCCGAGCTGCGCCAGGCGGTGTGCTGGCAGCTCCTCACCCCCGGCTCGGGGGTGGCGCCGGTCAACCTCTTGCCGGCGCTCGGGCCGCCCGCCGGCTACGATCCGGACATCGACCCGGACGGGGCACGGAGCCGCCTCGACGGCACAGCCGCCGGCCTGCTGGCGCTCGTGGACCGCGGTGGCGACCCGCTCTCCAACCGCGACAACGTGCTGATCACGACGCTGCTCGACGCCGCCTGGCGGCAGGGCCGGGCGCTCGACCTGGCCGAGCTCATCCGCCAGATCGCCTCGCCGCCCGTGAGCCAGTTCGGGGTGCTGGACGCCGAGACGTTTTACCCGGCCAGGGAGCGCCAGGGGCTCGCGCTGGCGTTCAACGCCGTGCTGGCGAGCCCGGCGTTCGCCGCCTGGACGCGCGGCGTGCCGCTGGCGATGGACGCCCTGGCGGGGACGCCCGAGGCCCCGTCCGCGACGATCCTCTACCTCGCCCACCTCGCCGACCGCGAGCGCCTGTCGTTCCTCACCCTGCTGCTCTCGACGCTGCTGTCGTGGGTGCGCGGGCAGCCGGGGAGCGAAAGCCTGCGGATCCTGCTGTACCTCGACGAGGTGCAGGGGATCCTGCCGCCTTCCGCGATGCCGCCCACCAAACCGCCGCTTCTGACGCTGCTCAAGCAAGGGCGGGCGTTCGGGGCCGGCGTGCTGCTCGCGACCCAGAACCCGGTGGACCTCGACTACAAGGCGCTCGGCAACGCCGGCCTCAAGCTGCTCGGTCGCCTCGACACCGAGAACGACCGCCGGCGCGCCCTCGAGGGACTGGACCTCGCCGGAGGGGGGGCGGAGAAGGTGGTGGCCGGCCTGCAGCCGCGCCAGTTCCTGCTCGCCGGGGCGCGGGTTGACACCCCGCAGGTCATCACCTCGCGTTGGGCCATGTCGTACCTCCGGGGCCCGCTGACGCTGGCGGAGGTGAAGCCGCTCGTCGCCGGCCTCGCGCTGCCCGCGCCGGCCGCTGCGGCCGATCCCGCCGCCCGGGCGGCGGTCGACCTCCCGGGTGTCGACGAGCTGTATGCCTCCGCTCCCGGCCTGCAGCCGGCGGTGCTCGTGGAGGGCCGGGCCGTCTACCGCAAGGCCGCACCGGCCGTGCAGCGCGAGGTGGTGGCGAGCTGGGTGGCGCCGTTTTCCGGGCGCCGGATCGCCTGGGAGCGGCTGGCTGCGGTGGAGCTGCCGCCGCTCGGAGACCGGCCGCCGGAGGGGGCGAGCCTAGGGGAGCTGCCTCCCAACGCCGGCGTGCTCTTGAAGGAAGCGGCAAGGGAGTTCGTGCGCGAGCTCGCGGCCCGCCCCCTCGAGACGCTGTGGCACCGCCAGCTCAAGCTCGTGCAGGAAGAGCACGAGGACGAGGCGGCGTTCCGTGCCCGCTGTCTGGAGGCCGCCCGTGCCGCCGTGGGCGCCAGGGCCGAGCAGCTCCGCGACCGCTACGAGGAGAAGCTGCGGAAGATCGACGACCGGCTGGTCCGCGAGCAGATGGAGCTGGCGCGGGATCGCCAGGACCTCGCGGCGCGGCAGCGCCAGCAGCAGCTCGCCGTCGCCACCGGGGTCGGCGACGCCCTGCTGTCGGGGCTGGGAGCGCTGCTCGGCGGGCGGCGGTCGGGGGTGTCGACCGCGGTCCGCAAAGGCGCGTCCACCGCCAGGCAGGCGAGCGAAAAGCAGCGCATGACCGAGCGCGCGAAGGCCGAGGTCGAGGAGTCGGAGCAGGCGATTGCCGCGCTGCAGGCCGAGCGTGAGCGGGTGCTCGAGGAGCTGCAGCGCGAACTCGCGGCGCTGCAGTCCGAGGCCGAGCGGCGTGCCGGCGAGGTGGAGCGCCTGCCGCTCGTGCCGGCAACGCGCGACGTCGCGGTGCGGCGCCTGGCTCTCGTGTGGCTCCCGCCGGATGCCATGCGATGAGCGGGCGGGACGACGCGCTCGACGCGTTCGAGGCAAGGCTCGGCCACCGCTTCGAGGACCGTTCGCTGCTCGATCTCGCGCTGCGTCACCGCTCGGCGGCGCACGAGCAAATGGTGGGCTCCAACGAGCGGCTCGAGTTCCTGGGTGACGCCGCGCTCTCGCACGCCGTCGCGGCGATGCTGTACGAGCGCTGGCCCGAGGCCAGCGAGGGCCAGCTCACGCGGGCCCGCTCGGTACTGGTCCGCGAGGCGACGCTGGCCGAGGTGGCGCGGCAGCTCGACGTGGCCGCGGTGCTCGACCTGGGCAGCGGGCTGCAAGGCGAACGGCCGCGCCCTTCGCTCCTGGCCGACACCCTCGAAGCCGTGCTCGGCGCTGCGCTGCTCGACGGCGGCTGGCGAGTCCTGCAGCGCCTCGTGCGAAAGCTGCTCGGGCCGGCTCTGGCCGGGCTCGACCTGGATGCCCTCGGGCGCTCGGAGCCGAAGACCGTGCTTCAGGAGCACGCGCAACGGCACGGCTGGCCGCTGCCGGTCTACCGCGAAGTGGAAACGCGCGGCCCGGCCCACGCCAGGGTCTACGTCTACGAGGTGGCGCTCCAGGGGCGGGTGCTGGGCCGCGGTGAAGGCAGCTCAAAGCGCGCCGCCCAGCAAGCGGCGGCGCTGGACGCTCTCGCTGCCTTGCCGGACGAGGAGAGAACGGAAGCATCGGGCTAGGCGACGGCCGCGACGGCAGCCCGAGCCTCGGCGAGAGCGGCCTTGAGGGCCGGTGTCTGGCGGCGGGCGGCCCCCTGGAGCAGATGGGAGAAGCCGGGGAGGGCGCCGGCCGTGTGCTCGAGGAGGTAGCCGAGCTGGACCGCGGGATGGCTCGAGGGCGATGCCGTGATCGCGGCCATGATGGTCTCGGGCAGACCGGCGGCGATTCCGGCTGCAATTCCCACCCGGGGCAGGAGATGGTGGAGAGCGCAGCGCTGCATCGCCGGGCTGGCCAGAGGGCTGGCGGTGAGGGCCGTCACGACCAGCTCGAGCAGGACGACGGGCAGCCCCGCCACAGAGTCGGCCACGTCGTCCGAGAGACCGAGCACGGCGGCGATCGGCCGCGCCGCGGCGGCCCGCCTGCGCACGAGGCGGCGCAACGTCTCCTCGGCGTCTTCGGGGACGGCGCGCTGCCAGCGGGGGCTTTCGAGAATCAGGGAGACGAGGAACGGTGCGTCGCTGCCGGCGATCGCCCACGCCTCACGCGGTCCCTCGGCCCGCGGGTACCCCGGAGCGTCGAGGCAGTTGACGATGCACAGGAGATCCCAAACGAGGCTCGGCGCGTCCGCCACCTCGATCCGCTGGCCGGCATCGAGCCGAGCCCGCGCCAGCGCGATGTCCGAGGGCCCGACGGGCAGCAGCGGCGGCCCCTGGGAAATCCATCGCTCGAGCAGCGCGCCGACCTTGAGGAAGACGTGGTACGCCTCGGCGAAGCGAGGGGCCTCGATGTGCTCCCCTTCGAGCTCTTCCAGGATCGTCCAGAACAGCGCCTCGAGCGTCGTGCTGTCGAGGCTGGCGACGATCACCGGCGCGCTTGGGTCGGCCGGGGGCAAGGTGTCGACCTGATACGCCGCCTGCATGATGAGGCTCGAGCAGTCGAGCTGGAGGTCCACCGGCATCGAGGGTGGGAGCGGCCAGTCGGGCTTGAAGGTGAACCTGACTCCCTCCTCCTGCATGATGCGGCTGGCCAGGGTGGTGGCGAGGCTGCGGCCGGCCTCGATCAGGACGTCGATCGGCATCTGACTTTCCTCGAGCAGCACGGAGGTCAGCAGCCGCCCCCGGGTCTGCGAGATCGCCAGGGCGCGCAGCAGCACGTGATGGGAGGCGGCGTGCTGGCGAAGCAGCCACGAGGCGAGCCGCTCGCTGGCCTGGGAGGAGGATGCAAACGCGATCTTGCCGCGCTTGACGTCGAACGACCGTGTGGTGGGGCCGGCGGACAGCTGCAGCCGCCCTGTGGCGCGGGTCAGGCGGAGCCACTCGAGCAAGTCGCCGACGTGGAGGCGGTCGAGGGTGCCCGACATCTCGTGCACGGCGCCAGTATGCCAAAGTCCGAAGCGTTTTTCGCGCGGCGCCGCGTGGCTATACTCGGCCGGCGGTGGGGAAGCGGCCGAGAGACCGGTTCCATGCCCACGCACCGCGGCGGCGCCACCGCCCGAGGGGGACCGATGCGAACGCGAAATGTCGTGCTTGCCGCACTCCTGCTGGCTGCCGGTCAGCTCGCGCCTGCTGCCGAGCTGACCGTGCTGTTCACCTCCGACATGCACGCCCGCGTGCTGCCGTACGACGACGTCCGCCAGCGCCCCGGGCGGGGCTCGCTCGCCCAGGTGAAGAGCTACGTCGACGCGATCCGCGCCGAAGTGGACAACCTTCTCATGCTCGACGGCGGCGACGCCCTCCAGGGCACGCCGCTGGCGCACTACGCGCTGGCCACGCCGCTGGGTGACGGGCAGGACCCGACGATTGCCGCCATGAACCTGATCGGCTACGACGCGGCCGTGCTCGGTAACCACGAGTTCAACTTCGGGCTCGACGTGCTGCGCCGGTCGCTCGGACAGGCGCGCTTTCCGTGGCTGGCCGCCAACCTCGAGGGGGCGCAACGGGAGCGCCTGCCGGTCTACCCGCACCTGCTCCTCAAGCGCGGCAATGTGCGCATCGCCGTGCTCGGCCTCACCAATCCCAACATTCCGCACTGGGACCCGCCGTCCCATCTCGGCTCGCTGGCGTTTGGCGATCCGGTCGAGGCGGCAGCCGTCCAGGTCGCTGCCCTGCGCGCCCGGGCCGACATCGTGATCGTACTGCTGCACTCAGGGTTCGAGCGCAACCTCGCGACCGGCGAGCCGGACGGTTCCGACTACGAAAACTTCGCCTGGCGCGTCGCCCACGTCCCAGGCATCGACCTTCTGCTCACCGGCCACACCCACGAGGACATCCCGCCGCGCCGGCTCGGCGACACCATCGTGGCCCAGCCCGGTCGGTGGGCCGAGATGGTGACGCGAATCGACCTCGTGTTAGGCAAGCGCAGCGGCAGGTGGCGCATCGTCTCCTGGCGCGGCGCCAACGTGCCGATGGCGAGCCAACCGGCCGATCCTGCCGTCGCAGCGGCGGTCGAGAGGCTGCAGGCGCGGGTTGCCGCGGAGCTCGCGAGAGTCGTGGGCGAGCTGCGCGAGCCGCTGGTGCTCGGGGGGGTCCCGACCCGGGACGACGCGGCCGTGGACCTCGTGCACGCGGTCCAGCTCGAGGTCACGGGCGCCCAGCTCTCGCTTGCCGCGCCGCTCGCCGCCGCCCGCCAGGAGGTACCCGCGGGACCGCTGCCGGTGCGCGCCATGCATGCCCTGTACCCGTACCCCAACACGGTCCTGATGGTCGAGGTCACGGGCGCTCAGCTCCGCGACATCGTGGAGCATGCCGTGCGCGGCTGGGAAGGGCTCGACTGCGCGCGGCCGCAGGGATGCACGCTGCTGCGCGATCCCCGGGTGCCCTACTACAGCTTCGACACGCTGCAGGGCGCGACGTACTTCGTGAACCCGCTCGCCCCGGTCGGCCAGCGGGTGTACGGCCTGCGCGTCGGCGGCGCCGCGGTCGACCCGGCTGCCACCTACACGCTGGCGGTCAACTCCTACCGCGCGGTGGGAGGCGGCAATTTCCCCCACCTGTTGCAGGCACGCCGTCTGAAGGAGGTCACTCGCCCGATGGTGGAGCTGCTGGTGGAGCACGTCGCCCGGCTCGGGAGCGTCGCTCTGCGGGCCGACGACAACTGGGCGTTTGCCATTCCCCTCGCCGAGGCCGCGGCGCGGCCCGCCGGTCCCGCTCAGCAGTGACCGGCCCCCGGACGACCACACGACACGGCCCGGCGTGACGCCGGGCCGTGTCCACACGCGGAAAGGCGAGGACTACTTCTTGGGTGCCTGGAGGGCGCGCATGAGCGCGGCGCCGAAAGCGGTGACCTCCGGCTTGCGCTCCACCTTGCGCTCCTCGGCCCACTTGCGGAACTCCTTGACCGCCTTGCCTTCCTTTGCCTTCTTGACGGACAGGGAAATGCGCTTGCGAGCGGGGTCGACCGAGAGCACGGTGGCCGAGATCCGCGTACCGGGCGCGAAGCTCGCCCCGAGATCCGCGCCGCGCGGCACGTCGGTCTCGGAGGCGGGAATGAGCGCCGTGACGCCGGGCTCGAGCTGGACGAAGACGCCGAAGTTGGCGGTACGCTCGACCGTCCCTTCGACCATCCCATCGACCGGATAGCGCTCGGCGACGTCGGCCCACGGGTCGGAGGTGGCCATCTCACGCAACGTGAGGGACAGGCGCCGGCGGTCGAGGTCGCACTCCCGCACCCAGCCGCGCACCGACGCTCCGGGCGCCAGGGCCGGGTCGTCGAGCTTGGTTCCGGGCGGGAGCTGGGAAACGTGGATGAGGCCGTCGACTCCCGGCATCAGCTCGACGAAGAGCCCGAACTCGGTCTTGCGGGCGATCGTGCCCTCGAACGTCGCGCCGGAGGGGAAGCGGGCGGCCACCTCGGCCCACGGATCGGGCTCCAGCGCCTTCATCGAAAGCGCGATGCGGTTCTTCTCGCGATCGGCCTCGAGGACCTTGACCCGGACCGTGTCGCCGATCTTGACGACCTGCGTAGGGCGCACGCCGACCCGGTGCGAGAGCTCGGAGATGTGGATCATGCCGTCCACCCCGCCGAGGTCCACGAAAACGCCGAAGTCGCGGATGCTCTTGACCGTGCCCTCGATCTCGGCGCCCGGTACGACGCGGGCCCAGGCGGCGTCGGCGGCGTGCTCGCGCTCCTCCTTGAGGACCGCGGCGCGCGACACCACCATGGTTTGCAGGTCGTCGGAGACCTCCATGATGCGGAAGCGGAACACCTTGCCGAGGTACGAGTCGACGTTGCGAGGGAAGCCCAGCTCGATCTGCGACATCGGGCAAAAGGCGCGGACCCCGGCGATCGACACGTCGTAGCCGCCCTTGTTGCGGCCGGTGACCTTGCCCTCGACCGGGATGCCGTTGGCGGCAGCGCCGCGCAGCGCCTCGCGTTCCCGCCGCTCGATCACCAGCTTGTGGGAGACGCGGATCTCGGGGGAGAGCGCGATGACGATTGCGTCGAGCCCGTCGCCGGGCCGCAGCTCGCCGACTTCGGCGCGGTCCATGACCGCCTCCGACTTGCCGCCCACGGCAATCAGCACGACGTCGCCGTGCACGGCCATGATGGTGCCGGTGACGAGCTGGCCGATCTCGAGCTCGTCGTTCTGGAAGGAAGCAGCCAACGCTTCGGCGAAGCTCTGCTGCTCGGTGGTGGGGTTGGTATCTTCAGTCATATCCAGTCCTTGCCGCCTGGCCCTGCTCCAGGCGCAGCCACGGGGCCGTCCCCGTCGGGCTGAGCCAGGGATTGTACACCGTTTTCCCCGCTCTCGCCCGGGGGAGAGAGCGTCAATACCCCATCGCGCAGCCGTCCTTGCGCGACTCGGTGGCGCCCGCGTACACGCCGGTGGCGGGGTCGCGCCAGATCGCCTGGTAGCCGCCGAACGAGATGCCGTTCGCCTCGACCAGTCGGTGGCCGCGCCGGAGCAACTCCTGCCGGACTTCGAACGGCACGCCCGACTCGAGGTGGAGCACGCCGCCGTCCTCCATCACGGTGCCGGTCGGCTCGGAAGAGCCGGTGTGGTAAAAGCGCGCCGCGTCGCCGGCTTCCTGGAGGTTCATCCCGAAATCGAGCAGGTTGACGAGGATTTGCACGTGGCCCTGCGGCTGCATGTCGCCGCCCATGACGCCGAACGCCAGCAGCGGCGCGTCACCCCTCGTCACGAACGCCGGGATGATCGTGTGGAACGGCCGCTTGCCGGGCGCGAGCGCGTTGGGGTGGCCGGGCTGGAGCGCGAACAGCGCCCCTCGGTTGTGGATCCCGAACCCGAGCTCGGGCACCACGTACCCGGATCCGAAGCCGGTGTAGTTGGACTGGATGAGAGCCACCATTTGACCGCGGGCGTCGGCGGTGACGAGAAACGTGGTGTCGCCGTCGCGCAAGGCGGGGTTGCCAGGCTCGAGCCGGCGGGCCGCCCGCCGCATGTCGACGCGCGCCGCCCGCCGGCGGGCGTACTCCTTGTCGAGCAGGGCGGCGACGGGCACCGCCGCGAACGCCGGGTCGGCATAGTAGCGGGCCCGGTCCTCGTAGGCGAGCTTCTTGACCTCGACCAGCAGGTGCCAGAAATCCGGGTTGTCGCGGCCCATCGCCGCCAGGTCGCGCCCTTCCAGCATGTCGAGCATCTGCAGTGCGGCCAGCCCCTGCCCGTTGGGAGGCAGCTCCCACACCGTGTGGCCGCGGTAGGTGGTGGAAATCGGCTCCACCCACTCGCTGCGGTGCCCGACCAGGTCGTCGAGGGTGAAGAAGCCGCCGGCGCGCTGCGAGAACGCCACGAGAGCCTCCGCCACCCGCCCGCTGTAAAAGCCGTCGCGACCGGAAGCAGCAATTGCCTCGAGCGTGGCGGCAAGCGCGGGGTTGGCAAACAGCTCCCCCTCGCGCGGGGGCCGGCCTCCCGGCAGAAACACCTCGGCGAACCCCGGCATGCTGCCGAAGCGGGCCGCGCCGCGGGCCCAGCTCGCGGCGATGACCTGCGGCACCGGCACCCCCTCGCGGGCGTAGGCGATGGTGGGGGCGAGCAGCGTCTTCAGAGGCAGCCGCCCGAAACGCGCGTGCAGCTCGGCCCAGCCGTCGACGCAGCCGGGCACGGTCCAGGCGAACGGCGAATACGGGGGGATCGTGCCGTCCGGCTGCCTCGGCACCTTCTCGAGCGTGAGCGCCGCCGGTGCGCGGCCCGAGCCGTTGAGGCCCCAGAGCCGGCGGGTGCCGGGGTCCCAGACGAGGGCGAAGAGGTCCCCGCCGACGCCGCATGCGACCGGCTCCATGAGCCCGAGCGCGGCGTTGACGGCAATCGCCGCATCGACGGCGCTGCCGCCTTGCTTGAGGACGTCGACGCCGATTTGCACGGCGAGAGGGTGTGCGGCCGCCACCATGCCGTGGCGGGCAAGCACCGGGGAACGCGTCGCGAACGCCCGTCCGGCCGGCCGGTCGGCCCCGAGAAGCAGCGACGAGGCCAGCAAACACGCGCTCGCGAGCAACATGAACCGCATGGGACACCCCCGGGGCGATCATACCTCCCGCCGCCTCGTCCGGGGCCGAGCGTTGGAGCCCGGCGGCTCCTTGTGCGGTTGTCGCGCACGAGGCGGCCCGCGTGTCAGGCCGCCTTCGGCCTGGTTGCCGGGCAAGGGGGGCGGTACACTCCCTCCCCGATGTCGCTGGCGCCCGCCACGTCGCACAGCCCCATGCGCTCACCCGGTCCGGGCGCCCCAGTGGAGGGGTGGGTGGCGGTGCTCGTGCTCGGGGCGGTGGTGGGCGCGGCGCTCACGGCGCCGACGGTGCACGCCCTGGTGGAGGAGTGGCTTCCGGCAGTCCGCTGGCCGTTCGCGCGGGTGTTCGACCGCCTGGCCGTGCTTCTGGCTGTGCTGCTGATCATCGTGCTGAGGCGCCGGCTGGGGCTCGGGCGGCTCGCCGCCGCCTGGCGGAGCGAGGGGTGGCAGGGCTGGCTGCGGCGGGTGCCGGCCGGGTTCGTGGCGGCGGGCGCGCCGGCGCTGGCGGTGCTGCCGTGCGTGGTCGCGCACACGCCGGTGGGGTGGGCCGGCCGGACCTGGCAGGTGGCGCTGGGGGTGCTGGTGAGCTCCGTGCCGGGGGCGCTGCTCGTCTCGGCGCTGGAGGAGAGCTTCTTCCGCGTCACGGTGTTCCGCGGGTTGGCGCGGCGCTGGCCGGTGGCAGCAGCGATCGCCGGAAGCAGTCTGCTGTACGGGCTCGTGCACTTCATCGCACCGGACCGCAGCTTCGTCGCCGCGTCGGCCTCACCGCTCGAGGGGTTGCGATACCTCGGCGTGGTCCTCGGCCGGTTGCTCACGGCGCCGACGCTCGTGGCGGTCGGCGGGCTCTCGCTGATGGGCGCGGCGTTGTGCCTGGTGCTGTGGCGGACCGGCTCGCTCGCGCTCTGCGTCGGGATGCACGCCGGCTGGTTCACGGCCACCAAGGTCGCGATTTACCTGTCGACGCTCGAGCCGGGCGCGCCGGCTGCCGGATCGCTCGGCAAGCGGCTGCTGCTGCTCGGAAGCCCGTGGGTGTGGCTCGCCGTCGCCCTCACCACCGCCCTCGTCCTCGGCTTCCGTCCGTCCGGTCGACGCGTTCCAGGTCCCTCGATCACTCGTACAGGTGCCGCTTGATCTTTTCCGTGGGCGTCTTGTCGAACTCCCTGTCCACGAGGCGGAACCCCGACAGTCGCGAGTAGGCGGCGAGCTGGGCGTTGACCTCGGCCAAAAGCGCCTTGAAGTGCTCGCCGAGGCGGGCCTGGATCTGCGGGTCGGAAAGCCCGTGCAGGCGCAGCTCGCGGGCCAGGAAGTCGTAGTCGGGGAAGATGAGCGCCACGAGCCCGGTGTCCCGCTTGACGACGAGGCACTCGAGGACCGACGGCGAGCGGGAGAGCAGGTGCTCGATTTCCTCGGGGTAGATGTTCTCTCCCGAGGGACCCAGGATCACGTTCTTGGAGCGGCCCTTGAGGTAGAGATAGCCGTCCGCGTCCTGCACTCCGAGGTCGCCGGTGCGCAGGAACCCGTCGGCCGTGAACAGCGCCGCCGTGGCCTCGGGGTTGCGGTAGTACCCTCGCGTGACCATCGGCCCGCGCACCTGGACCTCGCCGACGCCGGTGGCGGGGTCCGGGTCCGCGATGCGCAGCTCGATACCGAGAACCGGGGTGCCGCAACTTCCGGCCCGCGTGTGCTCGACCCGCGAGCCGGTGATGAGCGGCGAGCACTCCGTCATGCCGTACCCGACCGCATAGGGGAAGCCGCCGATGCGCAGGAACCGCTCGACGTCGGGCGGCAGCGGCGCGCCGCCGAACCCCATGAACTTGACCTGTCCGCCGAACGCCTGCAGCAGGCCGTGGACCGCCTTGCGGTACACGACGCGCCGCAGCAAGGGCACCCTGGTCATGCCGCGCAGCAGCAGCTTGCCCTCGATGCGCGGCTGCACCTTCTTGCGGAAGATCTTCTCGATGATGAGCGGCACCGCGAAGACGATCGTCGGCCGCACCGCAGCGAACGCCTCCTGCAGCACCTTCGGCGAGGGCTTCTGGCGCAGGAACGTCACCGATGATCCGGAGTGCATGGAGGCCAGAAAGCAGCACGTGCACTCGTAGGTGTGCGCCATCGGCAGCAGCGACAGGAAGCGGTCGGACGGGCCGAGGTCGACGTAGCGCACGGCCGCGATCACGTCGCTGACCAGGTTGCGCTGGGTGAGCATGACGCCCTTGGAGTAGCCGGTCGTGCCGGAGGTGTAGACGATGGCCGCCAAGTCGTCTGGCTGCGGGGTGTGCTCGGCCTTGCCGAACGGCAGCTTGCGCTCGGCGAGGAACTGCTCGGCGCGCTCGCGCCACTCCCCGACGCGCTGACGGAGCTGTTTGACCACCTCGGGCAGGCGCCGCAGGTCGAGCTCGCGGAAGTCCTCGAGCAGGAATGCTCGCTCGAGGTCCGGGAAGGTGCCGCCCTCGAGCTTCTCCGCCAGGGCAGCGGCGACGAAGATCGCTTTCGCGCCCGACATGTTGATGATGTTGTGGATGGCGGTGGGGTGGAACTCGGTGAGAATCGGCACCGCCACCGCGCCGTGAGTGACGAGCGCGAGGTAAGCGATCCCCCAGTGGATCGAGTTGAGCCCCAGCAACGCCACCCGGTCTCCGGGGCGGATCCCCGCCCGCCTGAGGGCCTGGCCGAGCGACGCAATGTGCTCGGCCGCCTCGGCGTAAGTGACGGACCGCCCGCCCAGCTCGGCGAGAAAAGGATGCTGGGCGTGCCGCTCGAGACAAAGCGCGACGTACTCGGCCAGAGTCCGGGCGCGGGCGAAGAAACGCTCGTCGGGTGGCGTCGGTTGCGTGCTCATGGTCCCCCCTGCGCCCGGCGGCCGGAACGTTCAGCGCACGGCAGCGCGGCGACCTCGTCCGGCAGCGGGAAGCTTCTCTGGCACGACGATAGCACGCGTGCCGGCAGGACGGATCGGCGGGACGCCGGCCGCCTAGTCGCTCTTCTTGCCGGGAGCCGTCTTGAGGTCCTCCCACCAGCTTCCGTCGCCCTTGAGATGGCGCTCGAACCAGGCGACGATGGCGCGCGACCAGACGAGACGCTTGGCGTGATCCATGATCGCGTGGTCCTGGCCCTCGACCTGCAAGTACTCGACCGGTGCGCCCACCAGCTTGAGGGCGGTGAAAAAGCTGTCGCTCTCCCCGACCGGCACGTTGGTGTCGGCCTGGCCATGAGTGAGCAGGATCGGCGTCTTCACCTTGTCGGCGGAGAACAGCGGGCTCCGGCCGACGTAGAGGTCCGGGCGGTTCCACGGGAACGAGCCGGCGGCCGAGCGGGCGTTGTAGGTATACCCCCAGTACCCCTCGCCCCAGTACGAGGAGATCGACGAGATCCCGGCGTGCGACACCGCGGCGGCGAAGAGGTCGGTCCTGGTGACCAGCGACATCGTCGTGAACCCCCCGTACGAGGCGCCGATGCAGCCGACCCGCGTCCTGTCCACGTAGTGGTGCGCCGCCAGGAACTGCCTGGTGGCGTCGATGATCTCGTCCACCACGAGCGACCCCCACTCGTTGACATGGCGCGCCGAGTGCACCTGGCCGTAGCCGATCGCCCCCGAGGGCTGCGGCACGTAGACCACGTACCCGAGCGACGCCCACCACTCCTTGGGGTAGCGCCCACCGAACGCCTGGTTGATCGGCGTGGTGCCGGCGTAGTAGTTGACGATCGCCGGGTACGTGCGCGCCGGGGAGAAGCCGGGGGGCAGGTAGACACGGCCGTCGACCTCGACGCCGCTGCCGACGGTGCAGCGCCAGGGCTCGACGCGCCCTGTCCGCACCGACGGCCACCAGTCGCGGGACGGATCGAGGACGACCTGCGAGCGGCCGGTCGCCAGCTCCGTGACCGCCACCCGCTCGGGCTGCCACGGCGAGCTGCCGGCGGCCGCCAGAAACGGTGCGTGGGTGGCCAGCGACGAGGTCGAGACGACGGCGGACCCGGCATCCAGCCGCTCGAAGCGGCCGGAGGCGAGGTCGAGGCGGAAGATCCCCACCTCGTCCCTCACCACCGCTCGCACCACCACGACTCCGGCGGCGGCGCTCCACTCGGCCCGCACGATCGCCGGGTCGAACTGCCGCGACAGCGCCTCGACCCGGCCGGCGTCCGGGTCCCAGAGGTAGAGCTGGCCGTCGCCGTCGTTGGGAATCACGCCCGCCGGCAGCGCCACGCCGGCGTTGCCGAACTCCGAGGGGCCGGCCACCACGAGCAGCCGCCCTCCGGGGCCGTACGCCGCGCCGGCCAGCCAGCGAAAGTCCCCGAGCTTGCGGGTCGCGAGGCTCGCGAGGTCCATGTCCCACAGCTCGATCCGGAGGTACGGGCGGTCGGTCAGGTCCTCGACCTGGCGGGAGAACAGCAGGTGCGAGCCGTCGGCCGAGACGTCCTCCACCTTGCTCGACAGCGCACCCGCCGTGAGGCGGACCCGGGCGCCGCCCGGCACGCGCCCGATCCAGAGGTACGACTTGTCGCGGAAACCCCTCTGGCGGTCGACGAGGCTCTCGACCAGCTTGATCCCGCGGCTGTCCGGCTCGCCCTTGATCGTGGTCCAGTAGACGACCGCCGTCGGGCCGACCCAGCGGTACCCGGCGAGGCTCTCCACCCGTTCGAGCACCGGCCGCACCTCTCCCGACTCGAGGTCGGCGAGCCACAACGTCGAGACGTCGCGCTCCTTGTCGGCCTTGCCCTTCCTTTCGGCCGTGGTGAACCCGAGCAGGCGGGGCGCCGCCCAGGCGGCGTCCTTCGTCTCGGCGCCGCGCCGGCTCCAGCGCAGCGTTCCGTCGGCGGCGGCGCGAACCTCGACCCAGCTTTCAGTGTCGTCGGTGCCGGGGACGATCCGGCGGAGCGTGACCGCGACCAGTGCCCCGTCGGGCGAGAGAGCGACGGACGTGACGTCGGTCCGGTTCAGCACGTCGAGGATGTCGAGCGTACGCTCGCGCGAGGTCCCGAAAGCGAGGTCGGGGAGGCTCGCGCTCTTGATGCGCACCCCGGCTGTCCAGGTGCCGCCCTGGCCCGGCTCGGCGACCGTCTGCAGCAGCAGCACGTGGCTGCCCGGGGTCAGGTTGGTCGTGCCCGTGGCGGCCCGGTCCGCCGGGGAGCCGGCGCTGCTCGCGACCTGTGTGCCGTCGACGAGCAGTCGCTGCGGGCAGGAGCCGGCCAGTTCGACCTCGAGGGATTGCCAGCGGGGAACCTCAACGGCCGCCGCCAGCCAGGCAACGCCGGGGACATTTCCACCGGGACGATCGAGCGTGATCACCCCGTCCTTGTCGGTCGCGACCTCCCGCCACGAAGGCGCAGCCACGCCGAGCCACGGCACCCGAGCGCCGGCCGCCGGCATGCCGTCGAGCGGCGGCAGCAGCGCCGCCTTCAACAGCTCGCCCGGGCCGTACCCTCCGCGCGGCTCGGCGCCGAACGCCGGCAGCGGCGCCGGGACCGGCCCGAGCACCAGCCACCTCGGCACCGCGACCGAAATCGTCGGCGTGTCCTTGCTGCCAGGCGCGGCCCGCCCCGCCGCGGCAAGCACCCCGGGTTGAGAAAGCAGCACGATGCCGATGAGCACGCCCAGTCGCATGGTTCCCTCCAGCGCGCACAGCCTAGCAGGGACGGCCGCGAGCGCCATCGCCAGCGCCCCGCCGTGGCCTCGCCCTGAAACCGGACGCCGGGCAGCGCACGTGCCACCGTCCGCCTCCCCGATCGCGTCGGCGATGCCGGCCAAACGCGGCAAGAGCCGTCCCCGCTCCTCCCGGTCGGAGTGGCGGGGAGGGAGAACTGCCCGGCGGGCGGCAAAGAAAGCGGAGGGCTCCCGACGCTCGACCGCGAGAACGGGTGGGTGTCAGCCGTCTGACTTCAAGGAAACGTCGTCGATGCGGAAGGTGGTCACCTTCGTCGAGCCGTTGGTGGCCACGAACCGCACCTTGACCTGCTGGCCCTTGTACGCGAGCAGCGAGTAGCTCTTCTGCACGTAGGTACTCGCCGCTCCCGTACTGTTGGCGTTGGAGAGCGTGGCCAGGGTCGCGAGGACCGAACCAGACGAGTTGACGAGCTGTACCTTGAGAGTGTCGTACGCGGTGGACGAGGTCTCCTGGGTGACGATCGAGACCCAGAACGAGAGCGTCGCCGAGGTCGCCGCCGAAGGCAGCGTGACCAGCGCCGAATCGAGCGTCTGCGAAGAGGCGTTGTACTGTCCCAGCGTGGCGTAATCGGTGCCGCCGTGCGGGTATGAGCCGTTGGCGGTCAGGACGTAGTAGCTGGTGCCCGTGTAGGCGCTGCGCACCCACGACCCGTCGGGGGCGGTGTTGGTACTCGAGGTGATCGACTCGAACGAGCCGTTGGCGAGCCGTTCGCTGGGGGTCGTACCCATCGTCACCGTGCCGGTGACCGAGAACGTCGCCGCCGCGTAGCCGTAAACGCCGAGCCACCAGGTCCCGGCGGCGGGGTTGGTGGCGGTGCACGTCTCGTTGCCGGAGGCGGAATACGGCCGGCACACGTAGCTCGTCAGGGTCGGCTTGCTTCCAATCTGGGTGTAAATGTCGGCGTCGGCCGACGCCCCGGTCGTCATGAGCTTGAGGCTCGTGGCGCCAGAAGGGACGGTGATGTAGTAGTACTTCCACTGATGGTAGGCGACAGTCTGGCCGGTGAGGGGGACGCCGCTCGTGAGCTGCGTGTCGCCGGTGCCGCAGGTCGCGGTGAAGCTCACGCCGGTGGCGTTGGGGCCGAGGGTGACCGAGCGCGAGGCGGGCGTGAAGGTGCACCCCGACTTGGCCGGCGTCACCGTGTAGGTGCCGGCCGTCAGTCCGGAGACCGTGTAGTTGCCCGACGCGTCGGCAGTGGCGGAAACACCGCCCGCCGTCACCGTGGCGCCGCCGGTGCCCGTGTTGCCGGTGATCGAGTAAGTCGTCGCGCCGGTGAAGGTGATCCACATCGGCGCCGAATAGGCGTCGTGTCCGTCCGCCTGCCGCACGTGAACAAAGTAGTAGTACGTCCCCGACGGAAGGTTCTCGGTGATCGAGAACGTCGACTGGTTGCTGTTGGAGGCGTACGCCGCCGTGGGGGCGGGGCCACCCGGCTGACCGCGCCAGATCTCGATCGCCGACACGCTCTCGCCGTCCGGGTCGTAGACGCCGACGCGCAGCGTCGCCGTGCTTGCCGAGAAGATGTCGCCCATGATGTGAGCCCCGTCGCTGGTGGCGAAGACCAGCTGCAGGTTGGGGTCCTCGGTGGCGAAGAAGTGCCTCGCCTTGTGGGCCTGCATGAGCTTCGTCTTGGTCAGCACCGGCGTCGAGCTGTTGGGAATGAGGTACACGGTGCGGGTCGGCACGGCCACGCCGTAGTTGGCGCAGTGGGCGTCCGATTCGCCGGTGGGCGCGACGTGGAAGCCGACCGACAGCGCCTTGGTCCAACGTGCAAAGTAGTCGGCCGTGCCGGCGTTGGCGTCAGCGCAGGTAAGGGAGGTCGAGAAGGCGCTGCCCGAGCGCACGGCGATCCCCTGCATCGCCTCGTCGGCGTAGGCGTTGAAGGCGTAGTTGTCGAACTCCGAGGCTCCGGGGTGGCAGAGGATGCCGAGTGCCCCCACCGGCGAGGGGTTTTCCGCCGACCGCTGGTAGAGCTGCAGGTAGCCGTAGCGCTTGGGGGCGTAGACGTCGAAATAACAGTTGGTACCTGGGGTGCACTCGGGTGTGGCCCCGCACGTCGAGCACGTCTCCCAGTTGATGAACTTCGGGCTTTCCATGACGATGACGTGGCCCTGGTCGGGGTTCGTGAGCACTCCGAACTCGATACCGAACAGCGCCACGAACGAGCCGTTCACCGTCGCGGCCGCCGCCTTGGCCAGCCCGTCCTGGTAGCGCTGCCGGATCGCAGCCTCGGTGAGCGAACCGGTCTGGTTCCTGAGCGCATCGTCCATGAGGTGGTTGTGTTCGGTCACGGCCCAGAAGTCGAGCCCGGCCTGGTCGCGGGCGTACTGGTAGGCTTCGGTCGGGCTGTAGGCGCCGCTTCCGTAAGTGGCGCCGGAAGAGCAGCTCGCGGGGTTCTGGCCGCCATCCGAGTAGTTGGAGTGGCTGTGCGTCCCACCGTAGTAAAAGTTGTAGCCGAACCCCGCCTCGATTGGGGTGTTTTGCTGGACCGAGCACGCTCCAGCGGCACGGCTCGCGCGCAGCACGAGCGAACTCTCGACGTCGAGAGCGTAGTCGACCACGACGTCTCCGGTCGAGGCGTACGCCTCGTCGGCGGGGCGCTCGAGCTCGACCTCCTCGTAGTCGTCGACCTCGAGGCGGGCAAGGACGCGATACGGCAGGTAGCGGGCCCGGAACGTGTAGTGGTACAGCCCCTCCGGTACCGGCTCGCCGGCCTGGGTACGGCCGTCCCAGGTGAACTGCGCCAAGGCGTTGCCAAGGTCGTCCAGATCGGCCCGGCCGCGCGCGGTGCGGACCAGTGTGCCTTCGGTGTCCCGAATCTCGAGTCTCCAGAAAGTCCGACCCAGGTCGCGGGCCGCCGCCACCTCCGGATGCGAGAGGATGGCGTGCAGCTTGACGTTCCCCAGCTCGCCGGGCAACGCCGGCGAGAAGCGGTACGCGTTGGTACCGATGTAGACGATGAACGAGTCGTTGGCGTCGGCGGCCTCGTCGGTGGGTTGCGCGGCCGCGCACACGGCCAGCGTCAGGACCGCGATTGCGCAGAGGTACGCTGTTTTCGAGTCGTGGTGACGGTTCGGCATGGTGGGACCCCTCCCCAGAAAAGCGCGCTCATCCTACCCGCGTGTCGCGAGGAAGCAATGAAGCCTGTGTGAAGACGACGAGGCTTCGGCGAGGCTCGTGCTTCTTCCGAAAATTGCTCAACGGAGCCTGCGGTCAGAGGGGCGTGTGCCGCGGGACCTTCGATTCGACGCGATCGTCACGGGAAGCGGCGCAGCTGCCAGCACCGGCTCGCGGTACAGTGGCTCGGGAGGACATGAGCCATGTCGTTGCGCGACGCGCGGTCGTGGACGCTCGCGGCGGTTCTCGCAGGGGTGGTGCTGGGGCAGGCGTGCGCGACGGTGCAGCCGCCGGCCCCGCCGCCGGAGCCGCCGCCGGCGCCGGTCGAGGTCGTGAGGCTTCCCGAACCGGCGCCCCCGCCCCCGGTCTACGTGCGTGTGAGCGGCACGACCCTCAACGTCCGCGAGGGGGCCGGGACCTCGTTCAAGGTGGTGGGCAAGGCGGCGCGCGGCGAGCGGTTGCTCGTGCTCGGCGAGGAGGGGGACTGGCTCGAGGTCCGGCTCACCCCCGAGCGGACGGGGTGGGTGCACGGCAAGTACGTGCGGCGGGAGGAGCCCTGCCCGCCGGACAAGAACACCGCCGAGATCCTCGACGAGCCCGACGTGGTGCTGCGCCCCGACGGTCCCCGCGTCGTGCTCGAGGCGACGGTCAACGCCAGGGGGGAGGTCACGGCCGTCAAGCTGGTCGAGAACACCACCGGCGACGACGCGCTCCGCTGGCGCGCCGAGGCCGAACTGCGGGCGCTCCGGTTCTCTCCGCCCGTCCGGAACTGCAAGCCGAGGCCGTTCATCTACACCTTCACGCGGACGTTCTGAGCCGCAGGCGCTCCCTGGACTCCGTGCCGCTCCGGGACGGCCCTCCGAGCGCGGTGGCGTCGTGCTTTGGCCCCCAACCCGACGGTGAGCCATGATCGGCAGGATATTCGTGTTGCCTGTCTTCATCGTGTTCGCGGCGCTGGTCTTCGATTTTCTCAATGGCTTCCAGCCGCGTTCGACAGTTGTGAGGGGTGGTGGGCAGGGGTCGAGAGCGCACGTTGTTGAATCTGCGCGATGTCGTCTGGAGTAGAGTCCCCTGACGTGGTGTACGAGTCGCCCCTCGTCGTCGTCGGGCCTGTGGGAGCCGTGGGAATCGCGTAGCGATTTCCGTAGCCGCGGCAGCTTCCACATGCGACCCCGGCTCCGAGAGGCGATGACATGGAAGTGGCCATGGCGCCCTCCTTGAGCTGTCAAAGGCCGGGTCCTGCGACCCCAGGACGGCACTCTGGCCGTACCGAGGATGACGCCGAGCAAGTGGCTGCACAAGAGGTTGTCGGACGGGGGTGAGGATCTCCCGCGCGAGAGGCTGGCCGCTTTTGCCCAGGCCCTGATGAGCGCCGAGGCGGACACGCGGTGTGGGGCTGAGGACAACCTTCCCTGGCGCTTGCTGGCAGGGCTGCCGGACGCACTTCATGGTCAACCTCCTCACCCGCGTCCCCACGGCCGCGGCCAGCTGCGTCGCCACCCTGGTGCGCTCGATCTTCGCCCAGCCTGACGCGGACTCTGCCTGGACCCAATACCGTCATGTCGTGACGCAGCTCGAACCGCGCTTCGCCCCAGCCGCCGCTACGCTCGAGGATGCAGCCCATGACCTGCTTGCCTTCACGGCGTTCCCCAAGACCCACTGGAACCAGACCTGGTTCAACAACCCGCAAGAACGGTTGAACAGGCAAACCCGCCGGCGCACCGACGTCGTCGGTACCTTTCCCAACCGCGCCGCCCTCGTCCGACTGATCGGCTCCGTTCTCGCCGAGCAGCACGACGAGTGGGCCGTCGCTCGCCGCTCCACAAGCGTCGACAGCCTCACCGAGGCCCGCCACACAACTGCGGTTCTACCGACACTCCCCAGGGAAATGCCCCAGGCCGCTACCGTCCAACTTCAACCGGCGCTCTGGCCTTCACACACCACTGGACAGGACGTGACCGTCGGCAGTGGGCGCGGGACCACGTTTTGGGGTCACCGAGCCCCCATCACATGTGCCGGCGCGGCCCTCAGGGCCACATGGAGCAGGGAGGCATTCGGGGACGTGACCGGTTCTGTCCGCCTGGGGTGCTGGCCCTGGCCTTGCAGCGCTTGACGCCTACTGCGGGGTGCTCGACTCCGGTGGCGGGGTCCTCGACCGCTTGAGATCGAGCAGGCTTTGCACCTCGAGTGCGCACGGGTCCTCGGCCGGGACCAGTGCTTGAGGGAGCGGCACCAGCTCGAGGGCGCCCTTTCGTGCCACCACCGCAGCCTCGTCGCTGAGTGCCATGTAGGCGGGGCACTCACCCGAGATCTGAACGAGTCCGACGAGCTGGTCGGTCGTGGTGTCCCAGATATCGAGTCGGCACCCGTCGTCCTCGCGCAAAGGGTCGCGGACAGCCACGCCCACGAGGTTCCGGTAGGCCGCAGCCGCCGCGGCCGCGCGCTGGTACACGCGGCGGCGGGATGCGTCCGGCCCGGTGAGCCTGGACGCGATGGCTTGCAGCTCCGGGTTGCCCGCCAGCTTTGCCGGGTCGAAGAGCTGCTGCAGCTTGCGGGTCGACTCCTCGACTGACAGCTCCCGACCCTCTGCCGCGAGGCACGCGGGCGGTACGATCGGTCGCGGCGCCGCTCCCTCCCGCCCGACCGGCCACAGCTCGTACGCCGCGTGGGGCAGGAACCAGACCTTTCTCGCTTGCACCAGCACCGCGCTGGCCCGCGCGATACCTTCGGCGCCGAGGCCCTTGAGGCGCTCCTCGAGGTCGACCGGTACGCGGAGGTCGGAGACCTTCTTACCTCGCGTGTCGACGAGCTGGAAGACCAGCGGTGGCCCTGCGCCCGGCTGCCCATCCGCTGTGGCTCTCTGGTTGTCCAGGAGGGTGAGGACGTAGCCGTCCGCATGGGGCGAGGCAGCCAGCACGGGGCCGGGGGCGGAGAAGCGCACCGCCTCTTTGCACTCACGAAGGTTGTAGACGCCCACTTGCGTCCCACCTTCCGAACCTGGTGAGGGTGCAAAGCCGGCGACGAGGAGACTCTCGCCGCGAAGAGCCGCGGCGGCCCCGGACGCAATCAACGCAGTCATGGCTTCCGGGAGCTGGCAGGTCGCGACCTTGGCGCTTTTGCGGTCGAAGAGCGAGAGCAGACCGGTCTCGCGGTCCACGACCGCGAAGTCGCCGGCAAGCCCCGCGGCGAACGAGTAGGTGCGTGGAAGCGCAATGCGGTCCGATCGGCCGCCAGCGACGGCAAGCTCGGTGAACTGAAGCACCTCGGCCCAAAGCAGGCAGATGCCCACAAGCGACAGGAGACCTGACCTTCGCTGTACCGACATCGCACTCCCTCCTTCAACACGGCAGAAGACACGCGTCCACGGCGGGGGCTGCCATCAGCCTACTTATAGCAGACCCAGGCGTAATCACTCCAGGTGGGGCACGTGACGTGTGTTTCGTAGCAGACGTACCCTTCGAACTGATAGAGCTTGCCGCAAATGATGCATCCATCCGAGCTTCTGCAATGCCACTGGCCGGGCGGCCCCGCCTGCAGGACGGCTGCCGCGACAGCGAGGACGACGAGAACAGCACCCACCACACGACCACATTCCATTATTCCATCCTCCCGAAGGGTCGATTCATGGACCCGGATTGTCGGGGGATTCCCTCTCTCTCTCGGCTGTCAAGCCCCTTCTGGGGTCGGGACGCCGCGCAGGGCCGCGAGCAGCGCCTGGATGTCGGCGGGGACGGGGGCTTCGAAGGTCATGAGTTCGCCCGAGGCGGGGTGGGTAATCGAGAGCTTCCAGGCATGCAGCGCCTGGCGGGGGCTGGGCCCTGGACGGGCTGTGGCGTCAGCTCGGCATCGCGAAGGCCGGGCGCTCGCTGCTCGCCGCGCATCGCTACGGGACGCCGGTGGAGCGCCTGCTGTTCGCCCTGGTGGCCAAGCGGGCCCTGGAGCCGTCGTCGAAGCTCGCGATCGCAGAGTGGGTCGCCGAGGAGGTGGCGGTCCCGGGGCTCGAGTCCGTCGCGGTCCAGCCGCTCGACCGGGCGATGGACGTCCTGCTTAGGGCCGAGGCGGAGCTGCAGCACCGGGTCTACACAGCGGTGGCCGACGTGCTCAGCCTCGAGGTCGATCTGCTGTTCTTCGACATGGAGCGCGTGCTGGGGCGTGCCGGCCGCTCCAAGCAGATCGCCACCGGAGTCGAGTTCAAGGAGGTGGTGGTCGGCGACGGGGAGGCACGGCGGCGGTACCTGCTGGTGCGCAACCCCCACGAGGCGGAGCGGGACCGGGCGCACCGTGAGGCGACGCTCACCGAGCTGCGGGAGCGGCTCGCCGCCCTGAAGGCCGCCACGGGGACCACGCACTCGAAGCTGCAGTGTGCGCTGAGCACCGATGCGACGTTCGGCCGTTGGCTCGTCTAGGAGCCTGTTGCGCATAGATGGCTGGTGAGCGCTGACTGGTGATTATCCAGCTAGAAAGTGCTTTTACTGGGGTCGAGAGTGTGAGAAACTACGCCCATGAAAGGCTTCCGACCATGGGACCCCGGCCAGAGCCTGCTGTTTCCAGTCTCGCCGCGTGACTGGCTGCCGGCGGACC
>Ga0209506_1000475_pt1 | contig 52545 bp, 32 predicted proteins | sample AD_JPNHG2_MetaG_FD_184409 | JGI IMG/M metagenome (GOLD analysis project Ga0209506, IMG submission 184409) | Active sludge microbial communities of municipal wastewater-treating anaerobic digesters from Japan - AD_JPNHG2_MetaG (SPAdes) (version 2) | ecosystem: Engineered > Bioreactor > Anaerobic...
TCGGTACCTCGGTGCCGGCGCCTTTGCCTTTGCGTCGAAGTCGCGGCTTCTCGATCCGCAGCTTTCGCTCTGCCAGCGAGACCACCCCTGGCTGCCATCCGTGCCAGTTGATGTCCTTGGCCTTGCCGGGCTGCTTGGGTCCGGCGACCTGCTGGGCACTAAGCAGCAGGATCGCCTCGACGGCGGCCTTGCCGATCACCTTGATCACTTCATCCACTGCCTGCTCGGCGTTGCAGATCAACGCAAGAAACGGCAGCAAGAGCTGTCCCTCTTGGCTGAGGAATTCGGCGATTTTTCGAGTGTCCGTCTTGTCCGCGACCTGATACAATTCCTTCATGGCTACTCCTTTCGAAAATGTTGATAATTTGCTGGCCTGATCCTACAAGATTCAGGCCGGAGTAGCCATATCTTCTTTTCAACCTCCAACTACGGATGGGACAACTTCCGACAAACGTCGCTGATTGTGAATGGCTCCTTTGATGACACTGACGTGCATAATGGGTGGACACGGAACGAGTACTTTGATGAGAATACTGCCATCGTGCGATTTCAAATCAGGCTGCGGAACTTGGGTCAGGTATTGCAGGCGGCGGCTTGACGCCGGGACACCCCGGGCCGCTCAGCCTGTTTGTGGAGGGCGTTTCAGGCCGTAGATTGTCATTGCTTCATCGGTGGGGCGGCGGGCGGGGAGCACGAGACTCAGGATATATCCCGCGGCGAAGCAGGTCAGGATGCCGATTGCCGCATAGAGCAGAAAGTGCACGTGCGTGAAACGCTTTATCGCGTACAGTACGACGGCCCCGATGACCGCGCCGAGGATGGCCCCTGTTCCGTGTGCGCGTCGTGTGAAGATGCCAAGGCAAAACAGGCCGCACATCGAGCCGCCCAGCAGGCCCAGGATGCTCATGAATGTCTCCCAGAGCGAGGTGATATTTGAAGAGGACAGCAGCAGGGCCAGGAGTACGCCGAGGGCGCCGAAAATCGCCGTGGCCAGGCGGGCGACGTGCAGGCGGGTTGACTCGGTGAGCCTGGGCATAGCGAGCGAAACAAAGTCGGTGACGAAGGCGGTGGGCACGCTGTTCATACTGGTGGAGACGGTGGACTGGGCCGCGGCAAAGATACCGGCTACCACGAGCCCGGCCAGGCCGGCGGGCAACTCGTTGGCGATGAACAGGGGGAAGATGGCGTCGATCTTGTGAAACGGATCCAGCCGGCCGGGGTGTGTCTTGTAGAAGACATACAAGGCGGTGCCGAGGGCGAAAAACAAGATGCTGGCGGGGACGGTGACGACGGCGTTGGCCCAGATTGACCTGCGGGCTCTTCGTTCGTCGGGGACGGACATATACCTCTGAACGATCGCCATGTCGGAGGAGTATGGGACAAGCTGCTGGCCGAGGCCGCCGAGGACCACGACCCACAGGGCGCTTGTGGCGATGCTGCCGGCGGTCCAGTCCCATTGGACCATCCGCAGTTTATCGTGTGCAGCGGCCGTCTGGATGAGGGTCCCGAGTCCTTCGTCAAGGCGCGCAACAATAAGAGCAAGACTCATGACGGCTGCGCCGAGAAGAATGAAGGTCTGTATGGTGTCGGTCCAGACTACCGCGCGCAATCCGCCGAGGGTGCAATAGACCAGACTCAGCAGGCCCATGAGGAGGATGCATTGGACATCGGTGAGGGGCAGAATTGCGGAGAGGGCCAACGCGGGCAGATACATCACGATTGCCATGCGGCCGACCTGGAATAGCAGGAATGAGCCGCTGGCAAACAGGCGACAGGCCCGGTTGAAACGTTTTTCGAGGTATTCGTAGGCACTGGTGGCATCGATACGATGAAAGAACGGCAGAAAGAAAAAGATGACCAGCGGTGCGACGGCGACGGCCATCATGTTGACCAGGAATAATTCCCAATTGGCGGCATAGGCCTTTGCGGGGATAGCCATGAACGTGATGGAGCTGAGCATGGTGGCAAAAATGCTCATTCCGGCAACGAACCAGTTCACGCGCCTGCCGCCACGGAAATAGTCGTTGGTGTTGCGGTTGCGAAAAGAAAAGAAGATGCCTACGACAAGAACGAGGGCCAGATACGCGAACAGTACGAAGGAATTTGCAAGGCCGAAGGGGCTCCTGGCTGCGACAGGCGTGATCCGCCATATTGCGGGGGAGCGCCTGCGGGGGCGAATCTCGCCGGATGGAATGAGTATTTCGCTTTCTCCCGATCGGCCCGGGCGCGTGATTGCCACGGTTGTGACGTGATTTGCGGGGATCCGGCCGGCGGAGCACCATGTGTCCGTGATTGTGTTATAGGCCAGCGCCTCAGTGGGGAAGCCCGGGTGCTCGTCCTTGAGTTCATCAGTCTTGTCAAACAGGGATCCATCGGCGCCGCCAAGTATCAGTATGTGGCTCTGCCCGGCGGCGACGCCGACGCCGGCCATCACGCAGCGGGGCGCGTCGCAGCATCGTCGCCAGGGGTCGACGGGACCGGAGTATGTGCCGCCGGCGGCATCGTATTTGTCGGGCTGATACAGGGCGGAGGTGAATTCGTACATATCGGTGAGGAATTGGACGGGTCCGTTTGTGCCGGCCGGTGCGTCCGTGCGGCGTCCGCTCAGGACGTAGACACAATCGTGGTATCCGTTGTGCTGGCTGACAAGGATATTAAAGGCGCGTGAGGGGCCGGGCCAGGGCAACAGCTCTTCCCAGACGGGCGAGGCGGCATTGCGCCGCGGGGACAGGTCGAGGCGCCAGAAATTTCGCATGGCGGTCTCGAGTCCGAGACCCTCGGTTCCGCCTGCGACATAGATCACGTCACCGATTGCCGCCGCGGCGGTGTAGGCAACAGGCTTTGGCAATGATGGCAGGGGCTTGACGCGGACGGTCTGTGCCTGTGCGTCCCATTGCAGAAGGAAGACTTCGGCGGTCGTTTGGCGCCCGTCGGTTCCGCCGATGCAGACAATTCCGTTTGCGGTGGATATCGATGCGCCATAAGCGAGGGGCGCGGGCAGGCGGAGATCCTTGATCCAGGCCGTGGAATCGGCAGGCGTGCTGAGGGGAAGCACATAGACAGCATCGTGCCATAACTTGGGCGATTGCCAAACGGGCTCGTCGAAATTTGCGCCGCCGGCAATGATCAATACATCGTTGTGTATGCCGGCGAAGTGCCCGGCAAGCCCCCGGGGATCGGGCACGTCGGCAAGGCGCGACCAGGCGGTTGTGTCACCCAATACGGCCCATGCCGGCGCTGCGGCAACCATTGCCACGAGAACGAGCAGAAGCATATTCAGCCGCCGCGGTGCGGTTTTAACCTCTGAGCCGAGTTGTCTTATCCTGTCTGTCATGTGCTTTCCTGTGCTGTGCCACCGACTGTATCTTACGGCTCTTGGGCAGACTATCGATGGCGTGCAGTTGTTGAATGCGTTTCTTCTGTGCGTCCGTGACAGAGGCCAGCGGGCGAACAGGCAGCCCTCGTCCTTTGCCGAGTGTGCTGAGGCCGTATATGATTATCGGCGTTGATTGGCAGCAACAGTGGGGCCCGCTTGCCGATGATTTCACTGGCGGACAGAGGTTTCATGTTTACTCTTCAGGGCGTTTGGCGAATTATTCACGGGCGACATCGATTCAAGAGGTCCTGGCCGTTTGTCAGCCACTCAGTCGAACAGCGGGCAAACGTGATTCTCTCGTACGGGTGTTCCTGCCCGCATTCGTAAAGGCAGCCAATGGTTTCATCCGGCAGTACGGCCAGGTCGGAGTATGCTGAGGGGCCCGCATGCAGGGTCCTTGCGATGGGCCAGCTTCGGCCTTCGTCATAACTGACGCGAAGCGTCATGTTCACCCTGGCGACTTCGCTTGCCGGATTCGAGAATACGAGCAGCCGCCTGCCGCCCTGGGACCACGTAATAAGGCTTGCCTGGCAGATCGGCTCAATCAGGGCGGGGTCGTGCCACACGGGGCCCCAGGCGGCTCCGCCGTCGACGCTGATGGACACCGCCCGCTGCTTCTTCCAGCGGTCGTAGTTTCGCATGTTCAGCATGAGACGTCCGTCGGCCAATTCCACGACCTGGCACTCATTGACCTGGTCCGTGGGCGTGCTGCCTCCCAGACGCCACGTCTTGCCATGATCGTCGGAATAGATGATATGCGAGAAGTATTTTTTTGTGGAGGCTTCGATGTGTCGCAGGGAATAACGAGTCTTCCCCTGCAGGGGCCGTTCTGTATCTGGATGCCCGTGCAGGGGCCGGTGGCGTACCAGGTCCAGTCGGGATTTTTGACGTCCGATGTGATTTCCCTGAACGGCGACCAGGTGATTCCATCGTCGTTTGAGCAGGTGACGAAGATACGCCTCGTGTCCTTGCTGGTCTGATCGATGATCTGCCGTTCACGGTCGGTGCCGAGATTCCACGTGGTCAGCAGCCAGATGGTTCCGGTTTCGTGATCGAGCACGGGACAGGGATTGCCGCATGTGTTAGGGCCGTCATCGCGAACCACGGTTGCGGCGCTCCATGTCTTGCCGTGGTCAGAGGAACGTTTCACAAGCAGGTCGATATCGCCGCTGTCTCCCCGTCCGTTCTTTCGGCCCTCGCAGAAGGCCAACAGCGTCCCTTTCGATGTTGTCAGCAGGGCGGGGATTCGGTACGTGTGATAACCGTTTCGGCCGGACACGTACACATCGGTTTTTTGCTCGTCGGGGGCGATCGGTCGGTCCTGTTTGACGAAGTCGAGTCGCTCGGCGGCCGCAGGAATTGCCAGAAGGACACTCAACAAACCAATACGCAGAATCCGTGCATTTCGAATTTTCAAAGCAACACCTTTCCTATTCGTGTTCTTGATTCGCAGCATCGGTGGCCAGGCCGCTCATCCAATTGTTGGCCAGAATAATCAGGTCGGCCACATCGACGATGCAGTCATCATTGAGATCGCTGGCCGGCGCCGAGAGACACTGTGGGTCCTGACGCGACAGCTTGAGCACGCTCAGCAGTACACCGATAATGACGATCACCACGAGAACACGTTTGATACATATGTGCCGCTGCCCCGGACGCGGCGGACGATACCATCCTTCTCCAACTCCGCCATGGCCTGGCGCACGGTGTTTCGTGCAACGCCCGCCGCTCGACATAACTGATTCTCGGAAGGCAGCACATCCCCGCAACGGAACTGGCCGGAACGAAGTGCTCAAGGAAGTAACGCTTCACGGTCTGCCACTTGGGCCTTGCCGGCACATCGCCGGACCATATACGTTCACGAGTCTCTTCCAGTGGCATGGAATGCTCCGTGAGTGGAAACTTGTTCATCATACAACATGCTGTTATGATAAGCAATAATAACAGGACCATCAAGGGTTCTGACTCGCAAGATGTGCAAGCTGCCGGAAAAAGTTGTATAGATGTTGTTCAATAAAAACGGGCGTGTACCCTCTTGTGCCAGGCGTCATCCCGCCTTTGTACCTTGCTTCCAACTCGCGTGCACGTTCTGGTGTATCGCCCGGTTTTTCTTGTTCCGGATGTGTTTTTTGCGTTCAGTGAGGCTATCAGCGAGGTCCGGGTTTTCAGGGCTGTGCAGGGCGAGAGAGGCCAGCGTTTTCCATCCGCTGCCTGAGGCGGGCGGCGGCGGGGGTTGCTGATGCATAGAGGACGTTAAGCAAGGCCGTCTGGCGCTGTAGGGCGGCAAGGGCCCGGGTCCATCCGGCGGGATGCGCCTGTTTGCATTCATCGGCGAGGTCAAGGCAGACGGCCATGTAGGCGTTTCGGGCCAGGGCGATTTCGTCAGCTTGGTTTTCAATGGCCCGGCGGATCTTGCCGCCGTATTGCACTTGCAGGCCCTTGAGTTTTTCTTCGGGGCCGAGTAATGGCTCGACGTTGGCCGGGGGCTGTACCTTGATGCGGTGGATTTTTCTGCCTCCGGCTGTGATTGTCTGGCCGCCGTTTTCGATGATCACCCGCTCGGCAACACGGATGAGGCGGTCGCCAAAAGCGGTTATGGTTTCGTCGTTCGGCATGTTGTCCCGCGTGGTGTTTCGGTAGACGTCTCTGATGTTCCAGCCCTGCTGCTGCATCCAGGCATGGCCCTTGATGACACCGATGACGGTTGCAGCCGTGGCGGCGTTGTTGTCGGCATCCCAGCCGAAATTAAATGCCGTCCGCAGGGTTTCGACGAAGTCGGCCCGGCCGTACACCAGAGCGGCGATGGTGGCGGCGGTGTTGAGTTCGTAACCGTTGTTGTCGCGCATGCCGCCGTGGACGGCGTATTTCTCTTGGATGAGCTGGCGCGTCCTTCGCCAGGCGCCCGGCTTTTCGCGGCACCATTTCCGCACATCGTGCACGATGTTGACGATAGCGCTTTGCGGGTCAAGCGCCTGGAGCCCGGCGTCGATGATCACGTCGACATTGTCGGACAGGAAAGCGGTGGCGATCATGGTGGTGAACATCTGTGTCGTCTGGGCGGGTTCCCCTTCTATGCCGACGCGGATATAATGCAAACCGAGGCGTGCGGCCGATTGCGGCATGGCGGGGGCGATGAGGCCGAACGATTCGCAGAGAAACTGGCCGGAGATGTTGAACTCGGCCCACGGATTGAATGCCGTGCAGCCGGTCAGCGGGGGATCAATGCCGATCTCCATGAGGCTGCGGGCGTAGCGGTTGGCGCACCAGATGTGGTCGTTGATATGTGTTTTCCATAATTGCGTTATCCGGGCGGGTGAGATGAAAAGCGTGTCGGCTTTTTCCATTGCAAAGACATAGACCCACTCGATATCGGTGTCGTCATCAGTGCGGGCGCCCTGGGGCAGGGCGGGCGTGTAGTCGGTTACGCTGCCGGGTTTCTGGAGATACTTGAATTCGTGGGGCAGGCCGTTGAGGTTGCCCAACAACTGGCCCAGCAGGCCGCCGCGAATCTTGTCCTCAAGGACTGCCGCGGGCAGTTCGAAAGTGTCGCCTTGAAGATCAGCGGCGTGTGTGTGGGCGCAGACAAGCCACAGCAGAGCCGCTGCAAGCATATTCTTCTGAACAGTGTTTCTTATCATTTGCTGTCTCCTGAAGGCAGTCCGCAGTCTATCACGGACGGCTGGACAACGCCAGCGTAAGTCAAAGATGGCCTTTTCGATCATGTTCAAAGAGTGTCCCTGATTGCGTGAGGGTGGGATGTTTTTCATTGGACATTCCGAATTCGAGGGGAAGCTGTCTGGACACCCGAAGCGTTGTATTACGGCGGGACGCCCAAGATTGAACTGGCGCCCGGGCAGAAGGTGGAGATTTGTATTGCGCCGCCGGCGAACAACACAACGCTGATCGTGCAGATGCCGGACATTTCCGAAGACCTGCCGAGGACCAAATTGAAGGAGATGCCCTGTCTTGTTCTGATCAGCCGAAACGTTGGCCTGCTCTTGGGGGACAGCGACGTGGCCTACGGTCCGGAGGACGACCGGGTGGGGCGTCTTACGAAACATCTGTTCTACACGTCGGCTCAGGCGGTTACGTATACGTTTCGTAATCTTCCGCCGGGCGAGTACTGTGTGTTTGCAGGGCCCGCCTGCTGCATGAATGCCCTGAAGGTGATCGTCAAAGATGGACAAACGTCCACTGTGCGCATACCTCCCCTCATGACGGTTAGACAGTCATCGGTGTCCGTCTGGAGGCTTTCACGCGATATCGAACTGGAGGGGGGAATACACTCTCAAGGACCTGTGCGAGCGGCTCAGCGCCGTGACTGAGTCAAAACCGCGTTTTGTTGTTGAGGGAAACCTTGCAGAAGAACGTCTCCAGATAAGGGCCGGACGCATTCCTGTTCACGACGTGCTCGAAGCGATATACCTGGGCACGGGCTGCACACTTCAAGAGGCCGAGGAGGATCGCTTCGTACTGCAGAGAGCCGTCCAACTGTAGGCGTCGTTGTCGGGGGTTATATGGGACATACGTCGTGACTCTCGTGGCAGGGGGGCAACCTGCTCCATTCTTGCCGGTTGTTGCAAAAAGCTGTATGGGTTCGAACACGGGTCGACCAACGCCGATATAGCTTATTGGTTATTCGCGTTGGGGGGGCGAGCCTTTTGAGAGCGGCAGGCGGCTTGCCTGCCTGCCAGAGGCGAGAAGTGGGACATAATGTAATCATCCTGATCAGCGAGGACGACCGGGGGCATTTTATACTTATCAAACATGCCTTGCGGAATGCTGGAATAGATAACGAGATTGTCTGGCTCTGTGACGGCCAGGAGACACTCGACTTTATTTACACGCCCGAAGGGGAGGTGAAATTAGAGGACGACAAGCGGTATATGCTGCTGCTTGATATCCGGATGCCGAAGATTGATGGTATCGACGTCCTTGAGGAAGTCAAGAGGGATCATCGCCTCAAAGACATACCCGTTGTGATGGTCACCTCAAGTGACAATCCGGACAATATTCGCCTGTGTGGGCGGCTGGGATGCGACGGATATATCGTCAAGCCACTGGATGACAGCGCAACAGACCTTATTCGAAGGCTTGCTTCATCCACTCAGCGCATACAGCACACTTGACGGAGCTCGCCCTGACGGGCGGCATCTTGCGCCTATATATACTCGTTAACGATATTCTCCAGCATCTCGACGCGGCCGGAGGCGTTGGGGCTGATTTCACCCTTCTTGAGCATATACTCGCTGCACTGCTTCATGCTGACCTTACCTGCCTCGATATCGGCGCCGATTCCGCTGTCCCAGCTTGCGTAACGCTGCTTGATGAAGTCGGCCAGGACGCCATCCTTCTGGATTGCGGCGGCGATCTTCAGGCCGCGAGCGAAGGCGTCCATGCCGCCGATGTGCGCGTGGAAGAGATCGACGGGTTCGAAGCTTTCGCGGGCGACATGTGCGTCGAAGTTGAGGCCGCCGGTGGTGAAGCCGCCCATCTTGAGGATGGTCAGCATGGCGAAGGTGGTGTCGTAAAGGTCTGTGGGGAACTGGTCGGTGTCCCAGCCAAGGAGGAGGTCGCCGCGGTTTGCGTCGATCGAGCCCAGGATGCCGTTAGCAGCGGCGAATTCGAGTTCGTGGATGAAGGTGTGACCGGCGAGTGTGGCGTGGTTTGCCTCGATGTTGAGCTTTAAGTGGTCCACGAGGTCGTACTTCTGCAGAAAAGCGTAGCAGGCGGCGGCATCCGAATCGTATTGATGCTTTGTGGGCTCTTTTGGCTTGGGTTCGATATAGAACTGTCCGTCGAAGCCAATTTCCTTTTTATAATCGACGGCCATGTGCAGGAAGCGGGCGAGGTGGTCCAGTTCGCGACCCATATCGGTGTTGAGGAGGGATTTGTATCCTTCGCGGCCGCCCCAGAAGACGTAGCCTAAGCCGCCAAGTTCCTTTGTGACTTCCAGGGCCTTGGCGACCTGGGCGGCGGCGTAAACGAAGGCGTCAGCGTTGCAGCTTGTGGCGGCGCCATGCATATAGCGTGGGTGGGTGAAGAGGCAGGCGGTGCCCCAGAGGAGCTTGACGCCGGTGCGTTCCTGCTCTTCTTTCAGCACCTTGACGACAGCGTCGAGGTTCTTGTTGGATTCGGCGAGCGTCTTGCCTTCGGGGGCGACGTCCCGATCATGGAAACAGTAGAAGTCTACGCCCAACTTTTCGAAGAACTCGAAGGCGGCGCGGACGCGGTTCTCGGCGTTGGCGATGGAGTCGGTACCGTCGTCCCAGGGCATGAGGCGGGTTGGGCCGCCAAACTGGTCCGAGCAGCCGTTTCGGAAGGCGTGCCAGTAGGCGACGGAGAAACGAAGGTGCTCGGCCATGGTCTTGCCGGCGACGACTTCAGAGGCGTTGTAATGCTTGAACGAAAGGGGGTTCTTGCTCTTGGGACCCTCGTAGGCGATTTTGGAGATGCCGGGAAATGCCTCTTTCATCATGGACTCCTAATATCTTAACATCATTCTTCTGTTCCGGTTCGGGGCATATCAAAACATGCGGACAACGGTCTGTCAAGCACTGTCCGGCCGCGGAGGATGTAAAATAGTGGAACGAAGCGGCTAAGTTGGCTAAAGTTGGGTGCACTTTGGCGTTGCTTTCTTTACATTTCATTAACAGATTTTCACAAGTGTTTGTACTCACGGCACTTCGAACGTTCATGAGATGTCAAGATTGGCTTTGTTTCGCAAGTATGGCCTTTCTCAGCGGTAAACAGAGGGTATGTTGTAACGTTTTGCAGCAGAGCTGCGTTAATTGTTGGCGGCGGCGGCGCGTTGCCGCAGGGCAACAGGCAGGATATGATGTGGGGCGGCGGCGGTAAATCAAGTAGAGGCGCGGTTGGGCGCGTCAGTTTGTGTTGAGATGGAGGTGCCATGATGTCGAAGGCCGCGGTTGTTGCGGGGTTTCTGGCGGTTTTGGCGGCGATTGATTCAGCGGAGCAGGGGAGGGCCGGGGTGTCCGTTGATTTTTCGCATGGAGATCTCAAGGTTTCGGAGAACCGGCGGTTTGTTGTTCATGCGGATGGTACGCCGTTTTTCTATCTGGGGGATACGGCGTGGGAGCTGTTTCACCGTTTGAATCGGGAGGAGGCGGTCAAATACCTGGAAAACCGGCGGGCGAAGGGGTTTACGGTGATTCACGCGGTGGTTCTCGCCGAGCTGGATGGGCTCAACACGCCGAATGCGTACGGAGACAGGCCGCTGCTGGACAACGATCCCGCGCGGCCGAACGAAGCATATTTCAAACATGTGGATTACATCGTTGAGGAGGCCCGGAAGCGGGGTATTTACATCGGGATGCTGCCGACATGGGGGGATAAGGTGACGAAGGCCTGGGGGGTTGGGCCGGTGGTGTTCAATGCGGCCAAGGCGCGGGTTTACGGGGAGTTCTTAGGGCGGCGGTATGCGAAGGCGCCTAACATCATTTGGATTTTGGGCGGGGATCGCGTTGCCGACGAGGTGGAGGAGATCTGGCATGCGATGGCGGCAGGGATTACGGCGGGCGATGGGGGGCGGCATTTGAAGACGTATCATCCGCAGGGCGGACGGTCTTCGGCGGAATGGTTCCATGATGCGGAGTGGCTGGATTTCAATATGCTGCAATCGGGGCATTCGGAATTTGATCTGCCGAATTATGAGCGGGTGGCGCGGGATTACGGCCGGCGGCCGGTGAAGCCGTGTCTGGATGGAGAGCCTCGCTATGAGGATCATCCGGTGAACTGGAGGCCGGAGAACGGGTGGTTTGACGATTTTGATGTGAGACAGGCGGCGTACTGGGGGCTGTTTGCCGGCGGGTTCGGGCATACATACGGGTGTCATGATATCTGGCAGATGCTTGCGCCGGGGCGAGGGCCTATCTCGGCGGCACGAAACAACTGGTACGACGTGCTGGATTTGCCGGGGGCGTGGGACATCATGCACGTGCGGCACCTGATGGAGTCGCGGCCGTTCCTGTCGCGCGTGCCGGATCAATCCATGATTGCGGAGGGGCAGGCCGGCGGTGCGGCGCACGTTCAGGCGACGCGAGGCGACGGATATGCCTTTGTGTACATCCCTACCGGCAACACAATCAAGGTGAAGTTAGGCATGATCAGCGGCAGCGAGATAAAGGCATGGTGGTTCGACCCGCGCACGGGCCAGGCTACCGAGGCAGGGATTTTCGCCAACCAAGGTACGCGAACATTCGACCCGCCGGGTGAAGCGGGCCGGGGGAATGATTGGGTACTGGTGCTGGATGATGTGGCAAAAGGGTTTGCGACGCCAGGCGCCAGGAGGTAGTAGCCGCAACTGGGCTGACTGTGGGGCCAAGCAGCGGCGGGCAGATTGCTTGTCGAGTCTGGGCACCCATCCACTTGCACTTCAGCTTCCACCTGGCACAGCACTGGTTAGCCGTTACACAACATCCAGGACGGTGAGATGAAGATTGTTGTGGCAATGGACTCGTTCAAGGAGTCGCTGAGTGCGCAGGCGGCTTGTGATATTGTTGCGCGAACCATTGCCGTTGAGCGGCCGGAGGCGGAGATTGTTGTCAGGCCGGTTGCGGATGGCGGCGAGGGGACGGCGGCGGCGATGATTGCGGCGTGCGGGGGCGAGTGGATTCCGGTCAGGGTGACGGGGCCATTGGCGGGCAGGCAGGTGGATGCGGGGTATGCGTGGTTTGGTTCCGACGAGACGGCGCTGGTTGAGATGGCGGCGGCGAGCGGACTGCAACTTCTGGAGGCGAAACAGCGGAATCCATTGCTTACGACGACGTTCGGGACGGGAGAGCTGATTGCGGCCGCGGCGGGGCGAGGGGCAAAGAAGATCTTTTTGGCCGTCGGGGGAAGCGCCACTGTGGACGGGGGCACGGGGGCTGCGACAGCATTGGGGTGGAGGTTTCTGGATGCAAGGGGGGAGGCGCTTGCGCCTGGCGGAGGCGCGCTGGTTGAGTTGGCCAGGATTGTTGAACCCGCCCGGCCGCTCGGTGTGCCGGTTGATGTGCTCTGCGACGTTAAAAATCCGCTTTGCGGCGTCAGCGGGGCGGCGCGGGTGTATGGGCCGCAGAAAGGTGCGACCGGGGAAATGGTGGAGCGTTTGGAGGCGGGTCTTCTGCGCCTGGCGATGGTCGTGAAGGATCAGCTTGGGGTTGACTTGAAGGATATGCCGGGCGCGGGGGCGGCAGGGGGGCTGGCCGGCGGCGCGGTGGCTTTCTTCGGGGGGCGGCTGATATCGGGGATCGAATTCGTGATCGGCCGGACGGGGCTGGCGAAGGCAATTGCCGAGGCCGACTGGGTTATCACGGGCGAAGGGTGTTTCGACGCGCAGTCGCTGTGCGGGAAGGTGATATCGGGGATTGCGGATGCGGCTGCGAGAGCGGGGACGCGGGTTGCGGTGATTGCGGGACAGGTGGCTTTGGCGCGGCACGAATACCGGAGAAGGGGGATTGTCGAGGCGCTGGCCTGCAAGACCGAGGGCATGAGTGTCGAGTACGCCATCGCGAAGGCGGAGCGACTGCTTGAAAATGCGACACGGGCATTTGCAACGAAGTACCTCCAAAGTGCCTAAGGATGAACGGAAGACTGAGAAAGGTATGATGAAAGCGAACACGCAGCTTGTTCTGATCGCAGGATGCGAGTATTCAATGGGGTAGTAAGGCATTGCGTCGGCTGAATCTGCTGCCGCAGTTCAACACGCCGATGAAGGAGGGTTCGTTACTTGATCTGGCCAACATTAGCTCGGAACCTCTCCGGCATTTTGGGCGGACGGACCGGGGATTTGAACAGCGGTTGCGTCATCTTCGGTCGGACAACCAAGAGCCTCGCTTGACCCATGTAACATGGAACGAGTTGACCGGGTGCACCAATTCAACGTGGCCATCAACAAACACGACGTGACTGAGGCCATAGATGCGGGCGGAGTCATTGGTCTTGTGGAACGAAGCCAGGCAGTCTGCGTAACTATCGGTCGTCGGCCAGGGACTTACACCCGGCGCCGGTATGTTTGGTGTGACCAATAAGACATTATCGTTAAACTGGCCATCACTGATGCGTGTGCCATCGCGCAGGATGACGTCCCAAAGACTTTCCTCGCCAAAGTATGCTACTTGTGACGGACTGCGTTCGATATGTGACAACTTCTCAACATCGCCGCTGTAGAGAGGGGATTTGTTGGGGAGGGCTTTGGACTGGCCATACCCGAGATATGAGTTCATGCTGTAACCGAATTGCGGGTCCATTGGGACATTACAAAGGCCCGAACCGTGGCTCTTGGCCCTGCCGCCAATGGCCAGACTCTTGAATACAGGGCAGATATTAACATTTTTATTCTGAAGGTAGGGCCAGAGCATGCCGGGCTGGTCATCCGGACTGCGGCTTCCATCATGCCAGTGGCAAGCATAGTTAGCCCCGAAGAATGTTTGCGGGTCCCAGTAGATGCTGTACCAAGGCCAGGGGAAGAAGGTGTCATTGTCTTCGAGGTAGAGGATGCCGGCGAGACCGTACTGTCGGATGTTGTTCTTGCAGATAAGTTCGCGCGCCAGTTCCTTGGCTTTGCTCAGTGCCGGAAGAACGATTGCCAACAGCAGGCCGATGATGGCGATGACGATGAGGAGTTCGATGAGCGTGAACGCTTTCTTTGCGGCTCGATCCATGATTCCCTCCAGAATCAAAGCGTTGTTTTGATTGGAGTCGATGGACTCCACGGATATAGTTTAGCCGCTGAAGAGGCCGAAGTCAAATTACTGTTTCGGCGGCTTTGCCGAGGTTGCGTTCTTGCTGCGGTTCACCCCTGCAGGATCTTTCGCGGGTCGAGATTGTTCTTTTCGATGTCTTTAAAGTAGTTGACGGTTCCGACCTTCATTTCGACGGTGGCGGCCTCGTCGGCGACTATGATGCCCTGAGGGTGGAGCTGGAGGCACGAGACAGTCCACATGTGGTTGACGCCGCCCTCGACGGCCTGCTGCAGGGCGCGGGCCTTATTGTGGCCGCTGACGATGATGAGCACTGTCCGGGCATCCATTATGGTTGCGACACCCACGGTGAGGGCGGTCTTCGGCACCTTGTTGACGTCACCGCCGAAGAAACGGCTGTTTGCGATGATGGTGTCCTGGGTGAGGGTCTTGACGCGGGTTCGGCTGGTGAGGGACGAGCCGGGTTCGTTGAAGGCGATGTGCCCATCCGGGCCGATGCCGCCGACAAAGAGGTGGATGCCGCCGTAGCTCCTGATCTTCTTTTCGTAGCGGGCGCATTCGGCGTCAAGGTCTTTGGCGTTGCCGTTGAGGATGTTGACGTTGCTCTTGCGTATGTCGATGTGGCTGAAGAAGTTATCCCACATGAAGGAATGGTAGCTCTGGGGGTGGTCCCGGCGGATATTGACGTACTCGTCCATGTTGAAGGTGACGACGTTGGCGAAGCTGACCTGCTTATCTTTGTTGAGTTGGATGAGTTCGCGGTACATTCCGAGAGGGGACGAGCCGGTGGGCAGGCCGAGGACAAAGGGCTTTTTCGCGGTGGGTTTGTGTGTGTTGATAGCGCGGGCGACGTAGGCGGCGACCCATTTGCTCACCATGTCGTAGTCTGTGAGAATGACGACTCTCATGTTCTTCTCCTTTCCCTGTCAAACAACTGTGCGATCGAGGCGTTCCTACATTTTCTCCAGTGCGGCCCCGAGTCGTACGAACGTGCCGGTGGACCTAAGCCGGGCTATTGATAGATTCGCTGCGTCGTGAGATTGCGATGTGGGCTACCTCATCTGCTCTGGGTCCGTGGGCAAGTAAAAACGTGTCCCGTGCGATAACCGCCTCTTCGTCCGTTGGTATTACGAACACTGCGATGCGGCTGGCGTCGGTGCTGATCCGGCATTCGACGCCGACGGCGGCTGTGTTTTGTGCGTCGTCGATTTCAATTCCGATCCGCGTCAGGCCGGTGCACGCACGTCGCCGCACATCGACAGCGTTTTCGCCGATGCCGCCGGTGAAGACCAGTGCGTCGACGGTGTCGAGGGCGGCGGTGTAGGCGCCGATGTACTTCTTGATACGATAGCAGAAGATTTCGATGGCGAGTTGGGCCCGGGTGTTGCCTTGTGCGGCCAGGTCGGCGAGGGTCCGCATGTCGTTGGAAATGCCGGAGATGCCCAGGAGGCCGCTCTGCTTGTTGCACATCGCACTGATGGCGGAGAGATCATAGCCCTTGCTATTAAGATAGAAGATGATGGCGGGGTCGAAGTCGCCGCTGCGGGTACCCATGACCAGGCCTTCGAGCGAGGTAAAGCCCATTGATGTATCAATACTGCGGCCCTGCTTGATGGCGGTGATGGAGCAGCCGCCGCCGAGATGACACGTGATGAGGTTCACGGCGTGCAGTTCTTTGCCGAGGAGTCTTGCGGCTCGTTCGGCGACATACCGGTGCGAGGTGCCATGAAAGCCATATCGGCGGATTCCGTACTTCAGGCAGATATCCCAGGGCAGGGGATAGGTGCAGGCGGCCCGCGGCATTGAGGTGTGAAAGGCGGTATCGAAGCAGCCTACCTGGATTGCGTTGGGTAAATGTCTTTTTGCGGCCCGAATGCCGATCAGGTTGATGGGGTTGTGCAGGGGCGCCAGATCGGCATATTGCTCAAGCGATGCAATCACCTCGTCGTTCAGGATTACCGAACCGGTGAACTTGTCTGTGCCGTGTACTACTCTGTGGCCGACGGCGCTGATTTTCGCGGCGTACGGGGTGCTTTGTGCAAGGGCATCGAAGATTGCGACCATTGCCTGATCGTGGTCCTCGGCACGGACATTGTGCTGCTGCCGTTTGCCGCCGCAGGTCTGGGTCAGTCGGGCGTCAGGACGGCCGATGGATTCGATTGTGCCTGTTACGACCACGGCCCCCGCGGGCATGTCGTAAAGCCGATACTTGAAGGACGAGCTGCCGGTATTGATTACGAGGACGAACATGCGATGTGAATCCGCACTCACTGCGAGCCTACAAGCTGGCGCTGAAAATTGGTTGAGTATACCAACGGGTAGCGTACGAACGCCTCAAGGGCATGGTACTCGGGCAGCCCCAGTGCATCGTACGTTTCGGCGGTGGCGCGGTTGCGTTCCTCGGCCCGCTGCCAGAACTCGCGGTCGTCGTACGGCCCGGGGAACATGGCTTTGTCTTTCTGGCTTTCGTGGCGGAAGATGGCGTTGCGTTTTCTCCGGACCTCTTCGGCCGAGATGGGGATGGCCATGTCGATCTGCTGCGGCTCCCATTCCTGCCAGGCGCCCCGATAGAGCCAGACCTCCGGCCGGACGCCGCAGGAGTTCGCATAGCGGTCGACAGCGGCGAGGGCGGCCTCCAGACACAGGCGATGGGTGCCGTGCGGGTCGGACATATCGCCTGCGGCGAAGACGAACTCGGGCCGGACGGTTTCGAGAAGCTGCGTGACGATGTTGATGTCCTCTTCGCCGATGGAAAGCTTCTGCACGCGACCGGTGTTGTAGAATGGCATGTTCAGGAAGTGGAGGCGATCCTCGGGCACGCCGCAGACCTTTGCGGCGGCAATGGCCTCGGCACGGCGGATCAGGCCCTTGATGTTCTGTATCTCGGGCGAGTCGATATCACCGGGTTTCTTGCCATGCAGATAGGTGTCGATGTGCTGTTCGATGCGGGCGGATTCCTCGGGGGCAAGGCCGAAGATGGCGTTGAAGCCTCGGACAAAGTCGGCGTGGCGGCTCACGTCATGGTCGAAGACGCTCAGGTAGCCGCTGACCATATAAGCGATGTGGACCTCGTGGCCCTGTTCGGTCATGCGGATCAGAGTGCCGCCCATGCAGATGACGTCGTCGTCGGGATGCGGACTCAGGACGACGGCGCGGCGTGTCCCGTTCTTGCCCACCGGCCGGTTGGTGATCGTGCCCATCAGACGCCGGAAGATCGTGCGGTTCAAGTCGTCCACATTGCCCCAGATTTTCAAGAGCTCCCCAAGGCCGTTTTCGGCATAGTCCTCGACGGTGAGCTTGCTGATCGCCTTGCCAAGTTTCTGCGACAGCCAGATGACGGCGCGGCGCTGCAGGATGTCATCCCATTGACATGGGCCGGTCAGCCAGGGCGTGGCCACGCGCGCCAGGCATCCGGCGGCGGCGGCATCGATAATGAACGTGCAATTGGCGTGGGTCTGCAGGAAACTTGCCGCCACCTGCTCATCGACCTCACCCTCGACGGCGCGCTGGACAATGCGCGATTTCTGCTCTCCGAAGGCCAGCAGGTAAATGCGGCGGGCGCTGAGGATGGTGGCGATTCCCATGCTGATCGCGCTATGCGGGACATGTTCTTCGCCGAAGAAGTCGCTGGCGGCGTCCTTGCGTGTGATCTTGTCCAGATGCACCAGCCGCGTTCGGCTGTCGCGCGACGAGCCGGGTTCGTTGAAGCCGATGTGTCCGCTGCGGCCGATGCCGAGGATCTGCAGATCGATTCCGCCGACTGCGGCGATCTTGCGTTCGTACTCGGCGCAGAACGCTTCAACCTCTTCTTCCGGAAGATCGCCCCGCGGGATGTGGATGTTTTCAGGTCGTATGTTGACGTGCTTGAAGAGATTCTCGTGCATCCATGTATAATACGACTGAATGGCGGATCGGTCTATGGGATAGTATGCATCGAGATTGAAGGTAATCACTCGCGAAAGATCGAGTCCTTGATCGCGATGGCGGCGAATCAGCTCCGCATAGACGTTGACGGGTGTATGACCCGTCGCCAGGCCCAGGACCGTCGGTTTCTGCCTGGCATTGTTGGCCTCGATCAGGGCGGCAATTTCCGCGGCCACGGTCCGACAGGCATGCTTGTCATCCTGAAATATCTGTACGGGTACACGCTCGGAACTCATAGCATCTCCGGCAATTCAAGAAACTCACAAACTTCCACGAGGGCATAGGCATAAAGCACGGCGGCCCGCTTGTCAAGTGAGAAGCGATTTTGCGCAGAAAAGAGGGTGTGACTTTGCGGTTCGATGTGAAGGGTATTGTACCGGAGTACAGGCCATTGCACGCGGATTCGCAGGGATTAGTGGGGGGGGCAAGGCTTACTCGATTGGCACGGGCAAGGCGGCCAGGTCACTCTCCAACTGTGTCAGAATGTCCGCGAGGCAGGTGTTCAGGCCGGTGACGAGTTGGGCGGCATTTTGTGCAGTCAAATCGGTCAGGGCACGGTACTTCTTCTGGAATATGACGGAATCCCGCGTATGGTGTTCGTCAATAAGAGTGAACTGGATCTCCAGCACCGCCTGCGGGCTGTCCTGCCGGCGGTAATCGCCGTAGAGGGCCAAGACATTACCCTCAAGCACATAGTCGAAATCCGCACCGCTGAAGGCATCCAGTACGTGGGAGAATATGCCGCTGGCGGCGAGCCACTGACGGGTTCTCTCGGCCACAAGCGACGCCGGCGGCGCGAAGTAGCGGTGGTAAAAGTCGGATTCGTAAAGGAGATCGCCGCGCCTGTAGACAAGCTCGTAGGTTTCGTATTGGCTGGCGATGGTGAACCGTCGCACTTTTAAAACGCCTCTCGAGTTGGTCGCCATCGGTCTCAGCATCGGACGGACCACGTCGAATACATACTGCTGCTGCCTCTCGATGGCTCTGGCGTTGTTTTCACACCCGCAGGCCGCCAGAAGGACCACAAACACAAGCACTGCGGGCAGGGTCTGTCTGTAGGCGATTGTCATTTCGATACCTCCGCTGGCGGGCCGCCGATGAGGAAACCCGGATACTTTTTCAGGTTCTCCGTCAGTTCGCGCAGGTTTTCCGTCGTGCGGCGAACATTGGTCAGAATCTCCTCTATTTCCGACTGTTGGATCACAACGAACTTGTCGAGGCGTCGAAGCGTCTTGTCCAGTTGCGCGATGGTCTCGGGTATGTTGACGCCGTCAGGGCTCCTGCTCTTGTCGAGCATGTCCATGACGAGTCTGTTGGTTTCGCGGAGGTCAGTCATCAATCCGATGACCTCGGCCCTCAGTTGCGGCACTTCCGCTTCGGCGACGGCCACTTTGATGGTGTCCAGGGTGCCGACGACGGAGTCGGCTATACCCTCGAAGTCGATTGTGTCCAGTGTTTTGAGAATCGACTCGATGGAGTCGGCCAGGTTCTTGAACAGACTTGGGGCAGCAGGAATGTAGATGTTCTTGGGCTCCCACTCCAAATCGATGGGTTTGTCCGTCTGCCGCTGCGGTTCGATGTAATCCGCCTCCATGTAGCTGATGCCGGTAATACCCTGGTAGGCGAGCTTGAGCCTCAGACCGTTGAGCACCCAGCCTTTGATAATCGTGCGAATGGTATCATCATCGGCATCACGGGGGAAATTGGAACGGTCCACCGCCATGATGACCAGCACATATCGACTGTATTTGTGATAAGCCTCGGAGTCGTACGGGATCTGCTCCGGATAGCCGCGCGGCAGGAACGTGATCTGCTTGACGGTGCCGATCTGCACGCCGCGGTACAGGACGGGGGAGCCCACACTGAGGCCCTGCACCGACTCGTCCATGTAGGTTTCCAGCAGCAGTGTTTCGCGCGTCAGGACGCCGGCACTCAGTGCGATGATTCCGGCAAGCAGGATGACGATCGCGGCCACAACGAAAACGCCGATTTTGAAGTAATTAGCTTTCGTACTCATAGTATTGTCAACCCTATATCCCGGTACTCATTGCCGTCGTCCGCCTGGCGATGGAAGAAGCGCCGCACCCACGGGTTATCCGTACAATCGCGCAATTCCTGCGGTGTTCCGGTCGCCACGATCTGCCTGACTTCCTTTTCGAGCATAATCACCCTGTCGGCCACCGCGAAAATGCTGGGCAGTTCGTGGGTGACAATCACGAAGGTCACGCCGAGCGTTCGTGCCAGATTCCGGATGAGCGCATCCAAACCGGCGGAGGTCACCGGATCGAGCCCCGCCGACGGTTCGTCCAGGAACAGGATCTGGGGATCGAGCACCATTGCCCTTGCAATGGCGGCGCGTTTCTGCATGCCGCCGCTCAATTCCGCGGGCATGTAGTCCTCATAACCGTTCAGTCCGACGAGGTCGAGCTTCATCGACGCGATTAAATCGGCGCCGGCGCGCGGCACATCGGTGAATTCACCCAGCGCCAGGCGGACGTTTTCCAGGAGGGTCATGGACCCGAACAGGGCGCCCGTCTGGAACATAACGCCAATCTTGCGAAGAATACGATTCTTAACGCTTTCGTCGGCACCTATGATATTGTCGCCGTCGATGAGAACCTTTCCTGCGAGCGGCTGCATCAGGCCGATCATGGTCTTCAAAAGTGTGCTCTTGCCGCAGCCTGAGCCGCCGACGATGACGAAGACCTCGCCGCGTTCAACCTCGAAGGAAATATCTTCGAGGATAACCGTCTGGTCGTATGCGGCCGTCAGATGCTCCACCTGTATGATTGGCTCAGTACGTGTGTTCATTACGCTCATATGCCCAAAAAGTGCAGCAATACGGCAAAAACACCCTCTGCCATGACCACCAGGACGATACCGCTTACAACGGCACGGGTGGTCGAAATGCCTACGGCAGTAGCGCCGGTACGGGTCTGGAGGCCGCGGAGACAACCGACGCCTCCGACAAGGGCCCCGAAAACCACGCCTTTAAGCAGTCCGACCAGGACAATGTCCAGATCGACCGCGGATTTGACGTGATTGATGTAGGTGATCAGAGGAAAACCTATCGAGACAATCACGAATCCTGAGCCGATGAGGCCGAAGAGATCGGTTAACACCGTCAGCAGGGGGGTGACGAACATTGTGGCCAGCACCTTGGGGACCACCAGAAAGCGTACCGGTTCGAGGCCCATTGTGTTCAGGGCGTCGATTTCATTGTTGATCTTCATCGTTCCTAATTCGGCGGCAAAGGCGGAGCCGGTTCTCCCGGCGAGAATGATTGCCGTAATAAACGGTCCGATGACGCGGACCAATGCCATGGCCGCCAGATCGGCCACGTAAACATCTGCGCCGAACTGGCGAAGCGGCATGGCGGAGCTGAACGCCATGATGAGGCCGAAGAGAAACCCGATCAACGCCACGATGCCCACGGCATTGGCGCCGGCCTGCTCGGCGGTTGTACACAGGTCCTTCCAGCGGAGCTGCCTGGGATTCGTGAGGCATCGCAGCGTGGCGCTGCACAGTTGACCGACGAAGATGAGCTGTTCTCCGAAATCCGCGACAATGCTCCATGCGGAGTACCCGATTTCCTCGGTGACAGTGAAACGTCGCCTGGCTTTTCGTTCACCGGCGAACGCCTCGGGGTCGAAACGGTTTAATCGGGCCGCGAGGTCCGGCCGCAGGTTCTGAAACTCCACCGTGAAACCGTGCTGGCGGCCCTGCAAACGCAGCCAGAACAGCAAGGCCAGGCCGGAGCCGTCGCAATACGTGATTTCGTCCGTCAGGACACGGAGATGTTTGGGAGGTGAGGAACGCAACACGTCTGCCGTCTGACGCCAGAGGCTTCCCACGGAAGCGGCATCCAGTCGGCCGGCGTAGCCTATCGTCAGGTTGCCGGAACCGTCGACCTCGGTGCGCAATCGAGTATGTGGCTGAACGCGGGACATCATCCTGCATTCCTGCCTTCCTGCAGAGAATTCAAATAGTTCGTTCCAGCCCCCATGGCTTCAGCATCCTGCCTGTATCGCTGCCGGCGCCGTCGAACGGCGCACAGCGGACCTTCTCTTGATCCTTCGACATGATTATCCATAATAACAACCCGGCCGCAAACAGAAAGTCTGCAAGATACCCTTTTTTCACAAAAATAGCGAAAAGCACTTGCAATATCCAGCGGATTAGATTTAAATCCATTGCCCGAAACCGGTAATCACCACAAAACGTCGGTAATGAGGGGCGGCAGGCCGGTCGAGATTGACTGAGGGCGATTAGCTCAGTTGGTAGAGCAGCTGACTCTTAATCAGCGGGTCGAAGGTTCGAGTCCTTCATCGCCCACTTTCTTCCATCGCGTGTACCGATCTGCAGGACCAATCCGTCATATGTCCCATCGTTTACATCAGTGCAAACGTCCGGTATGTCGGTCACACTTTAGGCGTCGCCGGTCAAGGGGCGAGTAAGATCGACCTGAAAGACGACCATACGCGCGTCTGCACCGGGTGGTTCGGCAGAGGCGTCGTGGAGTTTTCGGCGCAGTTGGGCAATCAGGTCAGGGTCGGTTTCCTCCCGCAGCTTTGTCATATAAAGCCTTATGCCCTTGCGGTCCGAGCCTTCTTCCAGAAAAAGGTAGGCTGCCTTGGGGTTGGCAGTGACATTGTGGTAGCTGAGGCGTTGGCGCATGATAAACGCCACAGTGCCGTCTTTCAGGACGTGGGGGCTTGCATACAGTGCCGCGTCGACGTGACCTTCCGCATCGGCGGTGGCCAGAACGCCGGTTCCCTTTGTGTTTTCGAAATAGTCATACAGTTCCATAGTGTTGCTCCAAAGAACTTTGTTTGCGACGATCGGCGGGCGGCGTCGGCCTGATTGCGGCAGACACATTGCAGGATTCTGCCGCTATGTCACCTTTATTGCATCGGCGATTATTAAAGCGGGCATTCGCCTCCCATGCGAGTTGGACGGCCAGGCCGAAACTGGTCCGCCTGGTTGTTGCGGGAAGCGGACATACTCGGATACACGCTGCAGTGCAGGTCCTCTATCGTTCGGCCCTGCAAACCACAGACATGATCCACGCATCAGATTCGGAGGAAGATTTTGCGGCGGTACATCCAGAGGATGATGAGCCAAAGGATGATGAGGACGAAGGCGCGTTCGAGCAGGGGGGCATAGGCGGGGCCGAATATATCGAAGAGATCGGGGGTCACGTGGCGCTTGAGGTTGGTCTTGATGAAGGGACCCATGAGCTGCCACATGCAGTAGAGGGCGATGGGATTGACGCCGACGATGATGAGGGGAAAGGCCAGGCGTTTAAGGCGGCCGGCGTCAATGGCAGTGACGAAGGCGGCGAGGATGAGGGCGGCCCAGCCGGCGCTGCAGATTGTCCAGGAGGGGGGTCCAGAGACGTTTGACCATGGGGCAGAGTCCGGCCAGCGCGATGGCCCAACCGAGGATGATGCCGGCGATGCCGAAGGCAGCGAGGCAGAGGATCTTGCGGACGAGGGTACAGGGACTTCGGAGCAGTTGGCCGGCAAGGAGGCCAAAGACCATGGTGGCGATGGAGGGGACGAAGTTGAGGGTTGTGTAGCCGCCGTTAGTGAAGGTGTAGGGTTTTTCTCGCGGGAAGAGATTGAGAAACCAGCGGTCGAAGGCGGCGGCAATGTTTGCGTTCTTTTCCCAGTGGGCGGCGAGACCCTCCAGTCGAGGCCAGTCGCCGGTGAGGCCCGCGGATTGCCAATCGAAGTCAGCGGTTGGCAGCGGGTAGATGATGAAGGCGAGCCAACACACCAGGAGGATAAGAAAAGCGGCAAGCCACTGGGTGCGCGGGCGGGTGAAGGCGAGCAGGAAGACGGCGGGGTAGCCGAGGCCGATCTGGGCGAGGACGTTGGTAAAGACCCAAATGGTACGGCGGCTCGATGCGGAGGTGAGGAAGACGGCGAGGAGTACGAGCGCGACGGCGCGCCAAAGGGCGTGGGCGAGCATTCTGAAAAAATGCTGGCCGCGGGCGCGGCGGTTGGCGATTGAAAAGGGCAGGCGACGCCGACCATAAACATGAAAGCGGGCTGGATGATGTCCCAGAGGGTGAAGCCGGCCCACCGGGCGTGCTCGGTGTGATGGGCGATAGTCTGCCAAAGGGCGCTGTCGGGGAATTCTTGTGCGATGCGGGAAAGGCCCAGGCCGCCGGAAGCCATGAGCAGCATGATCGCGCCGCGATAGGCGTCCAGGGAGGCAAGGCGTTCGTGTTTGGCGGCGGCGGGGACGGGCGGGTCACCGGGGGCGACGCTGGAGGTCTGTGGTATCGGAACTGTCATGTTTTCTGTCCTGTGTGGCGGAATGCTGGAAAGGCAGTTTACCGGCGGCGAGGTCTGTTTTCAATGTCGCGGATCGCAGGGAGTGCGGTTTCCGCTGCTGCCGTACCTTTACGGCCCCTGATCCTGAAGGCTATTCGAGAGGCTCTCCGGGAAGAGAGAGGGGCCTGCACCGTCTGGTACAGGCCCCTTTGGTTCTGCTTATTCGGGCGGATACGCTAAGAGCGAAGAACCCGATACCTTCTCAGCGGTGTTACCACCTGTCACACGGGATCAGGTTACATTCCATCCAGGCTTCCATGAAGATTGCAAAGTCAATAAAGTCGACCTTGCAATCGCCATTCAAATCATACTGGAGAGGTTCGGAGCAAACCGTTGCTCCTGTGTCGGTGGTATAGATCGACGAAGCTTCGGCGGGTGTCAGAGCGTAATTGTAGATCTTGACATCATCGATCAGGCCGGACCATGGATTTCCGCCGTTTGCCTCGGACGAACCGATCACCAGGGTCGAGTCAGGCTTTTGCGCGAAACGGAAATTGCCCGAAGCAGCGGGCTCGCCATTGATGTACAGAATACACCTTGTTCCGTCAAAGGTCGCAACAAGATGTGTCCAGGTATCGATATGGCTGGACCATCCGCCGCTTGCAACCTGGCCGGCGTCCCATGACTGGAAGTAAATGGCGTCTCCGTTTAACGTACACTCCAGGTGCCAGTAGTTATCCATGGCGTTCCAGGCGTCTCTCTTGCCAATAACACCCTGCCAGGTGTTGCCGGTACCTTTCCATTTAACCCAGCAGGCCACGGTAAGCCGGTTCGTGCCGTCTGAGGGGTTCCATGTACCGATCTCCACAAAGTCACTGGTGGTTCCGCCGAATGAATACGCGCCGTCGCCGATTTTACCCTCGACGACCGAGACACCGCCGCGTGCCTGTCCGTGATGCCCTTGACCTGAGGAATCCTCGACGAAATTGGGATCGCCCATCCGGCCTTTGGTATCAAACGTGTAGTGAGCTACCATTCTTGCGATCTCCAGACGTGCGGCCCTGGAGGTCTTCGGCCCTGAGGGATTTGTTGCGGTACAGGTGTAGAAACCGGCGGAATCCTCGGTGACCACGATTTCCAGAGTCGCGGCCGTGCCGATGATCTCGTCACTGCCTTGCTTTCTCCATGCGTAGGTGAGAGGCTCAGTCTGTGAGGTCACTTCGAACGTGAAGGAGACTGTCTCGCCGATTCTGCCGAACGTGTCGGCGGGCTGAGAGACAATATCCGGGACAAGCTTGATGGCCTCGACGTACCAGACATCGCCTCTTTGCGTGATGCCATTGTAATTGACATCCACACGCCAGTAAATCTCGTCTTCGTAGTTGAGGTCAGCAGCAGCAATGACGGCCTGCGTATCGCTGACCGTTACATAGGGTTCCGCATTGGGGTCATGCGCAGCAATCGGGTCTGTTGTCCAGATCACATTATATGTGGCACCGCTGCAGGGGCCGAGAGGGGCCCTTTCCCATGAGACGGTCAGGTCAACATCCGGATTGATCCAGCCGTTGGCATTTGGAGCGGGTGAGTACTGGGGATTCGTTACCTTCCACTCCGGGCCGCCGAATACTACGTTATCGATGCGGTGTTCGTTGGATGACGCGCCGGTGCGGGCGCCAAAGCCGAATCGGCCGACAAACGGCGTAAATCCAGGAATCGGAACCGCATCAAACAGAGTCTCCGGGATGCCGCCCTGACGGGTTACAGCCAATGTCAGCAGGCCGGCGCGGAAAGTGATGTCCACGTGATGCCACCCTGTGCCCTCCATGATGAATGACGGAACAGCGGATGCGATGACAGTGCCGTTGAGTCGAATGTCGAAATAGTTACCGCCAACTTGCGCTTCACCGCCATTGTCGTACAGGTCGATGCCGATCGACAGCGAATTGGCGCCTGGACCGCTCTCTCCAAAGGTTACCGTTGGACCATGCGCGCCGGCGTCCAGCAGCGCAAAACTCAGACCGTCCGCACCATCGGCATCACGGGCCAGGAAGTCAAACGAGACCTTGAAATCCGTAACAGGATCGGTTGACAGCAGATCGAATATAACCGAACCCTGCTGGCTGTCCACGTCTTCGGTCAACCGAAGCGAACCATTATGTACAGCTGCACTGCCGTTGACTGTGAATCCGCCGCCGCCCTCGAAGGCAAAAACCGTGCTCTGGCCGCTTACGATTGTCACTCTGGCTGAGGCCGAGGTCGCTTCGCCCCAACTGTTGGAAACGACACAATAGTAGCTGCCTTCGACACCCGTAACCAGGGTATCTGCTGTTTCACCGGCAAGCATGCCGTTGGAATCATACCACTGATAACTCAGCGGGCCGCCATCGTCGTTGATACCGCTTATTGCGGTGACGGTAAGGGCGCCCACACAACCGCCGGGGCCAATGGCTACACCGGCGGGATTGCCCGTAATGATCGGGGCCATTCTTATGGTGTCGAACACAAACATGGCGCCGAGAACATCGTTGGGTTCGGCAACCGTGTCGATGCGGACGAAATATCTTGTATCGTTCTGCAGAGCACCGCCTGCAATCTGTTCAAGAGGAACGGAGGTTCCCGTGACTGTGGCTGCAAGATATGTGTCCTTGTTGTTGGGATCGCCGACTGCCGGCGAAGTTCCGAAATAGATCTTAAACTGGCTTGCGCCCAGCGGATTAGTCCACTCCAGAATCTGGTCCGTCAGGGGGACATCGGTTGCCCAGCTTGCCGGGCTCACGGGCAGAACGGGCACGGACAAGACTTCGTCGGGAATAAAAACTGCGTCGGCTTCGTTGGTTGTCGTGGCGAAGCGTATGTCGAGAAAATCGCCGCTGCCCTGCTCGTACATCAAGACCTCCACCAGGTGCGGGCCGGGGGTAAGATGAATCGGGGCCAGTGTCTTGCCATAGCCGGGTGGAAAAGCGGCCGCGTCTTCACCGCCGTGCAGTCCGTCGAAATTGGCGACCAGAATTCCGTCGACAAAGACGACCGAGCCATCGTCGCTGTTGCACCAGATGCTGTAGTCGCCTTCAGCCGGAATCATCGCGATGGCGATCTGTCGATACGTGTAAGTCTCGGCCCAATCATTCGACGGGCCCACCTTGAAGTTGTTCAGTTGGCCGAATGGCGGAACAGTACCCTCGCCGCCGGGAGCAGGAACGGTCCGCCAGTCGATGGCCAGCAACGCCGGATCAGCAATACCGTCGCCATTGGCGTCGACATAGGTCGGTCCTTCTCCAATCGGCGCAATCACATCGCCCCAGAGTTCATAGTAAACTGCTGCCTGGCTCGGAATGACCATCAGGCCTGAACATAAAACCATAACGAACAGGAATACCTTATTCATTTTTCGTTCCTCCAGGTTTTCTTGAAGAGAATCCAATATTTAAAAGTAAATTTCTCACGTAATTCCGTCACTGTTATGGTTTACAATCCGGAACGAGATTGCATTCCAGCCACTCGGAGACAAGCAAGGCGAGGTCTTCGATGCCGACTCTGCAGTCGCCATTGAAATCCATCGCAGGATTGCCGCCGACACAGACCATTTCGCCGAGCATCACATCCGTGTAGAGCATTGCCACCTCGGTCGCATCCAGCGCGAAATCATAGACGCGGACATCGTCGATGAGGCCGTTGAAGGTCGCGTCCGGATTACCGTACATGCCGATCCTGAAAGAAAAGCCATCGGTGGTGTTGATTGTCTTGGCCCAGTCGACGATAAGCCTTCCGTTGAGCCAGATTCTCGTTCTGGCGCCGTCGTGCGTGTGGACGAAGTGGGCCCAACTGTTCAATGTTGGCGCCTCATAGCTGCCGACGTTCTTGCCGTTGCCCGCGCCGGTGGTGGTAAAGTCGTAATCGCCGTCCCAATACTGGATGCGCCACCGGTTGTCGATATTGTCAAGTGTTCGCAGGCTGAAGTCTTGTGCAGTTGCCCTTGTGCCCATATCGAAGATACCCCCATTTCCGAAGCCACGCGTATAGACCCAGGCGCTGATCGAACGCGGCTTGTTGCCGTCGATACCCAAGGCCGAAGGCATCTTGCCGGTATTCACCCAGGAGTTTTGCTGACCGTTGAAATCGAGTGCCCCGCCAATGATACCCGCAGCGCTTGTCACGCCACCTTGGGACGTGCCGTGATTGCCGTTACCGCTGGCATCCACGACGGTTCGATTCTCATCAGAGAGTTGATCGTCCATCGGATACCACGCAAGCAGGTGCTTGATCTTTAGAGAGGCGGTTTCCGACTGTGTGCTGCCGTGCTGATTCGTTGCCACACAGTAGTAATCCCCTGCATCGCTGTCCTGGGCATCCGCAATCGTCAGGACATTGGATGTTTCGCCGGTTATTGCGGTGCCCCCTTTGTACCACTGATACGCAAGCGGAGTGTCGGACTGTGCCTCACATGTGAAGCTGGCGATCTCTCCAGGCCAGACGGATACATTGGAAGGATTCACAGTGATTTTGGGCGTGATGCCCTTGGTCCGGAAAAACCACCAATTGCCTCGTGATGTCACGTTTGGCTCGGTTCCGGAAACGTCGACTCGATCGATTCTCCAGAAGTACTGCGTGTCAACCGACAGCGGCTCAGCCGGAGTATAAGCCGGTTCTGTCACATATATGATATCGTTTGAATCGCCCGGTCCCCCGGCCCGAAGGATCACACGGTACACCTCATCCTCCCCCAGAGCTATCTCCGGGGCGTCCCAACCCAGTGTAACGTTCCATGGTACCTCAGTGGCGCCGATTCGAGGGGACGGATTCGTGGCGTCCTGGGGAGTGCTGATCACTGCATTATCGATGCGATGCTCGTTAAACGACCCGCCGGTGCGGGCGCCGAAACCAAATCGCCCGACAAATGGCGCAAAGCCGAGAACGCGGACCGCATCAAATAAAGTTTCGGCTTGACCGCCCTCGGGAGTGACCACCAATGTCAGGTAGCCCGAATTGAAGGATATTGCCACATGATGCCACCCGGTGCCTTCCATGGTAAATGATGGAGTGGCGGATGCAATGACAGTGCCGTTGAGTCGAATGTCGAAATAGTTGCCGCCAACCTGTGGTTCACCACCGTTGTCGTACAGGTCAATGCCGATGGACAGCGAGTTGGCACCCGGACCTGCTTCGCCGAATACCGCCGTCGGACCATAAAAACTGGAATTTAAAAGGGCGAAACTCATACCATCGGCGCCATCGGCATTCAGGGCCCGGAAATCGAAGGAAGCCTCAAAGCCAGTCACGGGGGCCGTTGAGATGGGATCGAAGATAACGGAACCGCTCAGGCTGCCAGCGTTTTCAGTGAGCCTCATTGAACCGTTATGCACAGTCGCATTGCCATTGACGGTGAAGCCCGGGCCGCCGCCCTCAAAATCGTAAAGCACGCTTGCACTTGAGATTCCAACAATGACAGTCATTGCCAGAAACCACGATAAGTTGCTTCGGTACATCATTTTTCGTGTCCTCCATAAAGAAGTGATTTTTTCAACCGTGCAGGCGCGCAGCAGGGAACTGCGTGCGCATAGTGTGGACCAGGAAGGGTGGATAAGAGGCGGATATAAGAGAGGAATGCAGTTGGAAGGCAGTGATTTCTCCCGCGGGTCAACGCACCCGGCGACCTCGGGAAACGCCTCCTCTGTACATCCCCCATAGCCTCGCTCCCAAAGATGAAAACACCTCCAAAGCGCTATTGCATCCAGTCTAATGCGCTGCCAATCACCATAATAGCCCTGCTGTTTCCGCAATGTCAATGGAAAAATCTTCACATTACAAAAAACCGAGCTAAGCCGATCCCTTTTGACATCCGAATGGCCATTTCCTGTGCTCCTGCAGGGAATAAGCCATTCGCTGCCGTTTGGGCGGCCCGTCGAGAAGCGCTCCTGGCACCTCGTGACATCAGGGCAGATACACAGAAATGCGCGATGCGGCCGGATGGGTTGAAATCTGGCGGGTTTGCGGTTATAATGGTGTCATGGCGCCGACTATCGTCTACGGTGTGCTGCGGTGTGCTTACGACTGTTAAGGGTGTTCGTCAGGGTCGGGTGATGTCGGTTCAAAAATTTTGCTTTCTCGTGGTCATAGCCGTGGCGGGTTCCTGCGCGGCGACCGGTGAGGCGGTGTTTCGTGCGGCGGGTTTGCTGGCGTGTGCGGCTTTCGGCGAACCTATGTTGTCGGATATTACGATGCCGGGTGATCCGGTGATCGGGGTGCCCAATGACGGGAACTGGCCGGGCGGGGAGGCGCCGGAGTTGGCAATTGACGGCTTGGTGGGAACTAAATATCTGCACTTTGGGGGGCAGACTCAGCCGACGGGCTTTCGTGTGACTCCGTCGCACAACGAGAGGGTGGTGGCCGGGCTGACGTTTACGACGGCCAACGATGCACCGGCTCGGGATCCGATTGCGTTTGAGCTGTCCGGGTCGAATGTGAGTATCAATGGGCCGTACACGCTGATTGCCGAGGGGGAGATTGTGGACTTCAAGCAGGCGTTCGAGTGGCCGCGGTATACGATGAATGTGACTCCGATCCGGTTTCCCAACAAGACGCCTTACAAGCATTACCAGGTGATGATTACGGCAGTGCGCGATCCGGCTCATGCCAACAGCATGCAGGTTGCGGAGGTGGAACTATTAGGGGCCGACCTGCGTGAATGGCCGCCGGAGGTCGACGCCGGGAAGGACCGGATTGTGATGCTGCCGCACACAGCGGTTCAGTTGAACGGAACGGTGATTTACTACGGTGACCATCCGGAACTGCTGACGATGGCCTGGAGTGTGGGGGCGGTTCCGGACGGAGCGAACGCCGCGGACGTGGTCTTTGAGCCGGGCAGTACGGTGGAGGACCCGCGGGTGGTGCTGCCGGCGGTTGCGGGCAGTTACGTGCTGAAGCTATCGGCGACGGACGGGACATTGAACGCAGAGGATACAGTGCGGATTATCGTGGTGGAGTCACTGCGTCCGGCGGGGGACCTTGACGGCGACCGTGTAGTGGGGCTTGCGGACTTGGAGATCTTGGCTGCCAACTGGCTGGGCGACTCAGGGAAGGGTGACATCGACGGCAAGAACGGCGTCGACATGGAGGACTACTCTCTGATGGCGGAGGTATGGGGCGTGGAGGGCCCGTCGGTGCTGATCAATGAGTTTATGGCCGTCAACAACAGCAAGCATCCCCTGGAGCAGGGGGAACTGCTTGACGAGGACGGGCAGTCGTCGGACTGGATCGAACTGCTCAATGTTTCAGAACGCCCCGTCTCGCTGAAGGGGTGGTACCTGACGGACGACGCAGATGACCTGACAAAGTGGGAATTGCCGGAGGTGGTGCTGGGGCTGGGGGCGTATCTTGTGGTATTTGCCTCGGGCAAGGACCGCAACGATCCGGAAGGCGAACTGCATACCGATTTTTCATTGAGCAGCGAGGCGGGCTACATCGCTCTGGTGCGGCCGGACGGCAGGACAGTGGAACATGCACATACGTATCCGCCGCAGTTTGCGGGGATTTCGTACGGGATGGCCGCGCCGGAGGGGATTCCGTCACTGACGCTGGACCTGGTGCGCGAGGGGACGGACGCGTGGGCGCTGGTGCCGAAGGATGACTCGTTGGGGTTGACGTGGACGGAACCGGAGTTCGATCATTCCGGGTGGAAGGCAGGCCGGACGGGCGTGGGATACGATTACGCTTCGCTCGTGGGGTTGGATGTCTCGGAGATGCGCGGGGTCAACCAGTCGGTGTATATTCGGATTCCGTTTGAAGTCGAGGATTTGAGCAATCTGCACAGCCTGACGCTGCACATGAAGTATGACGACGGCTTCATTGCGTATATCAATGGCGGCCTGCCAGTGTTGGGCAGGAACGATCCCGCAGATCCGAAGTGGAATTCGGGGGCGTTGTTCGGACACAGCGATTCGCAGGCCGTTAACTTCGTGAGCTTTCCGTTGGCGGAGGAGGCGATTGGCAACCTGCGGGTAGGGACGAATGTACTTGCAATACACGGGCTCAATAACGGGGTGACGAGCAGCGACCTTCTGATTACGCCATGGCTGACCGTTCAGCAGGATAACGAAACGACACCTACGTCGTTGCGGGGATTTTTCTATGAACCGTCACCTGGTCGAAGCAACCACTATGGGCTTATCGATCTGGGACCGTCCATTCGCGAGGTGACGAAAAATCCGCGAAGGCCGAGCGATACGGACGACGTGGTGGTAACGGCGATGGTCGAGCCGACGTACGAGGCGGTGGCGTCGGTGCGGCTGCATTATCGCGTCAATTTCGACGCGGAAACCGATGTGGCAATGGTGGACGACGGCATTGGGCCGGATGCGACGGCGGGTGACGGCGTGTATACGGCAGTCATTCCGCACACGGCATTCGGGCCGGGGCAGATGGTTCGCTGGTACGTGACGGCTGAGGACGACAAGGGTGTGCGAACGCGGGAACCGATGTTTTTGTCGGCGGACAACTCGCCGGAGTACTACGGCACGGTGGTGAGCGACACGTCCGTGCAGACGAACTTGCAGGTGTTCGAATATTTCGTGGAAAACACTGCGGCAGCGGGCACCCGCAGCGGTACGCGGGCGTCGGTTTACTTCCGCGGCGAATTCTATGACAACGTGTTCATCCGGCTTCGCGGCGGCAACACAACGCACGGCCGGAAGATCGCGTTCAATAACGGACATTTGTTCGCATTCGATCCGGGCCTGCCGCGCGTGGATGAGATCAACCTGAATGAGCAAGGCAACGATCCATCGTACATTCGCCAACCTTTGGCATGGGAGACGTACGCGAAGGCTGGGCTGACGGCGAGCATCTGCTTTCCGCTGCATGTGCGGATGAACGGGAGTTATCTTGGGGTGCGCATCTTTGTGGAGCAGCCCGACACGCACCTGATCGAGCGGGCTGGGCTGGACAAGTTGGGCGCATTGTACAAGGTGTACAGTGATCTGAGCACCCTTACCGGCGAGCAGCCGCCTCGCAAGGTCAGCCGGCGCTGGGAGGACCTGAGCGACTTACAGGCGCTGGTGGACGGCATCAGTGCGGCCAATCCGAACTGGGCGGAGTACCTGTTCGACAACGTGAATATCGCGGCAGTGATCAACTATATGACGTCGTCTGTGATCGTGCACGAGAACGACCACACGCACAAGAACTTCTTTCTGTATCGGGATACGGAGGGGACGGGCGAGTGGATGTTCCTGCCGTGGGACAAGGACCTGACATTCGGCATCAACAGCGGAATCGCAGGGGTCATTGCGGACCAGGACTGGCCGACGGATCCACTGCGCTCGCCAAGCCACCCCTTCTACGGGGACAGCACCCACCAGAAAGTGGACTACAAATGGAACCGACTTTTCGATGCGATCACGCGGCACCCCGTGACTCGGCAGATGTATCTGCGGCGGCTGCGAACGCTGATGGATGAGATCCTGCAGCCGTCGAGCACGCCGATGGCCGAACGATACTACGAGAGGCGAATCGACGAACTGGCCCAGATGCTTTATCCGGAGTTGGGTACTTCGATCAGCTCGCATATCAACGATTTGAAGACGCAGTACCTCATGGTGCGCCGACGGCACTTGTTCGAGAATCACAGCATTCACAATCCGACTTACCCGGACAATGCGGGGATTCCGGATGCGCAAGTTGCCGAGCCGGTGATTGAAATTGGTACAATCGATTTCAACCCGGTCAGCGGCAACCAGGACGAGGAATATATCGCGCTGGCCAATCCGGGGACGGATGCGGTGGATATCTCCGGCTGGCGGCTGGCGGGCGGCGTATCGCACACGTTCACGGCGGGGACGGTGATCCCCGCGGGCGGGACGCTGTATGCTGCCGCGGATGCGCGAGCATTCCGCGGGCGTGCGGTAAGTCCGAAGGGCGGCGAGCAGCGGCTGGTGCAGGGCAATTTCAGCGGCAGTCTCTCGAACTGGGGGGAGACCGTTGAGTTGTACGATGCGGGTGACCGGCTTGTGGCCTCGGTTACTTATGCCGGCAATCCCAGCGATGCACAGCGGTATCTGCGGATTTCGGAGATGATGTACCATCCGCGGGATGCAGAGGCGGGAACAGGCTACAGCGATGAGGACTACGAGTTCATCGAGTTGGTCAATATCGGCCCGGTTGAGCTGTCGCTAAGCGGTGTTCATTTTTCAGACGGGATTACGTTTACGTTTCCATCGGATGCGGTGATTGCGGCGGGTGCGTATGTGGTGTTGGTGCGGAACCCGGAGGCGTTTTCACAGCGGTATGCTGTCGGACCGGGCGTGATGGTTTACGGGCCTTATGCCGGCAACCTGTCCAATCGGGGTGAGAGGGTGAAGCTGGACGACGCGACCAACAGCACGATTCTCGAGTTCGATTATGACGACGGCTGGTACATAATTACGGACGGTGACGGTTTCTCGCTGACGGTGGTTGACCCAGTGCAGACGTCGCACAAGGACTGGAGTCGGCGCAGTACGTGGAGAGCCAGCACTGTGAAGGACGGGACGCCTGGCGCGGCCGACACGGGGCCGGCGTCGGAGTCGGTTGTGATCAACGAGGTGCTGGCTCATTCGCATAGTGCGGCGCCGGACTGGATTGAACTGCGGAACATGACCGACGTGCCGATCAATATCGGCGGGTGGTTCCTGTCCGACAGCGACGGCGACGAAGCGAGCCGGAAGAAGTATGAAATCGCCCCGGATACGGTGATTCCGGCGGGTGGATTCATCGTTTTTCGGGAGGATGTGCATTTTGGAGCGTCGGCTTCCGGGCCCGGCACACGGCATGTGCCGTTTGGCCTGAGCGAGGGCGGCGAGGTTGTGCATTTGCAGAGTGCGGTCAACGGCGTGTTGACCGGGTACGCGGTGACAGAGGACTTCGGTGCCTCAGCGACGGGGGTGACATTCGGGCGGTACGAGAAGGCCAGTCTCAGCCGGGGCTACGACTTCGTGATGATGCAGATGCCTACGCCCGGAGGGGCCAACAGCCAGCCTGCCGTGGGGCCGGTGATCATTACGGAGATCATGTATGCGCCGAGGAGCGGCGGCGAATACATCGAGCTGCACAATATCACGGAGCAGGCGGTTGCGTGCGAGGATGTGGTCAGTGAAGAATTGAGCGGTGACGCGAATCCGCCGCTGAGGTGGGCGACTGTACCGTGGCGATTTACCAACGGGATCGACTTCGAGTTTCTGTCTGGCGTGTCGATTCCGGCGGGAGGGTACCTGATTATTGCCCAGGACCCGGCGGCGTTCAATGCTGTTTACGGGGCGCAGCTTCCGGCCGGGGTGCAGGTGCTGGGGCCGTTTGCCAATGACACAAAACTGAACAACAGCGGCGAACGGGTGACGTTGTCGCGGCCGGGCGATAAGGAGTGGATGAAGGAGCGGTATTACATTCGCGTGGATTCCGTCGAGTACGACGACCGCGATCCGTGGCCTGAGGCGGCGGACGGTAGCGGCGCCAGCCTTCAGCACCTGCATCCGGACAGCGACGATGTGACCAGACTTTATACGAACGATCCGGCCAACTGGACGGCGGCGGCACCTGCAGCCGGCCGGTGAAACAGGATAGCCGGTGTTCTGACGACGCACGTATCGCAGCAGCACCCCTCTTGTTTGCCGTTTTCGGCTGTACACAAGAGCATCGCGCGGCAGGTAAAAAACTCACGTCCTTCGCTTGCGAGAACAGGTGACTGTCCATATTATTGTGTAGTGTGTGGACGCGAAAACTGGTGACGGTCCCTGATTTTGGGAGGACGGACATGACGCTTGGCGCGAAGGTGCGGGTGGGGGGTTATCTGCTTGTGTGGTTGGTGTTGGCGGTGGGGCCGCGGGTTGGTGCGGCAACGCGGCAAGGAATGGCGGCGGAAGCTGCCAGGGCGTGGGAGGGGGAGATTGTGATTCCCACCTATGGATGGGAGGAGGATATCAATCCGAAGTTCTGGGCACTGGAGGGGCAGGTGCGCCTGTCAACGACGGTCAAACGGACGATTGTGTATCCGTATACCATGCAGGATCATCTGTCGCGGAAGCGCCAGGACCGGACGTACAAGGCGCTGTTTCTGGAGAACGAGTACCTGAAGGTAACGTGCCTGCCGGAATTGGGCGGGCGGCTGCATTCGGTGATCGACAAGACGACCGGCGAGGAAGTTTTCCATGCGAATCGTGTGATCAAGCCGAGCATGATTGCGATGCGCGGGGCGTTCATCAGCGGGGGTGTGGAGTGGAACGCGGGGCCGCAGGTGCATACGGTGACGATCGTGTCGCCGGTGGATGCGGTGGTGGGGACGGATGCGGACGGTTCGGCGTGGCTGCAGGTGAGCAACATCGAGAAAAGCCTGCGGACGCACTGGACGGTGCGCCTGACACTTCGGCCGGGGCGGGCATATCTGGATGAAGCGATCCGGATCGAGAACCCGGTGGATGCGGTCAATCCGTATTACTTCTGGAACTGTACGGCGTTTCCGTGCCGCAAGGGAACACGGTTTATCTACCCGATGACTTTAGGAACGGACCACTATGCACGGGAATTCTTCGATTGGCCGGTGCATGAGGGGCGAGACCTTTCCTGGCTGAAGAACTACGAGACGTGGGCGTCGATCTTTGCGGTGGATTGCACGTTTGATTTCTTCGGGGCCTATGACGTGGACGCGGACCGCGGCGTGGTGCAGGTGGCGGATCGGCACGAACTGTCCGGCAAAAAGGCTTGGACGTGGGGACAGTGGGACTTCGGGCTGGTGAGTCAGCAGAACCTGACGGATGAGGACGGGCCGTACATCGAAGTGCAGAGCGGGCCGCTGCCGACGCAGTCGGATTATGGGATGCTGCTGCCGCGGCAGGCTGTTTCGTGGCGGGAGTGGTGGTATCCGGTGCACGGGCTGGGGGATGGCTTTGAGTATGCCACGCGCGACGTGGCGGTGCAGCGGGTCGAAACGGATGGCGGCGTGCAGTTGCGCATGATTGCGACGGCGGAGTTCCGGGATGCCGTGTGCACGGCGAGGCGCGGGGGCAAGGTGCTCTTGAAGAAGTCGCTGGATCTGACGCCGGCAAAGGCGGCGATTGTCAATCTGCCGGGGGGCGGGGAAGGGCCGGTGGAGGTCATGGTGCGAGGCAAGGATGGTGCGGTGTTGGCGGCATTTACGACGCCGCTGCCGATCCCGCAGGCGAGGCGGCCTGTGCGGCCGAGTTTTGAGGGCAAGGAAAACGAGTCGCTGACAGTGGAAGAGTTGTTCCTGAAGGGGCGGCAGTGCGATCTGGCGACGGACCGGGCGGGGGCGCGGAGATGCTATGAGATGGCGCTGGCGCGCGACGCCGGGTATAGTGCGGCGCTGCGGAATCTGGGGGTGCTTGACTACGAGGCGGGGCTGTATGACCGGGCGGCTGAGCGCCTGTGCCAGGCCGTTGGCCGCGATGCGACGGATGGTGTGGCGTGGTATTTCTTAGGATTGAGCCGTCTCAGGGCGGGGCGGATGGAGGAGGCGCTTGAGTGTGCGTACCGAGCGGTGCGGTGTCTTGGGGCGGAATCATTGGGGTACGACCTGGCGGGGCGGGTGCTGATGCGGCGGGGCGAGTGTCGGCGGGCGATGGAGGCCTTCGAACGCGCGCGAGCGGCCAACCCGAGTGATGATTGTGTGGCAAACCATCGGCTGTTGGCGTTATACGCGTTGGGGGACAGGTCGGCGCTGGAAGCGGCCCGGCGACGGATTGAGGAGGACCCGACGGATATCGTTCCGCGGGCGGTAATTGCGCTTCTTGGGAAGGTGCGGATGGGACGGTTCGTGGAGGAGGTGCGGGCATTCGTGGGCGAGGACGATTTCGAGATGATCGAGGCGGCCCTGGTGCTGGCGAATCTGGGCCTTTTTAAGGATGCCGCAGCTATTCTCGATGCAGTGTGTGTCAAGGCGGTGCAGGCCGAGGGGCGCAGTCCCTTGCCATTGTATTACATTGCATATTTCCGTGCGCGAGCGGGAGACGAGACGGGGGCACAAAGTGCACTCAAAGAGGCAGCCGGGACGTGGCAGGATGGTGTTTTTGCCTCGCGTCCGGAAGGGGTCGCTGTTTTGCGTTACGCAATTGCACATAATCCGGAGGATGCACACGCGCACCTGCATTTGGGGAACCTGTATGCGCATCTGGGCCGGCTTGACGAGGCGACCGAGTGTTGGCGGGAGGCGGCCAGACTTGATTCGGGCCTGAGCATTGCGTGGCGGAATCTGGGGTTGCTGGCATGGAGCGAGGAGGACCTTGCAGAGGCAGCGGCGTTATATCGCAAGGCGATTGCGGCGCGTCCCGGGGACCAGACCTTGTATCGCGATCTGGCGGACGTTTTGATTGCTGACAAGAAGCGCGCGGAGGCGATTCGTCTGCTGGAGGAGATGCCGGTTGAGGGGATGCGGCGGGCGGATATCATTATCATGCTGGCCCAGGCGTACGTGGATGAAAAGCGGTACGATGCGGCGATTGAGCTGTTGGAAGGGACGCCGTACTTTGTGAACTGGGAGGGGCAGACGATTACGTGGGATTTGTTCAACCGGGCGCATATGGAGCGGGGTAAGGCACGATTCGAGGCGGGCGAGTTTGCGGCAGCGCTGGCGGACTTCGAGGCGGCGCTGACATATCCGGAGAATATCGGGGTGGGGCGTTCGAACAAGCCGCGGGAGGCGCCGGCCCAATACCGGCGCGGGCGAGCGCTGGAGTCGCTTGGGCGGAAGGACGAGGCGCGAGCGGCGTGGAAGCTGGGTGCTGACGGGATCGAGAGTTCACAAGAGCAAAACCGGCATATCCAGTTGTGCCGTGAGGCGCTGGAAGGTAAGCTGTAATATGGAGGCAGGCGCATGAGTGCGGTTTATCGCTATTGCATTATCCTGACGACAGTGCTGTTCGCTGCTGGTGGAGTGTTCGCCGATCAGCCGGTGCTTGTTATTGATTGCGTGCCGGATCACGGTGTCGTGCTCAAGCATGTCGATCTCACCACGGCGGTGCGGCTGTCGAAGGCGGGGCCGGTGGATGCATCAGGTATTTCGGCGGTCGATGAGGACGGCAAGGATGTGCCGTTTCAGTTTGTTCCGGACGCGGATTTCGACGCGAAGAAGAATGTGGCCGGTCTTGTGGCGGCGCGGCTTAAGGCTGGCGGCACCCGTCGGCTTGAACTCAGGTTCGAGCTGAGAGAAGGCCGACGGCGGCAGCTTGAAGCGATCGAGACGCCTTTCTACAAGGTCGTTCACGATCCGCGCCGGGGAGGTTTGCCGACGAAAATCGTGTTTGGCGAGACGGGCAAGGTGTTCGATGTGTTTCGCTGGCAGGACCGGCTGCACCACACGGGACTGGGCGGCTTCGTGCTGCAGAACGATGCGGAGGCTTCCGTTGAGACAGTTGCGGCCGGGCCGCTGTGTACAGTTGTGCGGGTACGCGCGAGGTATTTAGGGGTGGGCGGCAAGGCGGCTGGGTCCGGGCCTGCGGCGGTGTACCAGTGGGTCTATCTTCGTGATCTGCCGTTGGTGTACGTCACGGCGGAGGTCGAGCAGGCGACTGCGTTTGAGTGGAACGAACTGCACTTTCTGGAGCTGAACTTCCCTGGGGAGGATTTTGCATGCTGGGCGGGCGGTGAGCCGCTGCGCGTGGGCGACTTTACGGCGACGGGACAAAGTTACTCCGTGGGCAAGTGGGGCGCGCTGGTTGACGGCCGTAACGCGATTGCCATGTTCGAGTGCGGGCAGTGTATTTTTCATGATGGGCGCGGGGGGTACGGGACCTATCTGCATGCATACGGCGACCGGGCGTGGCAGCCGTGGGAGGGTACGCGTGCAACGTTTTCGGCGTGGCTGTGGATCGGCGCGGCCGACGGTGTGGTCGAAAAAATACGGCAGCATGTTGGCACGCCGCCGTCGATGGCGAAGGTGACTGTCACGACCGCGGTTGTACGCGAGGTGCTTGAATCGGCGGATGCACAGAAGGAGCCTTGGCGCGATGCTGTTGCGCGGCAGTTGGAAGCGGCCGGGCGTTTGGAGGAGGCGGTGGCCGCTGCACAAGGCCGCCTGCTGCCGAACTGGACGCGGATTGAGGCCGGCGACATGAGCCTGATCCTGGAGCGCCGGCCGGGCGGTGTCGCTGTGTTAAGCCTGTTCGACAAGGCGGCTGGGTGTGAATTACTGGCGGCCGATGCGTCTGCGCTGTTCAGTATAGATGTCCGGGACTCGCAAACAAAGCAGCATGTGAACGTTACGGCTGACACGGGGTGGGGACGTGTGGAGGTGGGGGATGCTGATGCATCGGGACAGCGAGTTATTCGTTTTCGCGACGCGGTGGATCAACGTTTGGGGGGTATCGGTGTCGATGTGACAGTGGCTGCCGACAAATCGAATAGTGCCGTCATCTGGGACTTGCACGTTGTCAATGACAGCACGCGGTGGGGTGTGTGGCGGGTGGTTTTTCCTCAAGTAACGGTTGCCAGGCCGGGGGATAAGTCGAGGATCTTTGTGCCGCAGACGGCGGGGGTCGAGACGAAGGATATGTGGGGTACGGGCGGACAGCGGGGTGGGACATATCCGAGCGGCTGGACGAGCATGCAGTACATGGCGGCCTACGATACGGCGCGGCGGACGGGGTTGTATGTGGGAATGCACGATCCGTGGGGGGCGACCAAAGATATCTTTGCAGTGGGACAGCCGGAGCGGCGGGCTGTGACATTTCGATTCGATCATCCGGCAGCGGATATGGGTAAAGCCGGGGTGGGGTTCGATCTGCCCGGCTGTGCTCGGTGGCAGCTGCTGCGCGGCGACTGGTTCGATGCGGCGATGATCTACCGCACATGGGTGCAAAAGGAAGCTAAGTGGTGGCCCCAACTCGGTTCTGAGGGCCGCGGCGATACGCCGGAATGGATGCGGCAGTTGCCGGTGTGGGTGATGACGGGCGGTGCACCGGGCGAGTGTGTGCCGAAGGTGAAGCGGTTCGCCCAGGAAGTCGGCGTGCCGGTGGGATTACACTGGTACAACTGGCACCAGATTCCATTCGACAACGATTACCCGCATTACTTCCCGGCGAAAGATGGATTTGCCCAAGGGGTAAAGGAACTCAAGGCGGCGGGGGTGTACCCGATGCCGTACATCAACGGGCGCCTGTGGGATACGCGTGACGATGGCCTGGAGGACCGGCAGTTTACGTCGGTTGCACTTGCGGCAGCCACGAAGGACGAGGACGGCAAACCCTGCACGGAAAGTTACGGCAGCAAAGAGGCCGACGGCACGGCTGTGCAGTTGGCTGTGATGTGCCCGACGACGGAACTGTGGCAGGAGCGGGTCAGCGGGATAGTGCTGCGGCTTTTGGGCGAGTTTGGGCTCAGCGGCGTGTACATCGACCAGATCGCGGCGGCGCCGCCGCGTTTGTGCTTCGACGCGTCGCACGGGCATCCGCTGGGAGGCGGGCGGTGGTGGACGGAGGGATACTGGGAGATGTTGGATGCGATCCGTGCAGCCAAGCCGGTTGAAACCATGCTGACGACGGAGTGCAACGCCGAGTCTTACGTAAGGTGGCTGGACGGGTATCTGACGTGGCACTGGCAGTACCAGGACATGGTGCCGGCGTTTTCGGCGGTGTATGGCGGGGCGGTGCAGATGTTCGGGCGGGCGTATCGCGGGGGGGCGAGCCAGGATTTGGCCAACCGGATGAAGGCCGGCCAGCAACTTGTCTATGGCGAGCAGATCGGCTGGTTCGGGCCGGAGATTATCGAGCGGCCGGAGAGCGGACCATTTCTGCGCGACTGCATTCAACTGCGGTGGCGACTTAAGGAATACTTCTATGCAGGCTACATGGTTCGGCCGCCGAGATTGGCCGACGACGTAGGAAAGGTCACCGCCGACTGGCAGTGGAGCGGTGAATGGCCCGTCACTACTGAGGCGGTCATGACGGGCGCCTGGCGGCGTTCGGATGGCAACTCGGTCGTGATGCTGTTTGCCAACGTTGGAGATAAGGCCGTCACATCAGCCATCGAGATCAGCCCAAAGGAATACGGCCTTAAGGGCGGGTCGCAGAAGGCCACGGTGATCGATCCTGGCGGCCCGACGGGCGAAGCGGTTGAGTTGACGGCCGGTAAGGCGACAATTGAACTTGCGCCGCGGACCGTGAGGGCGTGGGAAATCAGGACGGCGAAACAATGATGAGCCGTTTTGGGAGTTCATAATGAAGGTTCGTCTTGTCGGCCTGTTGTTATGTCTGCTTGTGGCCGAAACCGCTCTGGGGCAGCGGCAGATGGAGAGGCTGACGCGCGGAGTTGTGGCGGTTCGGCAGGCCGACGGCGGGGTGTACATCGGTTGGCGGTTGTTCGGGACTGATCCGGAGGAGATGACTTTCAACGTATACCGGCTCGACGGCAAGACAGCCTTGAAGATCAACGATGTGCCGATCTCCGAGTGCACAAACTTTGTGGACGGCTCGGCGCCGAAGAATAGGAACCTTCGGTATTATGTGCGGCCGGTGCTAAAGGGCGAAGAACTGGCCGTGTCGGAAGAGGTGCGGGTGTGGGAGGCGGGGTATCTTGAGATCCCGATCAAGCCGCTGGCCGGGTATCGGCCGGGAGACGCTTCGGTCGGCGATCTGGATGGTGACGGCGAGTACGAGATTGTGCTGCACCAGGTGTCCGGAGGCAAGGACAATTCGTTTGCCGGCGTGACGGGCAGGCCCGTGCTGGACGCCTACGAGATGGATGGGACACATCTTTGGCGCATCGATCTGGGCATCAACATTCGCGAGGGCGAGCATTACACGCAGTTTATGGTGTATGACCTTGACGGCGACGGGCGGGCGGAGATGGCTTGCAAGACGGCGGACGGCACAGTCGACGGTGCGGGCAATGTAATCGGCGACAAGGACAAGGATTGGCGGACGCTTCGACCGGGGGACCGGCGGGATGGACGCATCCTGGATGGGCCGGAGTATTTCACGATCTTCGACGGCCGGACGGGGCGGGCGATGAAGACGGTCGATTACATTCCAGGACGCCACCCGATCGACGGCTGGGGCGGCATCGGGGGTAACGGCGGCAACGACAACTACGGCAATCGCTGCGATCGGTTTTTGGCGTGCGTGGCCTATCTGGACGGCGTGCAGCCGAGCGTGGTGACGTGCCGCGGCGTTTACGGGCGGATCGTGATGGCCGCGTGGGATTGGCGCGACGGCGACTTGACGAAGCGGTGGGTGTTCGATTCGGGGATCAGCTATCCGCCATTCAGGGATGCCTCGCCATATTCAGGTATGGGCGGGCATTCACTTTCCGTGGCGGATGTGGACGGCGATGGCAGGGACGAGATTGTGTACCACGCAATGGTGGTCGATGACGATGGGCGAGGCCTGTACTCGACGGGCTTTCGGCATGGTGACGCGATGCACGTCAGCGACATGTATCCGGATCGGCCGGGGTTAGAGGTTTTTACCGTACACGAGAACGAGGGCGATACTGTGCGGTTCCAGACACCGGGGGCGGTGATGCGGGATGCGGGGACGGGCCAGGTTCTTTGGAAGCACAGCCTCGGCGTGGATGTTGACAGCGGCATGGCCGCAGACATCGATCCGCGGCCATTGGGGTATGAGGCATGGGGCGGCCCGGGGGGGTTGCGCGACAGCAAGGGGCGGGAGATTGGTCCATGCCCGCGGACGAGTGGTTTTGTGATCTGGTGGGATGCGGACCTGCTGCGGGAGTTGTTGACCGGCGTAGAGGTGCGCAAGTGGAACTGGGAGAAGGGGGTGGAAGAGCGGCTGTTTACAGCGGCGGCACGGCGGGGTACGCGCGAAGTGAATCTCATGGGCGATTTCGTAGGCGACTGGCGGGAAGAAATGCTGGTTACATCGCCCGACGGTATGTCGCTGCGGCTTTATACGACGACTATTCCTACGAAACACCGCCTTTACACGCTGATGCACGATCCGCAGTACCGGCTGGCGGTTGCGTGGCAGAATGTGGCCTATAACAAGCCGCCGCACCCCGGGTTCTATCTTGGCGACGGGATGAAAACGCCGCCGCGGCCGGACATTGTGCTCATCGGCGGCCGGCCGGCGTCGACGACAACTCGATGATGCGTTCCGGCTGAGCTTCGGCGTCGGCAGGTCTCTGTGCGGCCATAGTGAGCAGTTCGGCTTTGGTTTGGAAGGCAGGCGCGCCTTGAGCGACGAGACGACGCTGATTGTGTTCGTACCAGCCTTCGGACATGATGTGCAGCACCGGCGGGCCGAGCCTCATGGACTCGCGTTTGGCCTTGTACTCGATGTTGACATGCTTGAGGTATTCGTCAACGGACGTGAGGAAACGGCGGCCCCTTTCTTTGGAGAGCTGTTCCTGGAATTCGACGCGGAGAATGTACCGACTCTCCTCGGCATCAGCTTCCGCTTTGAAGTGGGTGGGCAAGGCGCCGATCTGCCTGCCGGCGTCCGACACGGCTTCGATGACCTGATCGACACTGAGTTTTTCCCCGGTGAGGTTGGTCATACCCTGGCCTTTGCGGACGAATGTGATTTGCGGGGTAAGGTTGTAGAATCCTTCGACGCGGATGATGTCGTTGATGTTGTAACGGTACAGGCCGCCGGTGGTGGTCAGGATGATGTGGTATTCACGGCCGTCTTCGAGCTGGTCAGCCGTGAAGAAAGTCCATGCGGCCGGATTTTCCGGGTTTGCAAGGACGTCGCTGACAGGCACGAATTCATAGAAGTTGATGGTGAGGGCGAGAATACCCGCGCTGCCGTGGTCGGAGACGGGGATGGAGCATCTGGCTTCACTCGAGATATAGCCCCAATCACGGATCGGGATGGGACGGCAGCCGTCCGGGTCAAGCCACTGCGGCAATTTTTCCAGGTAGTGTCCGACGGTGCCGCCTTTCCAGCAGCCGATGAGAGACAGCCGCGGCCAGTAGTCGACGGGCTTGAGGACGCCGTCGCGTCGGCGGCGTGCCCATTCGAGGAACGCAGCCCTTTGTTTGTTGGGGCGGAGGCGTTTTTCGATGGCGGCGCGAATCGACGGCTCGATGGCGACGCGGCGGGCAAGGGTTCCGTCGTGGATGTCGCGTATGATGTCGTCGCCGAACTCATCGGCCTTTTCGCACATTTTGAGGATGGAGGATGGGTTGGCGGTGCAGATCATGGCGATACTTTGTTCGAGCGTCAGGCGGGTGATCGCGTAGTACTTGGCCTGGTAATCGCGAATAGAGAATACTTCGTAGGGCACCGCGTAGTGACGGCGGACGACGGCCGGCATGTTCTTGTAGATGCTGCCGGAGACTGAGCCGTAGGGAATGCCGCCAGGCGTGTAGCCTTCGACAGCCGGTGAGATGAGCGAAACGACCTGTGTGTTGTAAACCTCGGGGTGTGCTTTCAATACGTGATGCACCCATGTGCGTGCGAAGTCGATGCGTTCGCTGCGGCGGCACGATTCGGTAATGGGGATTAACTTGGGGTAGCCGGTGGTTCCGCTGGTTCGGGCGAACATGAGGGGCCGTTCGGTGGTGAGGATGTTCGGTTCGCCCGCGGCCATGCGTTCCACGTCGAGGCGGATGTCTTCGTACGTGATGACTGGAAGTCGACGCTGATAGTCCGCCACAGAGCGTATGGAGGCGAAGCCGTATCGGCGACCGTAGGCCGTGTCGCGGTTACGTTTGAGGATGGAAAACAGTCTGTGCAATTGGACGTCAATTGGGGTGTGGGTAGCACGCTCGCACTTCCTGGCGGCTGGGCGGGTTCCCAGTTTGACCAATGTAGTCGTAAACATCGTTATGGACCTTTCTGCGCACCTGTGGCAGCACCGGAAAATACCTGCGTGACATTAACGGCATAACGTGTGATGCGGCGCATGTCGGGCTCGACGCCAAGTCCGGGTCGGTCGATGGGGCGGCCGCGACCGCCGAGTGCGAGGGTAATGTCGGGGTGGGCGATATCATGCTTAAGCAGGAGGCGTCCGTAGGACCCTTCGTACCACCGCAAGGCTGGGCAGCGGGTAGCGATATGCCGGCCGGCGGCTGAGAGGATCGCTGTTTCGCCCACCTGCGCGCCGAGTTGGCAGGGGCGGCGGGCCCTCGAAGCCTTGCGGTAGATGCGCATCGTGTTGATCAATCCGCCGCACTTGGAGACGCGAAGGTTGAGGATGTCGGCGGCATGCTGGTCAATTAGGGCCTCTGCGTCCTGTACGGAGCAAAGTGATTCGTCGGCGACGACAGGCAGAAGTCCGGCCTTGGTGACGTATTTCATGCCTTCGAAGTCATCCGCGGCGACCGGCTGTTCGACGGCGGTCAGGTCGAAGTGCGAGAGGCGCTCGATCTGCCGAATGGCCTCGTCGGCTGACCAGGCGCCGTTGGCGTCAATGCGGAGATTGACGTGGTTTCCTAACACACGTCGGGCCGTGTTGAGAATCTTTACGTTCTGGTCGCGCGATCGCTGTACCTTGACTTTTACATCGTGCAGACCGAAGAGTCGGATGAGGGCAGCATGGCGATGGACGTGAGCGCTGTCGCTGGCGGCAATGATGCCGCTGTATCTGACGGTACGATGCACTATCGGACCGATGACCTCACCGGCGCTTATGTCGAACGCCTTGCCGACAAGGTCCAGTACAGCCAGTTCGGCGGCGCAAAAAGCCGCCTGGCGGTTGCGCGGCAGGTCGGGGAGCATCGACGCCAAAGCTTCGGCGGCCTCCCGCAGGTCCGCGAAGCGAACGCCGATCATCGGCGGCAGGATAACCTTTTCGAGATCGGTCCTGGCTGTTTCGAGTGTCTCGCCTGTCACATAAGGACGCGGGCAGCACTCACCCCAACCGGAGAGGCCTTCTTCGCTTACGGCCTGCACAAGGATATTTCGTGCCGTTCGACGCTGGGCAAGCGTGTGCGACACGGAGAACCGCAGTGGTATTTCGATGGTGAAGATTGCAAAATAAGCGATCGTTGTCATATCACGTTCGCCGGGTCATGTGGGCCGCTGTAAGTCGCTCGCAGTCTTTCGCTGCACTGGCTCTTCATTCTCATCCCGCCTCGAAAATGTACTTTCATTCGCCCCCTTCACGCTGCACATGCTGCGCGCTTTGTTTCATCGTCTCGCGTCAAGCATGTCTTCGGCTAAAAGCCTCGCGCGAGATACCGGACGGGCGCGAGGCTGTGCGGGCGTGGTGGTTAACCGGCGACCGGGTCGTGACGAAGACATCTGCGGCGGCGCTGTCTCCTAATGGAGCGCGTTTGGGGGCCGGAGGGATCATTCTCATGCAGAGTGCAGGAGATCAACGGATCTATATTCTCGGCGCCGGGGCGATGGGATGCCTTGTGGGGGCCAGTCTGGTAAAGACTTTCGGCCGGGAGCAGGTCATCCTTATTGACGTTGACGAGGCGCACGTGCGCGCCATTCGCGACAGGGGCCTGCGGGTCTTCACCAAAGGGCGGCCGCATACCGGAGTCGAAACGCTCAGCATATCTGCTGCGACGCCCAATGGGATCAGAAAAGCAGATATGGAACACGTGATCCTGGCCACAAAGGCGTACTCAAATGCGGAAGCATTGGCCGGGCTGAGGCGCGATACATCTCTGCTTGTATTGCAGAACGGTTATGACGAACGGTTGGACCCATTTAGAAACGCGGTTTACGGTGTGGAAAATGGTTTCTCATGCCAGGTCACGGAGCCCGGCTGCATATTCAGCGCTGCTCGAGGTCGCTTCGTTCTGGGCGTTCGCACGGGGCTGGACCTGCGCGCCACCGAATGGGCGGCACGGTTGAACAAGGCCGGCATTGCGGCAACCGTGACATGCGAGATTGACGGCTGGTTGTGGGGCAGACTGCTTATTGCCTCGGCATTCGGCCCGGCAACTGTGCTGCGGAGGAGTTTGCCGCGCGAGGCAATCGCCTGCCGCCAGACGAGGCGGCTGGTCAAGGGGCTGCTTGCTGAGGGGTTGATGATCGTACAACGAAAACTCGGCGAGATCGGACAGAAGTTGCGCGGGTTGCCAGTACCGCCGCCCGCGATGAATCTGGCGCTGCCCAGCGAGGTTCTGTCCCGTGCAGTCCTTTGGATCCTGGCGGACGGCGCATGCGAGACGGCCATGCTGCAGGACGTTTGCCGGGACAGGCCGACGGAGATTGACTATATTAACGGTGCGATCGTGCGTCTGGCCGCACGCTACGGTCTGCGCGTGCCTCAGCATGAACGGATATGTACCCAGATACGCATGTTGAGGCCGCCCGAGAAGACGTTTGCCGCGGCTCGTACGCTTCGGGCAAAGTATTATTCGCCGCGTTTGGTGTTGTCTGGTGTTGCCGACAGCGATCTTGACAGAGGAGACAGAAGATGAAAACACTTGTCACGGGGGCGACCGGGCTGGTCGGCAGCCATATCGTCGAAAAATTGTGCCGCGAAGGGGATCAGGTTTTTGCACTGGTGCGCCAGCAAAGCGATACACGGTTTCTCGAAGGTCTGGGCGTCGAGTTGCGGTATGGCTCCATTACCGATCCGTTGGCGGTCTACGCCGCGGTCGAAGGGATGGACCGGGTCATTCATGCAGCGGCGCTCACGGAGGAATGGGCCCCGCGCAGGCAGTCTTACGAGGTCAACGTGGAAGGCACGGAGAATATGCTGGAGGCCTCTTTGAGCCTCAACGTTGAACGGTTCATCTATGTGAGCAGCCTGGCAGTGATGGGATTCCGTAACCATCACAACACGGGCACCGACACGGACTATGCCAAACCCGGTGACCCATACATTGACTCGAAGATGGACGCGGAGAAACTTGTTCGCCGCTTCAGCCGGTTCGGGTTGGCAACGACGATTCTGAGGCCGGGGGCCATGTACGGACCGCGGGATCGCAGGCTGCTTCCGCGGATACTGACGCATCTGAAGCAGGGTACGTTCCGCTTCGTGGGCGACGGCAAGAACAGGATGAACATTAACTATGTGGGCAACTTTGCTGACGCGGTGGTCCTGGCCGGCAAGACGACACGTTCCATCGGCGAGGTGTACAACGTGGCAAACGACGACAAGCAGCTTGACATAGAGACGTTCATTTTCAAGGTCGCCGACTTGTGGGGTTATCCAAGACCGCAAAGACATGTTCCCGTTTTCGTGGCCAAAATGGCAACGAGCCTTGTGGAAAGGTCGGCACGCTTAATGCGCAAGAAGGACCCGCCTTACCTGACGAAGGGACGACTGAGGTTTTTGAGTCACAACCTGGAGTTCGATATTAACAAGACGAAGGAAGAGTTGGGTTTCGAGAACAGAGTGGGTATTGACGAAGGGCTTTTGCTGACGAAGCATTGGATGGAGACCAGTCAGGAACATGGTAGCGCGGAAAAGCAGGCGCCTGCCGTACACGTATCGAGTGGGCCTGACCGTTGAGAGCCCAAAGTATCGGCGGCGAGTCCGGTGCGACATTGCGCAATTGGAAGGTCGAGGCGGCGATGCGGAAAGTGTGATGCGTCTGCGGAGCATTATGGGGCTGTCCAACACGGCGTCGGATGCCTTCATGATAGAGCAATTGCCGGCGGCGGACGGCCAAATACTGTTTGTCAACAGGTGGGTAGTCCGCAATCCGGCCGATGTGGTTATTTATGTCAACGGCCTGGAGAGTCACGGCGGCTGGTTCACCGAAGTCGCCCGCGCGCTGGCGCAAAACGGCATTGCCGTGTACGCTATGGACCGCAGAGGATCCGGGCTGAACACGCGCATCAGCGGCAGGTGGCGTGACTGGGTCGATGACCTCGGCATGGTGATCGAACGAATCAGGCGGGCCTGTCCGCGTGCGAAGGTGCATGTGGCGTCACTGTGTTTCGGGGCGGCCGTAGCGACCGCCTTTGTGAAGCAGCGGCCGCGCGACGCACATTCTCTGATCTTTATGTCGCCCGGTCTGCATGTGAAGGTTCAGCCCCGCGCCGGTGAGATGGTTCGCATCGGGTTGGGTCATCTGCCGGGGTTGGCCTGCAACATCCCCAGTCCCATCCGAAGCGATGATATGTTTACTGATTCCGGCGAGGCCTTATGGTTCCTGTGGCGCGATAAGCTAAGGACTGTGGGGCCCAGGGCCGAAGACTTCCTCGAGGCGCAGCGAATTCTGCGTTATGTATTGCACCATTTGCACGAGGTGAGCATCCCCAGCGCGGCGTTTCTGGCGGGCAAAGACCAGGTGGTGGATAACGCCCCAACACGCCAGGCACTGCTTCAATTCAGCCGCAAGCCGTACATTGTCGAATACCCCGACTCCGAGCACATCATCTTTTTTGGCTCCACCAAGGACAGGCTGATCACGGACATGTTGAACCTTATCGCATGACTACGTCTTAGTGGCCGGGGGTGGGTGGGGCGGCGTGCCAGTTGGCCGGGTCGTTGCCGTAGTGGGTAAGGTTAACGCGGGTGAGGCTGTCGCCTTGGCCGTCGGCGGTCTGGGGCCATTCGGCGGAGTCGCTGTAGTTGACGCGATCAACGCGGATGTAGTAGCGCGTGCCCTGGGCGTCGGTGTCGCCGGGCATGGAGATTTCGAGTTTTTCGCCTTCGTTGGCGAGCTTGCCGCCGTAGGGGCCGAAGACGTTGGCGACGGGGCCGTACCTGGCGGTGAAGGCCTGCGGGTTCTTGGCCACGACCACGAAGCCGCCGGGGGGGATCGTCGTATTGAGGGGGAAGGTGTACTCAATCGCGTCGGTGAATCTCCAAGTCAGCATGACGTGGCGAATGGGGTCGTATTCCTGGAGCGTAACCGGGACGTCGCTGATGTTGCAGAGTTCGACGAATTCGTAATCGCTGCCCTCGTGTTCAGCATCGCCGGGCGGATTGTACATGATCTCGGAGATGACGATGGGGCCGACCTTCGGGTAGGCGTTGGGGGCTCCGGGGGTGTTATAGCTCATGGCCACGAAGTTGTGTGTACCGGTGGATTTCCGGTAGCGGCCGAAGGCGACGCCGGTTTCAGAGGCATCGAAGGATTCTTCCTCATAGTAGCCGGTGAGATTGTTGTTGGCATCCAGGCCGGAACGGACATAGAGCGTTTCGCCGTTTTCGCTGAGGGCGAAGGGTTTGAGGCAGCCGGGGTTCTGGGCGTTGTTGAAGTGCTGGTTTTCGTAGAAGACAACGTAGCCGTGCGGCTCAATGACCGTGCCAGCGGTGATGCGGAACTTCATGTAGTTGTCGTTGTCGTCGGAGAGGAACCAGCCGGAGATGTCGATGGGCTCATCGGTGGTGTTGTACAGTTCGATCCAGTCCGGGTCGCTGCCGTGGGAGTGCGCCAGGATTTCGTTGATGACGACGGCGCCGAGTTCGGGGACAGTACCCGTGTCGTCCTGGCCGGGTGAGCCGCCCATGTGGGCGCTGGGACGCCAGTACTGTTTGCCTTCCCAGTGGTCGGCCGAGGCACCCAGGAGCGCCACTTCGTCGGCGGTGAGGGCGCGGTCGTAGATCAGGACGTTGTCGATGAGGCCGCGGAAGTCGCGGCGAAGGTCGAGGTGCGTGCCGATGCCGACGTTGGGGCCGGGCTGTGTGTCGGCGGTGAGGCTGTAGAGGGTGCTGATCGGATCGGGCCGGCCGTCGACATAGAGGCGCGTGTCGTCGCTGAACGGGCCTTCCAGCACGGCGGCAACATGGTGCCACTTGTCGTCGTTGACGAGGGTGGTGCCGGCGACGAAGCCGCCGCCGAATTCGACGGCAAGCCGGCCGGACTGGTTGATCGTAAAGGCCCACCGGACGTAAGGGACGCCCTTGGGGCCCCAGCCGACGATGTCGACGCCGGAGGCGGATGTCTTGATCCAGGCTGCACATGTTCGCGGCGCGCCGCCGAGGATGCCCTTGTAGTCGGGGATCTCGACGTAGCTGCCTGCGCCGTCGAGTTCGATTGCGCCGTTGATCTTGCCGCCGTAGGAACGCCACTTAGGGTTGCCGCGGACAACGCCTGCGCGAGCGGCCTCGGATGCGTCGGCGGCGGTGGCGCCGTAGTACTCATCGAGTTTCCAGTGGCCGGCCAGGCCGCCTTCGATGCGCTCAAGTTCGCCCCGTGTGGGGTCTTTGATAGTAAGTGAGAAGCCGCCGCCGTCGGTGATGTCGTACCAGGTATCGAGATAGGTGAAGTTGTGGATAGTCTGGCCGGTGGGATCGACGAGGGTGATGCGCTCGCCCATGTTGTCGAGGCTGCCGATGTATTCGCCTGCGATGGAGCCGCTAAAGTCGGGGTATGTTTCTTCGAAGAGGGCGCGATTGTTGACAACGACGGTGCGTTCGCCGGGGGCGAGTGTCAGGTCGCCGAAGGTGAAGTCGA
>Ga0209506_1000482_pt1 | contig 52007 bp, 30 predicted proteins | sample AD_JPNHG2_MetaG_FD_184409 | JGI IMG/M metagenome (GOLD analysis project Ga0209506, IMG submission 184409) | Active sludge microbial communities of municipal wastewater-treating anaerobic digesters from Japan - AD_JPNHG2_MetaG (SPAdes) (version 2) | ecosystem: Engineered > Bioreactor > Anaerobic...
ACTGGCCGGCGCTGGAGTCGGTCGGGAACCTTCGCTCAGATACGCTAGACGGGCTGCAAGCGCTTTCGTTCGAGGCGCTTGCAGCCCGTCGCCCTCCTAGAAGATGGCCAGTTGGGCCGGCGGATCTTCGACCGGCCTGCGTTTCCCACCGAACGCGACCTCCATTCGCGCGAACTGCCGGTCGGTGACCGACATCAGACGGACCTGCCCTTCCGGCGGCAGCCCGGCCCGGACGAACCGCGACTCGCTGGCGGCGGCGGCGTCGCTCGGGCAGTGGCGGGCGTAGACGGAGAGCTGGAGCATCACGAACCCCCGCGCGACCAGGCGGTTTCGGAAGCGGGTGTACTCCCGCCTCTGCGCCCTGGTCTTCACCGGCAGGTCGAACATGACGAAGAGCCACATGTGGCGGTACCCGGACAGGGCGTGTCGCAGCCGGGGCATCGGCCGCTCAGAGCTCCGGCAGCCAGAGGCCCGGCCGCCCCGTTTCGAACGACTGCGCGAGCGACGCGGCGCTCCGGGCCATCAGGTCGAAGAGCGTCCGGCTCTCGCCGCCGCTCTCGTACCGCTCAAGGAAGATCGCGAGGAGCGCGCCCCGGGTCTCGCGGTCCATCGGCACCGCCGGACCCCGCGCCGCGACCAGCTTCGCCACCGCACGGTCCACGAGCGGCCGCAGCGGCTCCATGAGGTCGTCGGCGAGCGGCATCGCGTCGTACCGGCCGTGGTGGTGCACGCCGAGCCCCGGGTGGAGCCCCGCGCCGCAGATCGCCCGCGCCACGAGCGCCCGGAGCACCGTGTAGCCGTAGTTCAGGAGCCGGTTCTGATCCTCACCGTCCCGCCGGCGGCGGAACCGGGCGTCGCCGAAGAGCCGCGGCCAGTACCGCTGGGAGGCACGCGCCTCCAGGTTCTCGGGATCGCCGGAGCGAACCCTGGCCGCCAGTGCGGGTAGGCCGGCGTCGTCCCGCGTCAGCTCCTGGAGCAGCCGTCCCTGGGCTCCGATCTTCGCCTTCACGATCGCCTGCCAGAGCCGCTTCCGGAGCGGCGCCGAAGCCGCGGCCTGGGCCCTAAACCGCTCCCCCATCGTCGAGTGCCTGCCGAGCGGCAGGACCCAGGCCACGGGGCAACGCTTCTCATCGGTGACCACGACGCTTCCACCCGCCGCGCAGATCGAGCCGAGCGCGGCATGGCTCACCACAAGCCGCGGATGGCCGAGCACGAGGCAGGCGAGCTCGGAGAGGACCACCCGGTCGAGCTCGCGCCCCTCCTCGTCGTCGAGCCGGAGGAGTCCACCGCGCACGGAGATCCGGCACGCGGTCTCGGCGACCTCGACGATCCGTTCAGCCACCGGCCGGGAACACCTCCCCGAGCGGCGAGACCTCGACCTTCCGGCAGCCACCGCTCCTCAGCCCACTCAACATGGGTCGGAACCATGAAGAGGCTTTACGGAGATCAGCGATCTGCCGCGCGTCGGCAAGGTTCACACACGCAATGCGGCCCGTCTCCCCTTCCATCCAGACCGACCGTACATGGAGGAGGCGACGAACCCCATTCAATTCGAGCTCGATCGTGTCTCCCGGGCTGAGGCTGAACTTGAAGCTCCGTCCGGGCTCCGTCTCCCACCGGATCACGGGCTCCCCGCTTCGCAGGCGGCGCTGCGCTTCGAGCTGGCTCACCACCTCGGCCTCCCAGGCGACCTCCGCGCCGTCGGCGTCGAGCCGGGCGAAGATCGCCATGTGGTGGTTGGCGTCGGTTTCCACGTGCCGCTCACGGCCCTCGGACCCCACCCGCCGCGGGTTCACGCTCTCCTCCACCCGCACCCGCCGGATCGGGATGCGCCGGCCGTCAGGCTGCTCGAGAACCGGAGGATCCTCTTCGAGGCGATCGGCTTTCCCGCCCACTTCTTCGAGCTTCCGCCGCACCGCCTCGCGGACCGCGTGGTCGGCGATCTTCTCGACCTGCCTGGCGGTGAGCAGGTGGACCGGGCGGCGAAGCCGGCGTACCCAGCGTATGCCGCCGTTCTCGTCGAGGGTCCGGATCTCACGGCTGTAGTTCGTCTCCTTGTGCAGGGCGCCCGAGATCTTCCGGCCGGTTCGGTGTGAAACCACGACCTCGTCCACCACCCGCTGGACTTCCGGGAGGAAGCCTTCCCAGGGCGGATCCAGCGGCGCGAAGTGGCGACGGCGGTGGCTGGGCGCCCGCTCGGCGGCCCGCTGCAGACGCTGCACCAGACCGGGATCGAGGAGGGCGATCGCGAGCGCGTCGACCGCATGGTGCCGGTGATCGTCCCGCGACTTCAGCCCCCCGTCGCCGAGAATGGAGTTCAGCCCGAGCTCGTTGCGAACGATCGCGGTCAGCCCGCCGGCCCCGGCCTGTACCCGGCGCCGGCCATCGGCATCCACCGTCCCGCCGTAGAGGGTGCCCAGGTAGCGCATCGCCATCCGGGTGGCGTATCTCGTGTCCTGGAGCTGCCGCTCGGTGAAATCCGACGGGATCTCGTCAGCGGCGAAACGCGCCAGCTTCACGAACCGGGCCGAGCCACGAAACTGACCGACCCGCGCAAGGATCTGCTCGAACCTCGCCGTATCGTTGCCGTAGGCCTCCATCGGCGTCCGGTTGCGCTTGCGCTCGCGGTTCTCCTCGTGGAAGCAGAGGGTCTTGTTTAGGAAGCTGTTGTCGAGACTGCGGGAGAGGGGCCAGATGTGCTCGATGTCGAACGCGGGGTGCTCGCCGAAGAGCTCGGTCATCCCGATCCGGCGGCCCGTGTACGGACACTCCCATCCGCACTCCTCCGCCAGAAGGTATTTCTCGATATCGGAGCGGGACGGCGCGGCGATCCCGGTGCTCCGCCGGATCTCCTCTCGCGCCTTCTCGCGGCTCGTCTCCCGCTCCCGGTTCTCGCGCGCCATCCGGTAGCGCCGCTCCCGCGAGTTCCGCAGATCCCGCGCCAGCTCGATGCGCACGACTTCGGGCACGCCCCACTTGCGAACGATCGCGTTGACCACCTTGCGGAGCTCGGTGAGGGCGCGGGCGACCGCCGGGTTCCGGAGCGCCGGGAGTGCCTCTTCGACCCTCGGCAGGGAGCCGATCGCCGGCCTGGCGGCCACGGCTTCGGGGAAGAGGCGGCGGCGCGCGGTTTCGACCGCCTCGCCGGCCTCCATCGCCGGCAGGAGCTGGCGGAGCGCCTTGCGCGAGAAGGCCGCGTAGCCCGGTTCGAAGGTGGTCTCTCGCAACACCGCGGCTGCGGCCGGATCGAGCCCCCACACCTTTTCCGCTTTCCGGCCGAGCGCTTCGGGATCTTCCATCGAGAGGACCTCGTCCACGATCCGGTCCCGCTCCGGCTCGCCGAGGGCTTCCCAGCGGGCACCGAATGCAGCCGCCATCTTGGCGTCCGTGCGGTGACCGACGAGGCGCTTCTCGCCGCCGCGCTCGAGGTTGATCTCCGTCTCTTTCGGCAGACCGAGCACCTTCCGCACCCTGGCGAAGGTGAGATCTCCTTTCGCCGTGAGCGCTTCGAGAAGGCGCTTACGTTCGTCGGGAGACAGCTCGACCTCACTCTCGCCGGGTCGCGCGACGCGAAGGTTGTTCACCGCCTGCAGGATGCGGAACCTTTGCGCTTCCCGGCAGGCGAGCGGCGCCCGCTTGCGGCCGGGCACGAGGTCGCACTCGCCCACCCTTCCTTTCTGGGATTTCAGCGGCCGCTGGAAGAAGAAGACCTCGGCGAGCTTCTTCCGAAGGCCGTCGGTCAGGGCGTCGTGGAACCGTGCCTGCGACGCCCAGAGCGCTGCGAACTCCTGCTCGTACATCGAACGCGCCGTCCATCTCGCCCTCAGGCGCTGTGTGAACGGATCGAGCCCCGCAAGGTACTCACCGAGCGTGCGGGCTCCCGCTGCTTGCATCTCCTCAGCGAGCGCCGCGATCGACTTCCGGACCAGCCCCTCCTCTTCGCCCTCCTTCATCCGCCTCTTGCGCCCGGACAGAAACCCCCGGCGCTGGCCGAACTGGTAGAGCACGCGCCCGAAGTCGTGCAGCTCGAGGACCTCGTCGAGAGCCCGCGTCCGGAGGCGGTAGAAGAGGACCTGATGTCCCACCCGATCGTCCGCGGACAGATGCCGGCTTCGCAGGCCCTGGTCGAACGCCGCCAGGTACCGGTGGATCGCGAGGGAGTCGAATCCCTCGAGTGGAGGAAGCAGACCGTTCGCGACGAGCGTCCGCAGGAGCTGGGTGCGGCGGAGCTGCCGCCGGGCGAGCTGGCGGCGAACCTGCCGGGCCTGCCGCCGCTGCTGGCCACGCGCCTCGTCGCGACCCTCGTCGATGCTCCCGCTCACCCCCGCCTCGAAACATCGGCTCCCGGCGGCGCGGAGCCCGGTGGGCTCACCTTCCTGGAGGTCAACTACCGCCCAGCCGACGGAGCGCGCTCCCAGGTCGAGTCCGAGGACGAACGGCCTTCGTGTCGGGGTCTCCATGATGCCTCCTCTCACCGGTTGACAAGGCCGGAACCGTGCCGCTATCCTCCGGCTTGCGTATCTGAGCGAGGGTTGTCCGACTGCTTCCAGTAAGCAACCTTTGCGCGGGCAACGCTGGAACCCAGCGCCCCCTCCGAGGCGCCCCGAGCAATCGGGGCGCTTCGCATTTCCGCAAGCCTTGAAAGATCCACCGCCGACTCCGGTCCGCTCTCACAAATCAGAGTTGAAGCGTATCGAACGCACAGGACGACGCAACTCTCGCCCTGGCCACTGTCAGATCCTGACAGTGACGCGTGGGCGAGAGCTGGTGTTGTTCGCCGAAGAGGCAGCGGCCTGAGGGCCGAAGAGGCCCCGGGGTTTCAGTTGGCCTTGGCCGGCGCCTCCGGGAGGGGTTTGCGGGGGAACGGTTCGTCGCGCATCGCGGCGTGGTAGAGGAAGGAGGCCATCACGGTGGCCGCCTGCATCAGGTCCTCGCGCGAGGCGCGTTCGAGGGTGTCGAGGTCGGAGTGCCAGGTGCGGCTCATGTACTCGAGGCCGTCCTGGATGAAGCCGAAAGCGGGGACGCCGACGCCGTCGAACGAGGCGTGGTCGGTGCCGGCGCCGCCGCGCAGGCTCACCGCCGTCGCGCCGAGGTCGGCGAACGGCGCGAGCCAGGCCCGGAAGATCTCGGCGGCGGCGACGTTGTCCATCGCGGAGATGCCGCGGATCCGGCCGCTGCCGGTGTCGAGGTTGAAGTAGACGGAGTGCTTCGCGTGCCCGGGCTTCAGCTGGAGCGGCCAGGTCTCGCGCCAGAGCTGGTCGGGCAGCGCCGCCTCCTCCGGATCCGCCGGCGCCGGCCGCGAGGCGAGGTGGGCCTTTGCGTAGGCGCGCGAGCCGAGCAGCCCCTGCTCCTCGGCGGCCCAGAGCGCGAAGCGGATCGTGCGCCGGGGCTTCACGCCGATCGCCTCGAGGATCCGCGCCGCCTCCATGACGATAGCGACGCCCGCGCCGTTGTCGGTCGCGCCGGTGCCGGCGTGCCACGAGTCGAGGTGGGCGCCCGCCATCACGATCTCCTCCCGGCGGTCGGTGCCGGGGATCTCGGCGAACACGTTGCCGACGGGAGCGCGGTCGGGGTGGAAGGTGGCCGCGACGTCGATCTCGATCTCCACCTCCCGCCCGGCGTCGAGGGCACGGGTGACGCGCCCGTACGGCGCTTCGGCCATCACCAGCCCCGGCACCCCGCGGCTGCGCCCGGGGACGCCGCCGCCCCCGCCGCCGACCACGTAGAGGATGCCGTGCGGCCGGGTCGACTTCTCCACCGTCGCGAGCGCGCCCTCTTCGACGAGAAACCGGTTGCGCGCCTCGGAGAAATCCCACCGCTTGCGCGCCCGGGTTGCCCAGTCGCCGCCGAACCCCCAGCCGGAGATCCGGTAGGTCTCCAGGTCGGCGAGCCCCTTCTCGTCGTAGCGGCGATACGGGCGCTCCTCGGCGGGATCGCGCGGCGCCGCCGGGCCGCGAACCTCCTCCGGCTCCGGGTCGATGAAGAGCACCTTCCCGCGCAGCTTCCCGCGCAGCGCCTCGAAGTCCGCCTCGCTCGCGAGCCGGCCGCGGATGGCGGGACCGCGCACGGGGCCGTCGGTGCCGACCGACCAGGCGAGCGGCAGGGCGTGGAGCGGCGCGGCGAACGGTGCGAGCGCGTGGACGCTCGTGCGGGAGAACGACCAGCCCTCTCCGAACGGGATCTCCTCCTGATAGACCCGCTCGAACCCCCAGCCGCGGAACCGCTCCTCGGCCCAGGCGGTCGCCGCGATGTAGCCGGGCGAGCCGGTCAGCCGCGGCCCGACCTCCTCGGTGAGCGCGGTGAGGGTCTCCATCACCTGCGAGCGACGGAGCCCCTCCTGCCGGATCCGGGTGACCATCGCATGGTCGACCGGCTCGGCCGCGAAGAGCGGCAGCGCGCCGATGAGCAAGAGAAGGAGCGGGATGAGGCCGAGACGGCGGGAGCGCGAGGCGAACAGGTTCATGAACCCTCCTTGCCACCGGAACCGGGGCGGTTCGACTATTTACCACAGCGCCGCCGCGGGCCGCTGCGGAATCCTCCCCTTGACGGATCGCCGCCGCGGCGAGACAGTCTCCGGCGGACAGCCGCCACCCCGCCGGCCGGTCTCCCTCCGGCAACGGTCGCGGGCGGGCCGTGAGGTGCGCCGATGTCGCTTCCCAACGCCGTCATCCTCCTTCCGTTCGCCGCGCTCCTTATCGTCGCCGCCGGTACGGCAGCCGGCGCCGACCGCCCGCCGGAACCCTGGCCGCTCGAAAGGTGCCAGGCGATTTTCGAGAAGACGCTGACCGTCGCCCTCACCCCCGACCTCTCGGGCCTCACGCCGGGCGAGAAGGCGGCGGTCGAGGAGCTCCTCGCCGCCGGCGAGATCCTCCAGAACCTCTACGAGGACGCCCGCCATCCGCAGGCGGCCGCGGTGCGGGCGTGGCTCGCCGAAGCGCCCGTCCACGAGGAGCTGCCCGCCTGTCAGGTCGGCCTCTACCGGCTCTTCCAGGGGCCGATCGCGACGACCCTCGACAACCGGCGCGAGCCGTTCCTCGCCGTCGCCCCCGAAACGCCGGGCAAGAACGTCTACCCGCCGGGGATCACCGCCGCCGAAGTGGAGGCGTTCCTCGCCGCCCACCCGGAGGAGCGGGAGGCGATCCTCGGCGAGCGGACCGCCGTCCGCCGGGCGACCACCGCGGCGCTCGCCCGTGACCTCGCGGCGCTCGGCCGCCATCCGGTTCTCGACGCCCTCCACCCCGGCCTCGCCGACCGTCTCCGCGCGCTCGCCGCCGCGCCCGACCCGGCGCGCCTCTACGCCGTGCCGTACGCCGTCGCCTGGGCCGACGAGCACGTCGCGCTGCAGCGCCACCTCTTCCGCGCCGCCGACCTCGTCGCGACGGACGATCCGGAGCTCGCGCGCTACCTGCGCAACCGGGGGCGGGACTTCCTCTCGAACGACTACGAGAGCGGCGACGCCGCCTGGGTGACCGGTCGCTTCCGGCACCTCAACGCCCAGATCGGCGCCTACGAGACGTACGACGACGCCCTCTTCGGGGTCAAGGCGTTCCCCTCGTTCTCCCTGCTGCTGCGCGACCCGGAGGCCTCGGCGGGGCTCGCGCGCGGGATGGCGGCGCTGCAGGAGATCGAGGACGCCCTTCCGTACGAGCCGCACAAGCGGGTGCGCTCCGACATCCCGGTGGGGGCCTACGAGGTGATCGCCGACTTCGGGCAGGCGCGCGGCACGAACACCGCCTCGATCCTTCCGAACGATCCGCTCTACGCCCGGCGCTACGGGCGGCTGATCCTGCTGCGCGGCAACATCATGACCGACCCGGAGCTGTTCGCGATCGCCGAGCGGCGGTGGCGGGCGGCGGTCGCCCCGCCGCACGCCGGCGAGCTCGCGCTCGCGGGCGGCTACCAGCGCACCCTCTGGCACGAGGTGGGGCATTACCTCGGGGTCGACGCCACCGCCGACGGCCGCCCGCTCGACCAGGCGCTCGGCGCCTGGACCGACGCGCTCGAGGAGCTCAAGGCCGACCTCGTCTCCCTCTTCGCGGTGCAGCGCTTCGCCGCCGCCGGCACGATGAGCGCCGCGGAGCGCCGGGCGGTGGAGGCCGACGGCATCCTCCGCACCCTGCTCGAGCACCCGCCGCGGCGCGACCAGCCGTACCAGACGATGATGCTCGCCCAGATGAACTACTTCCTCGACCGCGGCCTGCTCACGGCCGACGCCGACGCCCGCCTCGCGATCCGCTACGAGCGGTACCCGGAGACCGTGGCGGCGATGCTCGGCGAGGTCCTCGCCCTCCAGCGGCGCGGCGATCCGGCCGCCGCCGAGGCGTTCTTCACCCGCTGGACGAACTGGGACGAAGCGCTCCACGAGCGGCTCGCCGAGCGCCTCCGCGAAGCGGCGGGGCCGCGCTTCCGGGTCGTCTACTACCGGGCGCTCGGCGAAGTGGGGCCCTGACGGCGGCGCCTCCGCCGTGCGAGAATCCGCGGCCATGTGCCATCAGGTTCGTTGTTCCCGCTGCGGCAAGCCCACCTGGGCGGGCTGCGGCCGTCATATCGAGAACGCTCTCGCCGGCGTCCCTCCCGAGCGGCGCTGCACCTGCCCCCGCCCGGAGTCGTGGCTGCAGCGGCTCGCCGCCCTGCTCCACCGCGACTGACGCTCCGTCCTCACGCGAGCGAGGCCCCCGTCTGACCGGGGGCCTCGTCCGTCATCGTGCCGGGGCGGACGCGGGCGCGCCCCCGGCTGCGTCTCAGTACTCGAGCGCGCGCGGCAGCTGCTTCGCCTCGGCCACCCACTTCGTGACCTCGGCGACGGGGGGCACGCGGCGGGTGAGCCGCTTCGCCTGCTGCACCTCGGCCATCGCGGCGGCGAGGTTCGCGGGGTTGCGCTGCGCGAGCTCGGGGACCGTGTCGACCCCGGCGGCCTCCAGCAGCTCGGAGTACTCCGGGCCGATCCCGTGGATCCGGAAGAGGTCGGCCATGTTCGCCCACTTCAGCAGCCGCGCGGCCGAGAGCCCGGCCTTCGCCGCGAGCTCCGTCCGCTGCTTCGGCGTCCTGCAGGCCGCGAGGAGCGCGTCGGTATCGCTGACTCCCGCCGCGCGCAGCTTCTCTCCGTACACCGCTCCGATCCCCTCGATCGCTTCGATCTTCATGTTGGCCATCGGCGACCTCCTTTCGGTCCTCGGATCATAGCCGTTCGCGCTCGCTCCCGGGCTCCGGACGACGCTCGCGGCGCGGCCATCCGGCAGCCGTCTCCGATCCCGCGGCGACCGGCGATAGACTCGGCGGCGATGGCGGACGAACCCGGGATCACCGGCGCCGCGGCCGTTCTGCGCACCGCGCGGCGCGTGCTCGCGTTCACCGGCGCGGGGATCTCGGTGGCGAGCGGGATCCCGCCGTTCCGCGGCGAAGACGGCCTCTGGACGCGCTTCGACCCGTCGTCGCTCGCGCTGGACACCTTCCTCGACGACCCCGCCGCCGCCTGGCGGTTCCTGAACGAGATCTTCTACCTCCCGCTCGCGGGAGCGGCGCCGAACCCGGCCCACCGGGCGCTCGCGTCGCTCGAGCGGGCCGGGCGCCTCGCGGCGGTCGCGACCCAGAACGTGGACGGCCTCCACCGCGCCGCCGGCAGCCGCCGGGTCCACGAGCTCCACGGCACCCTCCGGCGGCTCCGCTGCCTCGCCTGCGAGGCGGTCTCCGCCCTCGCCGACTCCGGTCTCGGCGAGCTGCCGCCGACCTGCCGCCTCTGCGGCGGGATCCTCCGCCCGGAGATCGTCTTCTTCGACGAAGGGCTCGCCGAGCCGGCGCGCAGCGACGCCTTCGCCGCGGCCGCGGGCTGCGATGCGATCCTCGTCGTCGGCACCTCGGGGGAGGTGCTGCCGGCCGGTCTCCTCCCCTGGACCGCCGCCGAGCAGGGGGCCACCGTCATCGAGATCAACACGGTTCCGTCGGCCTACACCGAACCCCTCACCGACCTCTTCCTGCAGGGCTCCGCGACGGCGCTCCTGCCGCGCCTCGCCGCCGCCCTCGACCTCGCTCCGCCGCCGGCGGAGTGACCGGAGGCGCCATGAGCGTCCACAACCTCGGCCGGATCTTCGATCCGAAGCGGATCGCCCTCGTGGGCGCCTCGCCCAACCCGAACAGCGTCAGCGGCAAGGTGCTCTCGAACCTCGTCACCGGCGGCTTTCCCGGCGTCGTCTACCCCGTCCATCCGACCCAGGAGGCGGTGCTCGGGATCCCCTGCTTCCCCGACGTCGCGAGCCTGCCGCGGGTGCCCGAGCTCGCGATCGTCTGCACCCCGGCCGAACAGGTGCCGGCCGCCGTCACCGCCTGCGGCGAGGCCGGGATCCTCGGCCTGATCGTGATGTCCGCCGGCTTTCGCGAGACGGGCGAGGCGGGGCGGGCGCTCGAACAGGAGGTGCGCGCCGCGCACGCCCGCTTCCCCGGGATGCGGATCCTCGGGCCGAACTGCCTCGGGGTGATCGTCCCGCGCCGCAACCTCAACGCCAGCTTCGGCCCCGCGATGCCGCGCGACGGCCAGATCGCCTTCCTCTCGCAGTCCGGAGCGCTCTGCACCTCGGTGCTCGACTGGGCGCGCGACGAGCGTGTCGGCTTCTCCCACTTCGTCTCGCTCGGCAACGCCCTCGACGTCGGCTTCGGCGATCTCATCGACTACTTCGGCGAGGACGAGAAGACCCGCTCGATCCTGCTCTACATCGAGTCGGTCAGCCGGGCGCGGGCGTTCATGACCGCCGCACGCGCCTTCGCCCGCACCAAGCCGATCCTCGCCTTCAAGGCCGGGCGCTTCCCGACGTCGGCCGCGGTCGCCGCCTCGCACACCGGCGCGATGGCCTCGGAGGACGCGGTCTACGACGCCGCCTTCGAACGGACCGGGATCGCCCGCGTCTTCGATCTCGGCGACGTCTTCGACTGCGCCGCGCTGGTAGGCCGCAGCCGGATGCCGCACGGCCCCCGCCTCGGCATCGTGACCAACGCCGGCGGCCCCGGCGTGGTGGCGACCGACGCCCTCGTCGCGGCCGGCGGCGAGCTCGCCACGCTCGCGCCCGCCACGCTCGCCGCGCTCGACGACTGCCTCCCGCCCGCCTGGTCGCACGGCAACCCGGTGGACGTCCTCGGCGACGCCGGCTCGCGGCGGCTCGAGAAGGCGGTCGAGGCGGTGCTCGCCGACCCCGGCGTGGACGCGCTGCTCGTGATCCTCACCCCCCAGGCGATGACCAACCCCACCGGCGCCGCGAAGGTGCTCGCGCGGCTGGCGGAGAAGAGCCCGAAGCCGGTGCTCGCCGCCTGGCTCGGCGGCCAGGCGATGCGCGAGGGGGCCGGCATCCTCGCCGAGGCCGGGGTGGCCGCCTACCAGACCCCCGAGCAGGCGGTGCGCGCCTTCATGACCCTCGTCGCCTACGCCCGCAACCTCGAGATCCTCTACGAGACGCCGAAGGACGTGGCGATCGAGCTCCCGTTCGACCGCGCCGAGGCGAAGCGCGCCTTCGTCGCCCGCGCGATCGCCGGCGCCGGCACCCTCTCCGAGGAGAGCTCGAAAGAGCTCCTCCACGCCTACGGGATCCCGGTCGTGCGCGCGCGGCCGGCGGCCGACGCCGCGGCGGCGGTGGCGCTCGCCGAGGAGCTCGGCTACCCGGTGGTGCTCAAGATCCACTCCCCCGACATCACCCACAAGACCGACGTCGGCGGCGTCGCCCTCGACCTGGGCAGCGCGGAGATGGTCACCGCCGCCTTCGATCAGATCGTGCGCAACGCCCGCGAGCGGCGGCCGGAGGCGCGCCTCGCGGGAGTGACCGTGCAGCGGATGGTGCAGGCGCGCGACGGGGTGGAGCTGATCCTCGGCGTGAAGCGCGACGCGGTCTTCGGCACGGTGATGATGGCCGGCATGGGCGGGATCGGCGCCGAGCTGCTCGGCGAGCGCAGCCTCGGCTTCCCGCCCCTCAACGAGCGGCTCGCGCGCCGGATGCTCGAGAAGCTCCGGCTCTGGCCGCTCCTCGCCGGCTACCGGGGCCGGCCGCCGGTCGATCTCGACCGGCTCGTCGCGGTGCTCATCCGCCTCTCCTACCTCGCCGCCGACTACCCGGAGATCGCCGAGCTCGACATCAACCCGCTGCTCGTGAGCCCCGGCGAGGTGATCGCGCTCGACGCCCGGGTGGTGCTCGATCGCGCCCCCGACGGCGCGCTCGACGAGGCGTACCCGCACCTCGTCCTCCGCCCCTACCCCGAGCGGCTGGTCCGGCGGGCGGTGCTGCGCGACGGCACGCCGGTGACGCTGCGGCCGATCAAGCCCGAGGACGAACCGCTCTGGCACGCGATGCTCGCGAGCTGCTCGCGCGAGTCGCTCTACTCGCGCTTCCGCTCGCACTACAACTGGGCGACCCACGAGGCCGCGACCCGGCACTGCTACATCGACTACGCGCGGGAGATCGCGATCGTCGCCGAGGTCGAGGAGCGGAGCGAGCGGCGGCTCGTCGGGGTCGGGCGGCTGATCGCCGACCCCGGGCACGAGGAGGCCGAGTACGCGGTGCTGGTGATCGACGCCTTCCAGAACCGCGAGCTCGGCTCGCTGCTCACCGACACCTGCATCGAGGTCGCCCGTGGCTGGCAGTTGCGGCGGCTGGTGGCCGAGACCGACACCACGAACCGGGCGATGATCGCGGTCTTCGCGAAGCGGGGTTTCGAGATCCGCACCGGCGAGGACTCGACCGTCGAGGTCTCGCTCCCGCTCTGAACGCCCGGTTCCCGGAGGATGCCGCCATGAACCCTCGCCTCGCCGCCGCCGCCCTCGCCCTCTCGCTGCTGCCGCTCCCCGGCGCGGCCACCGCCGGTCCCGTGCCGGCCGCGGCGCCGCCCGCGCTCGCGGAGGTGCGCGCGGCGATGGGGATCCCCTCCGCGGACGACATGCGCGGGCAGCGCGACACCGTCGGCTTCGCCTCGACCGCCGCGCAGATGGCGCGCGTCTGGGAGCTCGCGGGGAGCCCGCCCGCCCCGGAGAGGTTCGGCTCCCGCCCCGCGCCCGGCGTCGCCGGGGTGATCGCGCCGCACGACGACTACCTCTACTCCGGCCGCGTCGCCCGCGAGACGCTCTCGCTCCTGACCGCACGCACGGTGGTGCTCGTCGGCGTCTTCCACAAGTACCGGGCCTTCGGAGCGCGCGACCAGCTCGTCTTCGATCCGTACCGCGCCTGGCGGGCGCCCGACGGCGAGATCCCGGTCGCCGCGCTCCGCGAGGAGCTCCTCGCGGCGCTCCCCGCCGGCTTCGCGGTGCAGGACGCGGCGATGCACGACGCCGAGCACTCGCTCGAGTCGCTCGCCTACTGGTTGCGCCACGCGCGGCCCGATCTGGAGATCGTGCCGATCCTCGTGCCCGCGGCCTCCTTCCCCCGGCTCGAAGCGCTCGGCGCCGCGCTCGGGCGGGCGCTCGCCGAGGCGATGACCCGGCACGGCTGGCGTCTCGGCCGCGACGTGGCGATCGCGATCTCGGCCGACGCCGTGCACTACGGCGACGACTTCGCCCACGTTCCGTTCGGCGCGGGAGGGATCGAAACCTACCGGCAGGCGGTCGCGCGCGATCTCGCGCTCCTCCGCGGTCCCCTCGCGGGCCCGGTCGACAGCGCGGCGGCGCACGCGCTCTTCGCGACCTTCGTCGACCCGGAAGCCCCCGATCAGTACCGCCTCCCCTGGTGCGGCCGCTTCTCGATCCCGCTCGGGATGCTCGCGCTCGCCGAGACCGCCCGCGCCCTCGGCCTGCCCCCCCTCGAATCCCGTCCGCTCGCCTACGCCACCTCGGTCGGCCAGCCCGAGCTGCCGGTGCGCGAGATCGGCCTCGGCGCCACCGCCCCCGCGAACCTCTACCATTTCGTCGGCCAGCCGGGGGTGGCGTTCGTGCTCCCCGCCGCCCCGGAGCCGTAGCCGCGCCGGCGGCGCTCAGGAGCGTTCGAGGAGCGCGAGCAGCTTCTCGCCGTTCACCCCGGCAGGGAGTCTCTCGGCGAAGCCGAGGAGGGCGGCGAGGCGGGCGGCGAGCTGACGCTCGGCCTCCCGGAGCGCCAGCTTCGCCTGCGCGAGCCGCTCCTTCGCCGGACGCATCCACTGCTCCTGGAACTCCTTGCCGGAGAGGGTGCCGTCGCGGATCCGCTGCCGGCCCTCGCGGCGGATCGTGTCGAGATGCCGGCTCGCCGCCGCGGCCTCCAGAGCGATCGGCGCCGTCTCCCATCGCCACCCCGTGTGCACCGCCACCACCTCGCCCCGCTTCGCGAGCGCGCGCCGCACGAGCTCCACCCCCGCCGCGACGAGCGCGGCCACCTCGCGCTCGCCATCCGCGGTGAGGCTCCCGTCCTCCGCCCACCGCTTCCGGGAGAGCGCGAAATAGGGGATGTGCGAGCTCGCGAGGCGCAGCGGCCATGGCCGCTCGATCTCGACACCGAGATCGGACGCGCAGGCGCGCACCCTGCCCTCCACCTCCAGCTCACCGACCTGCTGCCGCAGCGCTACCTCCACCCACTCCGGTCCTCCGGAACCGTTCTCACGCGCTTCGTTCGCCGCCATCGCCCACCTCCTTCCGCCCCCGAATCCTCCACCTCGCCGTTGACAGAACCTGTCAGCGAGCCGGGATGGAGACGGCTGCTGATCCGCAGCCGATGCCGCGGCTTCCCCCCACGGTGGTCTGCCGCGGAGGTGGGGACGAGATCGCGGGCGCGGGAGCCGTGGCGGGTGCGGAGGAGGCGGGCGGGATGGGCGAACGGCGAGCTGCTCCAGGGCGGTGAGCCAGCTCTCGCGGGCGCGCCCTGCGGCTCGCTCGCCGGCCTGCGCCGGGGCGGATACACCCCGTCCCCGCGCCGCGGAGGAGCTCCGGGCGCGACCTCCGCGGGCGGGGGGGGTATCTGCTAGCTGCTGGCCAGCAGGCGCTGACGGGTGTACGGGATGAGGCCGCCGGCGTCGATGATCGCCTGCCGGGCCGGGGGAAGCGGCACGGTGGCGAAGCGCTTGCCGGTGGTCTGGTTGAGGATGCTCCCGCTCTCGAGCACGAGCTCGTCTCCCTCGTCCGCCTCCAGCTCCGGCGCGGTGACGAGCGAGAGGCCGAGGTTGATCGCGTTCTGCAGGAAGATGCGGGCGAAGCCGCGCGCCACGATCGTCAGCTCGTGCCCGCGCAGGCAGGAGGCCGCCTGCTCGCGCGAGGAGCCGCAGCCGAAGTTCTTCCCGCCGACGATCGCCGCGCCCTTGCCGGCGCCCGACTTGAGCAGCGCGTTGAGCTCCGGCGCGTCGGCGAAGGCGAACTGCGGGGTCTCGGTGGGGAGCACGGTCGCCATGAAGCGGCCGGGGTAGATGACGTCGGTCGAGATGTCGTCGCCGACCTTCGCGATGACCTTGAGCATGATCAGGCTCCCTGACGGGGGTCGGTGATGACCCCGGTGATCGCCGAGGCGGCGGCGACTTCGGGCGAGCAGAGGTAGACCTCCGTCTTCGGGTTCCCCATCCGCCCCTTGAAGTTCCGGTTCGTGGTCGAGAGCGCGACCTCGTGGTCGCCGAGCGCGCCCTGGTGGATGCCGAGGCAGGGGCCGCAGCCGGAGTTCATGACCACCGCGCCCGCCTTCATCAGCGTCGCGACGTAGCCGGCTTCGAGCGCCTCCTGGTAGATCCGGCCGGAGGCCGGGAAGACGAGCATCCGCGTCTCCCGCGCCACCTTCTTGCCTTCGAGGATCCGCGCCGCGGCGGCGATGTCGTCGAGCCGCCCGTTCGTGCACGAACCGATGACGATCTGGTGGACCTTCGTCCCCGCCACCGCGTCGATCGGCTTGACGTTGTCGACGGTGTGGGGGCAGGCGATCTGCGGCGCGAGCCGGGAGACGTCGACGTGCACCGTGCGCTCGTAGACGGCGTCGGGATCGGGGCCCACGAGCTCGAGCTCGTCCTCCACCCCGGCGACCTCGCGCAGGTAGCGGACCGTCTCCTCGTCGGCGGGGACGATCCCCGAGGTCGCGCCGGCCTCGACGGTCATGTTGCAGATCGTGAGCCGTCCGGAGGTCGGCATCCTCCGGATCGTCTCGCCGCCGAACTCGATCACCCGGAAGTTCGCCCCCTCGGCGCCGAGCAGCCCGACGAGGTGGAGGATCAGGTCCTTCGCGCCGACCTCCGGCGGGAACTCGCCCGTCACCTCGACCCGGATCGTCGGCGGCACCTCGATGTTGAGGGCGACACCGAGCGTCCAGACCGAGGCCATCTCGGTCGCGCCGATCCCGAAGGCGAAGGCGCCGAGCGCGCCGTGGCTGGTGGTGTGGGAGTCGGTGCCCACGACCACCGCGCCGGGGCGCACGTAGCCGTTTTCGGGCAGGATCTGGTGGCAGATCCCCCCCTCGTCGCCGCGGATGTCATGGAACCGCCCGATCCCGTGCAGCCCGACGAACTCCCGGACCTTCTTCTGGTTGCTCGCCGTCTTGGCCGACTCGGCCGGCACCCGGTGGTCGAAGATGATGGCGAGGCGCGACGGATCCCAGATCCGCGGCTCGCGCCCGGTCCCTTCGAAGACGGCGTGGAACTGATTGACGACCAGCGCCGCGTTCTCGTGCGACATCGCGAGATCGACGCGCGGCTCCAGCACCTCGCCCACCCGCACGCTTTCGCGCCCCGCGGCGCGGGCAAGGATCTTCTCGACAACGGTCATGCCCATCTCAGTTCGTCTCCTATCCTGCGGTCGTTACCCGATCCACGAGATAACCGCACGCACGCAACGTTCTTTCCGCCTCTCTCTCAGACGACGCCCTGCGCGCGGAGGTCGGCGATCTCGGCCGCGCTCAGGCCGAGGCCGCCGAGCACTTCGTCGGTGTGCTGGCCGAGCTTCGGCGGCGGCGCGGTGATCGCGCCCGGCGAGTCGGAGAGCTTGGCGGTCATGTTGAAGAGCTTCACCTCCCCGATCTCGTCGTCCACCCGCACCGAGGTGAGCGTCCGCCGGTGTTCGACCTGCGGCTGGGAGAGCGCCTCGGCGAGCGAGAGGATCGCGCCGGAGGGCACGTCCTTGGCGTTGAGCGCCTCGACCCAGTGCGCCGTCGGCCGCTCGGTGAGCTTCGCCTCGAGCAGCGGCGTGAGCGCCTTCCGGTTCTTCTTCCGCTCGTCGCGCTCCTGGAAGCGGGGGTCGCTCTTCAGCTCGGGCAGCTCGAGCACCTCGGTGACCGCCTCCCACTGCTCCTGCTTGTTCGCGGCGATGTTGATGAAGCCGTCGCCGGTGCGGAAGACGCCCGAGGGCGCGGCGGTGAAGTTGTCGTTGCCCATCGGCACCGGGCCCTTGCCGCCGATCAGCAGGTTCGCCGCCACCCAGCCCATCAGCGGCATGATCGAGTCGAGCAGCGCGACGTCGATCGCCTGCCCCCGGCCGGTGCGCTCGCGGTGGAAGAGCGCCGCCATGATCGCGAAGGCGGCGTTGAGCCCGCCCACCGTGTCGCAGACCGGGAAGCCGGCGCGCAGCGGATGGAGCCGCTCGTCGCCGTTGACGTCCATCTCCCCGGAGAGCCCCTGGATGATCTGGTCGTAGGCGGGCTTGGCGGCATCCGGGCCGTCCTTGCCGAAGCCGGAGATCCCGCAGTAGACGAGCCGCGGGTTGATCTCGGCGAGCGCCTCGTAGCCGAGGCCGAGCCGGGGCATGACGTCGGGGCGGAAGTTCTCCACCACCACGTCCGCGCCGGCCACCAGCCGCCGGAAGAGCTCCTTGCCCGCCGGCGCCTTGAGGTTGAGGGTGAGCGACTTCTTGTTCGCGTTCTGGGCGAGGAAGCTCGTGCCCATCAGCTGCTTGTTGTACGCGGGCACGTTGCCGAGCACCCGCGCGAGATCTCCCGCCTTCGGGTTCTCCACCTTCACCACCTCGGCGCCGAGCAGCGCGAGGTGGAGGGTGCAGAACGGCCCCGAGAGGACGTTGGTCAGATCGAGGACTCGAATGCCATCGAGGACGCCCATCTTCAGCTCCCTCCCGCCGCGGCGGCCGGCTCCGGGATCGGGCCGGCGCGATAGACGTTGCCCGGCATCTCGCGGCCGCAGCAGGCGGCCACCTCGCGCGCCACGTCGAGCAGCACCGCGAGATCGATCTCGCGGCGCTCGCCGCCGCGCTGCAGGGCGTGCACGAGATCCTCGGTGCAGGTGTTCCCGCCGGCCACCGCGGTGAACGGGCAGCCGCCGAGACCGGCCACCGAGGCCTCGAAGTGGGTGACCCCGGCCCGCCGCGCGGCGTAGCAGTTGGCGAGCGCGAGGCCGTAGGTGTCGTGGAAGTGACAGGCGCAGTCGATCCCCGGCGCGAGCGCGAAGACCGCCTCGTAGAGCGCCTCGACGGCGTCCGGGGTGCCGTGGCCGGCGGTGTCGGCGAGGCTCAGGTTGCGCAGCCCCGCGTCGAGGAACGAGCGGACGATGCCGAGCACCCGCTCGCGCGGCACCGGCCCCTCGTACCCGCAGCCGAAGGCCGACTGCACGGAGACCTGCACCCGCTTGCCCGCCGCCGCGGCCGCCTGCGCCATGGCGATGATCCGGCCGGTCGCGTCGGCGATGCTCATGCCGGTGTTCTTCCGGCTGTGCGTCTCGCTCGCCGAGACCCCCATGCAGAACATCTCGACGCCGCACTCGAGCCCCCGCTCCAGCCCCTTCTCGTTGAGCACCAGCCCCGAGAGGGTCGCGGACGCGGGCTTGCGCCCCGGCTGCGTGAAGTGCTGAAAAAGCTCGGCGGTGTCGGCCATCTGCGGCACCCGGTCGGGGCGCACGAACGAGCCGAGCTGGAGGATGTCGACGCCGCTGGCGAGCAGCCGCTCGCCCCAGGCGATCTTCTGCGCCGTGGGCACGACCTGCTTCTCCATCTGCAGGCCGTCGCGCAGTCCGACCTCGTGCAGGACGATCTGGCTCACGGAACGCCTCCGTTCAGAGCTTCGCCGCGATGGCGCGGCCGAGATCGAGGGTGGTGGCGCTGCCGCCCATGTCGTAGGTGCGGACCTGCCCCTCGGCGATCACCGCCGCGGTCGCCGCCTCGATCCGGCCCGCCATCTCCGTCTCGCCGAGCCAGTCGAGCATCATCTTCGCGGCGAGGATGGTGGCGATCGGGTTGACCTTGTACATCCCCGCGTACTTCGGCGCCGAGCCGTGCGAGGGCTCGAAGACGCCGAGCTTCGTGCCGATGTTGCCCGAGCAGCCGAAGCCGAGGCCGCCGACCATCTGCGCCGCGAGGTCGGAGATGATGTCGCCGTAGAGGTTCGGCGCCACGAGCACCTCGTAGGAGAGCGGGTTCTTCAGCAGCCACATGCAGATCGCGTCGATGTTCGCGTCGTCGCAGGCGATCTCCGGGTAGTCGGCGGCGACCTTGCGGGCCATCTCGAGGAAGAGCCCGTCGGTGGCGCGCACCACGTTCGCCTTGTGGATGATCGTCACCTTCTTGCGGCCGTGCTTGCGGGCGTACTCGAACGCCGCCCGTGCGATCCGCTCCGAGCCGTGGCGGGTGTTGATCTTGCACGAGATCGCGTACTCGTCGAGGGCGCGGCCGGCGAACGGCTTGAACGCCGGGGCGTTGCGGCCGAGCACCTCGGCCACCTCGGCCGGCACCGGCGAGAACTCGACGCCGGCGTAGAGGTCCTCGGTGTTCTCGCGGAAGACCACGAGGTCGATCCCCTCGCGCAGGTTGAGCGGGTTGCCCGGATACGCCTTGCAGGGGCGCAGGCAGGTGTAGAGATCGAACAGCTGCCGCATCCGCACGATCGGCGAGCGGTACTTCAGCCCCTTGCCCTGCAGCTCGGGGACGAGCTCGGCCTCGGCGGTCTTCGCCGGCTTCGAGGTGATGGCGCCGAACATCGCGGCGTCGACGCGGCCGAGCAGGTCCACGGTGCGCTGCGGGAAGGCGTCTCCCTCCCGGCACCAGAACTCCCAGCCGATGTCACCATGTTCGTAGTCGGCCCGGAAGCCGACGGCGTCGAGCACGAGGCGGGTCGCTTCGAGGACTTCGATGCCGATTCCATCTCCGGGCAGCCAGGCGATCTTGTAGCTCTTCATGGATTCGCTCCGCAGGGGTTGGTGGCCCGTCCGGCCACCGGGGTCGGGCCGCTTCGGCGGCCGGAAACAGGCTATCCGCCGGACGTTGCGCCGTCGCCACCCCGCCGGGCGGGAGGCATACAATGCCCTCGACTCTGAACCGCGACCGCGGAGGCGGAACACCATGCGAGCGAACTGTCAGAGCAGTGCCGGGAGAACCCTGTCCGGCCTCGGGGGGATCCTCCTCCTCTCCCTCCTTCCGGGCCTCGCCACCGGCGCCGGAGCGGCCCCTCCCGAGGTGCTCCCCGGCCGGGTCCCGGCGGCGGGGGAGCAGGCGGTGACGGTGCGGGTCGCCGCGCTCGGACGCTACGCGCTCGCCGTCGAGAGCCTCCAGGGGGTGGCGCTCACCCACGTCGACCGGCTCGCGGGGGAGGTCGCAACCGCCGGCGAGGCCGGGGAGGCCGACGGCCGCCTCGATCTCTTCCTGGAGCCGGGGGAGATCCGGGTGCGTACCCGGGGGCCCGAGCTCGGCCGCGGGGAGGCCCGGCTCACGCTCACCCCGTTCCGCGAGCTCCACGGCAACGCCCTGCCGCACCTGACGGCCACCGCGCAACTCTCCACCGAGCTCGGCGACCACGAGCAGCGCTCCTGGTGGGTGGAGGCCGTCGCGGGCGAGCCGCTCCTCGCCGAGGCCGCCGGCCGCCATCTCGCCGACCTCCGCCTCTGGCAGGGGGGCGACTGGCTCCTGCCCGCCCTCCCGGTCTGCGAGCCGATCGAGCCGGTGGCGGGACGGCCGCTCACCCGCTGCCGCCTGCAGGCCGAGCTGCCGCCGGGGCGCTACCGGCTGAGCGCCTACGGCGGCCCGGGCCTCGCCTGGGCGCGGGCGGGCGGCGAGCGCCCGCTCCACCTCCGGCTCGGCACCTCGCGCCGGGCCGAAGCGGGGCGCGAGCGGCTCACGATCGGCCCGTTCGGCAGCGAGCGCTTCGTGCTGCCGGGGAGCACCACCTTCGCCCGGATCGAGCTCCCCGCGCCGGGGCGCGCCACCCTCCGGTTCGGCGACTACGAGCCCGACGCGCCGTTCGCGGCGCCGTGGCGGACGGCCGAGATCGACGAGGAGACGCTCGCGCCGGTCGTCGAGCTGCGGCGCCGGGAGACCGACGGCGAAGCCCTTCTCGAGATCGAAGGGATTCCCGGGCAGGAGCTCGTCTGCGAGCACCTCCGCGTCGCCCGCAAGGCGCCGGTCACCGGCGCCGGGCCGCACTGGGTCGGAAGCGTCCACGCGGGCACCGCGGCCGACGCGATCGACGCCACCGGCCTCCTCGTCCTGGAGGTCCCCGACGGCGCCCCCCGCCTCCTCGCCGCCCGGACGGTCGAGCTCGGCGGCGACGGCGTCTGGCACCGCCGCTTCCAGCTCGACGACACGGCGACGCTCTTCCTCCACGTCGCGGAGCCGGGCAGCTGGGAGCTGACCACCGCCGGCGTCGCCGTCGAGGCCCGGATCGAGCCGTTCCTCCTCTCGCCCCCCGCCAACTACCGGCCACCGGCGCTCCGCGAGACCCCGCTCTCGTGGGAGCTCGACCGCGGCTACTGGGTCCTCACGCTGCGCCCCGTGCGGCGCGGCATCGTGACGGCGGCGCTCCATCCGGCGGGCACCCCGGTGCCGGCGGCGTTCACCGCTCCCCTGCCGGCGGTGCGGCTCGGTGCGGTCGACCTCGACCCCGAATCGGCCTACACCCTCTGGCTCAACGAGCAGCCGGACGTCGCCGTCGGACCGGTCGCCCGGCCGCTGCCGCTCGACCTCGCCGCGCCGCTGCCGCTCGCCCTGCGCCCCGGCGAGGAGATCGAGCTCCCGGTGCTCGTCCCGGCGCCCGGCCACCTGCGGGCGGTCGTCGAGGACGGCTCGGCGTGGGAGCTCTCCCTCGACGGCGCCCCCTGGACGCTCGAACCCGGGGTGAGCCCGGGCACGGGAGCGCTGCGAGTCCGCTCGACCTCCGCGGCGAGCCTCTCGGCCTCGCTCGCTCTCGTCCCGGACGCGGTGGCCGGCGCACCGGCCACCGCACTGGCCGCGCCGCCGCCGCTCCTCGCCGAGAGCCTCTCCCTCACCCTCGCCCGCCACGAAGGGCGGAGCTTCCGCCTGCCCGTCACCCGCGCCGGGCTCTACACGTTCGAGTCGACCGGGCTGCTCGCCACCGCGGGGAGCCTGCGGGGGCGGGTGCTCGCGCCGTTCGCCTTCGGGATGGAGAACGGCACCGGCCGGAACTTCCGCCTCGCCGCCTGGCTCCCCGAGGGGGAGTACCAGCTCCAGGTCGAGAGCCTCGGCGAGAGCGCCGGGCCGGCCGGGCTGCGCTGGCGCCGCGGCGAGCTGCGCGACGGCGGCGAGCTGCTGCCTGCGGTGAGCGCCCGCGCCGAGCTCGGCGCCGGGGAGGGGATCGTCTGGCGGTTCGACGTTCCGGAGCCGGGGCGGTACGAGGTCGAGGCCCGGCGCGCCGGCCGGCCGGCGCCGTTCCGGCTGGAGGATCCGGAAGGGTTCCCCGTCGGGGAGGCGCTCGCCGAGGGGATGGCGGAGGTCCGGCTCACCCCGGGCTCCCACCGCCTCCTCGTGCTCGGCGATGACGCCGCCGGGCCGCTCGTCGTCCGGCTCGAGCGTCACGACGAGCCGGCGGCCGCCACCGGCCACGGACCGCACCCGCTGCCGCTCGGCGTGACGCGCGAGCACCTCTGGCGCGAGCCGGAAGGAGAGGCGAGCGAAGCCTCCGAGCGGCCGCCCGACCGGTGGCGCTTCACCCTCCCCGCCCCCGCCGAGGTCATCCTCACCCTCGACCCCGAGATGACCGGCACCCTCCTGCGGCCGGGCGCCGCGGCGGACGAACCGCTCCCGGCCGCGCGGCCGCTCTCCCTCCGGCTCGCCGCCGGCGAGCACGAGCTCCGCCTCCGTGCCGGCACCCCCGACGATCTGCGCCCCTACGAGCTCAGGATCGACCCGGTGCCGCTCCTCGCCGGCCTCGAGCGGGAGCTGACGGCTCCCGGCGAGGTCGAGGTCGCGGTCGGTGCGGCCGGCAGCTATCTCCTCGAATCGCGCGGCGAGGCCGACCTCCGGGCCCGGCTCCTCGACGCCGGCGGACGGGTGGTCGCCGCGGGGGACGACCGCCCCGGCGACTGGAACTTCCAGCTCGCGCTGCCGCTCGTGGCCGGCCGGTACCGGCTGCAGGTCGATCCGGTCGGCGGCGAGCCGGCCCGGAGCCGGGTGGCGATGCGTGCTCTCCCCGAGCGCGAGGAGGGCAGCTGGAATGCCGCCGGCGAACGACGGGTCACCCTCGGCGAAGAGGCGCTCGTCCTCCCCCTCGCGCTCCCGGCGCGGGCGGAGCTGCTCGCCGTGGCCGCCCGCTCGGAGAGCGCCGTCGGCCTGCGCCTCGACCGGCGCGACGGCGACGGCTGGCGGGAGGTGGCGGCCGCCGACGGCCCCGGGGCGCTCCTCGCCGTGCCGCTCGGCGAGAAGGCGCCGCTCCGGCTCCGCCTGCTCGGGCTCGACCGCCGGCCGGCGGCGGTGACCCTCCACGGCTTCGCCGGACCGCTCCGCGAGCTCCGGGAGCGTGATCTCGCGCGTGGGGTGACGCTGCCGGTACTCGCCGGCTTCTCCCCGCCGCTCGCCGCCGCCACGCTCCGGCTCGAGCGCCCGGGCGCCCTGCGCCTCTCGGGGCAACCGGCAGCGCTGCTCGCGAGCGGCGAGCCGCTCGCCTCGCTCACCTTCGCCGGCGACCTCCTCGTCGCGACCGGAAACCGCCTCTGGGTCGCCGCGGCGGGCGGCGGGGCGCCCCGGCTCACCGCCACCCGCGCGACGGCGGGAAGTGAGGGTCTCACCCTGTCCCTCACCCCGGACGGCCGCGCGGCCTGCGATCTCGCGAACCCCGAAGCGCTGCGCTGGGTGGAGGCGACCGCCCCCGCCGGGACCCTCCTCGTGAACACGGCTCTGGCGGACGGCAGCCGCCGCTGGGATCGCGCGAGCGCCCCCGGCCGCGCGGGCGCCGCGACGGTCGCCCAGCCCGGCGACCGGACGGCGTTCGTGCGGAGCGAAGGGTCGCTCTCCCCCTCGGTACAGCTGAAGTCGACACCGCTCGCGCTCGCCCCCGCCGTCGAGCTCGCTGCCGGAGAGAGCCGTCTTCTCGAGCTTCCCGCCGGCGGCGGCCGGGAGCTCCGGCTCCCGGCCGGGCGGTGGCGCCTCGCGCTCGCCCTCGAACGCGGCGCCGCGCTCGCGCTCGGCGACGCGGCCACCCCGGAGGCGCTCGTCCGCGCCGAGGAAGAGCACCACGCCGAAAGCCTCCTGACGTCGGCCCGGCGGGCGCTCGCGCTCAACCCGACCGGCGCGGCGCGCCAGCTCCGGATCGCCCTCGAACCCCTCCTCCCCGGCGAGGAGACCGCCGCCCGCCTCGGGCCCGACGGGCGGCTGGAGCTCCTCGCCCCCGGCGCCGGCACCCTCCGCCTCGACCTCCCCCCGGCGAGCTGCCCGGTCACCCGGCTGCGCGTCGCCGGCGCCACGGCGCTCCTCGTCGCCGCCGACGGCAGCCTCCAGCACGGCCCCGAGCTGCGCTGGCCCGCGGTGGGCGGCACGCTCCGGCTCCGGCACGACGCCGGCCCGGTGGCCCTCTGGCCCGCCGCCGGCGACCCCGCCGCGCTCGGCTTCTCCCCGGCGCCTGCCGCCACCCCGCTCGCCTCCCGGACGCGTCTCGCGGGGGGTGCCGAACAGCGGCTCACGCTGCCCACCGGAGCCCCCGCGCTCCTCGCGCTCCACGGCCCGGCACCGCTCTTCGCCGCCCTCGTGACCGCCGACGGCATGGTGGGCTGGGCCGGCCTCCTCGCGCCGGGCACGGCCGCCGTCCTGCCGGTGCCGGACGGCGGCGGCGAGCTCCGCCTCCGGGGGCTCGCCGGCGCGCCGCTGCCGGCGGGGGTCGAGATCGCCCTCGCCCCGGTGACGCCGCTCGGCGACGGCCTCGGCGAGGAGCGGCTCCTCGCCCCCGGCGAGGCGCACGGCTACACCTTCACCCTGGAGACGGCCCGCCGCGTCGGGCTCGGGGTGCGGAGCGACAGCGGCCGGGTGGAGGGCACGCTCTTCGCCGCCGACGGCCGCACGCTCGCCGCGGGCGGCCTCCTCTGGGAGGAGCTGCCGGCCGGCCGCTACCTCTTCGCGCTCCAGCTCTCCCCGGCCGCCCCCGCCGCCCTCGCCGCGCCGGTGGCCGTGGGGCTCACCCCCGCCGGGCTCGCCCCGCCGCCGGCCGCCGAGCTTGCCCGGCTGCGCGAGCTCGCCGCCGCGCCCGACCCGCCGCCCCCCGGGGCGATCGCCGGCGAGATCGCCTGGCCCCTGACCGGCATCCCGAGCGAGTCCGACGAACCGACCTCCGAGGAGAGCGACCGATGATCCCTGCCGCCACCCGCCGCGCCCTCCCCCTGCTGCTGCTCCTCCTCGCACCGGCCGCGCTCGGGGCCGTGGCGGCGCGCGCCGCCGACCAGCCGCCGCCGCCCGCGCGTCCGGCCGCCGCCCGCGACGGGGTGACGCTCGTCCCCGACCGCTTCCTCCGCCGCTGGGATCCGGTGACCCTCTTCTTCCCCACCGTGCAGGGGCCCGAGCGGGGGGGGCCGGAGGCGCACCCGGAGCGCTTCGTCACGATCACCCCCGAACAGCCCGGCGCCTTCACCTGGCTCGACGGGCGGACGCTCCAGTTCCAGCCGGCCACCCCCTGGCCGGCGCTCGCCGAGGTGACGGTGCGGGCGGGCGAGCGGCGCTTCCCGCTCGCCGTCCTCCTCTCCGCGCCGGTGGCGAGCCACCCGGCCGACGGCGCCGAGGGGCTCGCGCGGCTCGACGAGATCACGCTCACCTTCTCCGATCCGGTCGACCCCGCGACGCTCGCCCGGGCGGTCGCGGTCGAGATCGCCCCGCTGCCCGGCGCCGGGAGCGAGGGCGCCCGGCGCCTCGCCCCCGGGGAGGTCACGGTCAAGCCGCTCCCGCCCGACCCGGAGGGGAACCACCGGTATGCGCTCCGCCTCCCCGGCCCGGTGCCGGGCGGACACCGCCTCCACCTGCGGCTGGGGCTCTCCCCCGCGGCCGGCGAGCCCGGCCTCGCCGCCGAGCTCGGCTTCGCCACCGCCATCCCGTTCCGCGCCCTCGCCTTCGGCTGCCGGAGCCGCCAGCTCCCGGTGCTGCCCGCGGGCGCCCTCTACCCGGCCGCGCAGGCGCTCGCCTGCGAGGGGGACGACCCGGCGGTGGTCGTCGACTTCTCGGCGCTGCCCCGGACGCTCGGGATCGTCGAGGCGAAGAACCTCGTCCGCCTCTCCCCGCCGGTCGCCGACCTGACCGCCACCCTCTCCGGCCGCCGCCTCGAGCTGCGCGGCGCCTTCACGCGGGAGAGCGCCTACCGGGTCCGGCTCGTCCCGTCGCCGCTCTCCGACGAGGAGGGCCGGCCGCTCGACCTCGGCGGGGCCAACGAGCTGACCCTCGCCTTCTCCCGCCCGAGCCCGTACCTGCGGCTGGCCGCCAGCACCGGGATCGCCGAACGGCGCGGGCCGCAGATGATCCCGCTCACCGGGCGCGGGGAAGAGCGGATCGACCTCCGGATCCACCGGATCGACCCGCTCGACCGCGCCTTCTGGCCGTTCCCCACGACCCCGGTCGCGGTGGACGAGGGGCAGCGCCCCCCCGGCCCCGGCGAGCGCCCGGAGCCGTGGACGCAGCCGCAGAGCGGGCCGGAGGCCGCGGAGATCGCGGCCCGGATCGTCGCGCTCGGCTCCCCGGCGCTCTCCGCCCTCGTCGACCTGCCGCTCCGGCGCGACGGCGGCTCGGCGAGCTTCGGGCTCGACCTGCAGCCGCACCTCGCCCGGATCGCCGGCGAAGGGGCCCCGGGGACCTATCTCGTGGGCCTCCGGCGCCTCGGCGGCGGCGCGGAGCGGCACTACCTCCGGCTCCAGGTCTCCGACCTCGCGCTCACGACGCTCGAAGAGGCGCGGCGGACCGTCTTCCTCGTCACCTCGCTCGCCGACGCCCGCCCGGTCGCCGGCGCCGAGGTGCGGGTGGAGGGGGTGCGCTGGGCGGGCGGCCGTCCGAGCTGGATCGACCTCTTCCGCGGCCGCACCGACGGCACCGGCCGCGTCGCCTGGGACGCCCCCGGCTCTCCCGGCCGGGCGCATCAGCAGGTGGCGCGGATCGTGGTGGCGGCGGGCGACGACCGGCTGGTGCTCGACCCGCAGCACCCCGCCGAGGCGTACCGCGACGGACGGTGGCAGGCCGACGACGGCGGCTGGCTCCAGTGGACGCAGGAGCCCCTCGAGTGGCGCGGCGAGGAGGTCGAGCGGCTCGCCCACCTCTTCACCGAGCGGCCGGTCTACCGCCCCGAGGACCCGGTGCACCTGAAGGCGTACCTGCGCACCCGCACCGGCGGCCGGCTCGCGCCGCTCACCGCCGAGGGGGTCTTCGTGATCGACGGCCCCGGCGACCTCGTCTGGCGCTACCCGGTCGAGCCGGCGGAGAACGGCTCCGTCTACCTGCGCTTCGAGGAGCCCGACCTGCCCACCGGCACCTACCGGGCCCGGTTCGAGGCCCTCGACGACCAGGGACCGGTGCGGGGCACGGTCTCCTTCCGCAAGGAGGCGTACCGCCTCCCCCGTTTCGAGGTGCGGCTCGACGGGCCGGAACGGGTGCCGCTCGACCGCCCGTTCGATCTCCGGCTGACCGCCACCTACTACGCCGGCGGCCGCGTCGCCGCCCGCCCCGTCGAGTGGCGCGTCACGCAGTTCCCGTACGCCTGGAGCCCGCCCGGGCGCCCCGGCTTCCACTTCTCCTCCGACGCCCGCTTCTCCGGCGAGAGCCGCTTCGAGGCGACCCCGGCGTTCGCCCGCGCCGACCTGACCGACGAGGACGGCGGCGCCCGGCTCCGGCTCGACCCGGCGCTCGAGCCGACCGCCCAGCCGCGCACCTACGTGGTCGAGGCCACGGTGGTCGACGTCGACGAGCAGACGGTGAGCGCCACCCGGCAGGTGGTCGCGCTCCCGCCCCTCCTGCTTGGCCTGCGCGTGCCCCGGTATCTGGAGGAAGCCGGCGCGCTGCGCCCCGAGGTCCTCGTGCTCGGCCCCGACGCCGAGCCGCTCGCCGGCCAGCCGGTCACGGTACGGCTCCGCCAGCGCCGCTGGCACTCCCACCTGCGCGCCTCGGACTTCACCGACGGCGTGGCCCGCTACGTCACCGAGATGGTCGAGGAGAACCTCGCCGAGCAGCGGGTGACGAGCGGGACCGAGCCGGTCACCGCCGGCTTCACCCTCCCCGAGGCCGGGGTCTACGTCGTCGAGCTCGAGGCGCGCGACCGCCTCGGCCGCACCCAGCGGGTGGCGGTCGACCTCTTCGCGGGCGGCGGCGAGCCGGTCGCCTGGCCGCGGCCGGCGACGCCGGTCTTCCACGTCACCCCCGACCGCACCCGCTACCGCCCCGGCGACACCGCCCGGCTCGTCCTCCAGAGCCCGTTCCAGAGCGGCGAGGCGCTGGCGATCGTCGAGGCGCCCGACGGCGTCCGGTACGAATGGCTCCCGGTGCGCAACGGCCAGGCCGTCCTCTCGCTGCCCGTCGCGGGGAGCTGGACCCCGAAGATCCCGGTCCACTTCCTCCTCCTGCGGGGCCGCCTCGCGGGGACCCGGCCGCTCCCCGGCAACGCCACCGACCCCGGCCGCCCCGCCACCTTCGGGGCGACCGTCTGGCTGGAGGTCGAGCCGCGCGCCCACCGCCTCGACGTCGCGCTCGCGCACCCGACACGCGCCCGGCCCGGGGAGGAGATCGAGATCGAGGTCCGCCTCGCCGATCCCGACGGTCACCCGGCCGCCGGCGAGGTCACCCTCTGGCTCGTCGATCAGGCGGTTCTCGCGCTCGGGCGCGAGCAGCGGCTCGATCCGGTGCCGAGCTTCCTCGGCCAGCCGCGCTCCCGGTGGAGCGCCCGCGACACCCGCGCGCTCGTCTTCGGCTTCCTCCCGTTCACCGGCCAGCCCGGCGGCGACGAGGGGGAGGAGGCGGGCTCGCTGCTCGACCGGCAGACGGTGCGACGCAACTTCCAGCCGGTGCCGTTCTACGAACCGGCGCTCGCGGTCGGCCCCTCCGGCGTCGCCCGCGTCCGCCTGACGCTCCCCGACGACCTGACGAACTTCATGGTGCGCGCCAAGGCGGTCTCCGGCGCCGCGCGGTTCGGCTGGGCCACCGGCCGGATCGAGGTCCGCCTGCCGGTCCTCGTCCAGCCGGCGCTGCCGCGCTTCGTGCGCCCCGGCGACCGTTTCGTCGCCGGCGCGGTCGGCCGGGTGCTCGACGGCACCAGCGGGGCCGGCACCGCCGAGGCCAGGGTGGCGGGCGTCACCCTCGACGGCCCCGCGAAGCAGGCGCTCGCCTGGGAGAGCGATCGCCCCGCGCTTGCGAGCTTCCCGCTGAGCGTCCCGCCGGACGCGACCGGCGAGGCGCGGATCCGGATCGGCGCCGAGCGACGCGCCGACGGCGCCGGCGACGCCTTCGAGCTCACGCTGCCGATCCGCCCCGACCGGGAGCGCGAGCTCACCCGGGAGCTCACCCGGCTCGCCCCCGGCGGTGCGCTCCGCCTGCCGGCGCCCGCCGGCGCGGTGCGCCCGGGGAGCCTGCAGCGGCGCCTCCTGCTCACGACCGAGGCGCGGGTGGCGGCGCTCGCCACCGGCCTCGACTTCCTCCTCGACTACCCGCACGGCTGCACCGAGCAGCGCCTCGCCGCCGCCCGCGCCCAGCTCGCGCTCGCGCGCTTCCGCGAGCTGCTCGGACGCGAGGAGGGCGCGGCGCGGCTCGCTCGCGCGGTGCGCGACACCCTCGACTGGCTGCCGCTCGTCCAGCAGCCGAGCGGGCTGTTCGCCGGCTGGCCCGGCGGCACCGGCTCGGTGACCCTCACTGCCTGGACGGTCGAGTTCCTCGCCGAGGCGGCCGAGGCCGGGCACGCGGTCGAACCCGGGGTGCGCGACGCCGCCCTCCGGGCGCTCGCCCAGGCGCTCCGCTCCGACTACTCGGAGCTGCTCGCCGGCGAGGAGTGGGCCGAGCGGACGGCGGCACTCCGCGCCCTCGCCCGCGCCGGACGGTTCGATCCGGCGTACGGCAACGAGCTCGCCCGCCGCGCCCAGTTCCTCGACCTCGAGGGGCGCGCCAACGTCCTCGCCGCCTTCGAGCGCGGCGGCGCGGCGACGGCTCCGGCCGTGAGCCCGCTCGCCGACTCGCTCTGGGAGGGGATCGGCGTCCGGCTCCATCAGGGAGAGGAGCTCTTCGGCGGCCTCACCGGCGACGAGCGGACGCGCGATCCCCGGCTCCTCCCCTCCGAGACACGGACGATGGCGCAGATGCTCCGCGCCCTCCGCCCGCTGCCGCGGGAGGGGGAGCGGGAGCGGCGCTTCACGCTGCTCGCCGACGCCCTCGTGGCGCGCGGGCGCGGCGACGGCTGGGGGAGCACGAACGCGAACGCGGCGGCGATCCTCGCCCTCTCCGAGCTGCTCGCCGAAGGCGGCGACGGCCCCGCGGTGCGCGCCGAGCTGCGGCATGCCGGGCGCCACGAGCCGCTCACCGTGGACGGCCGCGCGCCCGCCGTGCACTGGCGTTCGGCGGCGGCGGGCGAGGTCATGGTCGAGCTTCCGGCGACGGCCGCGGCCCCGCTCTCCGCGGTGAGCGAGGCCTCCTGGATCCCGGCCGCCTCCGGCGCGGAGGCCGCGGCCCGGCAGGCGGGGTTCGTCCTCCGCCGCACGCTCGAGATCGAGCGGCACGGAGCCCCCGCCGAGGCGCCGCCGGAGCGGGTGACGATCGACCGTCCGGGAAGCGAGGTCGCGCTCGTGCAGGGCGAGATCGTCGAGGAGCGGATCCAGATCGTGAACCCGGAGGACCGGCACTTCGTCGCGGTCGTCGTGCCGCTCGCCGCCGGCTTCGAGCCGCTCAACCCGGCGCTCGAGACCGCGCCGCCGGAGGCCCGTCCACGCGGCCGCGACACCCTCGAACCGACCTACGCCTTCTTCCTCGACGACCAGGCGGCGTTCTACTTCGATGCGCTGCCGAAGGGGACGTACGACCTCTTCTTCCGCGTCCGCGCCCAGATCCCCGGCCGCTTCGTGCAGCCGCCGGCGAAGGTCGAGATGATGTACGACGCGAGCGTCGCGGGCACGAGCGCCGGCGCGACGATCGAGATCGCGCCCCGGCCGGAGCGGTGAACCGCCGGCGCCGGCGCGCGCTCGCGCTCGCGATCCTCGCCGCGCCCCTGCTCGGGGTGGGGGGGCTCGCGCTCGCGCGCTCGGGCCTGGAGGCGCCGGCGCCGACGCTCCTGGTGCGCGACCGCGCCGGGCAGTTTCTCGGCGAGCTCCCCGCGCCGGGCGACGAGCGGCTCGGCTACTGGCCGCTCCCCGAGCTGCCGGCGCGGGTGGCGGCGGCGACGCTCGCGCTCGAAGACCGCCGCTTCGCTCGCCATCCCGGCGTCGATCCGCTCGCGATCGCCCGCGCCTTCGTCCAGAACCGGGCGGCCGGGCGACGGCTCTCGGGCGCCTCGACGATCGCGATGCAGGTCGCCCGCCTGCAGCACCCCGGGCCGCGCGGCTACCTCCGCAAGGGGGTCGAGGCGGCGACCGCGCTCGCCCTCACCGCCCGGCACGGACGCGAGGCGCTCCTCGCCCACTATCTGCGGATCGTCCCCTACGGCCACCGGATCCACGGGATCGCCTACGCCGCCCGGCGGTACCTCGACAAGCCGGTGGCGGATCTCTCCTGGGCCGAGATCGCCTTCCTCGCCGCGATCCCGCAGGCGCCCGCCCGCCACGACCCGTTCACCGCCGCCGGCCGCGCCCGGGCGGTGCGGCGGGGGGAGCGGATCCTCGACCGCCTCGCCGCCGACGGCCTCCTCGACGCCCACGACCTCGCGGTGGCGCGCGCCGAGATCGCCCATCTCCGCCTCCCCTGGCAGGCGGCGCGGCCCCGCGCCGCGCTCCACCCGCTCCTCGCCCTCGAATCGCGCCTCCCGCCGGACGCGCGGGCGACCGCGCCGCTGCTCACCACCACGCTCGCCCTCGAGCTGCAGGAGGAGGTCGAGGAGCTCGCCGCCCGCGCGGTGCACGCCGCCGCCGACCGGGGGGCGGGCAACGCCGCGGTCCTCGTGGTCGCACGCGGCAGCTGGGAGGTGCTCGCCGCGGTCGGCTCGACCGGCTACTACGACGCCGGCCGCGCCGGGGCGATCGACTACCTGCGGGTGCCCCGCTCCTCCGGCTCGACGCTCAAGCCGTTCGTCTACGCCCTCGCGCTCGAGCGGGGCGAGATCTCGCCGGCCACCATCCTCGACGACCTCGGCCCCGGCCCGGGCGGGATCGTCAACGCCGACGGGCGGTTCCTCGGCCCGCTCCTGCCGCGCACCGCGCTCGCCAACTCGCGCAACGTCCCCGCGGTGGACCTCCTCGCCCGGCTCGGCCTCGACCGCGTCTACGGCCTCTGCGGCGACCTCGGCCTCCACGACGGCCGCCTCCCGGCGCGCCGCTACGGGCTCGGGCTCGCGATCGGCTCCCTGCCGGTGAGCCTCGAACGGCTCGTCGGCGCCTACACCGCGCTCGCCGGAGACGGCCGCCGCCACGAGCTCGTCTGGCTCCGCCCCCGCCCCGGCCAGCCGCCGCCGGGGGCGCCGGTCCGCCTCTTCTCCGAGGAGACGGCCCGCCTCCTGACCCTCTTCCTCGCCGATCCGCAGGCCCGCCTGCCAACCTTCCCGCGGATGGGCGCGACCGAGTACCCGTTCCCGGTGGCGGTGAAGACCGGCACCTCCTCCCGCTACCGCGACGCCTGGACGATCGCCTGGTCGGACCGCTACCTCGTCGGCGCCTGGGTCGGCGACCCCGACGAGCGGCCGATGAGCCACCTCTCCGGCTACCGGGTCGCCGCCGGGCTCGTGCAGGAGGTGCTCCTCCACCTCCACGGCGCGCGGAGCGACGGGATCGGCCAGCCCGACTTCCCGGCGCCGCGCGGCTGGCGGCGGGAGCGCCTCTGTCCGCTCTCGGGCGGCCGCGCCACCGCCGCCTGCGGCACCGCACAGCTCGAATGGCTGCCCGCCGACGCCCCCTCTCCCCCCGAGTGCACCGCGCACCGTCTCGTCGCCCTCGATCGCCGCACCGGCCGGCCGGCCCGGCCGGGCAGCCCCGACGCGACGGTCGAGTGGCGCTCGGAGCTCCGCCTCCCCCCGCGCTACGCCGGCTGGCTCGCCGCCCGGGCACGCCCCGTCCCGGAGGAGGAGGCCCCCGGAACGGCCTTCCTGCCGCAGCTCGCCGGCGTCGAGCCGCGCATCGAGGTGCTCTCCCCGGAGCCGGGCAGCCGCCTGCTCCGCGACCCGGAGACGCCGGAGGCGCTGCGCACCGTCGCGCTGCGCGCCGTCGTCGATCCCCCTTCCCCGCAGCTCGTCTGGTACCTCGACGGCCGCCCGCTCGCCACCGTGGAGAGCCCGTACGAGCTCCGCTGGCGGCTCGAGCCCGGCGAGCACGTCTTCCAGGCGCGCCTCCCCTTCGGCGGCGCCCGCTCCCGGCTGGTGCGGGTGACGGTGGAGTGAGCGGGCGATAGAGTCGGCGCACGATGAGCCACTCCCCCGAGCACCCCTTTCTCGCCGCCGTCGTCCAGATGACCTCCACCTCCGACGAGGAGGAGAACTGGCGGCAGGCGAAGGCGTTGATCGAGAAGGCCGCCCGGCTCGGCGCCGAGCTCGTCGTGACGCCGGAGAACACGAACTTCCTCGGCCCCCACGAGGAGAAGGTCCGCCGCGCCGAGCCGCTCGACGGCCCGACCTGCGGCCGCTTCGCCGCGCTCGCCGACTCCCTCGACCTCTTCCTCCTGCTCGGCTCGTTCAACGAGGCGAGCGACGAGCCGGAGCGCTGCTTCAACACGAGCGTGCTCTTCGGCCAGGAGGGGGAGATCCTCGGCGTCTACCGGAAGATCCATCTCTTCGACATCGACCTCGGCCCCTCGGCCGGCTTCCGCGAGTCGGCCACGGTCAAGCCCGGCGACGAGGTGGTCGTCGCGGAGACCCCGCTCGGCCGCCTCGGCCTCTCGATCTGCTACGACCTCCGCTTCGGCGAGCTCTACCGGGAGCTGGTCCAGCGGGGCGCCGAGCTGATCGCGATCCCGTCGGCGTTCACCGCGACCACCGGCAAGGCCCACTGGGAGGTGCTCGTCCGCGCGCGGGCGATCGAGACCCAGACCTGGGTGCTCGCCGCCGGCCAGCACGGCGCCCACGACGACGGCGGCCTGCGCGAGAGCCACGGGCAGTCGCTGATCGTCGACCCCTGGGGGCAGATCGTCGCCGCCGTCCCGGACGGCCCCGGCGTGGCGCTCGCCGAGATCGATCTCGACCGCGTGCGCCGGGTGCGCGCCGGTCTGCCCGTCGCCCGTCACCGCCGCCTCTGAACCGCGGCATCCCGTCACCGGAAGTCGCCTTTCGCAGACTGGAACCCGCCGGTAAGCGGCGCCACGCTCAGAAGACGAACGCTTCGCGGTAGTCGAGGGCCGACGAGGCCTGATAGGTGGCGCCGCCGGGTCCGGTCGCGGTGAGCCAGGCGTGGGCCTCGCCGCGGCCCGCGCCCGGGCGCAGGCCGAGATGGAGCCGCACCTCGAGGCCGCAGCGCGTCCAGAGCTCGAGGAGCAGGAGCGCCCGCTTCAGGCAGGGGCCGTGCCCGCGCGGCGGGAGCCACGGCAGGAGGCGCTCCACCGCCCCGGCCAGCCGCTCCGGGCGCGCGAGGAGGCGGGGCAGCGGCCGGGCGCGGCCCGCCTCGCGGAGCGTGGCGACGAGGGCGTCGAAGGCGAGACGGCGCTTCCGCCGGGCGAGCCGCACGGAGGCGGCGAGGATCGCCGGCAGGGACGCGAGGAGGAAGAGGGCGTTGGCGATCAAACCGGAGGTCGAGCGTACACCGCCGCGCGCCCGGCGCGAACCGCGCGCCGCCAGGGCGGCGATCTGAGAAGATGCCCGCCATGAGCTTCCGCGCCTCCGTCCGCCGCCTCTCCTTCGCGTTCCTGCTCCTCCTGCTCGGAGGCCCGGTCGCGCGCCTCTCGCCCCTGCCGGCGCAGACCGGCGAGGGGACGTACGGCTCGTTCCTCGATCAGATCGAGGTCGAGGTCGTGGAGGTGGACCTGCTCGTCTCCGGCCGGGACGGCCGGCCGCTCCGTGATCTCCGGCGCGAGGAGTTCACGCTCCTCGTCGACGGCGAGCCGGTCGAGATCCGCTACTTCGCCGCGCCGTCCCCCGAGCCCGGCGCGAGTGCCGCGGCGGAGCCCGGTGCAGAGGCCGAGGGCGAGCAGCCCGACGCCGAGCCGGCGATCGTCGTCGCCTACCTGGACGAGACCGCGATCCGGCCCGGGCCGCGCAACCAGCTCCTCGAGGCGTTCGGCCGCGTTCTCTCCAGACGCCTGGCCGCCGGCGACCGGGTGATGGTGGCGCGCTTCGACGAGGGCCTCCGCCTCCTGACCGAGCTGACCACCGACGAGGAGGTCGTCCGGAGCGCGCTCGCCCAGGCGGCGAAACGCGCCCCGGCGAGCCTCGTCGCCCAGATGGAGGAGGGCGCGCTGCTGCAGGAGCTCGAGAGCAGCGGCGGGGGCGGGGGTGGCGGCGGCGGGGGCGGCGCGCTCCGGAACGACGACGAAGAGATGGAGGCGATGCGGCTCCGGGTCGAGGTCGAGTCGCGGGCTTCCGCCGACGCCGACCGGCAGCGCCGCGCGACGGCGGCCCTCGCCGACCTCGTCGGCGCGCTCGGCGGTCTGCCCGGGCGCAAGACGGTGCTCCTCGGCAGCGGCGGCTTCCTCACCCGGCCCGGCGCCCGCCTCGGCGACATCTGGCAGCAGCGCTTCGCCGAATTCGACTCCGGCGGCGCGCTGCCGGGACACGAGTTCGACGCCGAGGCGGGCGGGCTGCAGCACGCCTTCTCCCGCCTCCTGCGCACCGCCCAAGCGACGCGCGTCACCTTCGTCACGATCGAGGCCGGCGACGCCGCCAGCGGCCTGCCCGACGCCTCCTTCGGCGGCGGCCTCGCGGCAGCGAGTTCCCTCGCCGCGAGTACCGCCGGCCTCGAAGCAAGCGGCAACCTCGGCGTTCTCGCCGCGGCCACCGGGGGCCGGCGGTTGAAGCTCGAGCCCCGGATCGCCGAGGCGCTCTCCCGGGTCGGAGACGATCTCGACGCCCGCTACTCGCTCGGCTTTCCGACCGGTCCCGAGGCGGGCACGCGCTTCCACCGGATCGAGGTCCGGGTCGCGCGGGAGGGCGTGCGGGTCGAGCACCGGGAAGGGTTCCGCCGGCGCGCGGGCGCCGACCGCGCCGTCGACGCGCTCCTCGCCACCGCCGCGCTCGGCGGCACCGAGAACCCGATGGGGGTCACGGTGACGACCGGGACCCCGCAGCGCGCCGGCCGCGGCCGGTACTCGCTCGTGCCGGTGGAGGTGAAGGTGCCGCTGCGCGCCGTCACCCTGCTCCCGGAGGGGAACGCCCAGCGAGGGCGGCTCAGCTTCTCCTTCGCGCTGCGCGACCCGAGCGACCGGCTCGTCCAGCTCGAGCCGCGGCCGCTCACCTTCACGGTGCCCAACGCGGAGCTCGCCGCCGCGCTGCGCCAGACGATCTCGATGCACGTCGAGATCCCGGTCGCGAGCGGACCTCACCGCCTCGCGATCGGAATCCACGACGAGATCGGCGACGCCCGCTCCTCTCTCGCCGTCCCGTTCGACCTGCCGCCGGTCCGATGAGCCGCGCGCTTCTGCTGGCCGCGCTCGCGGCCTTTCTCGCCATGCCGCTCGCGGGAGAAGAGCCGCTCCGGGCTCGCGACCTCGGCGGCGCCCGCCCCGAAGCCGCGGCGCTGGCGCTCTCCGGCGGCGAAGGGGGCGACCTGCGGCTCGTCGTGGCCGCCTGGCCGCTGCCCGAGACCTCCGGCCCGAACGTCCTCGTCGTGGTCGAGGCCGACGGTCCGAGCCTCCTGCGCCGGACCGAGAGCCCGGCGCTCCCGCTCGAGTGGACGCTCTACGCGCTCGCGGCCGACGGCGCGGTGACCGGTTTCCTCGCCGAAGGGGTCCGCATCGAGGGGCGCGAAGAGGTGGTCGAGACCGGGGTTCGCTTCACCGCGGCGCTCACCCTGCCGCCGGGGCCGCAGAGCCTGCGGGTGCTGCTGCGGCATCGCGACAGCGGGGCGTTCGGGGTGCGGAAGGTCGAGCTCACGGTCGAAGAGCCCGCCCGCGGCTTCCTCCTCCTGCCGTCCGCGGCGCGGGCGCCATGGGTCGAGGTTCGGTCCGCCCGGCTCCCCGACTCTCCCTCCCCCCTCCTCGCGGCGCTCCTCGCGATCGCTCCGGAGGCGCTCCCGCTCGCCCGTCCGGAGGGGGAGGGCGAGCTGCTCGTCTGGCCGCCACCGGCCGCTCCGCCGCGCGTCGAGCTCACCGTCGAGGGGATGCCGGACCCGATCATCGGCGCGCAGCTGCTGCCCGGCGACGCCGCGCCGCCCGTCGGGCTCGCCCGCTACCGGCTGCCGGCGCTCCCGGCGCCGCCGGGCCTCTACCAGCTCTCGCTCGCCGGCGCCGCCCCGGGTGGCCTGCGGGCGGCGCTCCTGCCCGGCGGCCAGCCGCCGCCAGCCCGGGGCTGGCCCGCCCTCTTCGGGAGCATCGAAACGATTCTCGCGGCCGACGAGAGCGGCCCCGAGGCGCCGGAGCGGCCCGCGGCCTCCCGGACCGAGCTCGAACGGAGCCTCCGAAACGCCTATCTCGAGATCCTCGCCGAGCTCGCCGCCGGCCAGCCCGAGGCCGCGGTGGCCCGGCTGATGGAGCACGAGACCGCCACCGTGGCGCGTGAGCCGCGCGAGGCGCTCCGCTACCTCGATCGCGCGCAGGAGAGCGTGATCGCCCGGCTCGGGGAGCTCGACCCCGACGCGCTGCTGCCGATCGCCGACCTGCACCGGCGTCTCTTCACGGCGCATCTGACCGCCGGGCACCCCGCGCTGGCCCGGCAGGCGATGGCCCGGGCCGAGGCCGCCACCCAGCGCTTCGCCGCCCGTGCCGGCACCGAGGACCGGGGCCTCGCCGCGGCCTCGCTGCTAAGCCTCGCGGCCTCCCTCTTCGACGCGGTCATCCCGCGCCGGGCCGCCGAGCTCGCCGCGCAGGCCGAGAACCTCGTTCCCGGCCACGCCGCCGCGCTCCTCGCGCAGGCGGTGGTCCTCGAGCGGGCCCAGGAGCACCGCGAGGCCACCGCGGTGCTCGACCGCCTCCTCCGCGCCGACCCCGAACAGCGCGAGGCCCGCCTGCGCCGGGCACTGCTCGCCCAGCGGGACGGTTCCCGGAAGGGACCGCAACGGGAGCTCCGCGCGCTCGTGGCGCCGCCGGCACGCGACTGGGTGGCGGCGGTGGCGGCACAGGAGCTGGCGCGCACGCTGGTCGCCCGGGGGCAGGCCGAAGAGGCGGTGACGATGCTCGCGGCCGCCGAGGCCCGGCTCGGAGACGCCGGCGGTCTCGCGGTCGCCCGCGCCTGGGCCGAGGAGCGGGCCGGCCGGCGCAGCGCGGCGCTGACCCATCTCGAACGGATTCCGCCCCCCTCCCGCCTCCACGGCGACTCCCCGCGCCGCCGCTACGGCCGCTGGCCCGAGGAGGCCCTCCAGGCCGAACGGCGGACCGCGGTCGAAGCGGCGCTCCTGCGCCTGCCGGCGCTCGCCGCCGCGCTCGCCCGGGAACCCGGGGAGGGCCCCGCATGAGCCACCGGCGAATCCTCGTCACCCTCCTGCTCGCGCTCGCCTACGTCTTCGGGAGCATCGCCGCGGCGGCGGCCCTCGAGGTCGCGATCCTCGAGCCGGTGCCCGGCAGCGGCGCCTTCGGCGAGATCCGGGTCGTGGCCGAGGTGCGGGGATCCGAACCGGTCAGGGAGCTCGAGCTCTTCTTCCAGGGGAAGCGGGTCGCGGCGCGGAGCGCCCCTCCCTGGGTCTTCCGGCTCGACGTCGGGCAGGAGAACATCGACCGCGCCTTCCGGGTCGTCGCCCACGCGGCGGACGGGCGCACGAGCGAAGCGGAGCTGACGCTGCCGCGGATCCGGATCGATCTCGAGGTCGAGGCCCGGCTGCAGCAGCTCTACGTCACCGTCACCCGCGGCGGCCAGCGGATCCTCGACCTGCCGCGTTCGCAGTTCATCGTCCTCGACGAAGGGCAGCGTCAGCAGCTCGTGACTTTCGAGCGCGGTGACGTACCGCTCACCGCGGTGCTGATGGTCGACTCGAGCCTCAGCATGCGGGGCGACCGGCTCCGCACCGCCCTGCGCGGAGCGGGGCTCTTCGCCCGCGGGATGGCGCCGCTCGACGAGGCGATGCTGCTCCTCTTCTCCGACCGCCTCCTCTACCGTTCGCCGTTCAGCCACGATCCGGCGGTGCTCGAGCGCGGCCTCGCGAACGTCGAGGCGAGCGGCGGCACGGCACTCAACGATCATCTCTACCTCGCCCTGCAGCTGCTCGAACGGCGGCAGGGACGCCGGGTCGTGGTGCTCTTCTCCGACGGCGTGGACGTCGACTCGCTCCTGCCGATCGCGGAGGTCGTCACCACCGCCCGCCGCTCGCAGGCGCTCGTCTACTGGCTGCGGCTCCGCGAAGGGGGCGGCGACCCGCGGGAGAGCGGCCACATCTCCGTCTGGCGGGACCATGCCGAACACCGCGCGGAGCTCGACGGGCTCGCCCGGCTGGTGAGCGCCAGCGGCGGCCGGATCATCGATCTCGCCCGCCTCGAAGAGGCCGAGGCGGCGTTCGCCGACGTGCTCGCCGAGCTGCGCGAGCAGTACGTGCTCGGCTACTACCCGAGCGGCGCCCGGCAGAGCGGCCGCTGGCGCCGGGTCGAGGTGCGGACGGGCGGCAGCGGCCTCGAGCTGCGCACCCGCAGCGGCTACTTCGACGAGTGACGCCCGGTCGCGGGGGCACCCGGCATGGCGGCGCTCCCGCCGCCCTCCCCGGGATCCGCGGCAGCCGACTCAGTTCAGGTGGATGCGGGTCGGACCGTGACCCGATTCGGCCTCGTAGCCGTGCGAGAGGACGAAGAACCAGGCCGAGAAGCGCTCGTTCTCGCTCTCGGTGATGAGGTCGAAGACGAACTCTCCCTCCACGTCGCCGGCGGCCTCCTCGACGTAGGCCACCTGCTCGGGCTCGACGATCAGCTCCGCCTGCACCCGCTTGCCCCGGATCAGCTGCACGACGAGCCGCTCCGGCCCTTCACTCGCGAAATGCCAGTGCACGTCGTCGTCGTCGTAGAGCACCGCCTCCGGCGTGCCCGCCCGCAGGATGCAGTTCGGATGGGCGAGGAGCCAGTTCCAGAAGCCGTCGAACGGGAGGGTCTGCAGGACCATCGCGGCGGCGAGCCTATCGCACCCGCGAAGGCGCCGATCCCCGCGTGGGAAGGGGACCGCCCCCACCCCGGAGCGTCGGCTCGCCCGCCCGCCCCGCTCCCCCGGCCGGGTGGCGCGCCGGCCCCCGGTCCGGCCGTACTCTTCCCGGGAGCCGAGGTTCGCCACGAAGATGCTCCCCCTCCTCGTCCCGCTCGCTTCCCTTCCGGCCGCCGATTCGCTGCTCCGGCGGATCGTGGAGCAGGTCGCGGCCGCGCTGCCGGAGCTGCGGGTGCTCTGGCCGGAAGAGGAGGGCGGCCTCGGCGCGGCCCTCGCCACCGCCCGCTCGGTGGTCTTCCTCGAGCACGATCCGGCGGTGATCCCCACCAGCGTCGGGGTCGAGCTCCTGCGGGCCGGCGAGGCTCCGTCCGCCGGCGACGACGGGAGATACGCCGAGCTCCTGCGCGAGGCCGCGGCTCCCGCTGCGCGGCGCGCCCGCGTGCGGCTGCTCGGCAGCGGCGACGAACCCGCCGCCGAGGCGGCCGAGATCGTCGAGCTCGCGGTCCGCTGCACCCTGCGCCTCCTCGACGACTGGGCGCTATCGCCCGCCTGAGCGATTCGGGCGGCGGCGCCCGGGGAGCTCTCCGGCTTCAGAAGAGCGGACCCGGCCCGAGGAGCAGCCCCCAGAGCGGGAGGGTCAGGAGGGAGACGAGAACCCCGAATCCGGCGAGCGCCGCGGCGAGCTCCGGCGCGAGCCGGTGCAGGCTCGCCAGGGCGGCGGCGGTGACCATCGGCGGCATCGCGCTCTCCAGCACCGCCGCCGCCGCCGGCAGCGGTGCGAGCCCGAGGGGCCGCACGAGGAGCAGGGCGAACGCCGGCAGGACGACGAGCTTGAGCAGGAGCCCCGCCGCGAGGGGTGCCCGCACCGTCCGCGGCAGCCGGAGCCGGAGCTGGAGCCCCAGCGCGAACGCCACCACCGGCAGGAGCGCTCCCGCGAGCTGGTCGAGCAGGCTGGCGACGACCGGCGGCGGGTCCGCCGGCATCAGCGTGAGCGCGAAGAGCAGCGCCGGAAACGGCGGGAAGCGGAGCAGCCGCCGGAGGAGCGCCCGCGCCGAGAGCGGTTCGCCGCCGCCGTAGCGGGCGAGCACCCAGAACCCCCACGTCGTGAGGAGGATGAACGAGCCGAACTGGTCGTACGCCACCGCGTACGGCAGGGCGTCGCGGCCGAGCAGCGCCGCGGTGAGCGGGTAGCCGAGGAACGAGGTGTTGCCGAGCGGCGCGCAGAGCAGCAGCACCGCCCGCTCGGCCGGCGCCAGCCGCAGCGCCCGGGCCACGAGGTGGACGAGCCCGGCGGTGGCGAGCAGGAGGAGCCACGGGATCGCCACGAGCCCGAGCAGGGACGGCTCGGGCCGCAGCCCCGCGGCGTGGCGCAGCACGGCGGCGGGCAGGCAGACGTAGAGGACGAAGAGGTTGAGCGCGTCGGCCCCGGCGGCCGGGAAGGCGCCGAGCCGCGCCGTGAGCTTGCCGGCGGCGAAGAGGCAGAGGATGAGGACGAAGGCGTCGAGTGCCATGGACGGCGGCGCGAAACCTCAGCGCGGCGCCCCCTCGCCGGCGGCGAGCTCGGCCGCGAGCGCCGCAGCCTCCGCCTCGATCTGCTGCCAGGCCCGCTCGACATGGCGTGCCTCGGTCTGCGACTGCCCGACCATGAACCGCAGCGTGAACCGCCCGTCGAGGCGGGTGTGCGTGAGGTAGAGCTCGCCGCTCGCGTTGAGCCGTTCGAGGAGCCGCTCGCCGAAGGCATCGCCGTGGCGGGGGCGGAAGCAGACGAGGTTGAGCGGCGCCGGCGCCGCGAGCTCGAACAGCTCGGAGGCGGCGACCCGGCGGGCGACCTCCTGCGCCAGCGCCACGTGCCGCCGGACGTGGTGGCGGAGCCCCTCGGCGCCGTACCAGCGCAGCACGAACCAGAGCTTCAGTGCCCGGAAGCGGCGCCCGAGCGGCACCTGCCAGTCGCGATAGTCGATCACCGCCCCCGACTCGGTCGCCCGGTTCCGCAGGTACTCGGGGAGGACCGAGAGGGTGCGCACGAGCGCCGCGCGGTCGGCGACCCAGAAGGCGTCGCAGTCGAGGCTCGTGAACATCCACTTGTGGGGGTTGAAGCAGTAGCTGTCGGCCAGCTCGAGGCCGTCCTGCAGATGGCGCAGCTCCGGGCAGATCGCCGCCGTGCCGGCCATCGCCCCGTCCACGTGGAGCCAGAGCCCCTCGCGGCGGGCGATCTCGCCGATCGCGCGGAGCGGATCGACGGCGTTCGAGGAGGTCGTCCCGACCGTCGCGCAGACGAAGCAGGGAAGCCGCCCCGCCGCCCGGTCGGCCGCGATCGCCGCCGCCAGCCGGTCGGGGCGCAGCGCATGGTTCGCGTCGGTCTCGATCAGCCGCAGCCCCTCGCGCCCGAGGCCGGCGATCACCGCCGCCTTCTCGACCGACGAGTGGGTCTCGGGCGAGGCGTAGGCGACGAGCGGCGCCTGGCCGGCGAGCCCGGCCCGGTTCGTCTCCCAGCCCGTCGCCCGGTCGCGGGCGGCGAGCAGCGCGCAGAGCGCCGCCGAGGAGGCGGAGTCCTGGATCACGCCGCCGCCGGACGCGTCCGAGCGGAACGCCGCCGGCAGCCCGAGCAGCTCGACGAGCCAGTCGAGGACGTGGGTTTCGAGCTCGGTGCACGCCGGGCTCGTCGCCCAGAGCATCCCCTGCACGCCGAGCCCGGCGATCAGCAGCTCGCCGAGGATCGCCGGCCCGGAGGTGTTCGCCGGGAAGTAGGCGAAGAAGCTCGGCGACTGCCAGTGGGTGATGCCGGGGAGGATGATCCGCTCCAGATCGGCGAGCAGCGCCGCGAACGGCTCCGGCTCCTCCGGCGCCGACGGCGGCAGGAGCGCCCGGATCGCCCCCGGCTCGACGCGCGAGAGCACCGGCAGCTCCTCGACCCGCTCCTGATACCGGGCGAGCCACGCCAGGGCCTCCTGCCCGTGCCGCTGCAGCTCCTCCGGGGTCATGTGGTAACTCTGCCGCTCGCTCATCTCAGCCTCCCCCGCGGGCGCTCGCACCCGCCTGCTCGGGATCATCTCACCGCTGCCCGCGTTCACATCGCCCACCAGAAACGAGACGGGGCGGGCCAGCCGGCCCGCCCCGTCGCATCGGCAGCGCCGGTCGCGGCCTACATCACCGCGGTCGGCGGCGCCGGCTCATCGGCCTTCCCGGCCTTCGACAGCGGCACCCGGATCAGGTACCAGGCGAGGATCGCGAAGACCGGCAGCGCGAGCCACGGGGCGACCCCCGCGAGACCCGGGATCCGGTAGAACTCCGCCGGCTGGCCCATCCGGTCGCGCACGAAGACCGCGGTGGCGACGAGCAGGCCGACCAGCGCCTCGCCCGCGATCAGGCCGGAGGCGGCGAGCACGCCGGCGTTCTCCACCCGCGCCTTCTGGGCGTCGTTGAACTGCCGCTTCTCCTTGCGGCGGTCGACGAAGCCGCGGATCATGCCGCCGATGAAGATCGCGAAGGTGGTCTCCAGCGGCAGGTACATGCCGACCGCGAAGAGCATCGGGCTCTTGACCCGGACGAGGATCAGGGCGATCCCCATCGCGATGCCGACGAGCACGAGCGGCCAGGCCATCTCGCCGCCCACGATCCCCTGCGAGACCGCGGCCATCAGGCCGGCCTGCGGCGCCGGGAGGTTCGGGCCGCCGAAGCCGCCGAGGGCGGGATTCGCCTTGAGGTCGGAGACGTGGAGGACGTAGAGCGGGAAGAAGAGCACGAGGCCGGAGACCACGATGCCGATGATGTCGCCGACCTGCATCTTCCACGGCGTACCGCCGAGGATGTGCCCGACCTTCAGGTCCTGCAGCATCTCGCCGGCCACCGCCGCCGAGACGCAGCCGACCGCGGCGACACCGAGCACCGCCGCCACCCCTTCCATCCCCTTGGCGCCGATGATCACCATCGTGAGCGCGGCGACGATCGTCGTCGCGAGCGTCAGCCCCGAGATCGGGTTGTTCGACGAGCCGATCATGCCGACGAGGTTCCCCGAGACCGCGGCGAAGAAGAAGCCGGTCACGAGGATCACGATCGCGGCGAGCACCGCGGCGCCGATCGCCTTGGTGAAGAAGAAGTAGAGGGCCACCATCAGCACCAGGATCACGCCGATGCCGAGGAGCACCGTCTTGAACGGGAGGTCGCGCTCGGTCCGGTCGGTCGGCGCGGCGGCGGCGGCCGACTTCTTCACGTCGGCGATGCCCCGCTTGATGCCGACCGCGAGGTTCTTGCGCATCTTGTAGAGCGTGAAGGTGGCGCCCACGAGCATCCCGCCGACCGCGATCGGCCGGACGATGAACTGGTAGAGGTGGTTGGTGAGCTGCGCCCAGTTTTCGACCCCGGCGGCGTCGGTGTAGGTGCCGATCAGCGAGGGGCCGAGGAAGAAGACGAGCAGCGGCACGAACAGCCCCCAGGCCATCAGGCCGCCGGCGAAGTTCAGGGCGCCGAGCTCGGGGCCGATGATGTAGCCGACGCCGATGTACGCCGGGCTCGCCGCCGGGGCGTGCATCGTGGTGATGCCGCCCGCCGGCACCTTGTTCGAGGTGGCGGACAGCCCGAGCCGGACGAAGCTCTCCTTGAGCTTCCCGACGGCGAGCGCGAAGGAGTTGGACTTGGCGAAGACGCCGAGGTCGGCGAGGAGCTGGAGCAGCGCCCCGACGCCCATCGCGCGGAAGAGCTGCACCGCCGCCTCCGAGCCCTTCTGGCCGGCCTTGTGGATCTCCGCCGCGGCCCGCGACTCGGGGAACGGCAGCGTCTCGTCCTCGACCATCACCCGGCGGAGGATCGTGACGAACATGATCCCGAGCAGGCCGCCGAGGATCATCAGCGCGCTCGCGAGCCAGTACTCGTTGCCGAGGTTGCCGGGCTCGAACTTCCAGATCTTGAGGATCACGAACGCCGGCACGGTGAAGATCGCGCCGGCGGCGACCGACTCGCCGATCGAGCCGACGGTCCGGGCGAAGTTCTCTTCGAGGATGCTGCCCCGGAAGACCCGCAGCACCGCCATGGCGATGACCGCGGCCGGATAGGTGGCCGCGATCGTCATGCCGGCCTTCAGACCGAGGTAGGCGTTGGCCGCGCCCAGGATCACGCTCAGCAGCAGGCCCAGGATCAGGGCCCGCAGGGTGAATTCGAGCATGCTGGTGTTGGCCGGGACGTAGGGCTGGTAGCGCTTGTCGCTCAACAGGTCTCCTCCTCCGGTGAAGCGGTTCGCGTCCCCGGAGGCCGCCGGGCCCGGGGGGGACGGTTCACGGCATACCGGCGGATTGTACAGTCTGGACCGCTCTTCCACCCCCGACCGTCCGGGCAGGGCGCCCACGGCCGCGCCGCTCCGGTAGCATGACCTCCCGTGGCCGTCCCTTTCCCCCTCCCTCCCGGCACCCCTCGCGAGCTCCACGTCTCCCGTGAGGCCCGGGACCGGTACCGCTTCGACGAAGACCTCTTCGGCTTCACCGGCCGCGCGCTGATCGCCCATTTCGCGGCCGCCCGGCGCTTCGCGGCGGCGATCAACGCCCGCCGCGACACCGTCCGCCACCCGGAGCAGGCGGTCTCGACCGGGGAGATCGCCGCCGCCGGGCTGATCGACGAGATCAACCACCTCCTCCTCCGGCGGTTCCGGGAACGGGCCGACCCCGGGCTGCTCGGCCGCGCCCTCGCCCTCTTCGGGGAACGGCTCGGCACCGCGGCGGTGCAGCAGACCCTCGCGGGGTTCTGCGACGAGTTCCCGCCGGTGGCGGTCTACCGCCGCCAGCTCGCCCCGGAGAGCTGGCTCGCCGGCGCGACCGGCGGCGAGCCGCACCGCGAGGCGGCGCTCGAGGAGCTCGCGCTCCTCTGGCTCAACAACCTGAACCCGGCCTTCGTGCGTCACCGCGAGCTCTTCGACGACCGGCGGCTCGCGGCGACCACCTCCTACAACCAGGTCGTGGCGGGGTTGCGGGAGGCGTTCGGACGCCACCCCGTTCCGGCCGAGCTCGCCGGCGAAGGGGGCGAGGAGAACATCCTCGACCTTCTGCGGGCGGCCGCCCTCGCCGCGCCGCACTCCGCCGAGGCGCAGCTCCGGCTCCTGCTCGCCCGTTTCGGCGACCTCGTCGGCCACGACCTCGCTCGCGAGCTGCTCACTGCGCTCGACGTCCTCAAGGAGGAGGGGCGGGCGCTGCTCGCCGCCGGCGGCGGCTTCGGCGCCCCCGCGGAGCTCCGCGCCGCCGAGCTGCCGCTGCCCGCCTTCGACGGCCTCGCCGTCGAGCCGGAGGCGTTCACGGCCGACCGCGCCTGGATGCCGCGGCTCGTGCTGCTCGCGAAGAACGTCTTCGTCTGGCTCGATCAGCTCTCCCGGCGCCACCGGCGGCCGCTCGCGACGCTCGCCGAGATCCCCGACGCCGAGCTCGACGAGCTCGCCCGCCGCGGGATCACCGGTCTCTGGCTGATCGGCCTCTGGGAGCGCAGCCCCGCCTCGCGGCGGATCAAGCAGCTCATGGGCAACCCGGAGGCGGCGGCCTCGGCCTACTCGCTCTTCGACTACGTGATCGCGGGCGAGCTCGGCGGCGAGGCGGCGCTCGCCGACCTCGCGGCGCGCGCCGCGCGGCGGGGGATCCGGCTCGCGAGCGACATGGTGCCGAACCACGTGGGGATCGACGGCCGCTGGGTGCTCGAGCATCCCGAGTGGTTCATCCAGCTCCCCTACCCGCCTTTCCCCTCCTATTCGTTCGACGGCCCCGACCTGTCGCCCGATCCCGCGATCGGCATCCACCTCGAGGATCACTACTACCAGCGGAGCGACGCCGCGGTCGTCTTCCGCCGCACCGACCGGCGTACCGGCGAGGTCCGCTACCTCTACCACGGCAACGACGGCACCCACATGCCGTGGAACGACACCGCGCAGCTCGACTACCTCCGCGCCGACGTCCGCGAGGCGGTGATCCAGACGATCCTGCGGGTGGCGCGGCAGTTCCCGATCGTCCGCTTCGACGCCGCGATGACGCTCGCCAAGCGCCACTACCAGCGCCTCTGGTACCCGGAGCCCGGCACCGGCGGCGACATCCCGTCGCGCGCCGGCCGCGGCCTCTCGCGCGCCGAGTTCGACGCCCAGATGCCGCAGGAGTTCTGGCGGGAGGTGGTCGACCGGTGCGCCGCCGAGGTGCCCGAGACGCTTCTGCTCGCCGAGGCGTTCTGGCTCATGGAGGGGTACTTCGTCCGCTCCCTCGGGATGCACCGGGTCTACAACAGCGCCTTCATGGTCTGCCTGCGCGACGAGGAGAACGCCAAGTACCGGCGGATCCTCAAGGAGACGCTCGAGTTCGACCCGGAGATCCTCTACCGGTTCGTCAACTTCGTGAGCAACCCGGACGAGCGCACCGCGGTCGATCAGTTCGGCAAGGGGGACAAGTACTTCGGCGTCGCCACGCTGATGGCCACCCTCCCCGGCCTGCCGATGTTCGGCCACGGCCAGATCGAGGGGTTCGCCGAGCGGTACGGGATGGAGTACCGCCGCGCCTACCACGACGAGGAGCCCGACCCGTGGCTGCTCGCGCGCCACGAGCGGGAGATCTTCCCGCTCCTCCACCGCCGCGCGCTCTTCGCCGGCGTCGAGGAGTTCTGCCTCTACGACCTCGTGGGCGACGAGGGCGGGGTGCGCGAGGACGTCTTCGCCCTCTCCAACCGCCGCGGCCCGGAGCGCGCCCTCGTCCTCTGCAACAACGGCCCCCACCCGCAGAGCGGCCGGCTCTTCCGCGCCGCGCCGGCGGCCGAGAAGCTGCCGGACGGCACGAAGCGGCTCCGCGAGCGCACCCTCGCCGAAGGGCTCGGCCTCGCCGGCGGCCCGGACCGGATCCTCCTCTGGCGGGAGCCCGGCAGCGGCCTCGAGTACCTGCGGCCGAGCGGCGAGCTCGCGGCCCACGGCTTCCCGGTCTCGCTCGGCCCGTACCAGACCCGGGTCCTGCTCGACCTGCGCGAGCTCACCGACGCCGACGGCCGCTACCACGCGCTCGCCGCCGAGCTCGGGGAGCGCGGGGTGCCGAGCGTCGAGGAGGCGCTGCTGGAGATGGCGCTCCGCCCCCTCCACGCCCCGTTCGCCGCCCTCCTCGCCCCGGACCTCACGGCCGCCCTCCTCGCTCCCGCCGCGAGCCCGGACGAGGAGAGCTGGTGGCTCGCGACCGCAGCGGCGCTTCCGGAGACGGAGCGCGAGGAAGAGCTCCCCGATGCCGACGGCGGCGAAGCGCAGGCCCCGGACGAACCGGCGGCCGATGGGGAGACCGTGCTGCCTCCGCTCGCCGACGGCGTCAGCGAAGAGGCTCCGGCGGAGCGGGCACCGGAGGCCGCCGAGGAGGCGGTCGCGCCCTCTCTCGCCGCGGATGCCGAAGACGGAACCGGCGCGGAGATTCCCTCCGAACCGGCCGTGGACGATCTCGAACCCGCGGCCTCGGAGACCGTGGCCACGGCTCTCCCGGAGCCCGCGCGACGGCTGGAGGCGGCGCTCGCCACCGCGCTCCGTGCGGCCGCCGAAGAGGCCGGGATTCCGGAGGCGGACCGGGAGGTCGCGATCGCGGCGGTGACCGCCGGCGTGCTCCCCGGCGTCGCCAGGCTGCGGGCGCTCGTCGCCGCCGCCCGGAGCGACGAGGAGAGCCCGGCGGCGGTCCGCCTCCGCGCGGCGTTCGGGCCCGGAAAACGGGAGGCGGGGCTGCTCGCCTGGCTCCTCCTCCGCGACCTCGGGAGGCTCGCCGGGGAGGCGGAAACCGGGACGGCGGCGACGGCGGTGCGCGAGCGCACCGCGGCCTGGTTCGACGACTGGCGGCTCGGCCGGGTCGTGGCGCGGCAGCTCGCGGCCGGGGGGCTCTCACCGGCGGCGGCCGAGCGGGCGGTCCAGGCGGTGCGGCTCCTCTTCCTCCTCGAGAGGCCCGGCGCGCGCGCCGCCGCCGCCGAGGTCCCCGCCCTCTTCGCCGAAGCCGCGGCGAGCGAGGCGGGGCGCACGCTGCTCGGCATCCATCCGTACGACGGGGTGGTCTGGCTGCGGCGCGAGGGGCTCGACGAGCTGACCGCCTGGCTCCTGCTCGCCGCCCGACTCGAGACGCTGGATGCCACCGCCGGGGAGATCGCCGCCGCCGGCGGCCGTGTCCTCGCCGCCCGCGCCGAGCGTGCCGGCTACCGGCTGGAGCCCCTCCTCCGGACGCTCACCGGCGAGCCGGACGCCGACGCCGACGCCTGACGGCCGGCGAGGCCGGGGCCCTCCGGTCCGGGAACCGCCGTCTCAACCGGCCCGGCGCTCGGCGCGAGCGGCGGCGACGGCGGCTTCCCGCTCGCGGCGCTCCTCGTCGCTGAGCGCCCACTTCCGCACCGAGACCGTCGCCTTCATCTTCTCGATCACCTCGAGCGCGATCTCCCGCACCAGCGGCTCGAGGGCAGCGACGCCGTCGCCGGTGAGGAGGCGGCCGACGAGGGCGTCCGACATCTCGGCGAGCGCCCCTTCGCCCGCCGGGGTCCGGGAGGTGGCGGCGAGGGACTCGACGGTCGCCTCGATCACGAGGCCGCCGATCGCGCGGGCGAGCGGGCGGACGACGAGACCGGGCAGCGGCACCTCGTCGAGCGCGCGGGAGCGGGCGACGGCATGGTCGAGGTGGAGGGCGAGGAGCCGGTGCAGGCCGGCGAGCAGCTCCGGATCGGCGAGGAGGCTCCCGATCTGGCTCGCGAGCTCGCCCGCGATCGCCTCCCGCCGCCCGGCGACGACCTCCGCCGCGATCCGCCGGTGGGTGCCCGCGAGGAGCTCCTCCTCCAGCTCGTGGAGCAGGACGAGCGCCACCCGGTCGGAGACCTCCTCGGCGATGATCGCGCCGATCGTGCCCGCGGCGCGGCTGAAGAGATCGCGGCCGACGCTCGACAGCTCGCTGCGGCGCAGCCGCATGTAGATCGAAACCGCGCGCAGCGGCCGGAAGAGCCGGAAGTAGGCGGTCGGCAGGAGGCCGATCACGTCGTACCAGTGGAAGAGCGGATAGAACCACCAGCGCGCGTCGCGCCCCCGCCGCACCGCCCCGCGCCAGCGCCAGGCGAACTCGCCGACGAAGAGGAGGAGGAACGGCAGGTCGAGCTTCCAGAAGTTGTCCTCGAGGGCGCCCGTGCGGTCGTACTCGCGGTAGAAGTTCGGCACGAGCAGGGGGCGCAGCTCGCTGTCGAAGAAGGCGAGGCGGTGGCGCAGCAGCTGCCGCTCGGGCGGCCAGAGCGCCACCGCCGCCGCCGAGGCGCGCACCGGATCGGCGAGCTCGAGCGTCGGGATCTCCAGCTCCGCCGCCACCCGCCGCCGTACCGCCTCGAAGCTGCGACCCTGCCCGGAGCGTTCGAACGGGTTCTCGACCAGCAGCCGGGCGGTGAGGGCCTGGAGCGTCTCGAGCCGCGCCGCCGTCGGCTCGCGCCCGGGCTCGAGCTCCACGCCCTGGCGCACCGCCTGCTCTTCGGCGAGCAGAGCGGCGGTGAGCGGATGGGGCTCGATCCCCTTGACCGGATCGTAGAGGCGCACGAGCGGCGGCAGGAAGCGCTGATAGGTCGGCCGGAGGAGCAGGTAGGTGAGGTCGAAGAGGATGAGGCAGAGGTTGATCAGCGCCACCCAGACCATGAAGACGTCCCAGAGCAGCTCGCGGCCGAGCCTGCCCCGGGGATGCACCTGCGCCAGCAGCTCCTTCACGCTCCCACCTCCTCCATCGTGCGGATCCTAGCCCTCCCGCCGGGGCGGCGCCCGCGAGAAGGGAGGGAGCTGGTGATAGCGTTCCCGCAGCCGTTCGCCGCGCACCCGGCACCCAGACCTTCGGAGGCCCGCCGCTGGATACCGCCCTCGTTCTCGCGCTCCTCGCCGGCGCGACGCTCCTGCTGCTGAGCGTCCTCGCCAGCCGTCTCTCCTCCCGCCTCGGGATCCCCGCGCTCCTCCTCTTCCTCCTCATCGGGATGCTCGCCGGCTCGGAGGGTCCGGGCGGGATCGCCTTCGACAACGCCCGGCTCGCGATGTTCGTCGGCTCGATCGCGCTCGCGCTGATCCTCTTCGACGGCGGGCTCCAGACCGAGCTCGAGCAGCTCGGCCGGCCGCAGCTGCGCGCCGGGCTGATCCTGGCGACCCTCGGGGTCGTCATCACGGCCGCGGTGGTCGCCGCCTTCTGCGTGCTCGCGCTCGGGATGTCGCCGCTCCAGGGGCTCCTGGTCGGTTCCGTGCTCTCCTCCACCGACGCCGCGGCGGTCTTCTCCGTGCTCCGGGCGCGCGGGGTCGGTCTCTCGCCGCGGCTGCGCTCGCTCATCGAGTTCGAGTCGGGCAGCAACGACCCGACCGCCGTCTTCCTGACCGTGGCCGTCATCTCCGCGGCCCAGCTCGAGGCCGCCGAGCCGTGGCGACTCGTCCTCTCGTTCCTCTTCCGGATGGGCGGCGGCGTCGCCCTCGGCTGGCTCGCGGGGCGGGTCCTCGTCTGGCTGCTCAACCGGATCGACCTCGAGTACGACGGCCTCTACTCGGTGCTCACCCTCGCCGCGGTCGGCACCATGTTCGGCGCCGCCGAGGCCGCCGGCACCAGCGGCTTCGTGGCGGTCTACGTGGCCGGGCTCACGATGGCGGGCCGGATCTTCGTCCACCATCGCAGC